>Ga0182013_10002720_pt1 | contig 22898 bp, 15 predicted proteins | sample 612S2MmetaG_FD_120487 | JGI IMG/M metagenome (GOLD analysis project Ga0182013, IMG submission 120487) | Permafrost microbial communities from Stordalen Mire, Sweden - 612S2M metaG | ecosystem: Environmental > Terrestrial > Soil > Wetlands > Permafrost | place: Sweden: Stordalen | collected... | reverse complement strand
TCGCCGGACCGCCCGAATACAACATGCACACATAGCGGGGATTTATCCCGTTCGAGGCGCCATAAGAAGCGGTTCTCAGGCGGTAATCTGCTCGCGGAGATCCTGATCGAAGATTGGGTCGGGCTCGGCAAGCCGGATCAAGCGATGCAAGTATGCCCTGGATATGCACAGCTTGCGGGCAGCCAGCGTCTTATTCCCGTTGTTCTCGCGCACTGCCCCGACGGCCAGTTTGATCTTGTAGTCGCGAAGCTGGCGTTCAAAAGATCCGGCAGGATGAAAATCGCCAATATCGACTACGTCGTCGATGTCGCCGCCGTCGTCCTCCTGGGCGCTCAGGCTCAAATCTTCTAGGCGAACGGTCTGTCCCGTGGCCAGGATGATGGCCCTCTGCATCACGTTTTCCAGTTCGCGCACATTGCCGGGCCAGGGGTAGCTCTGCAACAGCGCCATCGCATCCGGCTCAATATCCGCCATCGGCTTTTGAAACACCTGCCCATACTGCATGAGGAAATGCCGTGCAATCCGAGGAATGTCTTCAGGATGCTCCTGTAGCGGCGGCGATTCGATCCGCATGACATTGATGCGGTAATAAAGATCCTGACGAAATTTACCTTCGGCCACCAATTTGGCCAGATCGCGGTGTGTTGCGAAGATCAGCCGCGCACGCAATGGGATCAGCTTGTTGCTTCCCAGGCGATTAAATTCCATCTGCTGCAAAACGCGCAGCAGCTTGACCTGGGTAAACAGGCTCAAATCCCCGATCTCGTCCAAAAAAAGCGTGCCGTCGCCCGCCTGCTCGAAGTAGCCCTCGCGCGCCCCCACAGTGCCGGTGAAAGCACCTTTTTCATGCCCGAACAACTCGGCCTCAATCAGAGGCTCGGGGATAGCCCCGCAAGATACAGCCACAAAGGGGCGGCTGGACCGGGAGCCGAGATTGTGGATGGCGCGAGCGACCAGCTCTTTACCCGTTCCACTTTCGCCCGTGACCAGCACCGCCGCATTGAGATTGGTGACCCGGCGAACGAGTTGATATACCCGCTGCATCTGCGGGCTCGACCCGATAAGCCGATCGCAACTGCCGGGCTCTTCCATGCGCTGCTGCACGGTCTGCAACTGCTGCTTCAGCGCCGAGTTCTCGTAGGCCCTGCTGAGCATCGTTTTGAGATCGCGAATCGAGGGCGGCCTGCGGCAATATCCAAAGGCTCCTGTCCGAACGAGCTCGAAAGCCGTCGATCGAAGCCCGTCGTCGGCCATCACGACTGAGGGAATATTCGATGCGATCAACAGCCGCGAGAATCCAATGCGCTCCTGCAATGAATCGTGATTCGAATTCAAATCCAGAATCAAGACATCGCAGTCCCCCGCCGAAACCAGGCTGCTCATCCCCTCTTGATCTGACTCCAGCAGAACCTGAAATTCCTTCCCCATCGCCGAAGAAAGCAGCGGGTGAAGTGTCCGGTCTTCCGAATAGAGTCCGATCTTGATCATGAAAAGATGTTCCCTCTCAATATGCAGCGCCGCCGCTTGAAGTGAAGAAGCGGCAACACGCCGTCATCATCCTGCATTGACTGCGTCCATGCCAATGGCCGTTTTGTGCCAGCCCTCATACAACGTTGGTAACAACTCCCGCATTGAGTGAAGTGGCACCTTGCGGCAAACCGTGGACCATAAAGCACAAAGGCCAATGGCGCACAACGGGCGCCGAGAAGCCTTCGCCCGGAAAAAGCCCCCATAATGGTGCAAAAGCCGCAGGGTTCACACCACGATTTCTGACGAATTCCACGGGAGAAGCCAGTTTAGTAGCGGATATAGGGTGTGTCAACGCTTTTCTACGGTCCTGAGGATCGGAAGTTGTCGAGATGCCGAGAGTCGCAGAGGGTGCAATCGCCCGGGAATATAAAAAAAGGCAGAGGGAGGCCGGACGGACCCATGAGAAGAGGATTCTTTCAAGAAAAGGCATAACTATTTCAATACAAATAAGATATATTGAAAGCCAATTGGCCGGTCTAGCCCATGGGGCACCATCGGGAAATGCGAAAAAACATCGCGAAATGCCTGTCGGAAGCCGAGGACTGTACTAGTATGCTAATAACGCTTTGGAGCTGTTCCAATGGTGTCCGAGTGTGTACTCAGCGATTCACTCAAGGTTGCTGCAAGTAAACATCCGTGTACACCTGCCCGATTCGTTCTCCGGTAACTCATTCATTGTAAGACCTTTATGCGTTGCCGTGTTTGGCTTGGCAATTGCAGTGGCAGAAGTACTCGCCGGAATCCGGAGAGAAAAGGAGTTTGAGGTATGCGTTCGTTCGCCTGGTGGCCGACCGTTATAGTGATTGCGGTGGCAACTTTCACGGACTTGCGTGGCCGCCGCATTCCGAACTGGCTGGTGTTTCCTTTCCTGCTGACTGGGTTCGCGGTCTCCCCTTGGCGTCAAAACTGGCCCGGTGTCGGTCGTGTCATGGGCTGGCACGGAGTCGGCCAAAGCTTTGCCGGTTTCGGATTCGGTCTTCTGGTTTGCGGCTTTTTTTTCTGGATGGGGGGCATGGGCGCTGGCGATGTGAAGTTGATTGCCGCCATCGGGGCCTGGATTGGCCCAGCCCAGTTGCTCGTTGCTTTGGTGGTGACCGGCTTGGCCGGGGGAGTTATGGTATTGGTTTGGGCTGTGACGGGAGGATTTCTCAGGGACTTGTTTGCGGGCGCGGGAGATCTCGTTTTTGGTTGGAAGCAGCGTGGAATGCATCGCGATCCGGAGATGGTTCTCTCGAATCCGCTGAAGCGCAAAATGCCTTACGCTCCAGCAATCGCGGTCGGGACATTGTTTTCCTTCTTTGCCCAGTGAGGATCTGAATTCGTCATGCGTGAATCGCAGAAGAACTATCAGTTTGAGGTTGACACCAAGGGAAGTTCCAAAGCGCCAGGGAGCGGCAATTCCGTGAATACAAACTCGTCCTCGTATATCGACCCTCAGTATCCAGACTCCTTCGGCGCCGATCCCTTGTCGATCGCGCTGATCGGTCCGGACGAGCAGCGCCGCAGAGCGGCTGCTTATGCTCTTGCCGGATGCCAGGGGAGCGAAGTCCGGGAGTTTACTTCCTATCCTCCCGGCCTCGACGATGTGCCGCGGTTGCTTGAGCAGCGTTACGATGTCATCGTAATCGACCTGGACAGCAATCCTGAATACGCTCTTGAGCTGGTGGAGAGCATCGGCGCCAATGGCATGGCGACCGTGATGGTCTATTCAGCCAAGGCCGACCCGGACCTTCTCGTGCGCTGCATGCGGGCCGGAGCTCGCGAGTTTCTCACTCTGCCCTTCGCCCCAAATACCATGGCCGAGGCCATGGTTCGCGCCTCGGCTCGTCGTCCGGCCAATCGTCCGAAAAAGGCAGGCGGCAAATTGCTGGTGTTTTTCGGAGCCAAGGGCGGCGCCGGCGTCACCACTCTGGCCTGCAATTTTGCAGTTGCCCTGGCCCAGGATCCTTCTCAAAGCACCCTCCTGATCGATCTCGACCTTCCGCTGGGAGACGCGGCGCTCAACCTTGGGCTGGTTGCGGAATACTCGACCATCAACGCTCTTCAAGAATCCGGGCGGCTGGACGCGAGCTTTCTCTCCAAGCTCCTGGTCAAGCACGATTCCGGGCTGTATGTGCTCGCGGCGCCGGGCAAGCTGCCGCAGTACTCGGCCTCCAACGAGTCTATCGACAGGCTGCTGACGGTTGCGCGTCAGGATTACGACAGCGTGGTGGTCGATGTGGGATCGAGGCTCGATTTTGCGGGTACGGCGCTCTTCAAAGAGGCTAAGACGGTCTATCTGGTCACCCAGGCGGCTATCCCCGAGTTGCGCAACTCGAATCGCCTGATCAGCCAGTTCTTCAGCTCCGGCGGCCCCAAGCTCGAAGTCGTGATCAACCGCTACGATCCCCGCGGCCAGGGAGTCAGCGACGACAACATAACGAAGGCCCTGACCAGGCCGGCCCAGTGGAAGATCCCCAACGATTTTGCCGCAGTGCGGCAGATGCAGAACACCGGCACTCCGCTGGTGCTTGAAGATTCGTCCATTTCGCGCATCATTCGGGAGATGGCCAGCACCTTTACCGGCATCCCGGTACCGCAGGAGAAGAAGAAGGGCTTCAGCTTCTTGGGTCTCGGCAGAGGCAGTTCGAGTAAGAGTTCCGCCAGCGATGAGTCGCTGTCCATCGCACCGCGTGTGACTCCGGGGCCGGTGAACGGCGGTGGCGCATCGAGCAAGGATCAGCCGGAGGCCAAGGCGAGCACACCGGAGACGTTCGTAGCTCCTCCGCCACCCGCTGCGCCTCCTCCGCCCCCTCCGCCACCCGCTCCGGTTGTGGAAGCGAAGCGCGAGGAACCGATCATCGCGCTCACTCCCAAGCCGCAGCCCGAGCCTGAAACGCGCATTTACAAAGGTGTTACCTATGTAAAGGGCGCGGACGGCCAATGGCACCTCCAGGTTGAGCCATCTCCTGTCGTGGTTGAGCAGCCGGTTATCCCGACCGAACAGGCTGTTGGAATTGCGGATCAACCGAATGGAATGAGCGAGGCGACCCCGGTTATCACCTGGCCGAAGCCAGCCCCGATTACTTGCGGGACGGCGCTGAGCTCCGCGCAGCTCAATGCCTCGGCATCGGTTCCAGGAAAGTTTACCTACGCCCCTGGCGCGGGGTATGCGCTGGCTGCCGGAACTCATACTCTGCTGACCATCTTCACACCGACGGACGCCGCCAAGTATCCCGCGGCACAAGCCTCGGTGCAGCTCGTTGTCAACAAGGCGACGCCAGCTATTACCTGGGCCAAGCCCGCGGCAATAACCTGCGGCATGGCACTCAATGCCGCGCAGCTCAATGCCTCGGCATCGGTTCCGGGAAGATTCACTTATTCTCCAGCCGCTGGTTACACGCTCCCGGCGGGAACGCATACCCTCTCGGCGACCTTCACTCCGACGGACGGCTCAAAGTACACTCCGGCACAGGCCACGGCGCAGCTCGTAGTCAATAAGGCAACGCCGGCCATTGCCTGGGCTAAGCCCGCTTCGATCGCATACAGAACAGCGCTCAGCGCCGCTCAACTCAATGCAACCGCATCGGTTCCCGGAACTTTCGCCTACGCGCCTGCCGCTGGGCACGTGCTTGCCGCGGGAACCCACACGCTTGCTGTGACCTTCACTCCGACGGACGGCTCGAAGTACACTCCGGCGCAGTTCTCTGTGCAACTTGTGGTCACCAAGGCGATGCCGACCATTACCTGGCCGAAGCCGGCTTCGATCACCTATGGCTCCGCGCTCAGCGCCACCCAACTCAATGCGACGGCATCGGTTCCGGGAACATTCGCCTACGCTTTTGCCGCCGGCGACGTGCTTGCCGCGGGAACCCAGACTCTCTCGGTAACCTTTACACCGACGGACGCCACAAAGTATGCGACGGCACAGGCATCGGTTTCGCTCACCGTCACGAAGGCGACGCCGACCGTCACCTGGGCGAAGCCCGGATCTATTTCTTACGGCGCCGCTCTTAGCGCCAAGCAGCTCAATGCGACGGCATCGGTTCCGGGAACATTCACCTACTCTCCTGCCGCAGGCGCGGTGCTTGCCGCGGGCGTCCAGACGATCTCGGTAACCTTTACCCCGACGGACGGCACTGACTACACGCCGGCACAGGCGTCAGCTTCGCTCACCATTACGAAGGCGACGCCGGTTATCACCTGGCCAAAGCCCGATCCAGTTACCTATGGCGCGGCATTGAGCGCTGCGCAACTGAATGCGGCGGCGTCGGTACCAGGTAGATTCGCGTATACTCCCGCACCTGGAGAAGTGTTGACAGCTGGAACGCAGACACTCTCTGCGACTTTCAGTCCAACGGACGCAACCAATTACGCCACGGCACAATCAGCTGTATCGCTGGTTGTGGCCAAGGCGACGCCGGCCATCTCGTGGCCGAAGCCCTCTCCCATTGCATACGGCACGGCGCTCAGCGGCGCTCAGCTCAATGCGAAAGCATCGGTTGAGGGAAGATTCAACTACACTCCCGCCGTCGGCGAGGTGCTTGCCGCTGGAACACAGACGCTCTCGGCGACCTTCTCTCCGACTGACGCTACGGATTACGCGCCGGCACAGGCCATTGTGTCGCTGACGGTAGCCAAGGCGACGCCGGCCATCTCGTGGCCGAAGCCCGCGGCTATTGCCTACGGTACGACGCTCAGCGCCAGTCAACTCAATGCAAGGGCGTCGGTTCCAGGAAGATTCGACTATACTCCCGCGGTAGGAGACCTGCTTGCAGCGGGAGCGCATACGCTGTCGGCAACTTTCACTCCCGCCGATGCGGCTAACTACACTCCGGCGCAGGCTGCAGTGTCGCTCGCGGTCACCAAGGCGACGCCAGTCATCACCTGGCCGAAGCCCGATCCGATCGCTTACGGCACCGCGCTCAGCGCCGATCAACTGAATGCCACGGCATCGGTTGAGGGGAAATTCGCGTACATTCCGGGCCTGGGCGCAGTGCTCTCTGCGGGGACACATAGGCCTTCGGCAATTTTCACTCCGGCAGACGCAACCAACTGCGCCATGGCCAAGGCAGCTGTGGTGCTCACTGTCACCAAGGCAATGCCGGTCATCACTTGGGAAACCCCGGCTGACATTACATATGGCGCCGCGCTCGGGGCCGATCAACTGAATGCCACGGCCTCGGTTCCTGGATTATTCGTTTACACTCCAGCCGCAGGCGACAGGCTCTCAGTGGGAATGCAGACCCTCACGGCGACCTTTACTCCCACCGACAGCGTGGACTACACCACGGCGCAGTCCGCTGTGTCGATCAATGTGACCGAGGCGACGGCGACAGTTCTCACCTGGAAGAAGCCCGCCGACATTATCTACGGCGCCGCACTGACCGCCGCTCAACTGAATGCTGTGGCGCCAGTCTCGGGAACGTTTGTCTATGCTCCGGCCGCGGGCGATGTGCTCTCTGCGGGAAAGCATGTCCTCGCAGTTATCTTTACTCCGGCCGACACTAACCTACCCATGGCGGAGGCCGAAGTGTCGTTGACTGTGGCCAAGGCGACACCTGCGATCACATGGAGCACCCCGGATCCGATTCCATATGGCACCGCGCTCAGCGCCACACAACTGAATGCATCTGCCCCGGTTGAGGGGTCATTCCTTTATAATCCTGCCATTGGGGAAGTGCTCAAGGCAGGGACACAGACGCTTTCGGCGACTTTCTCTCCGATGGCCGCCACGGACTATTCCAATGCGGAGGCCGCTGTGTCACTCACTGTTACCAAGGCGGCGCCGGCCATCACATGGCGGAAGCCCGATCCGATTCCTTACGGTACACCGCTCGGCGCCGATCAGTTGAATGCCACGGCTTCGGTTGAGGGCGTGTTCAGCTACACACCCGGCCCGGGCAACGTGCTTACGGCAGGGAACCAGACGCTCTCGGTAGCCTTCACTCCGGCCGATATTGCCGACTACACGATGGGGCAAGCCACGGTCGTGCTTGTGGTGGAGGGGTTGCCGGATATCGATTGGGGTACGCCGGAAACCGAAGATGCCGATGGGATCTCTCAGTCGGTCGAGACTGACGGCGTGAACCTGAAGGACCGGGAGAGCGGGATCGAAGACAATTCCGCTTCTGAAAGCACAGAGATTGCGGCGGGCGCGCAGACACCTGCCAAATCAGCGGACACCGCGGATCGCACCGACTCCGCGGAAACCAACCGAGGGGCGATGCAAGGCAGCAAAGCCTCCAACCAACAGGTCAAACCTGAAACGCGCTCTTACAAAGGCGCTACTTACGTGAAAGGAGCCGATGGCCAATGGCACCTCCAGCAAAAATAAACGAAGAAGAGACGGGACCCTCATCAACGCTTCCTGCGGATTTCGGCGAATGGGATAGCGGGGCACCTCCGACGACTTTACCAGACAACTTCACTGACTTCGATACTGCTCCAAAGCAGCCCGCGAAGCCTGCGCCGAAGGCCGCAGTATCGCGCACGGCGGCCAGGCCGCCCGAAATCGCCCCATCGAGGACGCAAGCGCAGGCTTACGCGGAGACCGAAAGGTCTTCGGATCAGCCTCAATCAAAGCGGGCGAAATCTGGTGGAGATTCAAAACGCAGGGCCGAGGCGCGGCCTGAAGCCAGGATCGAAACCAAGGTTGAAGAAGAGGATGAGGGAGAAACAGCGGGAAAAGGCAAGGGCAAAATGGTGATTATCGCCATTGCCGCAGTTCTGCTTTTGGGGCTGGGCATTCTCATCCCAATGAATCTTCGTAAGCAAGCGCCCAAGACCGCCACGCCCGAACAGGCGGTGGTGCAAACCCCGGTTGCGGCCTCCTTGGCCGATGCGGCCAAACCGAAACCGACGGCAGCAACAACGACTGCTACAGCGACGCCGGCGGCGACGACGGAAACGGCAACTCCTGCGGAAGCGACCCCGGCTCCTGTAAACTCGGCTGCGATGCAGAATCAACTGAATGCGCAATCGCGGATTTCTATCAAGACGGCGGGCGGCGGCGACGCTGCGCCTACATCGGGCTTTGGCTCGGCCGGCATGGAAGGCATGGGCAATGCCGGCGGCGCGGCCGGCGTGTTCGGTTCCAAGGGCGGGCCTAAGGTAACGGCGGCGCCAGAAGCTCCCAAGTCTCTGAATGTTTCTGGCAGCGTTATGGCGGGCAGGGCAATTTCAAGAAGTTCGCCGGTTTACCCGTCTTTTGCTCGCACCGCCCGCGTAGAAGGCACGGTAGTGCTGCATGCCTCCATTTCCAAAGCTGGGACCATCACCAACCTGAGCGTCATCAGCGGGCCTACCATGTTGCGCCAGGCTGCGGTGGATGCCGTTAAGACTTGGCGCTACAAGCCCTACCTGCTCAACAACGAGCCGGTGGAAGTTGAGACCACAGTGAATGTGACCTTCGTTCTGGCTGGATGATCGGCACTCAACCGCCTTTCCGCTTTTTGGACAGGGGTGCTCTATGCAACAACGGCGCGGCGGACGGGAAAATCGATCGATGGAAGGTGTGAATTGGAACTTCTGAATCTTGAAAAATACAAAGCGGAAATACACAGGACGCTGATCTCCAAGCTGGATCTGGAGAAGCTGTCGCGCGTCAATTCCAGTCAAGCGCGTCAGGCTGTATCCGGCATCGTAAAAGAGATCATCCAAGACCAGCGGGTGCCACTGAACTTCGACGAGCAGGAGAAGATACAGGCCGACCTGCTCGACGAAGTCTTTGGCCTCGGTCCCCTCGAACCCTTGCTTCGCGATCCAAAGATCTCAGATATCATGGTCAACGACAAGGACCATGTTTTTATTGAAAAGGGAGGTCTTCTTTCCAGGGTCAGCACCTCGTTTCGAGACGATCGCCATCTGCTCCAGATCATCGACCGCATCGTTTCGCGCGTGGGCAGAAGAGTGGATGAGTCCTCACCGATGGTCGATGCTCGCTTGCCCGATGGCTCCCGCGTCAATGCCATTATTCCGCCGCTCGCGCTCGACGGCCCTTCCCTGTCCATTCGCCGCTTTGGGACCGGCCCACTGGCCGCCAATTCCCTGGTTCAATTGAAGAGCATTTCAGCGGAAATGATGGAGGTTCTGTCTTCTGCCGTAAAAGCCCGCATCAGCATCGTCATCTCTGGAGGCACTGGCTCGGGCAAGACCACGCTGCTGAATATTCTGTCGCAGTACATCCCTCGAAACGAACGTCTTGTCACTATCGAGGATGCAGCCGAACTCCGGCTTGCCCAAGAGAATATCGTCCGGCTGGAAACTCGCCCGCCCAACATTGAGGGACAGGGCGCGGTCCGCCAGCGTCAATTGCTCATTAACTGCTTGCGTATGCGTCCCGACCGAATCATCATGGGCGAGGTGCGTGGCGAAGAAGCCTTTGACATGCTCCAGGCCATGAATACCGGCCATGAAGGCTCAATGACCACCATTCACTCCAACACGCCTCGCGATGCCATTGCCAGACTCGAATCGATGGTCGCGATGGGCAATATGAACATGCCGGAGAAATCCGTTCGCCAGCAGATTGCCGCGGCCATCACGATTGTGGTGCAGGCGTCGCGCATGAGCGACGGCACCCGCAAGGTCACCAGTATCTCCGAGATTACGGGCATGGAAGAGAACATCATTAGCATGCAGGAGATATTTACCTTCGCCAAGAAAGGGATCGGACCCGATGGCAAGGTCATTGGCGCATTTCAGCCGACCCGCATCCGTCCCAGGTTTCTCGACCGCCTTCGCACAGCTGGGATTAACCTGCCGCCGAGCCTGTTTGAGCATGAAACCTTGGTAAACTGACCGGAATGGAGGTGCCGTCGATATGGGATTGATTGTTGGTTTGGTGTTCGTGGGCGTATTCGCCGTAGTGGCTCTGCTGATGGTTGCCGGCAGCGCTGGAGCTTCGCAACGGGCCAAGCAGGCCCTTGCCTCTCTAGACTCGGCCCTGGCCACCGAGAGCCCAATGGCACGCGACCAGATCGTCGATCTTCGCAAGAGCGAAATGCTCAGCGCCATCCCCTGGCTCAATCGCAGGCTACTCAAGTTCCAGTTGGCTCCGTACCTTTACAACCTTCTTCATCAGGCCGACCTCAAGTGGACGGCCGGGGGGCTGCTGGCTGGCTGCGGCCTCTTGTTTGTGGTCGGGGCTTATTTGGCTTACTGGCGATTGGATTCCATTATTGGGGCTCTCCTGATTGGGTTGGCCCTGGGGTTTGCGCCAATCGGTTATGCGCTTCTAAAGCGCAGCAAGAGATTCGACAAGTTCCAGGAGGGGTTGCCTGAGGCGCTCGATTTGATTGTGAACGCCCTCCGCGCAGGACATAGTCTCATTGCCGCCATGGGCTTGGTATCTCGCGAGTGCGCCGACCCCATCGGCTGCGAGTTCAAGGCATGTTTTGACGAACAGAACTTCGGCCTGGAGATGAAGACTGCCTTCGAGAACCTGGTCGCCCGCGTTCCGCTTCAAGACCTCAAGATCGTCGTAACCGCAATCATGATTCAAAAGGAAAGCGGGGGCAACCTTGCAGAAGTGCTCGACAAGACTTCTCATGTCATCCGCGAACGGTTCCGCCTGAAGCGGCAGATCAGAACCCACACAGCACAGGGGCGCCTGACGGGTATTATTCTCACCCTCCTCCCGATTGGCCTGGGCATGATTCTGTTCTTGATCAACCCTGACTTGATGAGCCTGTTGTGGAAGACCGAAATTGGCAGGAAGCTAATGTGGGCAGCCTTCGGCGGAATCGTGGTGGGCGGCTTCATCATCAATCGCATCGTGAACATGGAAGTTTGAAGGCACCCAATGGTATACGGGATTCTTGCGTTTTGTGTTGTGTTCCTGCTGATCGCGAGTGGTGGATTGCTGCTGTTCTATCGCGAGGCCATGCTTCAGCGGATATCCGAGGTCATCAACCCAGCCGCCAAAAAGCCAAAATCTTTGCTGGAGACCATCCAGCAAACAGGCATCTCGGTCGGCGGTGTGGTCGAGCATTTCGACCAATACCTGCCGAAGACCCAGGCGGAAGTCTCCATTACGCGCCAGCGCCTGATCTCCGCCGGTTTCCGCAACGAGGCCACGGTCAAGATGTTCTATGGCTGCAAAGTAGTGGTTCCGCTCGTCCTCGTGATTATGGCCCTGGTTACTGGACTTGGCAGCCTGAGCCCGCTTCTCGTATACGCCTTGTCGCTGGGTTTGGGTTTTTTGCTGCCTGATTTCTGGCTGGGAAGACGGATCAAGAATAGGCAAAAGCGCATTCGCCTCGGCATGCCCGACGTGCTGGATCTGCTGATTATCTGCGTCGAGGCTGGATTGAGCCTGGATCAGGCCACGGCCCGCGCCGCGCAGGAATTGGCCAATGCTCAGCCGGAAGTTTGCGATGAATTGAGCGTCGTCGTCCTCGAGCAGCGCGCCGGGCGTCCGCGTGCCGATTGCTGGAGAAACATGGCTGACCGCACCGGCGTTGACAGTGTGCGCAACCTGGTCTCCATGCTGATTCAATCGGAACAGCTTGGAACCAGCATTGCCCGGACCTTGCGCATTCATTCCGATACGCTCAGGCTCCAGCGCGTCCAGGCGGTGGAAGAAGCAGCTGCAAAACTTACCATCAAGCTGCTCTTCCCTCTGGTGTTTTTCATCTTTCCCTCGCTTTTCCTGGTCGTTCTTGGCCCTGCGTTCATTTCCATGATGCAAGGTTTCGGGAATATGAACAAGTGACGAGTGGGGAATCGAAATGGACAGTCTCGCGACAATCCGGGATGTTTTGAGCGCCGCGAAACTGGTCATGTTGTACCGACTGCGGAATGTTGCAAGCAAATTGCTGTGAGAAAGGAAAGTCGAGATGGACAGTACCACGATTATCCGGATTGTTGCCGGCGTTCTGTTTGTGGTTGTGCTGGTCATTCTGATTCAGCGCCGCCGCACACGGGTCAAGTAGCACGGACTGCGCGAACTTTCCGGCGGAGCCTTGAAACGGCGTGAGCTCCGCTGGCAGCCTCCGCAGTCGTATGGGCTGGATGCCTTGCCGCGATGGCGTCGGGTATTGCCAGTGCCCGTTTCAGGCTGGGGAAACCTTGAAACCTGCAGTTGAATGAAAGGAAACGAGAGATGGACAGTACCACGATTATTCGGATTGTAGCTGGCGTTCTGTTTGTGATTGTGCTGGTCATTCTGATCCAGCGCCGCCGCACGCGGGTCAAGTAGCAAGGGCTTTACGGGCGGGCTAGGGCCTGTCCTGAATCCGAAGCGGTATCTCGACCTGACAAAGGCTGCTTTTCGTGTCCAAAAACCTTGCAAAGGGACCAAGGCGCGGCAAAGGAACCTTCGGCAATGGTTGCGGGGCGCTTTTGAAATATAGGATTCCGGACAGGTTCTGGGGTCGCCAAGCGAAGGAACGAACTCTGCTTGTCGCAGCTATAGTCTCGCCTTTCGGGGCTGCAGTGGCGATGGCGCTAAATTCTTCTGCGTCCGGCGAAACTCGCGGAGAAGGCTGGTGGATCGACTGCGCGGTTGTGCGGCAGTCGGGCTAGCCGCCCTCCGGTTCGGCGTTGCGGAGATCGTTTGCGGTTCGGCGAGCGCAAAGAAAGGACTTGCAGCAATGCACCTTGCGCAAAAGCTCGATTTTGCAACCGGGACTTTCGGTCAAAGCCCGGCTGCCCGGCACTCGCTGAGGGCGGGAGGTTCCATGGAATCACAGAAACTTTGCGCATACAACCAAACTCGCGAATGCTTTCTCGGCTTGGAGGTCGCCGCCGCTGATCTCTCCTTTGCCAATGTCAAGACCCGGATGGCAACCCTCGAATTCAAATCGGGCGAAGGCCTGTGGATGGCGCCGTTCAGAGGAATGCCCGAGACGGGGTTGCACGTCCCAGTCGATCTGATTTATTTGGACGAGGATTGCCGTGTCATCGACATGGTCGAATCCTTTCCGACATTTCGCGCCACGCCTTCCAGTCCAGCGGCCGCCAGCGTCCTGGTGTTGCCAACGCATTCGGTGTATTCGTCACAGACCCAGATTGGCGATCAGTTGGTGATCTGCGTGGCCGAGGAGATGGAGCGCCGCCTGGAGAGGTTTTCCGGTCCCACCAGTGTGGTCGGCACGGTGCGTAGCGCCGCCATCCTCCGTCAATCTCCGCTTTGGAGCGGCGGTCCGGGCGTGATCCAGTTGGAGGAACGATTCAAGGAGGAACGCGCCAGTTCTGAGAAATCGCACGAAATGGACCTCATCGAGCCAGGCATGAAGGCTGTCAGGCCTCCAAGAACCTGGTTGGAGCGCTGGTGGTCTCCCGATCCCAGGAAGGCGCCGCGAGAGGCGGCTTACGGTCTCGCCGCCTATTACTGGACGGGCTCGGTTCCCGAGGCGCACGACGTCAGAGACATCAGTTCGTCCGGTCTGTACCTGATCACTGAGGAGCGCTGGTACCCCGGCACCCTGATCCTGATGACACTGGTTGCGACAGATCATGGGGAAGAATGCGCTGAACGATCCATCGCAGTGCACTCCAGGGCTATTCGGTGGGGAGACGACGGCGTTGGCCTCCAGTTTGTTCTGGCAAGCGCAGAGGAAAAGCGTCGCGGCCAGGCGGTTCCCATCGTGAGCGGGCTGGATAAGAAGGAGCTGGATCGATTTCTGCGGCAGCTCCAGAACGGCAGAAGCTGACCCGTTACTTTCGTGCTAACCCCGGTCGCTGCGTAGCGCTTTAGTTGTATATGAATTAGTATACAAACCTCTTGACAGCTGCCACTCCGCAGATGAACAATCGTGAAGATTGAAAGAATTCTATGAGGGTCGCCAATGGCATTCGTCCATGGTTTGAAAGTCATCGCAAGGTCGAAGAGAAGGAAAAGCGCAGCTTTGCTTAGCTGGGCTCGATGTACGCGTCTGCGCAAGGGCGACGAAGGTGCAGCGATCGTCGAGATGGCCCTGATGCTTCCCATCTTGATGATGGTGATGATGGGCATTTTTATTCTTGGGGTCATCTTCAACAATCAGATCATGCTGACCAATGCAGTGGGCAACGGCGCCCAGTTTCTAGTGGCCCAGGCCAGCGGCATCACCGCGGACCCATGCACCGCAACAACCGCATATATTCAGGGCTATACGCCAAATCTGGTCGCCGCGAACATCAATATCACTTACACTCTGGGCTCTAGCGGTACCCCCGAAACCAGTTGTACTTTAGCGACTCTCCAGGGTCTTGCACAAGGGCAACCGGTAACGGTTTCAGCCACTTATCCATGTAATTTCACCATCTTCGGTCTCAACGTGACGGCCGCGAACGTCTCGGCCGGCAACCCCACAGGCTGCCAACTGAGTGCCAGTAATACGTTGGATATTCTCACTCCAAGCACTTAAACCCAAATCGGCGAGGCAAATCCAATGAATACGAAAATGACGTCGTTTTTGAGGAGAATACTTCTCGACCAAAGCGGTCAGGTTTTACCGTCGTGGATCGTTGCGGCGATGGTACCTATCCTGGGGATGGCCGGCCTGACGGCCGACGTAGGTCATGCCTATGTGGTTCGCAATCAACTCCAGAACGGAACCAATGCGGCGGCTTTGGCAGCGGCCGGCAACGTGTATACCACTGGAAGCGCGATGCAAGACGCGGCGAACCAGTTCGCCTCTATCTCTACCGGTTACAACGCGGTCCCCTATACGACCGGCAACCCAACCGTGACACCGCTTTGCCTTAATTCGTTGCTGGCCGGTGATACCGGTTGCAAGGCCTACAGCGCCAACGCCAACCCGGCTTGCCTGTACGAGACCTGCAACGCAGTGAGAGTCTCACAGACTGCCAGCGTGCCCACGTACTTCATGGAACTGTTGGGGATTCCCAAGGTGAGCATCACCACAACTGCGATGGCTTCCATGGGGGGCAACGTCACCACCCCGCCTAATGTTGCACCCGGCCCGTATAATCGAACATGGAACATCGCCATCATCGAGGATGCCACGGGATCGATGGCCACCGCGGACAGCAACTGCCCCGGAAGCGTCTCCGAGTTCGCGTGCGCTTTAAACAGCATTCAGACGATCCTCTCGGAACTGCCTCCGTGCCCGGTTGGCATGTCTAGCTGCACGCCTTCTCAAGCGCATGTTCGGGTGGCGCTCTTCTCGTTCCCGAACATGGTCACCAGTTATCTTCCCAACTTCTATAAGAGCGGGTGCTCCAGCGACCTAAGCTCGATTCCCGAGCCTTTGCCGTATGCGGTGTATACCCTGCCCCCTTTCAACGCATCCTCCTACGACCCTGTCCACGCTTCTACCTCGTCGAAATTCCTATATACCCAAGGAACGGGTGGTTCACAGACCACTCTTCAGGCGAGCTACGAGTTTACATTGGGAGCCGATAGCATTGACTCGTCCGGTGTGGACGCGCAGGGCTTCGTCAGCGACTATTACAGCCCGAGCAACACCACGACGGGCAATCTGAATTCAAGCTCTCCGCTGGTCAGGCTGGTTGGATACGGCGGCACGTCCGGCCAGGCCGGTACGGGCAGCGGGGGCACGTCGTACCAGGCGCCCTGCATGCCGATTTCAGAGGCTGGCATTGCGTTGAACGGCGCTACTGGGACTGTTCAATCCCCCTATACGGTCAATACCGGCAACGTTGGCGAAGGCATTACCTACTATGCGGCGGCGATCTACGCGGCGCAGGCAGCTTTGACCGCTGAAGCTACGGCCTATCCGGGTTCAAGCAATGCGATCATTTTCCTCAGCGATGGTCAGGCAAACCTTCAGTGGATCTATTTCCCGCCAGGCGGGCTGGTTCAGACTCCTACCGCGAACAAGGCTATGCCTTACAAACAAAAGGCTGGTTCTACGGCAATTGACACATTGAATACCGCAATCAACTACAGTGCACAGATCGCAAGCAAATTGGGAAGCCCCAATGGGGAAGGGACTGCGCCGATCTCCGGGTTATATCCGGACTTCTTCGACGAGTGCCAGCAGGCGATCGCTGCAGCGCAATATGCGGCGGAGTTACCGGTTAAGAGCGGCAAGACGAATACCGCGAACCAGCCGACCAGGGTGTATGCAATTGCCTATGGTTCGGAGCAGACTGGATGCGGAAGCGGCAACGTCGACAATCATAACGATGTCACGACAGTTGCTACCGGCTACAACCAGTCCTTCACAGCCCCGACGCTTACCCCATGCATCACCATGGAGAATATCGCCTCGGACCTGAAGTACTTCTACTCGGACTACTGGCAAAGCGGAAGCAGCGTGGACTCGACCTGCATTGACAACTCGCATCCGGTTTCGTCCCTGAACGGGATCGCACAAGCAATCACCGCGTCGTTTACGAGCACGAGGTTGCTGCCATCCAACGCCACTTAGGCGTCAACGCCAAGCTGTAACCTGCGCGCCCCGGTCGAGTCCGCCTAACGGACCCTCGGCTGGGGCGCAAGTTTTTTCCGCATCACGGGAACAATCGGCGGCATCTCGAACCTCAGGGCAGTCGCATTTGGAAATCGAGCGGGAAATGAAGGGTTTGTGCTTTGCGCTGGGAAGAATATTCAGATCGAGTTCATTTCTGCGACAGTCCACCGACCGGCGTTACCGACCCACGGGGGATGAATTGGCCAGCGTCCATTCTCCCAGAGGGAGAAGCGAAAATAGCCCAAGCCGGGGTTCCCGGCACAGGATCTTTGTGTGCTGGGGTGGTAGGACAAGCGCAGTCCTAAGTCAGCGTTGAGCAAAAGACCATGCGTCCCGTAGGGACGCAGCGAAATCCGCCTCAAAACTGTTTTCCGTGCGGATTGCAAGTTGCTGATCTTGTTGAAACGTGCTCCGCGTAGAAATTTTGCACCGTCCCTGTGGGACTGTGCGGCCAAAGTCGATGCTTACCCAGGATTGCGCTGCGTTTGTCCTGGGCTAGTGTCAATACTCCCTCCGGGAGAAAAACGCAGGCGGTTTCATTTTTCCGTGGGTCGGCGGGGCCGGTGGCGGACTGTTGCAGAACCATTCCGGAACACCGCTTTTTCCGCAGCCTGGATAGCCCATACTCTTCAACAATCCAAATGCGATTGCCATGCAGGATGCAGCACACCTCATTGACAAAGCCGGGTGTCATCGGAAGATCCGCGCCGTTTTCGCCGGCATGTTTGTTGGGCCCAACGATGCGACTGCGTCATTCCGGAGCAGGCGCACGCTCTAATCTGCCTCCACCGGAACAATCAGCAGGACTTCGACTCTTGCAACCTGCCCACCCTGCATGGCCGGCCTGAACTCCCACTGCTTGAGCGCATCCACCACAAACTGGGCATGGTCGAACTGCGGCGGGAAAACCACGGCCAGGGCTTCGAAGCGGCCGTCCTTGTTCACAAAACCGTGGATCATCAGAACATCCGCGTCGATGCTGCCTGCGGGAATGTTGGGCCGCACAATATCGTACGGCCAGGGAGCCTCAAGGCTGTTGGTGTTCCCCCCCGCGGCGGCATCGTCGGTACGCGGCAGGGAATACTGGAGAATCCAGCTCTTTGCCAATCCCAGGTGAAGATAAACGGTGTACACCAGCTTGCCGCTTAATAGCGCCGCCGCCTCGGGGTACTTTTCGGCCAGAGAATTCCCCACCACCACCGCGCCGAACTGGCCTTCTCTCGAGAGCGCAATATGTGTGGTTGAAGGCAGGCCGCCATCGCCCGTGCCGGAACCGGTGTTAGCCCCCTGGGCAGGTCCAGTCTTTGCTCCACCCGCCTCGTTCGCGCCCTTTCCCATCCCCGATCCGGCGCCCTTGCTGGCTGGGTCTCCGTCCTGTGTACCGGTCGAGGCTGAGGATACGGATTCGTTTGCGGGCGGCAAAAAGACAGTGCCCGTGGCCATGCGATTGCCGGAGAGGGACAAAACGGCGGCAGGAGTCGGGTCCCCGGACGAATTTGAAGTGGTGGAAGGAGCTCTTTGAGGCAATTCAGGGCCGTGAACAACCAGCGGCGACGTGGTGCTGGGCAGAATCGGCAGATTCTGCGTCGGCAAATCTGAAGCGGAGATGCGAACGTCGGCAACGGCGACTTCGCGATTGGGCGCCTGAAGCTGTGGCAGCACCTCAGCGGCCATGGGCTTGTCCGGTTTGGGCGCGACGAGCGCCTTAACCTGGATCTTTTCGGGAGCCCACATAACTACGTTCGGGACCGGGATCGGCTCGGGGAGCGGCGGCAGAGGTGGGAGGTTCGGTTGCACCAAAGTCTGCAAACCCGGGGGCGCCTTTGTGATCTGTTGCAAGAGGGGCGGCTTCATGCCATGCTCATCGTCAGCGTGCTGTTTGAGGTCAAGAGACTGCGGGTCTGGGTAGCCGACTCCATGGTCTATAGCCCGGCGCCGCTGCGCCTCCGTGGCTTTCAGATCAAGCTGCCGCACGTTATAGCGCTCGGTGAGAGTCCAATCCTTGGTTCGCGGCGCATTCATGACACCAAACGTCAGCAGGCTAATAGCCGCGCCATGCGCCAGAATCGAAAAGATGAAGGAAGACGGCCCCTGATTCTGAACAGGCCGCTCCGAGAAGAGCGATATCGTTTGGGAATACCTCATAGACCGATGAACTCCCTCCCTCGCGCTGCCTGATCCTTCTTTTCAGGGTAAATGACCCTGCCTTGTAGAACATCAAAAGTCCTTGAACCGTTTGAGTATACCATTGTAACCTCTCGCGGGGTTACTTGACTCTCTTCCAATGCGTCTGCTCGGCAAACGTACCGGAGTTTGTGCGACGGCTTCAGGAAATGTCACACTACTCCTGCTGACCCTGCATTCCCTTTAATTCTCCTGGCCGGCAGAAGGAGCGCCATGTATACGCCAAAACTTAATCGGGTCGCAGAGCGGGAGATCCTCATTGAGGCTATGCGGGCCTACTCCTTCGCGATTCTCTTCAGTTTGCAGTCGCTGCCGGAAGACACCTCAAGGCAAATCGCAACCCACCTTCCTCTGGTCGTGAAGGACGAGGGTCCGCACGGACTCCTAGAAGGCCACTTCGCTCACGCCAATCCACACTGGCAATCGCTCGCGGGCCGCGAGGCGCTCGTCGTTTTCTCCGGGCCGCACAGCTATGTCTCTCCGGGGCTTTACGTCGATCCGCTTTCGGTACCCACCTGGAACTACATCGCCGTCCACGCCTATGGAACCCTGGAGCTCATCGAAGACGAGCCTGCAAAGGACACCCTGCTCGCCGGCCTGATCCAGGTTCATGAGCCGGCATTCGCCGAGAAATGGCGCGCCATGCCCGAGAACTTCCGCCGGTCGATGCTGGCGGGAATTATGGGCTTTCGGTTTCCCATCGCCCGCATCGAAGGCAAGTTCAAGATCAGCCAGAACCGCGACGAAGCCGAACGCCGCAATGTTCATGCCGCCCACGCCGCCGGTTCGCCCGACGAGCAGGCTCTGGCCGCCTGGATGCAGCGCCTGGCCAATTGATGGTGGTCTTGTCCGGTCATTTCTAGAGGCTAGCACATGGTCTTTCTTGCGGTACACGGCGGGGTCGCCGACAATTCCATATTACCAACGGTAAAGTACCGTCGCTGCCGAGGAGGCAATCGATGCCATAGCCAAAGCAGCCTTAGAGCAGCTAACGCCTTAATACCTCCGCCTTTGCCGGGGGATATTCACTCCTCGCGCAGCACTTCGAGGGGTCGAAGTCCGAGAATCCTGTAGCTTGCTATCCAGCCGGTCATTGTAGCAAGCACCGCCGTCCCAACCAGCGCAATCAAGGTGGCTCGCCACTCGATGTGGAAGCCCAACTCCAGCCGGTGCAGCAGCACTCGAGTCAGCAGGTTGGCAAAGACCACCCCCACCGAGCCTGCCAACAGGCCCAGCACGCTGAACTCAACGCTGAAGGTGCGGACAATCCTCATGCGCGTTGCTCCAAGCGTCTTCAGCACCACAGCCTCTCGCATCCTGCGAAAGCGCGTGCTGGCAATGCTGGATGCCAGAATCATCAATCCGGCAAAGATCGAGAAACCGGCCAGGAAGCGCACCACAAACGTGATCTGATCGACCACACTTTCAATCCGCTCCAGCACATCGGCAAGGTTAATCACTGTGATCGAGGGATAAGCCAGGAACAGCGCACGCTCCATAGCCCCCACCTGCTTGGGATCGATGTGCGCGCCGCCATACCAGGTGGCCGGCTGATCCTTGAGGATACCGGAAGGCAGGACGAATTCGATGCGCGCGCCCAGGTGCTGCCCGTCGGCACGATAGACGGCGGAAACCTTCAGCGCCCGCACTGTCCCTCCCACGTCCAATACAACCGCCGAGCCCACGCCGAGGTTCAGCCGCTTGGCGACGCCTTCTCCCACGGCCAACTCCGCCGCAGCCCCGTCTTTCCACCATTTCCCCTGTGTCACTTTGTCACCGGTTGGCGGCGCATCGGCCCAAGTCAACTCGGCATGTTCGAGCATCCGCCGCGGAAAGTGCTGCCCCTTGAGCTGCTCCAGTGTCTGCCCGTTGAGCGAAACAAAGCGTCCCGGCACTACCGGCATGAGGTCCAGGGCCTGACTCACTCCCGGCTGGTGCGCGAAGAAATCTTTCACTCCGGCAATCTCGTCGGTGGTCACGTCCACCAGGAAGATATTGGGAATCTTGGGCGAGGCCGTCTCACGCAGATCGCGCAGCAGCGCCGCCTGCATCAGGTATACCGCCAGAATCAGCATGACGCCCGTCCCCAGCGCCGCCATCACCGCTGCCGACTGGTTCCCCGGCCGATAAAGGTTTGCCAGACCATGACGCAAGAACGACGGCAATTGCAGCCGCACCCGATTGAGCAGAAGGCGCAGAATCCAAAGCGCAAAGGCAGCCAGCGCCAGCAGGACAACCAGCGCTATGGTGAACAAACCCGCGAACCATCCGCCCACCTTGGCTGAGTCGGACAGCGCCCAGGCAATTCCGCCCAGCGCCGCAACCACCACAATCGAAAGCCCAAGTTGCAGCCGCCGCGCCCACCACCGCGCAAACCATGCGCCAATGCCCTCGGGGCCTTGCTCCACAAGCCGCCGCAACACGAGGACGGGCCTGACACCGCGTACGTCCAGCAGTGGCGGCAGGCAAAACAGCAAGGTCGTCAATAGTCCCGTACCCAACCCGGCCAGTGCCGATTTCCAGGGAAACTCGAGGACCGCCCGAACCTGCAGCAGCTTGCCGAAGACCGCCGGCAGCGCGACCATCACGCCCACCCCCGCTGCCACGCCCAGCACGCCTCCGGCCAGGCCCAGCCCCAGCGTCTGCAAAAGAAAGATGCGGAGCAGATCGGCCGATCCCGCGCCCACGGCTTTGAGAATGGCCAGCATATCCATGCGCTGCTCAAGATGGGCATGCATGGCCATGGCCACGCCGATGGCGCCCAGCACCATCGCCACAAGACAGATAAGGCTCAAGACAGCAGTAGCATTGTCCAGCCCCTGGCTCAGAGCCGGATTGCCCTCGCGGAAGTCCATCACCTGCGCGTCGGGCAGTGCTTCCTCCAGTTGTTTGCGCATTGCCACCGGGTCAACCGAGGCTGTAGCTTTTCCGGGAATCACCCGCTGAACGCTTTCGGGCAGCTTGATCAGCAACCGCTGGCTGGCACGGCTGCCCGGCGCCAGCAGCCCCGTACGCTGCAACGCAGCCTGCGAGATCATCACCCTGGGTCCCATTCCCACGCCTGCGCCCATGCGGTCGGGCTCCTGCTTCAGGACAGCCGAAATCGTGAAGTTCCTGCCTCCCAGCCGCAGCGTCTGTCCCACCCTGGCATTCAGGCGGATAAGAAACTCATCGGCTACAACTGCCGAGTCCCCCTCCAGAGCCTGTTCAAGGCTCATCGCTGGCTCCAGTTGCGCCGTTCCATAGTAGGGGTATTCGCTGGGGTCTACAGCTTTGAGCGAAACCAGCAGCGGCACTGGGTCCGGCGGCACAGAGGCCATCGAGATGGTCTCCGTTACCCAGGTCGAGCGAATTCCAGGCTGCTTGCTCCCATTAAGGATCGCCGCGATCTTGTTGTTTTCCGCCGCTGTTGGCTCATGAAAGATCCGCGCACTCAGATCCCCGGCCATCAGCGAGCGCGCTTCAGTGCCCAAAGTTCCGCGAAAGCTGTCGCTGAATCCGCGAACTCCCACAAGGGCCGCAACGCCCACAGCCACCGACAGCACCACAAAGCCGAATTTGCCCGGCGCGGACTTCAGGTCACGCCAGCCAATGGCGCCTGCTCGTTTCCAACTCAGAGCACGCTTAGCCATTCTGAACCTGCTGAGGATCGGGCTCATCAAGTGAAGCAGTGAAGGGCAGACTGTCTTCAACGATCATCCCGTCACGCAGCACAATCTTGCGGTCCGCGCTGCTGGCCACCTCGGGGTCGTGCGTCACCAGCACCAGCGTCGTCCCCGCCTTCTTGTTCCGTTCCAGCAAAAGGTCCAACACCAT
>Ga0182013_10002719_pt1 | contig 22903 bp, 22 predicted proteins | sample 612S2MmetaG_FD_120487 | JGI IMG/M metagenome (GOLD analysis project Ga0182013, IMG submission 120487) | Permafrost microbial communities from Stordalen Mire, Sweden - 612S2M metaG | ecosystem: Environmental > Terrestrial > Soil > Wetlands > Permafrost | place: Sweden: Stordalen | collected... | reverse complement strand
GGCGGAAACGTCTTTGCCGGCTCGCTGCTGACGCTGGACTTCCCCAAGCATGAACTGCGCATCGCTCCGCTGCCGGAGCGTCCGGGAGAGAAGAAGCCTGCGCAGGCAGCGCCCGATGCGGCGCCGGACGATGAGGCGGTAGAGTGGCACGACGCGTATGTTGCGCCGGAGATGGCGAAGTGGCAGCGCGTCTATCGCAGTGGGCACGACTTGCTGATGCCGACAGGCATTGTGGACACCAAGCGGCTGAAGGACGACAGCGCATGGAAGAACAAACTGTTTCTGCTGGATACAGGTTCGGAGTCGAACCTGATTTCGCCGGCGGCGGCCAAAGAGGTAACCAAGGTGGGCCGCGACGAGAGCGTCGAGATCCGCGGCCTCTCGGGCGAGGTGGACAAGGTCTACGAGGCAGGCAAGTTCACCCTGGCATTCGGCGGCCTGCGGCTGGATTCGCCGAGCATGACGTCGATCGATACGACCAAGATCTCGCACGATGACGGGGTGGAGGTGTCGGGGCTGATCGGCGCGCAGGCGCTGTTTCAGGTGGTGATGCACATCGACTATCGCGACAACCTGGTGTGGTGCGAGTACACGCCGCAGAAGTGAAGGTCCGAAAAAAATGAAAGCCGGGAAGTTCACGGCACGGCGGGTGGCGCCACGAATGGGAACTGTAGCTGTCTTGCGACCACCGCAAGAGCTGGGCTAGCTCTGCGCCTGCTTCAGGGCGAAGTCGCCGATGATGGGAAGCTTGAACCATTGGCCTTGGTAGGCCTTGATGACGGCGATTAGCCAGACCACGAAGAGGCCCAGAGAGATGAGTTCCTGGAACGTCCACATCATGGAGACGTACGGAAAGAATTTGAAAACCTCGTTTACGACCAGACTCACGACGAAGAGTCCGATGGACTGGAAGGAATGGAAGCGCACCAACGGGGTCTTGCTGTAGGGCTCGACCAGCAGGAAGACGATTGCCGGGATGAAGAGGTACGAGATGGCGGCGGCCACGTTGGGCTCAATGCCTGAAGACGTGGCGGCCGGCGGCGGGTATGCGGCCGGGCTGGGAGGGGTGTCGGGAGCGGCTGCGGAAAGCGGTGCTCCGCAGAGACTGCAAAAGGCGGCGGGCTCGACTTCGTTGTGGCAAGAGGGACACTGCATGGAGTTGGCTCCTTCACACGGAACGGATGAATGACTCTGGGCGGCGGCCCGGCCTAGCTCCACAGATGATTCAGCATACTCGCAGCGGTGCGGAGGTCAAAAGGATTTCTGCGCGGCGCAGGGCAGCCCTGAGGCGTTTTGCGGCATGCCTTAGGCGCCACGGTTGAGCGCCATGATGGCATTGGCGAGCGCGTTGGAGGCGTTCTGGAAGGGTTCGGGGGAGTTGAGGACCAGTTCGGCCTGGTCGAATTCACCGGCGTCGAGGAGGCCGGCGATGTGGAGCATGTGGCCATGAGACGCCTGGTGGAGTTCAAGCACGGTACGGTGCTCCGCGGTGCCGCGCAGGTGCAGGGTGTGTTCGGAGAGCAGCCATTTGCCGATGGAACACTCCTCCGGATGCTGGATGGAGCGGGTGGCGCGGTCGCTGAGCGGCTCGCGCATCCGGGCAGCCAGCAGCAGCGTGATCTTCCAGCGCACGTGGGCGGCGATGGCATCGGGCGGGGTGACGATCGTCTTGGCAATGTAGGGGGCAGAAGGCATGAGGGGTTAAGTCGATCGTCGCCGAAGTATCTCTGCCAGGGTTATCGGAGAATTGGGGGAAAGTGTGAGGCGGGATGCCAGGTAGGACCTGACCGAACCGGCGGGGGGTGAATCTATGGGCTGAATCTAAGGACAATTTGAGGTAGCAGAGAACCTGCTGGACGTAAGATGGAAGGCATGAAATACCTGATTGCGTTGTTGGCAGTGGCGGGCATCGTGGTGAGCTCGATGGCGCTGCACATCCACTACATGAATCCAGCTGCGGCGCTGCCGTGCGCGGTGACGGAGAAGTTCGATTGCGGCACGGTGAACCGTGGAAAATACTCTGCGTTTCCGCCCTACACCTTCGAAGACTATGACGAAACGGGTCAAGTGCATGCGCATGGGTTGCACGTTCCGGTGGCGCTGATTGGGATTGCCGGATATGTGTTGATTGGGCTGTGCGCGCTGCTGGGGCGGATGTGGATTGTCTTCGAGCTGGCCCAGGTGGGATTCTTCTGCGCGGCGTTCCTGAGCTTTATCGAGGCGTATGTGATCCAGAAGTGGTGCATCTACTGCTTGTGGTCGCAGTCGATTATGACGACGATCCTGGTGCTCAGCGGAGTCGCTTTGCTGCTGCAATGGAGGCGACAGCGGGCCTCCGCTGCGACGCCGGCCGGACACGTGGGCTAACGCGATGTGGCCCCAACTGCTCTTCGACCTGTTGCCTCACTTCGCGCGGCTGCTGCCGGTTGCGGATAAGTACCTGACCAACCGCAGCGCCGGCGACAAGACGCATGAGGCCGCGCTGGGGACGCTGAGGGAGAGCGTCCGCGGCGAGCTGGGCGAGGTGAAGGAGGCGCAGGCGGGCCTCGAGCGCCAGTTGCGCGAGCAGGGTGCGCAGATCGCGGAGATTGCGGTGGATGTAGCGCGGGCGCGGATGGGCATCGAGAGCGTGGAGGCGCGAGTCGCGAAGCTGGAAAAGACGGTGGGGATGGCCGTGAAGTTGCTGGCGGTGACTCTGCTTCTGGTGGCGATGGTATTCGCGATCCTTGTGGTGCGCAAGGTCTGAGATCGTAGGGCGAGGCGTAGAATTTTTGGTATGGGAATCAGCAGGGAACAGGCTCTGGATTGCTTCCGGAGCGACGATCTGGTGGGGATTGGCATGGAGGCGGATGCGGTGCGGCGGCGGCTGCATCCGGAGGGCGTGGTCAGCTACGTGGTGGGCGGCAAGGTGGATTGCGCGGGGCCGGCGGGCGCTATGGAATGCGCGATTGGCGACGCGATTGAGCTGGGTGCAACGGGCGTGCGCGTGGCCGGAATGGGGGGAATGGGGATCGCGGCGATGGAGATGGAGCGATTGGAGGCCTGGCTGCGCGGTGCGCGGCGGAGGTTTCCCGCGATCTGGATGGAGGGGCTGACGGCCGAGGTCGCGAGGCTTGCGAAGCGGTGCGGTCTGGCAGTCGGTGAGGCGGTCGCGCGGCTGCAAAGCGCTGGGCTGGATTCGATTGCGGGCGATGGGGTGGGGCTGGTTTGCGAAGATGGCGATGCGGGCGCGTGGATCGCGGTGCATCGCGCGGCACATGGGCTGGGGATGCGGACTACGGCAGAAATGACGTTTGGCGGGGGCGAGACGATTGAACAGCGCGTCGATTTGCTGGAGGCGGTGCGTGGCTTGCAGGAGGAGACGGGCGGGTTTGCGGCGTTCGTGCCGGTGGCGGCGGAGGCTCCGGGCGGGCGTGAGCTAGATGGGGTAACGGCGGTGGAGCGGCTGAAGACGCTGGCGGTGTCGCGGATGTTTCTGGACAACGTCGAGAATGTGCAGGCGAGCGCGGCCGGCGAGGGCCTGAAGGTGCTGCAGATGGGGTTGCGATTCGGCGCGAACGATGTGGGAGCGGTGGGCGCCGGCGCCAGCGAGGAAGACCTGCGGCGGATCATCCGCGACGCAGGCTTCAGGCCGGTCGAGCGCGATGGGGTCTATCGGGCGATGATGTTGAACTGAGGCTCAAGCGGTCTTGAGGCCGGCGTCAGCGATGGCGGCGGAGATGAGTTCGTCGGCGACACCCCGCTTGCGCAGGCTTTCGGTGATTGCATGCACCGGTGAGCCTTCGAGGCGCTCCAGGTCCTTGCGCAGGCCCTGCCCGATGTAGGAGCGAATCAGGGGTTGATAGCCGGAGAATCCAAGGGCCGGGGCGACCTCCTTGAGGTCATCGATGACGTCTTCGGGCATGCGGATGCTGATGGTCGTCATGGGACGATCCTTCCGCAGCCTGATCTTCAATCGGTCACGCATACTCTTCATAGGCACTCCTTTCTTTTGACGTCGCGGGCCGGGCAGAGATGATGCGGATCGCCTCGTTCTCCGAATGTTCCACATGAACGACGAAGAGCATTCGGCCCTTTTCGGTCTGACCGAGCAGACCCTCACGTGCCTCATCGTCGACGCTCGCATCCACAATCCGTACCAAGGGATCGAAGAACACTTCACATGCCTGTTCGAATCGCACATTGTGTTTCGCCATGTTGGAAGCAGCCTTATGCACATCCCAGACGAACTGCAGTTCCCCGAGCGGGTAGAGCACATCCACAGATAACGTATATACGTTGTATATTCACTTGTCAAGAAACGAATGGGCTTTGGAGCCTCAGTGCGACTAGAAGCTGCTATGAACTTAAAATGCAAACCATTGAAAATAAGGCCGTTGCGGCCATTTAGCGGCAATCCGGAGGGATTAGCAGGCTTCAGCCCTGCGTGACAGGCAAAGTCCGGATGTTTTGGGATACAGGGGGTAGGGCCTACGCATACAGCGCGGCCTCGAACTCCGCCAGAACCGCGTCCGACCAGGCATGACTGTTCCTCCGCCACAGGTCGCCCGCGTCCTCCAGAAAGTTAGGGAAGTTCATCCGGCAGTATCCGCAGCGCGCGCCAAAGTCGACCAACGCCTGCGCGACGCCGTCGAGATACAGCACCGCCTTCAGCCCATCCCGCGACCACTCGACCGACGCGATCCGTTCGGTTGTCGGTCGCTTGAGTTCCTCGTCGCTGGCCGCCAGCGCGCTGACATTGTAGATCAGCATCGCGTCCAGAATGCTCTCGTCATGCTTCGGTTGCGACCGGTCGCACGCATAGATATTCCCCGCAATTCCCTCGTCCTCGAAGACCACGGTCCAGGGAACCGCAGGCGAATCGGATGAGAGAAACGCGCGGCCGGGAGTGAACGTGAGTGACTGCATAGCACCTCATTCCCACAATACACGGTGCCCGCCGCGATACACTCGGAAGCGAGGCGCGCGCAGAGTCCCCCCGCCACCAGCCCCAGGAAAGCGCACCGAATCTTGAACCTCGATCAGCCGGATTCCGCAGCATGACCGTCCCACGCATCCAGATCGGACGGCCGCAACGCCTCGCCGCGCTTCTGCTGCTCGTCTTCTTCGCCGAGTGCCTCTGGGTCGTCGCGCACCAGGACCTCTCCACCGCCGACTATCGCTTCGCCCGCTGCGGCCGCGAGATGTGGGAGCGGCCCTCGCCGCTGGCCGGCTACTTCACCACCTGCGGCAACCTCAACGGCGACGGCACCTTCGCCTATCGCGTCGCCGGCCTGCCGCTGACCCTGCAGCGCCTCACCTTGCTCGCCATCGACCACTTTCGCGCACCCGCCGATCGCCTCTATGCCGGCGGCTCGCTGAACGGCTCCACGTGGGAGGCGCGCCACCAGCTCGCCAGCGTCATCTACCTCATCCACCTGCCGTTCGTGCTCTTCGCGGTGTGGCTGGGCAGCGGACTGTGGTGGGTCGCGCGCCGACTCTTCGGCAACCAGGGCGGCTTCTTCGCGCTCGGCCTCTACTGCTTCTGCCCGGCGGTCGTCCGCCTGGCGGTCACGCCCAACAACGACCTGCTGGCGATGTGGGGACTCTACGGCCTGGTCTACGCCGCCATTGGAGTCGCCCACGCCATGCAGGGGCCGCGGCGCAAGTGGCGTCCGCGCATCGCGCTGCTCACGGTCGCGCTTGGCCTCACGGCTGCCGCCCACATGCTGGCAGCGATCATCGGCTTCTTCGCCGCGCTTGCCTTCATGCTCTACCTCGCCGAGACCCGCCGCAGCTACGTGATGCAGATCCTCATCTACTCCGCTATTGGCGCGCTGGCGATCCTCTTCGCGTTCTATGGATTCCATCTCGCCGCCTTCAGCTACGTCTTCACTGGCAGCGCCGCGCGGTTCTGGTTCTCGCTCGCAGGCGTGGGCAGCTTTGCCAACATGTTGGAGTTCCCCATCCTTGCCGCGACCGGCGTGGCTGCGCTGCTCTACATCGCCGTGCGCCGCAGCCGCTACTTCGGCAATACCGCGCCGTTGCTGATGGTGCTTGCGCTCGCGCCTCTGCTTACCACCCAGACGGTGACTGCGCCCTGGCTGTGGGCGCTGCCCTTCCTGTTTACCTTTATTGGCGGCGTCTTCGCGGATGCGCTGGAGACCCGCTACCGCAAGCTCTTCCTGGTGCTTACCGGCGGCATCCTCGCCGCGCAGGCGATGGAGTGCCTCACCGCGCTGCCGCTGCTCGTGCGCTAAGGTCCGCCAAACCACGCCAGCGCCGCCAGCTGCTCGGCGTACGGCGTCATCCGGTAGTCATCCGGCGGCACACCCTCAACTAAGTAGCGGACAAAGTAGTCCCAACGCCGCCGCGTGACATACGGCGTCGCCGCGCCGTAGCTGTGCCCCGCGTTCGGGACCATCAGCAGATCGAAGTCCTTGTTCGCCTTGATCAGTGCGTCGACCACCAGCAGCGTGTTATTCGGCGGCACGTTGTCGTCCATCGTCCCGTGGATCAGCAGAAGATGCCCCTTCAGGTTCTTCGCAAAGTTCTGGTTCGCCTGGCTGTCGTAGTTGGTCTTTCCGTCCGGGTTGGTCTTGAGCAGGCCGATCCACTTCTCCGCCCAGTCGTCTTCGTACACGCGATTGTCGTGGTTGCCGCTCTCGCTGACGCCCACCTTGAAGAAGTTGGGAAAGTGGAACATCGCCGCCGCGGTCGCCGCGCCGCCGCCCGAGTGTCCATAGATTCCCACCCGGCCCACGTCGATCCAGGGATACTTCGCCGCTAGTTGCTTGATCCCGGCAACCTGATCGGGAATCGTGTTGTCCGCCATGTCGCCGTAGAGCGCGTCGTGAAAGCTCTTCGACCGGTCGGGCGTGCCCATGCCATCGATGCACACCACGATGAATCCCAGCTCCGCCAGCGATTCCATATCCTTGTGCGCGGCTGCAAACCCGCGGCTGCCGCACGATCCCGTCTGCGGTCCGGGATACACATGATCGATGACGGGATACCGTTTCGCTGGATCGAAGTCGGCCGGCTTGAATAGAAACCCGTACAGATCGGTCTTGCCGTCGCGCGCCTTCACCGTGATCGGCGTCAGAGGCTTCCAGCCAATCTTGCGCAGGCGTGAGATATCCTGGCGCGCCACCTCCATCACCATGTTGCCGTCGGCGTCGCGAAGCACCGTCGTCTGCGGCGTCGTTGGCGTCGAGGCCACATCGACGAACGCGCGCCCGTCCGGCGCCAGCGTCACCTCGTGGCCGGCATCCTCCGGCGTCAGCAGCTTCATCCCGGTGCCGTCGAAGTTCACGCGATAGAACGCGGCGAAGTACGGATCGCGTCCCGCTTCCTTGCCCACGGCAAGGAAATAAATCGCGCGCGCCTGCTCATCGACCCGCACCACCTGGGTCACATCGCCTTCGCCGTGCGTGATCTGGTTCTTCAATTTGCCCGTGACCAGATCGTAGAGAACCAACTGGCCCCAGTTGTCGCGCTGAGAGAACCACACCACCTCATTCGACCGGGAAAGATACCGCCAGTTGACTGTGCCATTCCCGTTGTCCGGGCTGTCGCCGCTCTCGAAGTAGGTCGCGATCTGCTCGGTCATCGCGTCGCGCACGTCGCCGGTCGCGGCGTCGGCCACGCGCAGCCACTCTTGCTTGTGATCCCGCGAGGTCGAGACAAACGCCAGATGCGTGCTGTCCTCGCTCCATTGCACGTCGTCCCAGCCATGCCCTCCGGCGCAGCTCACGTCGTCGCACAGGCTGGAGCGATGCTGGTCGGGCGGCATCTTCAACCGCACCACCTTGCGCGCCTCCACATCGACGATCACCCGCTCGATCGTGGTCACATCCCTGTCTCCGGCCAGTGGATAACGCCAGGTTTCGAGCGAGGGATGCCCAGCCGTCGTGTCCACCAGCGCCATCGTTCCCGCCTTGCGCTGGTCCTGCTGAAACGTCGCAATCTTCTTCGAGTCCGGCGACCACACCAGGATGGGATTGCCGCTGTGCGTCCATCCCGCGTTGTCCGTGGCATAGCCAAAGTCGGGCACGCCGTCGGCGGTCAACTGCGTCTCGCGGCCGCTGGCCACATCCCGCAGCCACAGGTTGTTGTCGCGGATGAACGCCGCCTTCTTTCCATCGGGCGAGACATCGAACGCCGCAGGCAACGCCTCGCCGGCGCTTTTGCATTCGCCGTTGCCACGCAGGTCGCAGAGGACCAGCGCCCGGTCCAGCCTGATCCGCACCACCCGGTCGTTGTCCTCCAGCCTGAAGTCGTCGATCGGCAGATGTCCTGCATCCAGCGGAGTGCTGAGTGAGATTGCCAGTTTGCCAGACCCGATCGCCGCGCTGAGCGCAGCCGCCAGCTTGCCATGGTCGAACGCCGGCCCCTTCGTCCTTCTCGCCGGATCGACCAGCATGTAGGTCAAGCCGTCCGGCCCGGCATCGCGATACCAGAAACGCCCATCGCCCAGCCACACCGGATGCTCCACCGTGTGGGAGACCAGCGGGTCCACGTTGTAGTCCATGAACTTTTCGGCCTGGGCATAGTCGGCCGCGGTGTACACTCTGGCCGCCTGCGCCGCGCCCCTACCGCACCAGCAGCACAGAGCCACCATCGCCGCCAGCGCTGCCCGGCCCACCCTTCGCAACATCCTTTGCCTCCAACTCCACTGCGATGCCGCAGTGGGGCCAGTGTAGCAGTGCTACCAGTTCGCCTGGGGGCCGGGCTGAGTGCCGGTGTACGCAGAGCAGCATGGCTCCTTCACCGGCGCGAACTCCATGAATTCCGCCCGCGTGCCATCCGGATCTCTCAAGCCAATTTGCCACTTACCATCCACGCCCAGCGTCTTCGGATCCTTGCCGGAAGCGGCCTTCCAGCCGCGCGCCTCCAGCCTTTGCTGCAACTCGACCACGCTGACCACGCCGGGAGAAAAATGGTTCGCGGTCCCGAGTTGACCGCGCGACGAGTCTGCCCGCAAGGACAGCATGTATTCAATCCAATCCGTTCCGCTCGGCACCTGCATCATCACCCAGTTGACTTGGGCAGGTGGATTCCCGCCCTGCCAATACAGATGAAACCCAAGCAGGTCCTTGTAGAAATGGTCCATCACCGCACGGTCGTGGACGACGTAACCGGCGTGAATAATGTGGGAACTCAGACTTTGGGCAGCGGACGCAGGCTTAACCGGCGGGTGCTGGCCATCCTGGGTAAAACCGACCTTGTTGCCCTCCGGATCGCGGACCACAAAGCTCCGGCTGCCGTCCGCCTCAACCGTGACATGGTCTGGAACGGCGACGCCTTGGCTACCCAGATACTTGCGCATTGCCTCCGCGTCCGCAGTGGCGAAGGCAACTGAGTCCAGACGATCCTCCAGTCCCGCGGATGGCGGCGATAGCAGCGCGACATACTGCGAATGATTGGCATAAAAGCGCACTCCGGAGCTGGCAGCGCCCGAAGGCACCTGGTCCCATCCGAGCAGATCCCCGTAAAACTGTTGGGACTTTTGCAGGTCGTCCGCAAACAGCGTCACGTGCGAGATCCCCGTAATTGCGGGGCGTGCCGGCGATGCGGGTTGGGCCAGTGAAAGAGCAGGAAAAACTGCGGCGGCTGCGAAGGCAACAATAAACTTGAACATCACTCACTCCGGCGATTGCAAGATGCTGCCACACTACGCCGGTTCCCCCGAAATGGCCAAGTGCCGTGCGCCGCGCAGGCGGGTTGGTGAGGCGTCCCGTAGGGATGACCATTCTGGGACGTTGGTAACGTCATGGTTCCTTTGTGGTACTGACTCCTGACCCCGCACGCACTAACGTCCTGATTACGGAGTCATGTTATTCCGATATAGGGATTGCAGGCGCTTAAGCCTGCCCGATGCGCCACGCTGTTTCCGAAGTTGGGCCCGCTTCCATTCGGTCCGCTGGACTGGAAGATGGCCGTAGGGATACCGGATACGGAGCGTGACCGGGGAGGCGATGTGCCACAAGTGAAGGCGGGACCGCGCACGCGATCGATCATGCGATCGGTATGGATGGGCGCGGTGCTCTCACTTGCCGCAGTTGCCGGGGCGCAGGTTGTCCCCCTGAAGCCAGCTTACAAATTTGCCGCTCCTGCGAACGTGGGTGGGGCGCCTGAGTCCGGCACGGTCACGGTCACCATCACGGCCACGGGAAGCTTGAGCACGATCGGCGTCCTGACCCAGGGTGTTGCCAACCAGGATTTCACCCAGGCGCCGGGCGGAAGCTGCGCGCCGGGAACCACGTACTTTGCGGGCCAGACCTGCACCGTCGCGGTAAGCTTCCAGGCAAAGTATCCGGGATTCCGGCAGGGCGCGGTGGTACTGCTGGAGAGCGATGGCGCGGTGCTGGGAAGCGAGCTGATGAGCGCGACCGGCGTTGGCCCGACTGCGGTGTTTGTTCCCGGAATGATCTCGACCGTGGCCGGGAACGGCCAGTGGATCTTTCGCGGAGATGGCGGGCCGGCCACACAGTCGCCGCTGTTTCTCCCCATGGGCGGGGTCGCGGACGCAGCCGGCAACCTCTATATCTCCGACTCGAACAACCAGCGGATTCGCCTGGTGACCGCGGCGACGGGACTGATGACGACGGTGGCGGGCAATGGCATCGCAGGGTTCGGTGGCGACGGCGGCCCAGCGACGGAAGCGCTGCTGAACTCGCCTGCCGATGTCAAGCTGGACGGCGCCGGCAACTTCTACATTGTGGACAGCGGCAACCACGTGGTGCGGATGGTGAATCCGTCGACGGGGTTGATCTGGACGGTGGCCGGAATCGGCGGCAAGTCCGGCTACTCCGGCGATAACGGGCCGGCGACCCAGGCGCATCTCGCGTACCCCAGCGCAGTTGCATTTGACGGCGACCATGCACTGTACATCTCCGACACGGGCAACAATGTCATTCGCAAGGTGGACCTTTCCACCGGCATCATCACCACGGCAGCCGGTACCGGGGTTGCAGGCTTCTCCGGCGATGGCAGCCCGGCGACATCCGGCCAATTGAACTATCCCTGGGGAGTGACGCTGGGCAACGATGGCAGCCTGTACATTGCCGACCTCTCCAACAACCGCATCCGCAAAGTCAGCCCGGGAGGAACAATCACCACCGTGGTTGGCACGGGCGCGCGCGGCTATGGCGGCGATGGCGGACCGGCGACGGAAGCGCAGCTGAACGTGCCGGCAAGCATGCTGATGGACGTGGCCGGAAACCTCTATGTTGCGGACTCCGGCAACCAGTTGGTGCGCAAGGTAGGCGTCACCTCGGGCGTCATCGACACGATCGCGGGGACCTACGAAGGCGGAGTTAATTCGGATGGCATCGCGGCTGACACTACGTCGCTGGACGGCCCCTATGCGCTCTTTTCGGACGGCCCGGGGAATCTCTACATCGCGGACATGTTTCATCAGTTGATCCGGATCATACCCTCGAACCAGGCTGCTTTGAGCTATCCGGTGATCCGTGTGGACCGCGTCTCGACTCCGCAGTCGCAGGCGATAGAGAACGATGGGAATGCGAGCCTGAGCCTCGGTACGTTCACGCTGATCAGCAACTCCGCGCTGGACCCTGCCAGCACAACCTGCGCCGCTTCGCTGTCCCTGGCGGTAAACCAGTCGTGCATGCTGGGGGTGGAGTTTGCACCGACGGTGACAGGCATGCGGGTCACCGGCTCCCTGTCGCTGACTTCAACCTCCCCGAACAGCCCTGAGATTGTCAACGTCTCCGGCCAGGTGCTGGCGGTGCAGCCGACGACGATGACGTTGACCTCCAGCGTCAACCCGGCCGCGCTCAATGTGCCCGTAACATTTACCGCCGTGGTTTCGAACTCGCTGCCGGTTGCGGCTACCGGGCCGGTGAACTTCCTGGACGGGACGGTGCAGATCGGCACCGGAACCCTGAACACTGCGGGCCTGGCCACGTTCACCACATCCGGCCTGAAGACAGGATCGCACAGCATCACCGCGGTGTATGCCGGCGATAGCAACAACGGAGCGTCCACCTCGCCGGCGCTGGCCGAGAGCATCAAGCAGCAGACCTCGACGGCGCTGACCTCAAGCCAGGACCCGTCGACCGCGGGAATGCCGGTGACGCTGACCGCGACGGTGGCCGGACCGGCGGGATCGACGACAATACCCGGCGGCACGGTGACGTTTACGGACGGCAGCACGACCTTGGGCCAGGGAACCCTGAACTCGAACGGAGCCGCAACGCTCGCGACTTCGACGCTGACCGGCGGCCAGCACAGCATTACCGCAAGCTATGCGGGAGATGCGTTGGACCTGGCGAGCCAGTCCGCGGTGCTGATTCAGACCGAGGCCAAGGCTGCGACGACAACCACGCTAGCCACCTCGAACGCGAGCGTGCCCGCAGGCATCAGCGTGACATTCACCGCGACCGTGTCGCGGACCGACGGCATGATTCCGACCGGGGCGGTGACGTTTCTGGATGGCACGACCAACATCGGGACGGCGGCGTTGAGTGGAACGGGAGCTGCCGTTCTCACCATCGCCACGCTGGCGGGAGGATCGCACACCATCACCGCGCAGTATGCAGGCGATGCCAACAATCTAACGTCAACCTCGGGCTCGGTGAGCCAGACTGTGCAGCCGCTTGCGACGGTGACGACAATCGCGGCGACATCGAACCCAGCCGTGGCGGGCGCGCCGCTGCAGTTGACCGCAACCGTGGTGCAAAGCGCGCCTACCGGCTCGGGAGGCGCCTTTACCGGAACGGTTACATTCTCCGACGGCACAACCGTGCTTGGAGCGGCGGCGGTCTCGACCTCCGGTGTTGCGATCCTCAGCGTGGCCACGCTCAATGTGGGCCCGCATAGTCTGAGCGCGAACTTTGGCGGCAATGCGAACTACGTTGCCAGCACATCCGCCTCCCTCGGCGAGACGCTGGTCGCCGCCACTACGACCACCACGCTGACCAGCAGCCAGTCGCCCTCGAATGCGGGCGCGCAGGTCACGCTGACCGCAACCGTAACCTCGACCGGCGGTGTTCCAACCGGCACAGTCACGTTCCTCTCGGGCTCCACCACGCTGGGGACAGCCGCGCTGAACGCCAGGGGCGTTGCCAGCATCGTTACCACGTCCCTGGTGGTTGGCGCGGACACGTTGACCGCGGTCTACGGCGGCGACGCGAAGGACACCGGCAGCACCTCGGCGCCGCTGCTGCAGACGGTCCTGATCGCCACCAGCATGACCACGCTGGCATCGAACGCGAACTTCGTTCTGTCCGGCGCGAGCGTCACCTTTACGGCCACGATTACGACCAACGGCGGTGTTGCTACAGGGACGGTTACATTCTCCGACGGCAACAAAGTGCTGGGCACAGCTCCCGTCAATGCAGGGATGGCGGTGTTCAGCACGTCAACGCTTGCGCTTGGCGCGCACTCGATTACGGCTGCCTATGGCGGCGATGCGAACGACTCACTCAGCGTATCCTCGGCGCTGAATCAGCAGGTGCTGCAGGCAGGCGGGGTGACCTTGGCAAGCAGCGCGAATCCATCCATTGCCGGCTCTACCCTTAGCCTTACGGCGACCGTCTCGTCTCCGCAGTCCGTGCCTGTCACCGGCACCGTCACCTTCAAAGACGGCAGCGTAGCGCTGGGCACGGTCAGCGTCGGCAGCACGGACTCAGCCGTGCTCCCCACCACCACGCTGGCCGTTGGGCAGCACACCATCGTCGCCGTCTACAGTGGCGATTCTCTGAATCAGACAGCAACTTCAAGCGTCCTGGTGCAGACGGTGCAGACTGCGGGGACGACTGTGACCTTGACCTCGGGCGCCAATCCGGCGCTGACCGGCGCGCCCCTGACGTTGACATCGACGGTGGTCGGGACCGGCGGTAGCGTAACTGGGACGGTTACATTCCAGGATGGGACGACCGCTCTGGGCGCGGCCAACCTGAACTCATCGGGCGTGGCCACGTTGACCGTATCCGGGTTGGCGCCCGGCGCGCACTCCATCATCGCCGTCTACAGCGGCGACGCGAACAACTTTCCCAGCACATCTCCGGCGCTGGCACAAAGCGTCGTCCAGGCCACGACGGTCGTGCTCACCTCCAGCGAGAACCCTGCGCTGGCGCTGGATCCAGTTACCTTCATGGCGACGGTGTCGAACGGCAGCAGCAAGCCACCCACGGGGACCGTGGTCTTCTCCGATGGCGCCACCACGCTGGGCTCGGGAACGCTGAGCGCCGCGGGGACCGCGACCTTTACGGCCGCACCGCTTGCCACCGGGCAGCACGCAATCCAAGCCTCCTACAGCGGCGATACGCTGAATCTCGCGGGGGTCTCGCCGGTGCTGACGGAGCCAGTCCAGCTGCGGCCCACGACGGACACAGTCTCCGCGTCCTCGACCTCGCTGACCGGCGGCCAACAGCTGACGCTGATCTCCGTGGTGCGCTACTCCGGGCCGGTGACGCCGACCGGGACGGTAAGATTCCTCAGCAATTCAACGGTGCTGGGCACTGCCACGGTCGATACCACCGGAGTGGCGGCGCTGACGGTGAATCCGCTGACCAACGCCCTCGCGGTGACGGCGAGCTACTCCGGCGATTCGGTCTACGCCGCCTCGACCTCCGGGCAAACCAACGTCACGGTGACGCCTCCGACCGAGCTTAGCCTTCAGTTGAATCCGGCGTCGGTCACCGTGCAAACGAAGCAGTACATCACGGCCGCCTTGACCGTCGCATCCTTGAACAACTTCACAGACAAGCTGGATATCGGCTGCGTCGGCTTGCCCTACTCGGCGACCTGCACCTTCAGCAGCAACACGGTTGCGCTTGCAGCGGGTGGGACCCAGGTGATTCAGGTCGTGATTGACACCGGATCGCCTCTGACCGCCGGATCGCAGGCCTGGCTGGATCGGCACACGCCAGCCCAGTTCGCCGCATTATGCTTCCTGCCGGGCGGCGCGTTCCTGGCGCTTCTACTCTGGCGAGGCCGCCGGAGAATGCGCCTGACGGGACTGCTGATGCTGCTCCTGCTCGCCGGGGTCACGGCTGGGTTGAGCGGATGCAGCGGTCTGCAGATCAACGGCACGCCTCCGGGCACCTACGTCTTCCAGATCACGGCCACCGGCACCGGCACCGGCGTCACCCAAACCACGGACGTGACCCTGACGGTGACCCAGTGAAGCAACGCCGCACAACCTGCGTGACCTTTCGCTGGCGGCGGGGCCTGCTCGGTCTTGGCGTGGCGCTATTCGCACTTGTACCGCAGAGAGCCGCACTCGCCCAGGCGCTGCCTACCGCGACCGGACCTGGGGCCTACGTCATCGTTGGCGGAACATTCTCTGACTTCCAGGCAGACTACGGAGACCGCGCGATTAAGGGCGCCAGCCTCTACGTCGATTCAAATCTCGCCTGGCGCTTTGGCATCGAGACGGAGGCACGCCGCCTGACCTACGCCGAGTTTGGCGAGCGGCAATCAACCCTGCTGGCGGGGCCGCGGTGGGCGTTTCACCCAAAGGGTTTCGTCCCGTACGTAAAGCTGCTGGCCGGCGGCGGGCGCTTTGATTTTCCGTTCGGTTATGCCTATGGGAACTACTTCGTGGTGGCTCCCGGCGCCGGGATCGACCTGCGCCTGGGCGAGCGGGTGCGGGTGCGGCTTGCGGATGTCGAGTACCAGGTCTGGCCCGGCTTTACCTTCGGATCGCTGCATCCGTATGGGGTCAGCGCTGGGATCAGCTTTCAGATCCTGGGCTCCTCTCGCACCAAGATGTCAAAATGATGCCTCGCAAAAAGCCTATGGAGGTATCATCGTGAGTATGGCAACGGTTCGCATCTCGGAGGCGGAGGCCGCTGGCGACTTCGCTGGCCTGATGGCCCGCGTCCGCGCGGGCATTGAGGTTGTCATCGAATCCGGGGCCCAGCCGGTCGCCGTGCTTCGTGCGGCTGCTCCGCCGCGCCGTTCCATCTCTGAGTCCATCGCGCTCGCCGAGGCCCGCTCGAAAGAGCTGGGCTATAAGCCGGTGATGGATGCCAACTTCGCCGCCGACATGGAAGAGATCGTCCGCAACCGCAAGCCCCGCGATACGTCGGCATGGGACTGATACTCGACACCGGCATCCTCATTGCAAGCGAACGGCGGGGCGAGTCCATCGAAGACATCCTCCGTCAGGCGCGGGCCTCGCATGGCGAGGTGGACATCGCGCTCTCCACCGTCAGCGTCATCGAACTGACGCACGGCATCTACCGGGCCAAAACCGAAGCCGAGCGGGAACGCCGGCGCGCCTTCGCCGAGGGGGCCTTCCAGGACCTCATCCTGCATCCGGTCTCGCTGGAGATCGCTCAGCTTGCAGGACGCATCGAAGGTGAGCAGGCCGCCCAGGGCATCGCCATCGCCTTCGAGGACCTCGTGATCGGAGCCACGGCCCTCTATCTCGGCTTCGATGTAGCCACGCTCAACGTGAAGCACTTCAAGCTCATCCCCGGACTCAACATCGTCACGCTGTAGCGCGGCGTGAAGCATACCTTGCTGCGCACGATCTGCAACCCATCGCTCTCGGCACCCAGCGTACATTCCCTCCCCGTCACGGGCAAGGACTCCGCGATTCCAGCCTGCTCCCCAGCGTGATGGGCGCATTCGCGGAATTCACCATCGGGCGACGTTTCACAGACGCTGTGTCGGTGGGTTATGCTCTCGGACTATGAATCGACACTTCCTTCCTCCCGTCCTCCTCCTACTGACCCTTCCGCTTGCCGCCCAGACTCCTGCAGCGGCCGCGCCCCAGACGCCGGAAGCTCGACCGAGGCCTGCGCGGAGCACACCTCCGCCTGCGGGCTTCGCGCAGTCCATCGTGCTGTGGCCCGAGGGCGCGCCGGGAGCGAAGGGCACGGCCGAGGGCGATATCCCCAAGCTCTTTACGTATCCGACCGCAGGCAGTGGGCCGCACTCCGCAGTGATCGTGATGCCGGGTGGCGGCTTTACCAGCCTGAAGATGGAGCAGGAGGGCGCGGATGAGGCGCGCTGGCTGGCCGCGCACGGGGTTGCGGCCTTCGTGCTGGAGTACAGGCTCTTTCCCGCCTATGGGTACCCCGCGCCCATGCAGGATGCCTCCCGCGCCATCCGCTACGTCCGCGCGCACGCAGCCGAGTTGGGGGTTGACCCGGCACGACTGGGCGTCTGGGGGTTTTCCGCGGGCGGGATTCTGGTGGGCTACCTCGCGACCATACACACGGCGGGCGACGCGGCTACGAAAGACCCTGTCGACCGGGTAAGCGATCGGCCGGACTTCAACATCGTCTCCTACGGGCGGCTGGACATGAGCGTGCCCCTGACCAACGGGACCCTGCCCAAAGAGTCTATCCTCGGTCCGCAGCCGACCCAGGCAGCAATCGATGCAATCGACCCGATCAAGCATGCGAGCGCCGATACAAGTCCGTCGTTCCTCTACTCAACCAGTGGTGACATGAGCGTCGACTCGCGCAATGCGGCGGATTTTTATGCCGCGCTGAAGAAGCTTGGCATTCCTGCGGAGCTGCATATCTTTGAGCTCGGGCCGCACGGAACGCACATGGGAACAGACCAGCCCCCAGCGATGCGTGAACTCACGGTCTTCCCCACCCTGCTCGCCAACTGGCTGCAATTGCATGGCTGGATGGCCCCACAGCCGCAGTAGGCCGCAACCGCCGGGCCCGCTCCGCGCAGTTCACCACGCGACAGCCCGCGTCGGCCGCCGAAGAACAGGAAAGAATTGACATCCATTGGAGCCTCCAAAGCTCTTTGCACGCGCTCAGCTTCTGACATTTCACCAAGGGAGGACGGAACCATGCAGCGGAGAGATTTTGGGAAAGCACTGATTGGCGGCGCTGTTGGGGCGGCGCTCGGCGGCCTCACAGACGCCGCTCCGGCCTTCGGGCAACCGCAGAAAAAGCTTGCGCCGAAAAGGAACACGAAGATGCACGTGGGGGCCGACTACCACGTGATCGAAGGCAAAACCCTGACCAGCAAGGAGAACCTCGAGTACAACCTGCGCTTGGGGGTCAAGTCCATCAGTCCCGATCCTGACCAGGAGGCGCACCGCGGTAAAGCCGGGCATTTCGATGCATTCATTCCCGCCGAGGGCCCGCTGGGGGGCGCCTTCGACGCGGATGTCCTGAAGCAGATGAAGGACGACTGCGACGCCGTTGGAATGTGGCTCGAAGCCCTTCGCACGGACTCCGGTTACATCATCCTCAAAGACCCCTCCGATCAGGACAAGAAGCTCGACCAGATCTGCGAGAACGTGCGCAAGGCGGCGCAGGTTGATGTTCGTATCATCAGCTACCACTGGACGATGATTCCCATTCGCCGCAACGGCACCGCTCCCGGCCGAGGCGACTCCGTTTATTCCACCTTCAAGCTGGAAAACGACTGGAAGAAGCTGCCTGTCGGCATAGCAGGGCCGGTCAGCTACAACGAATACTGGGAAAGGATCGAGAAGTTCCTGAAGCGCGTGATTCCGGTCTGCGCCGAATACAAGGTCGCCATGGCCAACCACCCCTATGACCCGCCGGGGCTCCCCTACGGCTATGAAGGCGCGGAAAACTTCGACTCTCCGTCCATCTACACCGCTTACAAGAAATACGAGCAGATGGTCGACAGCCCCTGGAACGGCTTCCAGATGGACCTCGGCGTCATCGGCGAAGGCTCAACCGACGTCAACAAAACTGAGCCTCCCCTGGTGCAATACATGGCCGAGCGTGGAAAGATCAAGCAGGTCCACATGCGCAATATCAAAGGCGGCTTGAACGACTTTCAGGAGGTCTATCCCGACGAGGGAGTCATCGACTTCTTCAAGATCATGCGCATCTTCCGCGACACGGGCTACGAAGGGTCCTTCCTGCCCGATCACATGCCTTCCAGTCCCGGCGATCCTGGCAAGCTTCAGGCATACGCATTCGGCTACGGTTACATCCACGCGCTCATCAATTCCGTCAACTCCGAGGTCTCGTAGTTCCGTTGGGGTTTGACCGGGAAAATGGGAATGAGTTGTTGGAGCACCGAGCGGGAATTGAACCCGCGAATACTGGTTTTGCAGACCAGCGCGTTAGCCACTTCGCCATCGGTGCTTCTCCACCATGCACATCCAACCTCAACGCGCACGGCGGTGCAACTGTTGCAGCCGTCTATTGCGGCTGCGGCGTCGTCCGCAGATACGGCTTCACCGTCTTGTAGCCGGGGAAGATCTTGGCCGCGTCGTCGTTGGAGACCGCGCCGGTAATGATCACATCGTCGCCCGGCTTCCAGTTGGCCGGCGTCGCCACCTTGTGCTTCGCAGTCAACTGCATCGAATCCAGCACGCGGATGATCTCGTCGAAGTTGCGCCCCGTCGTCATCGGGTAGGCCAGCGTCAGCTTGATGCGCTTGTCCGGCCCGATCACGAAGACCATGCGCACCGTGGCGTTGTCCGCCGGCGTGCGCCCTTCGCAGCTGTCACCCGCGTCTCCGGGCAACATGTCGTACAGCTTGGCCACCTTCAACTCCGGATCGCCGATAACCGGGAAGTTCACCGCGGAACCCGTCACCTCTTCGATATCCTTGGCCCACCGGCCGTGGTTCTCCACCGGGTCTACGCTCAGGCCGATCACCTTGGCCCCGCGTGCGGCAAACTGCTTCTCCAGCGCGCCCACTGCGCCCAGCTCGGTCGTGCAGACCGGTGTGAAATCCTTGGGGTGCGAGAACAGCACCGCCCAGTTGTTGCCGATCCACTCATGGAAGTGGACCGTTCCCTGCGTGGTCTCAGCAGTGAAATCGGGTGCTACGTCATTGATGCGAAGCGACATGTCTAATTCCCTTCCTTTATTGAGTCGTTTCTAAACGGATCGCAGGGCCCGTGACGCACACTAAAAACCCACCCGGCTCGTTGGCTCTAGGTGGGTTACGCAGTGCTCGAATCGAAAGGTTACTTGCTACGATTCGCCTATGCGCACGCCCACACCCTGCAACAGCAACAGCAGAGCGTGGAGTTCGTATTCGGCGAGATCGTCATGGCTAATCTTTGGGCCGCGGCCAGCGTTGCTGGCTTGAAGCAGTTTGCCCCATTGCGGTCTACTTGAAACATACTTCCGAGGAGACTTCATGTCAAATCCTGCGTCTGCAACTTCCGCTCGGGCGACGGCCAATCAAGCTTACGACTATGCCCAACTCGACGTCTTCGCCGAGCGCCCCCTCGAAGGCAATGCGCTGGCCGTCTTCCCCGATGCACGCGGCCTCACCTCCGCCCAGATGCAATCCATCGCCCGCGAGACCAACCTCTGCGAGACCACCTTCATCCTGCCTCGCCCTCCCGAGGTCGAGCGCGAACGCGGCGTCCAGGTCCGCATCTTCACCGTCCGCGAGGAGCTCGAATTTGCTGGCCATCCCACGCTGGGCACCGCCAGCTGGCTCTATCTCAACCACCCAATCTTCCGCGACGCCGCCACCATCACCCTCGACCTTCGCGTCGGCCCCATCCCGGTCAGCTTCTCCGCGCAACAGGATGGCCCCGGCGTCTACGGCGCCATGCGCCAGAACGATCCCAGCTTCGGTGCAATCCATGATCCCGGCGCCATTGCCCATGCACTCGGACTCAGCCTCGACGATCTCGATCCCAACCTGCCCATCCAGACTGTCTCCACCGGGATGGCCTTCTGCATCGTTCCGCTGCGCTCGCTCGACGTCGCTGCGCGACTCGCAATCCCGCAGCCTTTAGCGCAGGCCTACCTCGCCCGCAGCGATGCGAAATTCTTCCATTGCATCACCCGCGCATCCGCCCCATCCGACGCGGACTGGCACGCCCGCATGCAGTTCTATAACGGAGAAGATCCCGCCACGGGTTCGGCCTCCGGCTGCGCCATCGCCTATCTCGTCCGCCGTTCACTCGCTGCCAGCGACCAGCTCATCGTCTTCGAACAGGGCGTTGAGATGCTTCGCCCCAGCCGCATCTACCTCCAGGCAGCCCGCGCGGGTGACCGGGTTTCCAATGTGCGCGTCGCCGGGCGCACCATTCCCATTGCAACCGGACACCTTTTCCTGCCGTGATGCACCAGATTTCAACAGGCCCAAAATGGGAATCGCCAACAAGCACGGGCTCTTTCAATTTTCGGTGAATGTGCAATCGAAATATTGCCCTCATCTTCGTCTTCTGTTCGCAGTTGCCAAGCTAGGTAACCCTTCGTACTGTTGGGATGCGCTGAGGGACGTGATGGTGCCTTCGGCAAGTAACTCCGATCAATCTTTCAGCATTTCGATCCACAAACTTTTTACCCAGCAGAAGCAGATGTGCCGTAGCAGATGTTCCGTGTTCTTCTAACAATTTTCGTTTGAGAGGTGCCGTCGCCTCGCAGTCGCGAGCTCCCTACGCACCGTTCCAAACTGCAACGCAGACGAATCGGTCCCCGGTCCTTTGGGCGCAGTATTCAGCTACGCCCGCCTTCGACCCATCCCTTCGCCAGCCCCCGCAGCAGTCTGGGACCCATGCGCTTGCGGAGCCTCCGCGTGGCAACCTGCGACGCCATCGGTCCTCTCGCCCGCGGTCTGTCGCTCGAGCCTGGGCTCGTCCGGCGGATTCCAGGGAGCTGCCTCCTCGCGGAGCAGACAGGAGAGCTTCGCCCCAAGAGTGCGCGGCTTTCGGGGTTGAGTCCCTCCTGCCGGTTCCTTCGTTGCAGCCCCCATCTCCCGGTTCGGCCTGGCCGATCCGGACCGCGGTCCAACTTTCACTCCGCCCGCCGGCGCGCCCGCCAACCAGCAAACGCGCCAGAATGTGGCCCATCCGCCCAAAGGCGCCGCAGGACACGGTACTGAAGCCGGTCCCCGGTGCCAGCAGGCAGAACTGAGCAACCATGCGCCCGAAGAAGACCATCCTCTGTGTCGATGACAATGAACAAATCCTATCCGTCCGAACCTTCCTCCTCGAAACCCGTGGCTACCGCGTAATCGCCCTCGGCGATCCGCGCGAGGCGCTCGCCATCGTCTCCAATTCCCTCCCCGGCTCCATCGACCTGCTGCTCTGCGACCTCATCATGTCCCAGATGGACGGCAACGAACTGGTCCGCCGAGCTAAGCAGATGCAACCAACCCTCCCCGCCATGATCGTCTCCGGGACCGTCACCGCCTACGACCGCGCCGGTCGCGCCGACGTCTTCCTGCCCAAAGGAGCCTGTTCTCCCGCGGAACTGCTCGAACGCGTCCGCATCCTGGTGGCCCGCAAACGCGGTCCCAGGAAGATGGTCCTGTCCTCCCCTCAAGCGCCCAACTACGATGCAACCGCGTCCGTCTCCGTATCCGCCTCCGCCTAGAACGCGTCCCCAACCTCGCCGTCAAACCAAGGAGACCCGCAGCCAATGCGGGTCTCCCTCCGTTAAGGCCCCCTTTCCCCTGCTCCCTGTTCCCTGTCTTTACCCCATCGCCTTCTCGTAGACGATCATCCAGTTGATGCCGAACTTGTCCCTGACCTGCCCAAAGCGATGGGCGAAGAACGTCTCCCCGATCTTCATGAACACCTCGCCGCCTTCCGCGAGCGCCGCGTAGATTCGCTCCGCCTCTTCGTTGCTACCCACCGATAGAGACAAATAGGCGCTGCGCATCGGCTGGGCTCCGGGGACATCGGCCGCCATCAGCACCGTCTCGCCGATCGCGATGCGCCCATGCAGCACCGCATCCTTGAATCCCGGCGGCGTGTGCTTCTCCGCATCCGGCATCTGGCTCCACTTCATCACGCCCAGCGTCTTGCCGCCCAGATGCTGCTCGTAGTAGGCAAACGCCTCCGCGCACTTGCCTGCATAGTTGACATAGGTTTGCAGCTTCATCGAATTGTTCCTCCATTTGATATTTTTTGCCGAATGCCGCCCGCTGCACCAACATTTTCGCTTGACAACATACCGACTAAACGGTACCATACCGATTAGTCGGTTCAAAAGCAAGCGAAAATTATGCC
>Ga0182013_10002712_pt1 | contig 22959 bp, 15 predicted proteins | sample 612S2MmetaG_FD_120487 | JGI IMG/M metagenome (GOLD analysis project Ga0182013, IMG submission 120487) | Permafrost microbial communities from Stordalen Mire, Sweden - 612S2M metaG | ecosystem: Environmental > Terrestrial > Soil > Wetlands > Permafrost | place: Sweden: Stordalen | collected... | reverse complement strand
GGACTAAGAGGCTAGGGATTAGGGACTGAGGATTCGCAATGCATTCGGTTTGGAGAGCATCAATTCGGTTTACGCTGGTGACCCTGCTTCTGCTGGGAATCGGATATCCGCTGGTGGTAACGGGGATCGCGGGGGCTCTGTTTCCCCATAAGGCTGCCGGGAGCCTGATTCCAAAGGACGGACAGATTGTGGGGTCGGAACTTTTAGCGCAGAGTTTTACTGCGGACAAATATTTCCATCCGCGGCCCTCGGCTGCGGGCAATGGATATGACGCTACGTCTTCCGGCGGCTCAAACCTGGCGCAATCGAATAAAGCGCTCGTCGACCGCGAGCAGGGGTCTATCGATAAACTGGCTGCGGAGAATCCCGGAAAGCCCGTGCCCATCGATTTGGTGACGACATCGGGTTCGGGACTCGATCCGGATATCACGCCGGATGCGGCCTATTTTCAGGCGCCACGTGTGGCTCAGGCTCGCGGGCTTTCCGAGACCCAAGTACGGCAGTTGATCGCGAGCCACATTACTCCGCGGCAATTCGGCATTCTGGGCGAGCCGCGTGTGAATGTGCTGGCACTGAATATGGACCTGGACAAGATCGCCAGGTAGGCACACCCGACGCGAGGTTCGTGTTTTCCCACCCATCGCAAAGAACGCGATGGATGGGCGCCCTTCTTCCGATTTCCATCCGATCACGAACGACTGAGCTTAGTTGACGACCACCGTGAAGGTTGCGGCGGCGGCGGCGCTTGCCGGTGCGGGCGTCCCAGTTCCTGTGACTGAGAAGGTGTAGGTCCCGGCCGCGGTTCCGGGGTTGGTTGTCGTGGTGCCTCCACCGCCTCCACCACCGCAGGCTGCCAGGCTTCCGAGCGCAGTCAATGCGAGAATCATGCCGAGCATCGACGTCCACTTGCGGCGGCGCGCGGGAATGCTGAAGAAGAAGAGCAAAGCTAGCACCGCTCCGCCGCCTGCACCGGCCCATCGCCTGTCGCGTCCGCCAAAATGCGGCCAGGTCAGCTCCGTACTCACGGCGGCAATGGTCTGGACAGTAACGGGGGTTGACGACCCGACGGCCACGCCCGACGTGGTGAGCAGGCATGACGGGGCATCTCCGGAGGTATTGGTTGGCCCTGATGTGAGCGCGCAAGCCAGGACCACCGTTCCGCCGTAGCCGTTAGTCGTGCCGACGGTGACATTGGCACTCGAGCTTTGCCCGGCAGTAACGGTGGCCGGCGATGCTGCGCCTGCCGCCAGGGTAAAGGTGGCCGTGCTGGCGGCTACCGTCACCGTTGCCGTTCCTGTGGCCGAGGCGTAATTTGTATCGCCGCTATAGGTCACTGTGAATTGATCGCTGCCGGTTGCCAGTGTGTTGGCCGGGACCGAGAACGAGAAAGCGCCGCCGCTAAGCGTCTGGGCAGCGATCGTGTACGCGCCGGAGAGAGCGACGGTCCCTGTTGGCGCGGCGCCGGTTCCCGTTACCGCGACTGCTAATGTGACCGTGTTATTGGCGGTGATGCTTGCGGTGGACGGCGTGACTGTAACGGTCGGCGTCAAACCCGTCACGGTCACGGTAGTGGTTCCGGACACTGAGGAGTAGTTCGTGTCGCCACTGTAGAGCACGGTCAGCGTGTCAGCGCCCACGTCCAATGTGCCGGCCGGAAGATTGAAGGTATAAGCCCCGGCCGTGAGCGTTTCAGCAGGCGACGTGTAACCTCCGCCTGAGAGAGACACAGCACCGGTCGGAGTTCCCGTGGAACCGGAGCCGGTAACGGTTACGGCGACGGTGAGCGCGGTAGCTGGTGGCAATGTCGTCAAAGACGGTGTAACTGCGATGGTAGGGGCCGTCGTCCCGGTAACGGACGAACTCCAGTTATTCAACAAGAGTTTCGCATCTACACTGCCTAATCCACCACCCAGGTTATAGGTGTTGCTGGTGTTGTAACCAGAAAGGTAGTAATACCCTCCCGTGTTCTTCACGCAATTGGGCTTGCCACTTGTGCACGGAACCGAGTTATTGCCGACCGAGAGATTGTGAAAGATTGTGCTGGCATTGGCCCCCTTGTACAAGGTGTAAAGGTTCTGAGCTGCCTGCCCCAGGCGGCCGCCGGTCTTCTGCACCACGAGGGCCAGAATTCCTGCGAATGCGGGCGACGCCGTCGAGGTCCCGCCATAGCCTACAAAGTAGACATTGCCGTCAGATTGCTTTGTGCAATTTTCGCTGACTGTTGTCCCGCCGCTGTTCTTCGTGGTGTCGTCGGAGCAGATAAGCCATGTTGCGGAGTCGAATCCATTGCCGGCCATCAAGGAAACATCGGGCAGGTCGCGCACGCTGTCGCCGGGAATGCCTGTCCCGGTCTGCCATGTGGGCTTGGCATATCCCGAGGTGCAGGAGCCGACCGTATACGTCGTGGATGTGTCGACGGTAGTGTTTGTTGAACAACTGCTCTTTCCTCCGGATCCAGCGACGATATTGGCGTTTGAGGCCTCGGCGCCCGTCCAAGGCACATCGTCGGCGATCGTTGTGTCCGTGGTGCTTGAATCGTTCCAGGTGCTTTCAGGGATAGGGCCGAGCGCCGAGCGATAGAAGGTGGAAGATGAGCCTTGAGATGTGGAGACGTAGGTGGAGAACGAACCGGTCAACGGGTAGAAGTCCGTGCCGCCAACTGCAATGTTGTAGGGAGTCGAGGCGAAGCCGTTCACTGCCAGGCCGCCAACCGCCGCAGTAACATTTGCGCCGCCGCTTGTCTGTGTGGCGTCGCAGGCGGCGGACCCGTTGTCGCCGGATGAGACCGTGATGGTCATGCCCTCGCCTGCGGCTTGCTGCCACCAGGCCTTGAATTGCGCGTTGTCTGAGGTGGACATGTCGAGTTCGCACTCGCCGAAACTCAGACTGAAGATGTCGACGGTGTTGTCGTTGACCGCGGCTTCGATGGCCGACACGAGATCCGACGAGGTATAGAAGACGATGGATGCGCCGGGGGCGAGTCCGCCCGAGAGTTCGGTGTCGATATAAGCTTCGTCAAGGGCGCCGGTGTTCGTGGAACTGGTCACATTATCAACATTGACAATGCTGGGCTGGGTCGTATTGCCGAGGAACATCGAACGATAGTCCGCAACCGTGCTGCCCTGGATGAGCGACTCACCGCCAATACCGATTTTGACACCTGTGCCGTCGTACGTGGTCCCCGAGGTGTAGTTGGCATTGAAAGTCGTATTGGGCGTGTCGTAGATGGTGGCGGCATCGCCCGGAACGAGGTAGAGGAAGTCGGACCCGACGGTCAAGAGCGGATTGGGTTTCGCAGCGCGGTCGAGATGAATTGGTTCGAGGTGATTGCTTTTCGGATTGACGCTTCCGGCTGGGCCGCGGTCAGAGTGCGCCCGCGGATGGATCGTATTCAAGCGGGCCACTCCGCTTACCACGGTCGCGAGCGCCGAAGGGATGCGGGGGTCTGTGGTGTTGGAGTAGAACTGCTCGCCGTATATCGAAGTGAACGAGTGTACCGAGACATGGAATGTCTCTTCGACATCGGCTACGCTTCCTGCGAACGCAATGTTGGTGCGGCCCTTCGAGGCGCTTTCGACTTTCAGGCCGTGCGACTCGAGCCATGAGGTGAGGGTCTCAATATCCGCGTCTGCGGGGCCGTAGAGTGCGCCGAATCTTTCCGGTGTAAGCCATTTGTGGAAGTTGGGCGAAGACTTGTCCTGCAATTCGGCCAAGTACCGATCGAGAGCGGCCTCTTGCGCGGGCGTGCGCGATAGCACGAGGCGGATGTGCGTGAGCTGCGTTGCAGAGTCCGCCTCGCCCTGATCGATCGCCGTACTGACGGCATGCGGCACGTTTCCGTCGAGGCGACGCAGACTGTTTTCGTCGATGGCGGAAACGATGCGTGGGGTCGGTGCGCGTCCTTGCGGCCGCGCGACGGGTGTGATGAGAAATGCAGTTGAAAGACCAAGGAAGAGCGCGCGCAGGGGGGTGGGGGAAAGCATGGCAGGGTTTCAAGCCTTTCTTCGTCGGCGGGTGCAACCGTGGCCAGCCTTCGATTGCAATCAAAATAGCACGGGCACAGTGGTCCTGTATTCTCACGGAAGTAACGAGATAGATTCATGCAGCGGTGAGTGCGGTAGCGCGGGATACGCACGATGTGGATGCAGCGGAAGTGCAATAGACAATTGATTCTTCTATCGAATAGGATGAGGTGTTTCAAATTGTCTCGCGTCTTGTGGTGGTTGCATGGACTCTTGGCGCACGAGCGAGAGCACGGCTTGGGCAGGTTTCGGGAAAGGTAAGGTTTCATGAATCCCTTGGAAACGGTAAGACTGGACTGGGCGTTTCAGGCGCTCGACACATTCAAGATCGAGGTCCCGTCGTGGGGATTTGCGAACACAGGCACACGGTTCGGTAAGTTTTTGCAGAAGGCCGCGGCAACAACACTGGAAGAAAAATTTGCGGATGCTGCCGAGGTGCTCCGGCTGACGGGAGCAACGCCAACCATTGCTCTGCATGTGCTTTGGGACCTGCCGGAGGGGATTGATTCGATCGCGGAGCTTAAGGCATTGGAAAAACGGTTCGGCATCAAGGCCGGATCGATTAACCCCAATCTTTTCCAGGATCAGCTGTACAAGTTTGGATCGCTGTGCAATCCCGATGCAGGGATACGGCGGCACGCGCTCGATCATGTTGTGGATTCCATCGAGATCGCGAAGGCGACAGGGTCGCGGGATATTTCAGTGTGGCTGGCGGACGGGTCGAACTACCCCGGATCGCAGAGCATCCGCAAGAGAATTGCGTGGCTTGAAGAGGCGCTGGTGACGGCGCATGGCGAACTGTCGCCGGGCCAGCGGCTGCTGATTGAATACAAGCCGTTCGAGCCGGCGTTCTATCACACAGATATTGCCGACTGGGGTATGTCGGCGCAGTTATGCGCCGCGGCTGGCCCCAACGCCCGAGTGCTGGTGGACACCGGTCACCACTACAACGCGCAGAACATTGAGCAGATTGTGGCGTGGCTGCTGCACCTGGGCGTGCTGGGCGGATTTCACTTTAACGATCGGCGCTATGCGGACGACGATTTGACACTAGGCTCGATCGACCCCTATCAAGTATTCCGGATCTTTCACGAGCTGCAGACGGCAGCGTTCGAGGGGCTGCAAGACGCGGGCGTGGCCTACATGATTGACCAGAGTCACAATCTGAAAGGCAAGATTGAAGCGACAGTGCAGACGGTTGTGACCGCGCAGGAGCTGTGGGTGAAGGCAGCGCTGGTAGATCGCGAAAAGCTCGCCGGGTTGCAGAAGGCGTGCGACATTGTGGCGGCTGAGGAGTTGTTTCGCGGGGCGTTCTGGACCGATGTGCGGCCGGCGGTCGCAGCGTGGCGCGAGGCGCGCGGATTGGCGCCCGACCCGTTGGCGGCACTGCGCGAGGGCGGCTACGTGGAACGCGTGGCAAAGCAGCGCGAACTGATGCACGGAACGGGACATACGACTGCAAGCAGTTACGCGTGAGATGCCTGGCAGGCGCGCGTGAATCCCTCTAACGGAGAAACCTGTTGCCCAAAGCCAAAGTCGAGCGACTTTATCTGATCCCGATTCTGTCGAAGGCACTCGACGTGATCGAACTGCTCGAGCAGGATCACGCGGCGGTGTCGCTGGAGGACGTCTACCAGAAGACGCATATCTCGAAGACCAGCGTCTATCGCATTTTGAAGACTCTGGTTCATCGCGGCTATGTGGCGCAGGCACAGAATGGGCTCTATCGGCTGGTGTCGCGGCCGCGGCGGCTGCGTTTCGGGTTCGCTGTGCAGAGCGCGGAGATGCCCTTCTCCGTGGCTGTTGCGGAAAGCGTGACGGCTGCGGCAGCGGCTTCCGGCGTGGAGCTGGTGGTGCTCGACAACAAGTTCGACGCGGCAATCGCGGTCAAGAATGCCGAGGAGTTTGTAGCCAAGCGCGTTGACCTGGTGCTGGAGTTCCAGGTGGAGGAGGTTGCGGCGCCGCGGATTGCCAACATCTTCAAGAAGGCAGAGATTCCACTCGTCGCCATCGATGTACCGCATCCCAATGCGACGTATTTCGGTGTGGATAACTTTGAGTGCGGATTTGAGGCTGGCGAGTTGCTGGCGCAGCATGCCCTGCGCAAGTGGCGCGGCCGAGCCGACGTGATGCTGGGCATCGGTTTCGCGGAGGCGGGCAGCTTTGTTCAAAGCCGCATCACCGGCGCATTCGACGGGGTGCGCGAGCGGCTGACAACGCTGCTGTCGGGGAGCTTCATCCAGTTGGAAGGGCGCGGCATGCGCGAGCCCAGCCGACTTGCGGTATCGGAGTTTTTGCGCGGCCGGCGAAAGAGCGAGCGGACCCTCGTGGCGGCAGCCACGGATTCAAGTGCGCTGGGTGTTTTGGACGCGGCGCGCGAAGCGGGGCGCGAGGCCGACTTCGCCATCGTCGGGCAGGATTGCATTCCTGAAGCGCTGGAGGAGATGCGGACCGGCAAAAGCGCTCTCATCGGCAGCATCTCGCACGAAGTAGAGACGTATGGACCGCGGCTGATCCAGCTTGGAATTTCGCTTCTGCGCGGATACACCGTGCCTCCTTATAACTATGTGCGACACAGGACGGTAACGGCGGAGACGTTGAGCGGGAGCGGCGGGCTGACTAGTTAAAAGTTTAGCGAGTCAGCAAGTTATTCCCACACCGATCAGTAGAGTCGGCTGTGCACGAAAAGCTCCTACCTTCCTAAGTGTGAAAACCCAGGCCTGGGGCACCCAGTTTCTGTTTATAGTCAGAATTTCTCGAATTCCTTATTCGAACTTTGTTTCCTATTGCTATTCCGGCATGATACCCTATCTATGGTGCTTCTAATCCTCGTAAAGTGGTATCCATGACTCAAGTTGCCGCACCTTCCGCTACTCTGAAATTCCTTGAAGACCGCTGGGACCAGGCGGTTGCCGCCTCGCTCGACGAGCCTGAACAGTTGCGCTACCGCTCGAACCTTCTCGGGTCGGATTTGCGCATCACGAACTTCGCGGGTGGCAACACGAGTTCGAAAGTTTGGGAAGTTGATCCTCTCACCCGCGAGAAAGTGGAAGTGCTGTGGGTGAAAGGCTCGGGCGGTGACCTGGGCAGCATGAAGCGTGCCGGATTGGCGACACTTTATCAGGACAAGTTTCTGGCGCTCGAGCGCAGCTACAAGGGCGTGGACCACGAAGACGACATGGTGGCCATGTATCCGCTGTGTACGTTCCGCAATAACCCCGTGGCAGCCTCCATCGATACGCCGCTGCATGGGTTTCTTCCCTTCCCGCACGTGGACCATCTCCATCCCGATTGGGGAATCGCGCTGGCGGCGTCGGCTAACGGCAAGGCCAAGATGGACGAATTCAATCGCGAGTTTGGGCACAAGCTGGTGTGGATTCCGTGGCAGCGTCCCGGGTTCGAGTTGGGACTGATGCTGCGGCAGGCGGTCAAAGATAACCCGGAGTGCGACGGCATTGTGCTAGGCGGACATGGCCTGTTTACGTGGGGCGAAACGCAGCGCGAGTGCTACCTGAATACACTGACCGTGATCGACCAGATCGGGCAGTTCATCGAGCGGCATGGCATCGCGAAAGGCCCGGCGCGGTTTGGCGGAGTAACAGTGAAGGCGCGGAACGACCGGCGCGCCTTGGCAGTGAAGATTGCACCCTATCTGCGCGGGCGCGTGAGCACGCAGAACCGCTGGATTGCGAGTTTCACCGATGCGCCGGACGTGCTGCAATTTGTGAACTCGACACACGCGAAGGAACTGGCGTTTCTGGGGACAAGCTGCCCCGATCACTTCATCCGCACCAAGATTCGGCCGCTGTTTGTGCCGTGGGCGGAGAGCGAGGATCTGGATGCGCTGAAGAAGCAGATTACGCTTTCGCTGGACAAGTACCGCAAGCAGTATGGCGAGTACTATCACTCGTTCGCGACGGCGGATTCGCCGGCGTTGCGCGATGCGAGCCCGACTGTGGTGCTGATCCAGGGCCTCGGCATGTTCAGCTTTGGCAAGAGCAAAACCGAAGCGCGCATCACGGGCGAGTTCTACACGAACGCGATTCACGTAATGGAAGGCGCAAGCCTGCTGGGCGAAAGCGAGGTCACAGGGACGCTGCCGCAGGTGGGCGTGGGCCAGGATCCGAAGAGCTTCAAGGTTTGCTCGAATTATGTGGCGCTGCCGCCGATCGAAGCGTTTCGCATTGAGTACTGGGCGATGGAAGAGGCGAAGATACGCCGCCAGCCGCCGGAAAAGGAACTAAGCCGCCGCATTGTGCTGGTCGTTGGCGGAGGCAGCGGCATAGGGCGCGAGGTTGCACTTCTGGCCGCTGCGCGCGGAGCGCACGTGGTGGTCGCCGATCGAGACCAGGCTGCGGCGGAGCGCGTTGTTGCCGAGTTGAAGGTTGTGACTTCGACCGAGTTCACGGCAGTGACGGGCGTGGACATTCGCAATCGCGAGGCCATCGCCAAAGCGCTGGACGCGACGGTTGCGGCCTTTGGAGGGCTTGACATTTTGATCAATACCGCCGCGATGTTCCCCACCTCGCCAGATGGTGCGATCTCCGATGCGCTGTGGGCGACAACGCTCGATATCAACGTCACAGCAAACTATCTGCTGGCAGATGAAGCAGCCAGACTGTTCAACGAGCAGGCCCTGGATTCGGCAATCGTGCTGACGAGTTCTGCCAACGCCGTGGTTTCAAAGCGCGGGTCGGAGGCGTACGACGTGAGCAAGGCGGCTCTCTCGCACCTGGTGCGCGAACTGGCTGTGTCGCTTTCGCCGCGGGTGCGAGTAAACGGCATCAGTCCGGCAACGGTGGTGAAGGGCTCAACGATGTTTCCGCGGGACCGGGTGCGCGCTTCGCTCGCGAAGTATGGTATCGCCTTCGACGAGGCGCAGTCGGACGATGAGTTGCGCAATCTGCTGGCCGGGTTCTACGCCAAGCGCACGCTCACGCATCAGCCGATTGATCCGTCAGACTGCGCCGAGGCCATTCTCTTTTTGGGAAGCCCGCGCTCGCGCTGCACGACGGGTCACCTGATCCCTGTGGATGGTGGGCTGACCGAAGCGTTCCTGCGATAGACTCATCGAGAGAACCAACCTGCCCTCATGCCTGAACCCGCGCGCATTGCCATCGACCTGGGTGCTGAAAGCTGCCGCGTCTCGCTGCTCCGCTGGCACGAAGCGCAGCCATCGATCGAAGTCGTCCACCGCATCCCTAACGGGCCGATTCACCAGGGCAAGGAGATGAACTGGCCCTTGCCGGAGCTACTCGCCGGCATCGAGACTGGGCTGCGCAAGGCCGCACAGGCAGCGCCCGAAGGCATTGCCTCGATTGCTGTGGACGGTTGGTCCGTGGATTATGTGCGGCTTGATCCGGGAGGGCGGCCGCTGCGGCTTCCCTTCTGCTATCGCGATGAACGCACGGTGCCTGCCAAGGAAGCGGCCGATGCAATTGTCGGCCCGCGCGAACTCTATAAGCGCACGGGTGCGCAGCCGCATCGCATCAATACCGTGTACCAGTTGCTTGCCGACCCCGCGTGCGATGTCGATGCGCACGCGCCGTGGGTCATGCTGCCGGAGTATGTCCTGCACTGGCTGGGGGCACGGCGCGTGGGCGAGCATACAAATGCAAGCCACACTGGCCTGGTAAATCTGCGAACGGGCGATTGGGACGAAGAGCTTTTCCAGCAACTCGGGCTGCCTCTTGACGCGGCTCCGCCGATTGTTTCTACGGGAACCGTCATCGGCACGCTCACTGGGCCGCTCGCTTCCCTCGATGCCTTCCGTCACACCGAGCTGATCGCAGGCGCTTGTCACGATACGGCCTCGGCGATTGCGGGTATTCCTTCGAGCCTGGATTCGACGCTCTACATCTGCTCAGGAACCTGGTCGCTGGTGGGCACTGTAATCCATGCGCCGGTGACGACCGAAGAAGCCTTCGATGCCAAGTACACCAACATCGGGGCGCCCTGTGCGGGACTGTGCTTTCACTCCCTGGTGAACGGCATGTGGCTGCTGAAGCAGTGCATGAACGCGTGGGGCGCCGACGGACGAGCGTGGGACATCGAAGAGTTGATCGCGCAAGCTGCTCAGTCGGGCTATCCGGGAACGATCGATGTGGATGCGGAGCCGCTTCTGCTGGATTCCGGCATGCCGGAACGCATTAATCATCAGCTTTGGCGGCGGCGCTGGGCGACCATTCCCGACGAACCCGGCAATGAGCCGGTGTTCGCGCGCGTCATCTTCGAGAGCCTCGCGGCGCGGTACGCGATCGCTTTGGAAAACCTGGAGAATCTGCTGGAGCGGCGATTGGAGCGCATTCACATCCTGGGCGGGGCGAGCCGCAACAAGCTGCTCACCGAACTGACCGCGGCGCGCACACAACGGAGTGTGGAGACTGGTCATTGTGAGAGTTCAACGATCGGGAACTTCGCTGTGCAACTGGCTACGGCTGAGAGCGGCGGTAGGCGCATTGGGGCGGAATCGATCCGCAAATGGGCATCCAACCTTAGTGAGGCAGAAGCTCGAACTTCGCTCGCATGACAACCTGCGGCGGAGCAGCCATTCGCAAGGAATTCGTACTCTCCACCCATGAATCAAACTGCTATTCATTGATAGCGCACCTTTCATCCTTCTGCTCCACATTTGTGAGGGATCCGTACGGCTAGCCGAGGGCTTGCACGGTTCCCTTCCCGGTCAGCTCTTCTACGCGCTCAACCCAGCCGCGATCGGCGGCAACGCTCATCCCCTCCGGCTCGAGAATGACCGCATACTCGCCCTTCTTTTCGAGATGGAGCATGACCTTGCCCGGGCCGGGGGCCGCATCCGCGGCGTCTTTCAGGCCCGCGAAGATCTCCTCGGTAGCGCGATCGAGGTTGATACGGATGCGCACGCCCATGGGGAGTTTGATCTGCACGGCGTCGAGCGGCTGAATGCCGCTGATGGCGATTTTCGGCGCGGAGTCTTCTTCTCCCATCAGAACCCCGCGAATCAGCACAGGCGCTTCAATCTTGAGCTGCTCGGCGAGACGCTCATAGTCGCGAGCAAAACAAATGACCTCAATTTTTCCGGTCGCGTCCTCGAGATGCCCATTTGCGTAGACCTTGCCATCGCGTTTGCTCTTGCGCGGCGTGCCGGTTCCATGCAACATGCCCACCACTTGGAGATCATCTGCGGGATCGGCCTGCCGTCCCCAGGTGCGCTCCGGCGGCTTGCGTTCAAGAGCTTCGGAAACAGGAATGACGCCGGAGAGGTTTCGCAGCTTTTCTGCGTACTTATCGAGCGGATGCCCGGAGACGAAAAAGCCGAGCACCTCTTTCTCATTCGCAAGACGCTCGCCTTCTTCCCACTCAGCGGTTTTGGGCAGCTCATCGGCGGCGTGGCCGTTGCCGTGGTGATGCCCCGGGCCTTCGTTAAATAGACCGAAGAGGCCATGCTGGCCAGCTGCGGCGTCCTTCTGTGCTTTTTGCGCGCGCTCCATGGCTTTGTCGACGGCTTTCATCAGCGCAGCGCGTGCACCGAGAGAATCGAGAGCGCCCGCCTTGATCAGCGACTCGATCACGCGCTTGTTCATCACGCGCAGGTCGACATTCTCGCAGAACTGCCAGAAAGTTTTAAACCTGCCGCCACATTCTTCGCGGGCCCTCATGATCGACTCAATGGCATTGCCGCCCACATTCTTCACTGCCGCGAGGCCAAAGCGAATCCCCTGGCCCTCCGGCGTAATGTGCGGCGTGAACTGCGCGCCCGAAACTTGCACATCGGGCGGCTCCACGCGAATCTCCATCTCCTTACATTCGCCAATGTACTTGACCACGTTCTCAGGCTTCGATGTTTCCGACGTGAGCAGCGCGGCCATGAACTCAACCGGAAAATGCGTCTTGAGATAAGCCGTCTGGTAAGCCACGAGTGCGTAAGCCGCGGAATGCGACTTGTTGAATCCGTAGCCGGAGAACTTGGCCATCTGGTCGAAGATCTCGCCCACGGGCGCTTTGGGATGACCGAGCGCCGCGGCGCCGCTCATGAAACGATCGCGTTGCTCGGCCATGGCCTCGGCATTTTTCTTTCCCATGGCGCGGCGCAGCAAATCAGCTTCGCCAAGCGAGTAGCTCGCCAGAACGTTGGCGATGCGCATCACCTGTTCCTGATAGACGATGACACCGAGCGACTCCTTAAGGATTGCTTCAAGCGCGGGAAGCATGAATTCGACTTTGCGGCGTCCCCACTTGCGCTCGATGAAGTCATCGATCATGTCCATCGGGCCGGGGCGATAGAGGGCGTTGAGCGCGGTGAGCTCTTCTACAGTGTCGGGTTTGTAGCGGCGCAAAATGTCGCGCATGCCGCTCGATTCGAATTGGAAGATGCCCGAGGTGAGTGCGGTGTGAAAGACCTTGCGAAACGTCTCGGGATCGTCGAGCGGAATCATGTCGATGTCGATCTTTTCGCCGCGGGTCTGTTCGATGAGCTTGAGGCAATCGGTAATGACGGTGAGCGTGGCCAGCCCCAGGAAGTCCATCTTGAGCAGGCCCATTTTTTCGACGGCTTTCATATCATAGGCCGTCACGATTTCGTCGTTCTTGGTTTTATTGAGCGGGACCAGTTCAGTGAGCGGACGCGGCGCGATGACGACTGCGGACGCGTGGACGCCGCTGCCGCGTACCAGGCCCTCGAGCTTTTTGGCCGTATCAAGGAGTTCGCGAACGACGGGGTCGCTGTCGTAAGCCTTGCGCAGATCGGGCACGTCTTCGAGAGCGCGGTCGAGGGTCATGCCCACAGTGGCAGGCACGAGCTTGGCAATTCGATCCACGTCGCCGTAGGGCATATCGAGGGCGCGGCCGCAATCCTTGATAGCCGCCTTGGCCGCCATGGTGTTGAAGGTGATGATTTGCGCCACCTGCTCGCGCCCGTACTTGCGCGTGACATACTCGATGACTTCGCCGCGGCGGTTCTGGCAGAAGTCGACATCGATGTCGGGCATGGTTACGCGTTCGGGGTTGAGAAAGCGCTCGAAGAGCAAAACGTTCTGCATGGGATCGATGTTGGTGATCTCCATGGCATAAGCAACGAGCGAACCGGTGGCCGAACCGCGGCCGGGGCCGACGGGGATGCCATGATCGCGGGCATACTTGATGAAATCCCACACGATGAGAAAGTAGCCCGAATAACTCATCTGCTTGATGATGCCGATTTCAAAATTCAGCCGCGACTCGTACTCGTGTAGCGGTGTGCGCAAAACGCCACGCAGCTCGAGTTGGCGAACCGCGGTGTCGAGCCGCTTCTTAAGGCCTTCGCGGCAAACCTGCTCAAAGTAGCTGTCGATCGTGTGGCCTTCAGGAACCGCGAACTCAGGAAACGGGTTGTCGATTTTGGCAAGCTTCAGGTTGCAACGTTCTGCGATCTCCTGGGTGCGTTTGAGGACGTCGGGGGAATCCTTGAAAGTCAACACCATTTCGTCAGCGCTCTTGACGAAGAACTGGTCGCTGTCGAACCGGAAGCGCTCCTTGTCGTGAACTTTGGCGCCCGTCTGCACGCAGAGCATGACGTCGTGCGCGTGCGAGTCTTCGCCGCAGAGATAGTGCGAGTCGTTCGTCGCGACGAGAGGGATGTCGAGCTCTCGCTCAAGGCGGAAAAGCGCCTCGTGAATCTTTTTTTCGTCCTCGAGGCCCTGGTCCTGAATTTCGAGAAAGAAGTTGCCCTTGCCGAAGATGTCCTCGTACTGCTGGGCGACGGACTTGGCTTTTTCATAGCGGCCGGCGACGAGCTCTTCACACAGCTCGCCACTCAGGCAGCCTGAGAATCCGATAAGGCCGGCGGAATGCTCGGCGAGGTAGCGCTTGCTGACGCGCGGCTTGCGGTAGAAGCCGTGCAGCGAGGCTTCGGAAGTAATGCGGATGAGATTGCGGTAACCTTCTTCGTTTTGCGCAAGGACCAGGAGGTGGTTGTTCTCGTCGCCTTCTCCCGGAGCGCGATGGTCATCTTTTTTTGAGATGTAGAGCTCACATCCGAGGATGGGCTTGACGCCCTTGGCTTTGGCGGCGTCGAAGAAGTGGACGGCCCCGTAGATGTTGCCATGGTCCGTCATTGCCACGGACTTCTGGCCGAGCGCGGCAACACGATCGACGAGCTTGTACACGTCACAGGCACCATCGAGAAGTGAGTATTCGGTATGAAGATGAAGGTGGGTAAATTCGGCCATGGCTAGTTCAAGTTTAGTCGTCGGCGCAAGAGGGCCACCTGCGCAAAAGACGTCCTTTATTGGGGAAACTTCTGATCCCGTCGCACTCCGAAGGACTTATGCCTTCCAATTTGGGCGGGTGAGGGATTTCAGGTTCGCTTCACTGGTCGGATATCCCGTCGCTTGCTGCCGTACGAGCATCAGATCTGATCCTCATCGTTCGGCATAGAATTGAACCATGTTCACCGGAATCATTGAGCAAACCGGCACGCTGATCAGTCTGAAGGAGACAGGCGGCGTTCGCCGCATAACGGTCGAAGCGCCGGGACTGGCCGACCGTCTACGCGAGGGCGACTCGCTGGGCGTGTCGGGGGTTTGCCTCACGGCGCTCGATGTCAACGACACCTACTTTCATGCCGACCTGGCGCAAGAAACGCTGGACCGGACCTCGCTCGGCTCGCTTGCGGCCGGGGCGCGCGTCAACCTCGAATTGCCCACTGCCGCCGGAAGCCCACTCGGCGGGCACATTGTGCAGGGCCATGTCGACGGGTGCGGACTGCTCCATGCCCTTGATCCCGTCATTGACCCCGCCGATCCGGCCTTCGACATCCGTACTACCGACTGGACCCTCAAGGTCGAGGTTCCGGAAAAGGTGCGCCCCTGGATGGTCCACAAAGGGTCAGTCGCCGTCGACGGCATCAGCCTGACCATCGCCGATTTCGACGGCCAAACAATTTCCATCGCGATTCTGCCCCTGACCTACTGGCGCACCAACCTGCACACCCTCACCACCGGTGCGCCCGTGAACGTGGAAGCCGATGTCCTGGTGAAACTGGCGCACCAGCAGTTGCTTGCCTCGGCCAGGCCAAAGTCGGACCTGACCGAGGCGTGGCTGGTGGCGGCTGGCTATTAGTTTGTGGTGTAGAGAGACGCTCGCCGCACTTTTGGCACATTTTGCCCGCAAGCCTATTTGGAATCAAGGCTTGTGCGGTTCAGGACTGCTTTGCTGCGCTTTGAGCGTTCCTGACCGAACCCGCGTCTATCTCCCACGGGCACAGGTAACTAAGGTGTTACCTTACAATTGGGCAGGGACTGTTTAGGAAGGCCGGATTTCTGTAACCGGCGACCGGAGTTATGGCAGAGTTCGTCATCAAGCTAGCCGATGAACGCGGGCGCGTGATGGAGCAAACGCAAACCGCCGCCACAGCCGATGAGCTGCGTGCGCGGTTTATCCATGCTGGCTACCACGTCTTCTCGGTGAAGGCGCGATCCGGTTTTGCGGGGATGAAGCGGCGCAAGGTAAAGCTGGAGCCGTTTCTCATTTTCAACCAGCAATTTCTCACACTCATCCGCGCCGGGCTCCCGATTCTGGGTTCGCTGCAAATGCTGGCGAAGGGGCAAAAAAACGAACACTTCGCAGCCCAGCTGGATGACGTTTCGACCCGGGTAAAAACAGGAGAGGCTCTCTCCTCCGCCTTTGAAGCCCAGAGCGGTTTTCCCATCATGTACACGACCACGTTGCTGGCCGGCGAGCGCTCGGGAAATCTGCAGGAAGTGCTTGAGCGCTATGTGAGTTTCCAGCGCGTCTCGCTGGCATTTCGCAAAAAACTCATTACCTCGCTGATCTACCCATCAGTGCTCATGTGCCTGGTCACGGCGTTGGTCATCTTCATGTTCGCCTACGTAGTGCCGCAGTTCGCTACGCTTTACGACCAGCTGGGATCGAAGCTGCCGCAAATGACCATTTACTTGCTGAACTTCAGTAAATGGCTCAACCACAACATGCTGTGGATTCTGCTCCTTGTAGTCGGGTGCGGCCTTAGCATCTATCGGTTTTCAACCACCGAGGGCGGCAAAGACTTTATTGACGGCGTGCGCGTGCGGCTGCCCGTCTTCGGCAGCATCTGGCTCAAGTACCAGGTCGGGTTGTTTGCGCGGACACTCTCCACGTTGCTGACCGGGGGTCTGCCGCTGGTGCCCTCGCTCGAAACAGCGGCGCGGTCCATCTCGTCGCGGCGCGTATCGAAAGCCGTCATGGAGTCGATTACCACGGTGAGGGAAGGCAAGAGCCTGGCCGAAGCCCTGGTGACGACAAACGTCTTTCCCGACCTGGCGGCGGAGATGATCACGGTGGGCGAGCAGACCGGCGCCCTGCCGCAGATGCTCAACTCCGTGGCCGAATTCTTTGAGGAAGACGTAGCCACAGCGCTCACGGCTTCGCTGGCATTGATAGAGCCGGCCATTCTTATCATCATGGGTGTCGTGGTTGTATTCATTCTCATTTCGCTGTACCTGCCCATCTTCTCGCTGGGCATGACCGGCGGTGGTGGGACAGGGGGGTAACAGGCAATGGCGGATGCAACAGTTCTTGCAATTCCCGTTCCGTCCGGATCGGATGAGCGCGCGCAGGCCGAGGCCCTTGCGCGGCGCTATCATGCGGAATTTGTCGATCTGAAGAACTTTAAAATTCAGCACGACCTGCTGCGCACAGTGCCCGTGGAACTGATGTTCCGCTACAACTTCGTGCCCATTGAGCAGCAGAGCGACGCCCTGGTGATCGCCGTCAGCGACCCCTCCCGGCTGATGGTGCTGGACGAAATTTCAGGCTTGCTCGGGCATCGCATTATTCCGCGCGTGGCCACGCTCTCGCAGATCACCGACCTGCTGAAGAAAACCGAACAGTCGCAACGCGTGCTCGACGAAGCCAGCGAAGGGTTGACCTTCGATGTGCTCACGGGCGACGACAACTCCGAAGAGAACATTTCGATTGAGAAGCTGACCAGCGAAGAAGATATCAGCCCTATCATTCGCCTGGTCGATACCACGATCTTCACCGCTCTCGAGCGCCGTGCTTCCGATATTCACATCGAAACCAACGACGATTCGGTCGTCGTCAAGTACCGCATCGACGGTGTGCTGCAAATGGCCATGGCTCCCATTGCCCGGGAGCATCACTCGACGATTCTCTCCCGCATCAAGATCATGAGCGAACTCGACATTGCCGAGCGCCGCGTGCCACAGGACGGCCGCTTCCGTGTTCGCTACAAGGGGCGCCTGATCGACTTCCGCGTGTCCATCATGCCTACCGTGCATGGCGAAAACGCCGTGTTGCGCGTACTCGACAAAGAATCGATGAGCGAGAAGTTCCACAACCTCACTCTCGACGTTGTGGGCTTTGCCGAAGAGGATCTCAAGCGTTTCCGCCGCTACATCCGCGAGCCTTACGGGATGGTGCTGGTCACCGGTCCTACCGGCTCGGGCAAAACCACCACGCTCTATGCTGCGCTGAACGAAATCAAGAGCGACGAAGACAAGATCATCACCATCGAAGACCCGGTCGAATACCAGATTCGCGGCATCACCCAGATTCCCGTCAACGAGAAAAAGGGCCTGACCTTTGCGCGCGGCCTGCGCTCCATTTTGCGCCACGATCCAGACAAGATCCTGGTCGGCGAAATCCGCGACAACGAGACAGCGCAGATTGCCATTAACTCCGCGCTCACGGGCCACCTGGTATTTACAACGGTCCACGCCAACAACGTGGTTGACGTGCTCGGGCGCTTCGTCAACATGGGCGTTGAGGTGTACAACTTCGTGTCTGCGCTCAACTGCATTCTGGCGCAGCGCCTGGTCCGCACTATCTGCGAACACTGCGCGCACTCGGTGCACTATAACGACGATGTCCTGTTAACCTGCGGCATGGATCCGGCCGAGTGGAAAGGATTTCCGTTCCGCGAGGGCCAGGGCTGCATCGAATGTGGGGGCACCGGCTATCGCGGTCGAACGGCGATCCACGAATTGCTGGACTTGACCGATCCCATCCGCGAGCTGATTCTCGAAAAGAAGCCAACGTCTGAAATACGCAAACTTGCCCGGCAGGAGGGCATGAACTTCCTGCGCGAATCGGCGCTCGATCGCGTACGCCGCGGATTAACAACATTGAAAGAAATCAACAAGGTGACGTTCATTGAAGCGTCGAGATAGCGGACGCAGCTATTAGCTATTGGCTGTGGAATACCTGATTAGGAATTCGTAGGATTGCAATTGTGCAGAGCAGCAAGAAAAAGCTGATAGCTGATCACTGACAGCTGTTCCGAGGAAAGCGTGAAGTCGATTTTGAAGAATGCGGGTCCGCGACTGGGCGCAAGGCCGCCGGCGGCGATTGAAATCTCTTCTGATGGCGTGCTCGCGGCCGCGTTGCCCAGCGGTGGGCAATCGCCCGTCTACGCCTTCGAGCCTCTTCCCGACGGAGCCCTGCTTCCTGGCATTGCTGAAGCGAACGTGCGCGCGCCTGAAGTTTTGGCGGCCGCCATTCGCGAGGCGCTCAGCCAGGTTTCCCCGCGCAGCCGCTCGATCACTATGGTCGTACCTGACACCGTTGTGCGCGTCTTTGTGCTCGATTTCGATTCCCTCCCTGCCAAGCCCGCTGAAGCCTATCCCGTGCTGCGCTTCCGTCTGCGCAAGATGGTGCCTTTCGACGTGGAGCATGCGGCCGTAAGCTACCAGATTCTCGTTGAAAACAAGAAAGAGTGCAAGGTGCTGGCGGCTGTATTGCCGGGACCGGTGCTGGCGGAATATGAGAGCGCGGTTCGCGCCGCAGGCTACGAGCCGGGGGTGGTTCTTGCTTCGAGCCTCGCCGCGTTGGAATCGGTGGACTCTCTGGAAGCGACGCTTATCGCCAACCTGAGCGGCGTGGCGTTGACCACGCTGATAGCGACCGGGCAGAACCTGCTGCTTTACCGCACGCTCGACCTGCCAGAGAATCCGGCGCTGCGGCAGGACGAGGTTCGGCGCGGCGTTGCCGTGGCCGCCGCCTACTACGAAGACAAGCTCGGTGCCAAGCCGATCCGCCTCCATTTTGCCGGAAGCTTTCGCGCCGCCGATCGGGCCGGCAACAACCCTACACAGGCTTTCGCGTGGTGGATCGACGATCCCGAGCTGAGCGTGGTTGACCTTGCCCCGGCGCCACAAACAGGTTCGGTGTCGTCACTGGGGAACGCTAGTATTGCTGGCGTCACAGGCGCTTTGACGGGGGTGCGCTAGCCATGCGGATTACGCTCAACCTCGCCACGCGCCCTTTTGCCGACGAAGGTCCGGCGATCAAGCGCCTGCGCATTGCCATGGCTGCCCTAGCTCTGGTTTCCATCGCCTTCGGCATCGGGCTTCATGCCATTCACCGCAAAGCAGAGGCGGCACGCGCACGCGACCACTCTCTCGACGGCCAGATTGCGAACATCACCCACGAGCGCGAAGGCTATCAGACGATGATGCGCCAGCCGCCTAATGCGCAATTGCTTCAGCAGGTGGGTGTTCTGAACAATCTGTTCGATGAGAAGGCATTTTCGTGGACCCTCGCTATGGAGGATCTGGAAACTGTTTTGCCCGGCGGAGTGCAGGTGACAACGCTCGAACCGACGCGCGAAAAGGATGGCCACATCATGGTACGTTTGCGCGTTCTCGGTCCACGCAATCGAGCCGTCGACCTGGTGCATAATTTGGAACACTCCAAGCGATTCCTTTTGCCACGCATTGTGAGTGAAAACGCCGAAGCCACGGGTGGCCCCGGCCAGCAGCTCGAGCCAGTGAGCGCCCAAGACCGCGTGAACTTCGATTTGCTTGCCGACTACAACCCGGCCTCTCCGGACGAACGCAAAGACAACAGCAAGCCAAACGCCAAGGCGAACAGCGACGACAGCGGAAACCATGCTCAGCGCGCCATCCACCTGCCGGCAGCTCCCGGCCGCAAAGCATACAAGCCCAACCCCGGGTCCGGAGGTCACCAATGAGCGAACGTCCGGCAGTCACGTTGGGCGAGCGGCTGAAATCGCCGCTTACCTGGCACGTTGTTGTTTTTGCGATTCTGCTGGTCCTGGCCATTGGCCTGGCAACTCGTCTTACGTTCGACTGGATAGCCACCAACGGCCACTCCACCGATGAATTGGCCGGCAAGCAGGTGGAACTTCGCGCCATGGATCTTCAGACCGCCCCGCTGCGCGGCCTTGACCAGCGCGTTGCAAAGTCGCGCCAGCAGATGGAAGCGTTCTACTCCAAGCGCATTCCACCGAACTACTCGTCCATCTCCTCGCGCATTGGGGAGCTTGAGGTCAAGTCAGGCGGCCGGCTTTCGCGCCTGATCTATTCCCAGGGGCAGCAGGGTTCGGACCTGACCGAGATTTCACTCGATGCCGGCATCAGCGGCTCGTATCCAGACGTGATGCACTTTATCAACAGTCTGGAGCGAGACCAAACCTTCTTTGTGATCCGCGCCATGCAGCTTGCCGGCCAGCAGGGCGGGCAGGTCAACCTGCGCCTGCGCGTCTCCACCTGGCTGCGCCCGGCCGACGTGCCAAGCGGCCTGCCTTCAACCACACCCGGCCTAAGCAACGGGGATGGCGCCGAGCCCTCCAGTGCACCGACTTCCAATGCGCCCGCACCCGCCGCGAGCGGCAAGGAGGGAGAGTGATATGGCTCTAGCCCTCGGACTTGAAAACAAGCGCCAGGTTTATGTGGTGATTGCGCTCTTCGCCGTGATCGTACTCGCGGGTGGCTACGAGCTACGGGACTACTTCAGCTCACCTTCGGCTCCCTCTACCGCGATTCCTTCAGCTTCGACCACATTGACCAAAGGCCATGAGCCCACCGCGACGCGCTCTGCCACGGGTACAGCGAATGCGCAAGGACCTGAGGCGCAAAAACTGGGCAACGCCGGCCTCGACCCGACGCTGCATTTTGAAAAGCTGGAGCAGAGCGAACAGGTGGAGTACCGCGGCACCGGGCGCAATATCTTCTCGACCGAATCCGGACCAGCCGAGATTGAAACGCCGATCGCGACCGCGCGCGTTGCAGCTCCGGAAGTCGTGGTGCCCCAGGCTCCACGGCCGCCGGCTATCGATTTGAAGTACTTTGGTTATACGCAGGACCACGACAAGTCGATTAAAGCCTTCTTTTCGCGTGGCGACGATGTTTTCATGGCAAGAAGCGGCGAGATCGTCGATCACCGCTACAAAGTCGTCAGCATACAGCCCGGCAGTGCGCAGATTACGGATCTGAGTTACAACAACACGCAGACGCTGCCGCTGATTGCGAATTGAGAAAGAGCATTCGGCTTTGAGCTTTGGAGTGCGAGATTTCGTGGCGTGAACGTCTGAAAGTGAATAATCATTGCGCCTCAAGCAGATTGGGGCGTTGAAACGTCTAGTTATAAAGGTAAGAGCTGAATCGAAGAATGAGCATTCCGACACCAAACCGGCAAATCCGAGGGGCTTCTGAAGAGGGGTACATCCTCATTTCGGTGATGTTCATGCTTGCCATCCTGATGATTGCAATGACGGTTGCGGCGCCGCGGATCGCCAAGTCAATCCAGCGCGACCACGAGTTGGAGACGATTCATCGCGGCAAGCAATATACCCGCGGCATCAAGATGTACTACAAGAAGTTCGGGGCGTACCCGCCCAACGTGGACGCGCTGGTCAAGACCAACGAAATTCGTTACTTGCGGAAGAGGTACATCGATCCCACCACAGGCAAGGACGATTGGAAGCCGGTTCAGTTCGGGATGCAGAAGACGCAGCCGACGGGGTTTTTTGGCCAACCCCTGGGCGCTACTGGAGCTTTTGGCCTGGGCATGAATGGCGCAGGCGGGGCGGGTGGAGCGGGCGGCTTGGGAGCCGGGATGCCAGGAGCGTCTCTTGCCAACGGTTTCTATTCAGGCGGTGCGGCGCTCGGCGGATCATCGCCCGGAGCAGGCGGTGCGGGACCCGTCGGCGGCGTGGGCTCGACCGATACGACCGGCAACGGTACCGCAGGCGGCGGGGACAGCAGCAGTACGGGCTCGGCCGGCTCTGGAACCGATTCCGGATCGACGGGAAGCTCGACACCGGGAAGCACGGCATTCGGCTCGCAACCTGGCCAGACTTTCGGCGGCGGCGGCATGGGCATCATGGGCTTCACGCCGGCCAGTCCCAAGGAGTCCATCCGGGTTTGGCGCAAGAAGAAGCACTACAACGAGTGGGAGTTCCTGTATGAGCCGCTGACCGAACAGGGGATGGGCAGCAGCAACATCGGGACCATCGGAACGCCGGTTGGCGGTTCAGGTTCGACTATCGGGGGCGGGTCTACGATTGGCGGAGGTTCGACGGTTGGCGGAGGTTCAACCATCGGCGGCGGTTCCACAATCGGCGGTGGATCGACCACTGACCCCACGGCTCCCACGACGACCCCGCCGCAGCAATAGAAGGGATTCCCCTCCGGAGCATGGCTCCGCCTGGGCATTTTTCTTAGTGCGAGATCTTTCGCGCCTAATGCCGCTGCTTCCCAATCTCGTTTCCAGTCGAATTAAAAAAAAAGAAAAAAAGGGTATCTCTGTAAACAAATTCCCTGTTTTCAGGGGGATAGAAGGAGGCGCTCGTTGTAAAAACTAGATTCTAAACGAGTTGCTTGCAGAATCTAGACAGATAAGGACTTACAAGCCCGATTTTCAAGCTTCTACCGGCTAATTTGAGGTCGACATCGGATTTGGACATCGATCTTGAGTTCATTCTGCACCTGCACAACGAAATTGCCTGCAAAGCGGCACGAAAAAAGTGGCCCCTCTCGAGCGGCCTGTGGACACACCCGGCGCGTATGCGATCTTTACCCGTTACGGCGCCGGCGCGGTCTGGCTTTCGCGCACGTAAAGAGGCCCGTCCGCTGGGGACGGGCCTGAGATTAAGCTCTAATGCCTGAAGTTTACACGCTGAACGACGAGCCGCATCCGCAGGTGCTTTTTACCTGAGGAT
>Ga0182013_10002709_pt1 | contig 23008 bp, 19 predicted proteins | sample 612S2MmetaG_FD_120487 | JGI IMG/M metagenome (GOLD analysis project Ga0182013, IMG submission 120487) | Permafrost microbial communities from Stordalen Mire, Sweden - 612S2M metaG | ecosystem: Environmental > Terrestrial > Soil > Wetlands > Permafrost | place: Sweden: Stordalen | collected... | reverse complement strand
GGGGGGGCATAATGCGAGAACGGAGGGGTCAGCGAAGCCGTGGGCTTTGCCTTGATTCCAAATACGGGGGGGGCATAATGGGTGGTCGTAAACGGCTCTTTTTGAGCGGTTTACCATAGTTGTATCTGTTCAGGAAGATCTTCCGCTTCCACTTCGGAAGCGGGGGATCCCTGAATCACATGCGACCGTTCCCATTGAGCGCGGGTGACGAAAATGGCGCGGACGCTGCCTTCCGGCGGCAGGCTTTTCTTGAGCCGGTCAATGTGCGTCTCCTGCCGGGCGAAGGTCACACACGCGCGGGCGTACACGCTGAACTGGACCATTTGATACCCGTCATCAAGCAGAAAATTGCGAAAGCCGGTCGCGGTTTTGCGCTGCTTCTTCGTGCCCACCGGGAGATCAAATGCCACAATCAGCCAGCCCATTTTGAGTTTTTCGGTGTCCATGGTTTGTAATACCGTGGTTGGTTTTCAATCACCGCGCGGCGGAAACCGCGCACCACGCCCTCGATGCAGCCCTGGATTTCCAGCGTCAAATCCAGATAATCCACCTGCTGCAAAGGAAAACCCGTGACCCATTTGCGATACTCCTTGGAAACTTCCCAGGTGGCGCGGTCGGGATTTTGCCTCACCCATTGGATGACGCGCCAGTCCACGCACGGACGAAACGGTTCCATGAGGTCGTAGGCCAGCGGAGTGCTGCGCTCGCGGGCCACATGGGCCACGCCGAACGTGGGATCAAGCCCCACGCCAAACAGCTTTTGCAACACCGTCGAGAGCAGCACGGCGTAGCCGTAATTCAGAAAATCATTCAAGCCGCCCTTGGCGCGGTCCCGCGTGAAATTCTCATCGCCGAGGGTGCGGCTGAAAATCTGCCAGAATAATTTCGCGCAGATTGCCTCCTTGTAAGGTTTTTTCCCGAGCGCGGTTTCGCGCAAAGAAGGAAGCGATTCATCCTGCGGCGCGACGTGCTCGGCGAGGGCCAGTTGATTCTGGCATTTGGCATCAATGGTTTTTTGCCACAGGTGCCCCTTAGCGCGCGGCGTGAGATTGAGCATGGCGCGGGAAAGAATCGTGTCCGTGGAACGATTGGCCGGGAGCACGAGGCTGACCGGCTTGAACGATTCGCAGATGATGAGGGCGACGCCGTGCTTGGCGGCTTCCAAAAAAAGATTGCTGTGAATGGACGACGAGAAGCTGGTGATGATGATGGATGCCACGTCCTCCAGCGGGAGCTTTTTTTCGCCCTCCGCCGTTTTGCAAGTCAACTGGCCGTCACGGCAACTCAGGGAGCAGTTGGCGGCGTCAATGCTGACGATGTGGTAAGACACATTTGGTTATCGGCATTCGATAAAAGTGTCTTAATAGGGCAAAACTCTCTCTAAACTGGGGTTGCTCCGCACAATGGCGGATTCATGATCACCATTCCACACTTGAGGAGGGTGACAACTGATACTTGCTGGAAACAACCCGGTTGGCCCCGATAAAGAATCTGGTCAGCGGGACTCAGGTCTAAAAGATAACCTGCCCGTTGGTTGAGTTGCACACCTCGTACCATCCAAACGCCTCGGTAATCAGAGCGTGCGGCTTTTTCCTTTACGTGGATAAGACCACCGATCCGCACTGTCCGCGGACGTCTGCCGCCGTTGCGTGCGCGCAAAGTCTCAAGTTGATGCCACACCTTGTGAGGGCGGATTAGTGTCGGCTCGGGATCAAGCGCGAGGCCGAAATTATCTCCAAGGACCTTTACCGCTTTTATTCGCAAGAGTTTCGCTGTCGTCTTGTCACCTTCGGGAGCAACGCCGAGAAGGGCGGATTTATCTTTGATATCATAAACCCATCGCCAGATTTTCGTCTCCCGAAGCACTTTGCCGCCCGCGCTAATTTCGCCTGGTACATCGGCAGCACGGCGTTTGCGGCAAATGATGAGCGCTGTGTTTGCCCCGGGTGCGGGGACGGGAATTTTCATTTCCTCCAGCCAGCGCGCGAGGCGTTTAGAGTTTGGATGCGGGTCTGTCGAGTCAAACACACGCCAGACGGTTTCCTTGCAACGCAAGCCTGAAACATTTGTGGGTAGATGCTGGACAACGCGGCGTTCTTTGAGTCGCTCACAGATTTGTGCTTTCAACTCGGATGCCAAATCTACGAGCCGGAGTTCGCCATCCTTGGTGATTTCTATTTGGTGGCCGAATATGACACGGGCGCGACGTTGTTCGTCTTCGTTAAGGCGTCGTTTAACGAGTAATTCCCAAGCCCCGCCATCGCGCGGGAGAAAACGCGAAGCAATGGCGAGCACACAGGCATCGAGCGCATGGTGCAGGTGGGTAATACCCCGGATTTCTGTTTTAGTCCGGAGTTTGGGCCTGCCATGTTCATTAATATCGTCCGGGTTCAAAACTAACGGATTCGCAGTGGCGAGGCAGCCAATTAGATCCCACGATTTTCGGACCGCGCCAGTCACGCTGCCGGGAAGAGAAATCATGCAGGGCTGATTCTCCGCAGCGAGATAATGCTTTTGTAGTGCCTGCACACCGAGTCTGACGAGCTGGGAAGTCTGAGTAAGATCGCCAGGTGTGAAAGTTTTCTCTACATAGTCGCGAAGTAAAAGCAAACGCTTCCGGTTCTTTTTTCTGCGCTCGTCGTCTTTATGGACGGCGGTTGTATTCAGTGCCGCTATATCCTTAAGATAGATGGATAGGGGTTTGATCATGACCTGTGGCAGACCATGAACGGGCTGTCCTTGAAATTCTTCCATGAAGCGAACTGCGGTGCGCTTTCCCTTCATCTTGTTTACCTCCGAGAAAGTTATGACAAGCGAATCAAGGCTATCGCTCTGTCGGTCGCTTCGTGGAATTATATGATCTTTGTCCACGCGCCCGTGGAGCAGGTCGAGCGCGTCGTAGGGTTTGCCGGAGTAAGGGCAAATCCAGCCCAGGTCTTCAGCAATGCGACCCTTACGGATCAGACCGGGGCCGACGTGGACACCAAGTCCGTCATAAGCCTCAGCCAGTTTTTTTGCCACGCCTTTGAAATGTGCAAGTTGCTGGCCAAGCAGCTTTGCTTGCTCCTGTGCAGTTTTGCCAGACATCTCGCGCAGATCGCGGTTTACTTCGACTGTGATGCGCGTGATTTGCGCCCGATTGCCTTCTGCGTAAGTGTCTAAAAGGTCAGTATGGAGGCGTTCGAGGATTTTGAGACGATGCCTTACAAGGTGGTTGTTCGTTTGCTCATCAATAGCGCGTTGGATTTGTGCTTGGCGTATCGCTTCATTCCGATAGAGAGGGCCACCATCCTCCGCCGGGTGACGGTCAGTGCCGAAAATGAATTCAACAACTTCGCGCATAACTTGACGTGTGTGCGGAGCGCGTCCCTTCGGCGGCTCGACGCGCAACGGAATCCGCATCATTGCTTTTCGAGTTAGCAGTTCATCTTTCTTGCGTTTTCTTGTGTTTTGCGCGTCAAGGTGTTTTTCACACACGGCCAAGGCAGCAGCCCGGACTTCGCCGCAGTCGTCAAGCAATTCCTCAATGGTAATAGAATGGCCACGTCGCCATTGGCCAATTAGCCGCTTTTGCAGGCGGCTCGGCAAGATTTGCCAGAGAGAAGAAACCAATTGGTCGCTGTGGATATAACGCCGCACAGGATCGAGAACGAGCGCGCGCTCTGCGTCGGGGTGTGTGAGAATTTGATCGAGATTGTCCAACGCTCCGCCAGTCAGCGCACGCACGGCCTTTTTCAACGCGCTGGGAGTGAGATAACCGTATTTTTCGATTTCCGCGTTTACGGTCTTTCGCTCGACAGCGGTCAGGTTGCGTGGGGCACGCGCATCAATAGTTGCAATCTTAATTTTTGCTAATTCCATCGCCCATCGGAAGCGGAAGAACTCGATGCAATTTACGCTCGGAACCTTTGCTTGTTTCTCTGCTTCGTGCTTCGCTTGCTTGTCATCGCCGGTTTCGGCCATTACCACTTGATAGACTCGTTCAAACATAATCGGGCAACTGGCAACGATGCGGTTGTCAAAGCGGGGTACGAGTTGGCCGAAAATCAAACCTCCGGGACTTAACGAGCCGTCTTTTAGTCGCTGTCCATAACGAGCAGGCAGGTGCAAATCCAGGTCGGGAAACGCCGTGTGATCACGCATTAAGGCGTTAATGAGCCGATTGTCTAAATGTGCGAGCACGCCAACGTGCGAGCGCAAAATCTGTTCGGCTTCAGACTCGACACCTTCACGCGGAAAAGCCGCACCTAGATTCCGCATGCGAATCATGGAAGATTTTAATGGACCAAGAGGGTCAAGTTTAAACACATCGCAGAAAACTTCGGCCATTGTGCCGGGGCGGCCATATTTCCCCTTGAATTCTGTGAGTAGTTCGCCTGCACGTTTTTCTTTTTCAGAATCTTCCAAATTCGCCGCGTCATGCTTGCTCCACGCTTTGTTACCATCATAACCGCGATTATGGGCGTACCACCGGAGGACATCCCAAAGCTCGGTCCACTCAAGCAATTTGCCGCCGCGCAAAACTCGCGCGGCCAGCAGCCACGGCCACGCGCAGCCGGGTTTATCAAGCTCCTCTTTCTTCAAGACTCCAAGATGGGTCAGCAATATTTTCATGCGGGCGATGCGCTGCCGCGTGCTGCGGATATGGCGGCGTTGGCGGCGATACCCGCGCCGTGTGCTCGCCAGACAATCATCGGCGCGGAAGGTGACTGCTCCGCAACCCAAAATGTTGAGTTCGGGTTTGGATTGCAGCACCGCCCAGCCGATGGAGCTGTGGCCGACGTCGAAGGCGAGTTCAAGATCCGGTGAGACTGAGGTGGTTTTCATTTTTTGGTTGCCCTTCCGCCTGCATCTTTGCTAAATTTGCCACGGAATCAAGACAAAGTTAGATAACGCAAGCTGGAAAATCTAAGCGCCATGCGTTTACACCAGTTAATCGCGAAAGCGATAAAAGCGTTTCTTAAATAATGCCGCCCGGCTCCCCGCTTGGCGGCGTTATTTGTTTTGATGCCACGTATGGCCACATCCATGTGTGAAGCGTTATTTTAGTTATGCAAAGCAAAGCCAGGACCGTTCAGGAATATTTGAAGGAACTGCCGGCGGATCGTCGCGAGGCAATTGGCGCGGTGCGGGGCGTCATTCTCGCGAATCTGCCCAAGGGGTACGAAGAGCGCATGAGTTACGGCATGATCGGATATGTCGTGCCGCACAGCATTTATCCCAAGGGGTACCAGTGCAATCCCAAGCTGCCGTTGCCCTTCGTGAATCTGGCTTCGCAGAAGAACCACATGGCTTTTTATTTGATGTGCTGTTATTGCGATCCGAAGTTGAAGGCGTGGTTCGAGAAAGCGTGGAAGGACGCGGGCAAGAAGTTCGACATGGGCGGGGGTTGCGTGCGGTTCAAGCAGCTGGAGGATGTGCCTCTGGAAGTGATCGGTCAGTTGGTCGCAAGCCTGCCGGTGGAGGTTTATATCCGCCGGATCGAGAAAGCGTTCGCGGAAATCGCGGAAGCGAGAGCGGCAAAGAAGACTGCCAAACCTTCGAAAACGAAACCCACCAAGAAGAAAGCATCGAAGTAAGGTGAAAAAGTTTTTGGGGCATTTCCGGGCGGGAAATAGCAGCCATTATGTTTAGCACGAGTGTTTGCAGGAAAGCGGCGCAATTTGCATGGCTGGTTCTGGTTTTGGGCGTGACTTGCGGCGGTTACGCACAACTTCCTTTGGCCACGAATCAAATCACCAACGCTCATCCGACCGCGTCTCTGCTCGGGAAGCGCGTGCTCACTTTTGTTTCGGTGATTCGCGTCAACCAGATCGAGGTTTCACGAAATCGCAATGCCGGCGCGGACGAGGCCGACCAGCATACCGTGGAGGGAGTGCGATCGTTGCGCGATCATTTTGCCAGGGCCTTCCCCGGCGGGCGCATGACGTGGGCTTTCAGTTGGCTGGCGCTGCAAGACCAACGGGAAAATTATCAGGCGATCCGCAAGCAAATTGTGGAATATCACCGGCAGTTCGGCGATGAAATCACTTTCATCCCCGGCGCTTACTTTGCCCCGATGTATAATTCCCGCGAACAGGTGAATAAGGATCTCCATGATGCGTTGCAATTGGTGTCGGAAATGGTGGGTGGCGGATACCGTCCGCAGTGCGTGATCGCTGGTTTTCTGGCGGCGGATAACCAGCGTTACCTGGCCGAACAGGAACACATTCATGTGTGTCAGGGCACCATCTGGAGCCAGTATGGGATTGATAATGGCGATGGCGATGGCTCCATTTCCTACCCCTACTATCCGAGTCGCGAACATTACTGCAAGCCGGCCCAGGGCGCGGCCGATTTTATTGACTGCGTTTGCCTGGATGGCTGGACGTGCGATTTTCTGACCGCGCGGCGCGCCGGTTTTGCCGGGGGCTTCAATAGCCGCCAGGGGCTGGGTCCGATTGAGACGTTGATGAATCTTGGCCCAACGACCGGACTCAAGGAGCAGGTTTTTACGACCGCGCTGCACTTTGACGATGGATTTCAACGCAACGGTTTTGGCTGGGTCACGGTGATCTGGGAAGCGGTTTTGGGCACCAACACTTTTAGATATTTGCCGGCCTACGGTGACGAAGTCCGCCGGCGCTGGCCGGATGTGCAATGCCTGACGGAGGGTGAATTTGGCGAAGCATTCCGCGGCCAGTTCAAGGATAACCGCAAATTGGATTACCGCTTCGTGGAACGCGGCAGCGGCATCCATGGTTCGGAAACCAATCTGGAGATTCGATGGTTTATGAACCGTGATTTCCGGCTGGCGTTATTGCATGATTGGACAGTTCCGGGTGACCGGGAAAAGGTCATAGATTTTACCCGCTACGATCTCACGGCCACGGAGCCGAGGGATTTTGGCCGCAACTGGAGCCTGATGAACCGAATGAATCAGAAAGGCTCGCGCCCGCAGGATAAGCCAGTCCTGTTGACTGATTTGCCAGGCGAAGACCAGGCCCTCATTCGCCGACGGTTGCCGGAACTGTTTGACGCGGTCGGCGCGAAAAAGTGAGGCTATTTGTTTCTGTTAGTCACTGTTTGGGACGCCCGGCCGGTCGTCAGCGCATCCGTCTATTCAGGTTGAAAAAACTTGATTTTGCGCGCCAATAGTGGGAATTTCCTACCATGGTGACTGTGAAATCGGATAATAAGAGCCGGGTCCGTATTCCGGACATCAAACCTGGACAGGTTTTTGCCTTTGTGGCAAATGCGGACGGGACGTTTTTGCTCTCGCCGGTCAAGGCAATCGAGCACAAGCCGGGTATCCTGGATGGACTCAAGCCGATTCCGGCCAAAGACGCGGAAAAACTCTATAAAACGCCCAATCCAGAGTTTGACGAACTGGAGCATCACTGCTCCAGGTTGCCTGTCCGTCCTCCTCAGGACTGATGAAAGCCTGGGAAATCTGGTCCTACCATCCGGCTGGCTGGCCTGAGCCGCACCCGTGCGTCATCATTTCTGCGCCGTCGCGCGTGTCCCACAAACCGGATGTGAACATCCTTCTTTGCTCCAGCCAGCAAGCGACTCGTCAGGCGCTGGAATATGAGGTCATCCTGGACAGCGCGGACGGCTTGGACTGGCCAACCCTGTGCAAGTGCGATTTAATTCACATGGTCCGCAAGGATGTCCTGAAAAACCTCCGCGGCGCCGTAACCACCGACAGGCGGACAGCTATTATCCGGACGATCAACCGGGCCAACGGCTGGGTTTAAAATAGTTTCTCGGAACGATTTGCGCCGCTCTCACGATGAGGAACTCGACGAAACTCAATCCACAGACCGATATCCATGTTTGAATCACTATTTCAGAACCGATTGAGAATTTTGTTACTCGCGTTTTTGCTGCCGGTGAGTTTTGCGCGCGGCGAGGACAAGGCTTCAACGTCCACCGTTTCGCAGGCGATGGCGCAGGCGGCGGGGGATGCGGGGCGCGGGCATACCGGCGTCAATACCAATTCCGCCACGGAGACTTCATTGCCGGGCACGCCAAGCGATTCGGAGAATCAAAGGCAGCGGTTGCTATTGCTGGGCTTGATGGTGGCGCTGGTTGGCATTGCCGCCTGGCGGCGGTTGCGAAGGCGCGGATGATGAGAACTTTGCGACCGTGCGGAATTTCGCTTCAGCTTTTTTGCGCCTCTGGTGCTTTTTCGCGGCCAATTCGATTGCATTTTTCGCAATCTGCCGCTGGCCGAAAAATGTCAGGCTTGGAGATTCAGAATGCTGCCGATGGAAGCTGGATCGCTGGCGATGGTTCCCACCTGGTTCCCGGCGATGTCCGCGTGGGATTGGCGATGGTGAATATACGTAACGGGTTGGCCGCTGGCGGAAAGGCCCATGGTTTGAATGTCCTGCTTCAAGCTGGCAAAGGCGGTTTGCGCGCCGGTCAGGTTGGCGGACTTTAAGGCGTTTCCCAGGGCTTGCAGATCGTGGCTGGTTTGGGTTCCGGGGGCGAACAGGCTGTTTGGCCCGGCGGTCAGGGCGGTTTTCTGCACGTCCTGCAAAAAGGCCGCGAAGGCGCTTTGGGCGCTGGTGATGTTGCCGGTTTGCAAGGCGCTTTGCAGGGCGTCGAAGTCCTGGTGACGCTGACCGAGAGTGGCGGAAACGGCGGCTACGTTCATATCAAGATTCTGATTCTACTGACACTCAGCCTTATCGGCGGCGCGCGAAGGAAACTTTAGCCGGAAGGATTCAATTTAACCACGGATGGACACAGATAAACACGGATCGGAAGGGGCGAAACAATCTTTCCGCATTTTCGTCGAGCCGCAGGGGATAGTGAATCCTTCTCCAACTGCCGAAACATCATTTTTGCAGCTCTGAATCCGTGTTAATTCGTGTTGATCCGTGGTTTCATTGCATTGTTCCGGCTTTGGCGTGGTTTGCTCGTCATCGCCCGGTGGTGTCGTCGGCGGATGTACAGTGTCGAATTTTGGGACGTTATTTTCTTCGTGCGCGGTTTAATTTCCGCTGACGCAATCGCGTTCCGGGACATTCCGAAAAAGTCGTTTCAGTCAGCGGCGCGGATTTACAAGGCCCATCGCGAATTCGATTGCGAAGTCGCGGGATTGTCTTGCGCGGCTTTGGACGGCCAAAAACGCTTGGAATCATTGGTATATTGGCGATTTCCTCATGGTTGCGAAGACGCGCTTTCGGCGAGTTGTCAGAGTTCTAAACGATGTTTCTAAATGTTGGAGGGTGGCGTTCCGAAGGGTCAAATCCAGCGTAGGACACAAGCTGACAGCACCTTTGTCAATTTAGGTGCGAAGGTCGGTCTGTTTTGTGCCGATAGAAGGGAGGTGAACTGCATAGTCATTGATGCAATGGCGCAATCTTGGACGCCGCTTGGGAGTGATTTGGAAATCATTCGCGGGAATCCATTTTTTGCGCTCAACCATCCTTACGGCAGGTTCCTGGAATCCAAATGAAGCGCGGCCTCCTCAATATATTTTTTGCAGTCGGTCTTCCGGCCTGCTTGCTGAAGACCGGGACGGCGATGGCGGGTGACGCGCCGACGAACTCGATCCAAGGCTCCCACGAGCTTACGCTGGAGCAGTTGGTGAATATCCAGGTGACCTCGGTTTCCAAGAAGGAAACTGATTTGAACCAATCTCCCGCGGCCATTTCGGTGATTACGCAGGAAGACATTCAGCGCTCGGGCGCCACAAGCATTCCGGAGGCGTTGCGGCTGGTGCCGGGGCTGGATGTGGCGCAGATCAATTCCAGCGAGTGGGCCATCAGCGCCCGCGGTTTCAACAGCGAGTTTGCCGACAAACTGCTGGTCCTGGTGGACGGCAGATCCGTTTACGATCCGGCTTTCGGCGGAGTGGAGTGGGAGATGCAGGATTTGGTGCTGGAGGATTTGGACCGCATTGAAGTCATTCGCGGCCCCGGCGCAACCTTGTGGGGCGCCAATGCCGTGAACGGCGTCATTAATATCACCACCAAGAATGCCAGGGACACCCAGGGCCTGCTTGTTTCCACCAGCTTCGGCACCGTGGAAAAACCAGCGACCAGCATTCGATATGGCGGAGAATTTGCGACCAATGTTTTTTACCGGGTGTACCTGCAGTATGCGAACAATGACGGATTCACGGACTCGTCCGGCAATGATACTCCGGATTCAAAGAATATATTGCACGGCGGGGCCAGAATGGATTGGGAGCCGGATGCCAGCGACCGCCTGACCTTGCAGGGGGATTATTTCCAGGCGGATTTGGCCGGGCCGGCGCTGAACCCGAGCTTGACACCGCCGTACGCAGCTAATTTCTACGGGGAGAATTTCAAGAACGGCGAAAACGTGCTCGGCCGCTGGACACATGATTTCTCGGCCAGTTCCCAATTGACTTTGCAAGGGTATTACGACCATGAGGTGAGCCGGGACACCGAGACGCTGGATGCGGAAGACATTTGGGATCTCGACTTGCAACACCGTTTTGCGCTGGGGGATCGCCAGGACATTGTCTGGGGCGCGGGTTTTCGCTACGAGATGGACCAAACCCATCCCTCCTTCGCCTTGAGCTTCTTCCCACAGGACGAAAACAACCACATCGCCAGCGCCTTTGTGCAGGATGATTTGACGGTGATCAGTGACCGGCTTCATCTAATCTTCGGTTCGAAATTTGAGCAGGATGCGGACACCGGATTTGAAGTCCAACCCAGCGGGCGGCTGCTCTGGACTCCGGCGGAGAACCAGACTTTTTGGGGCGCGGTCTCGAGGGCGGTGAGAACCCCTTCGCGGACGGATACGGATGTCGTTTTCAACCAGTCTGTCATTCCGCCTTCGCCTCCTCCGGGCAGCCCGGTGCCGGTGCTGGTCAGTCTGCGTGGCGATCCCACTTTTCACTCCGAAGAGATCATTGCCTATGAGTTGGGGTACCGCTGGGAACCGAATCCAAAATTATCTTTTGACTTGGCGACGTTCTACAATGTCTATCACGATTTAAGCATCTATACCGCGGGCACGCCGTATACAGTATTCGCGCCGGTGACGTATGAAGTGGTTCCCGAAAACGCGTCGAATGGCGGCGCAGGCAACAGCTACGGCGCTGAATTATCGGCCCAATGGCGCGTCACCGACGATTGGAAATTGATGGGAAGTTATTCCTATTTGCACCTGCGGTTGACGCCGAGCGATGCCTACGCTGGCGACAGTCCGCAACACCAGTTCCAGCTTCATTCCTACTTGAACCTGACTCGCACCATCGAGTTGAACGCTTCGCTGTATTTCGTAAGCGCGCTTCCCGACCAGCAGGTGCCCGCTTACGCCCGGTTTGATCTGGGTGTGGTCTGGCGGCCCAACAAGGCGTGGGAATTTGGCGTTTGGGGCCAGAACTTGTTTGATGACCAGCATCTGGAATTCGGGAGCTACCGCACCCCCGTGCTGACTGAAATCCCGCGAAGCTTTTACGGCAAGGTCACCTGGCGATTTTAGCGCAGCCACTACCATGAACGCGACCAGCACAAACCAACGACCAGCGACGCCAAATCGCTGCTCCCTGCCCCTGCCGAGGAGCGTGGTTAGGTTGTGCCTGTTGCTGGGGACATTGTTGCAGATCAACTGGCGGTCGGAAGCGCAACCGCCGGTTTTCACCGAATACCAGGTCAAGGCGTTGTTCCTGTTAAATTTCACTAAATACGTTGACTGGCCCGCGACCGCCTTCGGCCAGGCGGATTCTCCCATCACGATTGGCGTGATCGGTGAAAATCATTTTGGCGAGGACCTTAAAAAAGCCGTTGAAGGCAAGAGCGTCAATGGCCGCAAGATCGTCATCCTGCCCCTCGAGAGCGAAAGCGATTGGAGCAAGTGCCACATCCTGTTCATCAGCGCTTCGGAAAAGAAGCGTCTGCCGGAGATTCTGGCCAAAGTTTGCGCACTGCCGATCTTGACGGTGAGCGAAACCGACCAGTTCATCCAGCAGGGCGGCATGATCAATTTTACGCGGAAGGACGGCAAAGTCCGGTTGGAAGTGAATCTGGAGTCGGCGCGGCAGGCGGAACTGGGGATCAGCTCAAAACTTTTAAGCGTGGCGGACGCGGTGCGGAGAAAACCATAGGGAACTAATATGAAACTTTTCAGAACCGCCTCCATCCAGCGCAAGCAAACCCTGATCATCCTGCTGACCGCCGCGGTGGCCCTGCTGCTGGCTTGCGCCGCTTTCGCCGCCTATGAGGTCATCACTTTCCGCAAGGCCATGCTGAACCGCCTCGTGACGCTGGGTGAAATCGTCGGTGATAATTCCGCCGTTGCCATGGATTTCAACGATCCGAAAGCCGCCGAGGAAACCCTCTCGGCCTTGAAAAAGCAACCGAACGTCGTCGGCGCCTGCATTTATCTGAAGAACGGCCGGCTGTTTGCGGTCTATGACCGGGCGGGTGATGGCAAGACTTTTGTTTCGCCGAAGTTTCAAATGAGCGGCCATTCCTTTAGCCGAAACGACCTGGTTTTGTTCGCCCCGATTGATTATAAAGGCGAGGTTATCGGAACCGTCTGCCTGGTATCGGACATGCGCGAGCTTTACTCCCGGCTCGGGCAATACGCGCTCATTGTCGCGGCGGTGTTCCTGCTGGCGATGTCGGTGGCATTGCTGCTTTCCGCCGGGCTCCAGCGCCTGATTTCCAAACCGATACTGCACCTGGTCCAAACCGCCCGCGCGGTGGCGCAGGACAAGAATTATTCCTTGCGCGCCGTCAAAACCAGCGAGGACGAACTGGGCGTGCTGGTGGACGGCTTCAACGCGATGCTGACGCGGGTCCAGGAAAATGACGAGGCCTTGCGGACGGCGCATCAAGACCTCGAGCGGCGCGTGGCGGATCGGACCAAGGAGTTGGCCAGTTCGGTGTCGCTGTTGAACGCCACGCTGGAGGCCTCGGCGGACGGCATTCTCGTGGTTGACCGGAAAGATTGCGTCGGTATTTACAACACCAAATTAGTCGAGATGTGGGGATTGCCGCCCGAGAATCTGGCAGCGGGAGGAGACGAACGCATTTTGCCTCTGGTGGTCTCCCAGTTAAAGGACTCCGAGGCGTTCTTGAGCAAAGTCCGCGAATTGTACGCCAATCCCGGAGCGCGGAGCCACGACGTGTTGGAGTTGCGGGACGGGCGCATTTTTGAACGCGACTCCGAACCGCAAATGCTCAACGGCGAATGTGTGGGCCGGGTTTGGAGCTTCCGGGACGTGACCGAACGCAAACGCGCGGAGGTGGAACTGGCCAGTTCAGTCTCGCTGCTCAACGCCACGCTGGAATCCACGGCGGACGGCATCCTCGTGGTGGATCTTCAGGACAACATATCCGGGTTCAACTCGAAATTTGTCGAGATGTGGGGTTTGCCGAGGGAGAAAATGGTCCTGGGGCAACCAGACCGCGCATTGCATATATCGGTTGCCCAGACCAAGGATCCCGAGGCGTTTATATCCAAAATTCGCGAATTGAACGAACATCCGGGCGCCGAACTCCATGACCTCGTGGAATTGCGGGATGGACGCATTTTCGAATTCGATTCCCAGCCGCAGCGGCTCGATGGCGAATGCGTGGGGAGGGTATGGAGTTTCCGGGAGATCACCGCGCGCAAGCGCGTGGAGGCGGAACTGGCGGAGACCAGCTCCTTGATGGAGGCGCTGCTGGCGAATTCCCTCGACCACATTTATTTCAAGGACCGGGAGTCTCGTTTTGTGCGCTGCAGCAACACCATGGCCGCCAAATTCGGCAAGGCGGATGCGCGCGCCCTGGAGGGCAAAACGGATTTCGACTTTTTCCTCGAGGAACATGCGCGGCCGGCCTTTGAGGACGAGCAGGAAATCATGCGCACCGGCCGGCCCATCATCAGCAAGGCGGAAAAAGAAACCTATGCCGATGGCCGGGTGAGCTGGGCTTTGACCACCAAGCTGCCGTGGCACGACAAGGCGGAAAACATCATCGGCACTTTCGGCATTTCCAAGGACATCACCGCCATCAAGGAAGCGGAGGCGCGGCTCGGGCAGGCCCACAAGGACTTGGTTGAGACCTCGCGGCAGGCGGGCATGGCGGAAGTGGCGACGAGCGTGCTGCACAACGTGGGCAATGTGCTGAACAGTGTGAATATTTCCAGCACGCTGATTTCCGATAAAATCCGGAAGTCGCGCGTGGGGAACATGGCCAAGGCGGCGGCCCTCATCCTGGCGCACAAGGACGATCTGCCGGGATTTTTCACCCGGGACGCCAAGGGCCAACAATTGCCGGATTACCTGTCCAACCTGGCGATCCACCTGGCGGATGAGCAGGAGGAAATTTTGCAGGAGCTGTCCCAGCTCAACGCCAACATTGAACACATCAAGGAGATTGTCGCCATGCAGCAAAACTACGCGCGGGTCTCCGGGATATTGGAATCCCTCAACCTGGCGGACCTCATCGAAGACGCCCTGCGCATGAATGCGGGCGCGCTGGAGCGGCACCAGGTGCGGGTCGTGCGGGAGCTTGACCGGACGCTCACCGTCACGGTGGAAAAGCACAAGGTCTTGCAGATCCTCGTCAACTTGATTCGCAACGCCAAATACGCGCTGGATGACGGCGCGCCGCCGGAGAAGCGGATGACCTTGCGCCTGGCCGCCGGCGCCGGCGACCAGGTCAGCATCTCCGTCATTGACAATGGCGTGGGCATTCCCGCCGAAAACCTGACCCGGATTTTCAACCATGGTTTCACCACCCGCAAGGCGGGGCACGGCTTCGGACTGCACAGCGGCGGGCTGGCGGCGCGGGAACTGGGCGGTTCCCTGACCGTGCAGAGCGACGGCCCCGGCCAGGGCGCCTGCTTCACCCTCGAATTTCCCCGCGAACCGCGCAACAAGGCAACCGCATGAAAAACCTGATTCAAGAAAAAAACCTCCGCATCCTCGTCATTGACGATAACCGCGCCATCCATGAGGACTTTCGCAAGATCCTTTGCCAGTCCGCGACCGGCGGCGGCGCGCTCGCCGACGCGGAGGCCATGTTGTTCGACGCGCCGGCCAACGCGGCCGCGCACGTATGCTTTGAAGTGGATTCGGCCTATCAGGGCAGCGAAGCCCTCGCCCTGGTGGAGGAAGCCGCGCGGCAGGGCCGTCCGTACGCCCTGGCGTTTGTGGATGTGCGCATGCCGCCGGGTTGGGACGGAGTGGAGACCACCTCCCGACTTTGGGCCGCCTGCGCGGACCTGCAGATTGTGATTTGCACCGCCTATTCGGATTATTCCTGGGATGAAATGGCGTCCCGGCTGCACAGCTCGGATCAACTGCTCATTTTGAAGAAGCCGTTTGACTCGGTGGAAGTGCTGCAACTGGCCAATGCGCTGACCGAGAAATGGCGGCTGCACCAGCAAGGCCGGCTCAAGGTGGAGGAGTTGGAGCGGATCGTCGAGGAGCGCACGCGCGTGCTGCGGAAAACCAATGAAAACCTGGAGTTGGAAATCGTCGAGCGCGAACGGGCGGCGCAGGCCCTCCGCGAAAGCGAGGAGCGCTACCAGTTGTTGTTCAGCAAAAATCCGCTGCCCATGGTGGTTTACGACGCCGAGACCCTGATGCTGCTCGCGTTCAACGAAGCGACCATCCGGAAGTACGGTTACACGGCCGAAGAATTGCGCTCCAGGAGCGTCAATGACATTCGCGTCAACCCGGAAAGCCACCCCGCCCCGGCAAAACCCGGTGAAGCGCCGGACACGGCGATTGACTCGCGCCTCGCCCGGCACCGGAAAAAGGATGGCGCCGTGATTGACGTGGAGATTGTGTCCCGCCCGATTGTGTATGGCGGACGCGCGGCCAGGATCAGCCTGGCGAATGACATCACCGAACGCAAAGCCGCCGAGGACCGCATCCGCGAACAAGCCACATTGCTTGATCTGGCCCATGACGCCATTTTCGTCCGGGACATGACGGGGCGCATTCATTTTTGGAACAAGGGGGCCGAACGGATGTATGGCATGACTGCGGCGGAAGCGGTGGGCAAAACCATCGGCGAAATCTTCCCGCACGATTTCACAGGTTCGCTGCGCGCGGCGGAAACGATTCTCCTGCAAACCGGCGAGTGGAGCGGCGAGTTTCGCAAGCAGCCGAAAACGGGGCAGGAGGTGGTCGTGGACAGCCGGTGGACCTTGTTGCGCAACGCGCAGGGCGAACCCCAGTCCATCCTGGTGATCAACACCGACGTCACCGAAAAGAAAAAACTGGAAGCCCAGTTTCTGCGCTCGCAGCGCATGGAAGGCATCGGCACTCTGGCCACGGGAATGGCGCACGACCTCAACAACATCCTGGCGCCGATATTGATGTCCGCCGGGGTGCTGCGTTGGGAAACCACGCCCGAGGACAAGGAACTGGCCATCAGCCGGATTGAATCCAGCGTGCAGCGCGGGGCGGAAATCATCCAGCAGGTGCTCACCTTTGGCCGCGGGGTGAGCGGCGAGCGGGTGGCCGTCAATCCCGGCGAGCTCATCAAGGAAGTTTCAAAGATTTGCGCCCAGACCTTTCCCAAGGATGTGGCCGTGACCCTGGACCTGAATGCCGGCGTCTGGCCGATCATCGGGGATAAAACCCAGCTTCATCAGGTGCTGCTCAACCTGAGCATCAACGCCCGCGACGCCATGCCCCACGGCGGAAGTTTGGTAATGCGCGCCGAAAACTTCATGGTGGATGAAGCCTTCGCCTCCCTTCACGCCCCGCTGCAGCCAGGGCCTTATGTGCGGCTGGAAGTCGCCGACACCGGCGAGGGAATTCCCGCGGCCAATCTGGAGAAAATATTCGAGCCATTCTTCACGACCAAGGAATTTGGCAAGGGTACCGGTCTGGGTTTGTCCACGGTGCTGGGCATTGTGAAGAGTCATCACGGATTGGTCATTGTGGAAAGCGAAGTGAATCGCGGCACGACCTTCAAGGCGTTGCTGCCCGCGTCCATCGCCGTGGCGAAACCAAGCGACCCCGGAACTTCGGCGGGATTGCCGCGTGGCCGGGGCGAAACCATCTTACTGGTGGACGACGAGGCCAACATCGTGGCCGCGACCCGCAGGATGCTGGAGCAGCATGGCTATAAGGTGCTGATGGCCAAGCACGGGCGGGAGGCCCTGACCATCTTCACCCGGAATGACCACCCGATTGACCTGGTGGTGACTGACATCATGATGCCCGGAATGGATGGCATTGAGTTGATCCAGGCGCTCCGGGGGATTAATCCGCATGTGAAAATTATCGCCGCGAGCGGGTTGGGCCGGGATTTGGCCGGGGGCTTGCGCGGCAAGGAAATGAAAGCCCTGAGCATCCGGACTTTTCTGGCCAAACCCTATACCGCGGAAAAATTGCTCACCGCTCTTCATGGGTTGCTGGGCAAACCGCAGGCGGCGAACGAAAAAGCGGACCAGACCCCGGAGTTGACTCATGGTTGACCAACACGGCATAGCCCCGGAAGACTGGCGGTCAGGCCGGGAAAAGCTTCCCGCCCGCACCCTCGCCATCGGATTGATCTGGCTCGTTCCCGTGTTCGGCGCCACTTTCCTGATGCTCGCCCACGCAAACAAACCGGGCGCGACCTTCACCCTGGAACTGTCCTGCCAGTCGAAAGAGAGGAGCGCATGAGCGAGTCCGCCATTGAAATCAATTCCCGATTATTGATCGTGGATGACAATCGCGCCATCCATGAAGATTTTAAGAAAGTCCTCGGTCCCAAGCTGTCGGCGTCCCCTTCGCTGGCGGATGTGGAGGAGGAATTGTTTGGCAATCGCCGTTCCGAACCGCCGGCCAGCGCGCGGGTGTTCCAAATGGACTCGGCCTTTCAGGGTCAGGAAGCCCTGGCTCTCGTCAAGCAATCCCTGGCTGAGGACCGTCCCTACGCCATGGCCTTCATGGATGTCCGGATGCCGCCCGGTTGGGACGGAATCGAAGCCACCGCCAAAATCTGGGAGGTGGATCCCGATCTGCAAATCGTCATCTGCACCGCCTACTCGGATTATTCGTGGGACGAAATGCTGCGCAAACTCGGGCAGTCCGACCGGTTGGTCATCCTTAAGAAACCTTTTGATAACATCGAAGTCACGCAACTGGCGCACAGCCTCACCCGCAAATGGCAATTGCACCATGAAGCCAAAAAACGACTCGCCGGTCTCGAGGAAACGGTCGTGGCCCGCACCGAGCAAATGGTCCGCGAGCAGGAAAAATTCCGCGGCATCTTCGAAAACTCACCGGAGGGCATTTTCCAAAAGGCGCCCGACGGCGGTTTCATCTGCGCGAATCCCGCCCTCGTCGAGATCTACGGTTACGCTTCCGCCGCGGAATTGATGGCGCAGTTCAACGGGGCGGAGAACGAGTTTTATGTGGACCCGGCGCGCCGCGCGGAATGGCAGCGGCGCATGAAGCAGGAAAAAGTCGTGCGCGAATTCGAATCGGAAATCCGTTGCCGCGACGGTTCCCGCAAATGGATCAGCGAAACCACCTGCCAGGTGTCCCACCTCGATGGTTCGCTGCTTTTTTACCAGGGCTTCGTGGTGGACATCACCGCGCGGCGCCTGGCCCAGAGCGAGCGCAACCTGATGGAAGTCCACCTGCGGCAGGCCCAGAAACTGGAATCCGTCGGCCAGCTCGCCGCCGGCATCGCGCATGAAATCAACACCCCCATCCAGTACGTGGGCGACAACATCCGCTTCGTCGAAAGCTCCTTTGAAAGTTTGAACCACCTGCTGCGCGATTACCAGTCCCTGGTCGCGGCGGTGCGGGCCAACACCCTGACCCCGGAAGTCCTGGACAAGGTGGAGTCCGCCAGCCGGGAAGTGGACCTGGATTACCTGAGCCGGGAAATCCCCCTCGCCGTGCATCAATCCCTCGACGGCATCAATCAAGTCACCAACATCGTCCGCGCCATGAAGGAATTTTCCCATCCCGGCGCGGTTGAAATGGTCCCCGCCAATTTGAACCATGCCATTCAAACCACCGCCACCGTCGCCCGCAACGAATGGAAATACGTCGCCGAACTCGTGACCGACCTGGCGCCCGATCTTCCGCTCGTGCCGTGTGTGCCGGGGGAATTCAACCAGGTCATCCTCAACCTCATTGTCAACGCCGCCCACGCCATCAATGACGTCGTCAAGGACACCGAAGGCGCCAAGGGCGTCATCAAAATCACCACGCGCGTCGAGGGCGATTCGGCGAGGATAGATATTTCGGACACCGGCGCGGGCATACCCATGGAAGTCCGTCACCGGATCTTCGAGCCGTTCTTCACCACCAAGGAAGTCGGCAAAGGCACCGGCCAGGGCCTCGCCATCGCGCGCGCCACCATCGTCACCAAGCACGGCGGTCAACTCACCTTTGAATCCACAGTCGGGCAGGGGACGACCTTCACCATCCTTCTGCCCTTGGAGATGGCCAAGACCGGATCAGGCGACAAAAAAATGGCGAACCCGCAAAACCATGCGGCGGCGAAAAAGCGCAACTGACGCGGAAGGAAAATGCGGCAAACCACAATCGGTAGTGGTTGAAAGTTCAAGCAACCACAATTTTCCGGCAACGGCCAATTTGAAATAAACCGCAATTTTCGACCACATTCAGTTCCAAATCGCGCTGATTTTTTGTTCGCCGTGACGTCAATACACGATGGCGAATCACCTCCCGCCCAGCTTGTCCGCCATCGCGTCTAACGCGACGGCCGTATGTCAAGGAACGGTCTCCTTTACGCAATCACTTTAGCACGACCGGGGAACCACCGCAAGCATCCGGGAATGGTCAGGGGAATCAATAGAACTATACCAATACAAAAGGGGTCAAAAAGGGGCATGCATAATGGCATATTCTCATTCTTCTTTCGGTTGGCTCGGGTATTAGGCTGCGACTCGTCCATAATCAAAAACTCGGCGTCAGAAATATCGCTAAAAATAAAAGCACAATCCAGCCAGCCAAACTCGCTGACCCAAACGTCAACCAACTACGAATCTCGTTGCGGGATCGCAAAAACATACCAACGAACAATGCGACAATCAAACTGGGAACAAATCCAAGAACCAATGCGACGAAAAAACCAAATAATCCCGGCTCGGTTTCCCGATGCCAAAGCCAAGCCGCAAAAAGCGCAAAGATTGGGAGATTGGCTGCCAGCGCTCGAACGTATGAACTGGAAAATGACATGGTGTGCATGGGGGCCTAACGTCCAGAGTTCAGGCACGCGTGGCGGATGACGCCGGCCAACCAGAGACTTCTCGACAACCTGAAGAGGCCATCCCGCATTGCCTGCAGCGATTTAATAGTCGGATTAGTCATTCGATTTCGGAATTGTCGTGTCCCAAATTATATCGCACCGCTCGCAATACAAAATGTGATAATCTTCTGCTTTCGGATGAACGTCCTCATCCACTTCCCGCATAACTTTGGTGCAGTCAGGACACCGCTGACAATGCGAATGGGAATATTCAATAGCGAACCCCAGAACAAAAGAGGCGATAAGAATGCCGGTAAGAATAGCGGAAAGCGGCGAGGCGCTCGGCTCTCCAAATTTCTTGAGAAATGCCAAGGCCGCAACTATGACGATAACAACAATCCACATTGAATAACGCAGGATGCGCATCGAGTTCTCGTCCGGCATTTTTCTAAGCTCACTCATAGCCGCCTAACCATGGGCATCACCGACCCGGCACACAAACGCGTCCAGCGTGGAAACAGAACGTAATCGCCGGGTTCGGTGCATGCAATTGTTAGCTCTTTGACATTTATGGGGCATATTCCCGATCTCCGATCGCCCTCGGATATCCGATGGGGGCTGCGTTCGGCGAGGATATTTCAGGTGTATCTCCGCCAGATACCCTGATTGCCGTATCATCTGCTCCACGCAGCAAAGTCGGCTTCCTTCCGTTGATGTATATTTGCCACACATGAACACTTCTAATGGGCCCTCCTCCGGCGATAGTCTCAACATGATATCCTACGACCAGCCCATTACTGGTGAACACGAGTTTAAAGTAGCGGCTTTCTGAATAAAGATACCGTAGGGCTTCGGATTCAGTGGCAAAAAACTGTTTCCCTTCATCCACGAGAACTCGGCCATGTTGGGAATAACTCGCTGCTGGATCATAAAGTCCGAGTGAGCCATACCAGCGGGTGTTCCTCGCGATCAGGTGCCAATTCTTGCTCCAGCCATCGCCGCTAAATGTTCGTTCGGTTCCTTCTCCGGCGGTGATTACCAATGCGCCGTTGGCGGTCGTCGCGGTTATTTTCATTCCTTTGGAGAGAACGAACTCAGTATTCGGCAACAGACCGCGATGTCCAGTGCAGCCGGAAACGACTAACGCTAAGACCAGAACGAGCGCGGTTTTCATGCTCTAAGCTAACTTGTGATTATGCGACGATTGGTTCGCATATCAGGACTTGATTCCTTCGTGCAAACCTCGCACCGTGGGCCAATTATACTCAGAAACCATCGAGAGTCAACCATGCCCCCCGGTTATGAAGTGACGACTCGCACGCAGACACCCAGATACCCGAAAGTCTTGGCACCCTTCCGATACGGTCGTTCGTCAAAATAGATGTCAATATTCACCCCCCCTTTCTGACCCCTTTTCGCTCCCATGCGCCAATGGTTGATTGATTGCTGGCCAGAGAGTTACAACGCCCGACGCCGTACACCGTCAAGGACAATTAAAGCTTCTAATTTTTGACAGCCAGAAAACACATGCTTTTTGCCAAGACGTACATTCCCCCACTCAGCCATAATATGCTAGTTTATCCGAACAATGCTTGAAACTCTACCAACCCAAAAAGCATAAACATAAGCAACACAACAAAAAAACTCATATGAAAATCAAACATTTTCTATCCGCCACTCTTTGCATTCTGGCCCTTGACTGGGCGGCGGTGGCGCAGACAACCCTGGGCATCGTGGGAAGCCCCACGGGAACAACTCGCAACGATACCTATGAGTGGGGGGCTGGTTTTGGATTTTACGCCCCCGCCGGGGTGGGCACGACCATCAACTCGCTGGGTTTCTGGGATCAAAGTGGAACCGGATTGTTGCAAAGCCACATCGTTGCCCTTTACGGATACAGTGGCAGCGGCTCGTCTTACAATCTGCTGGCTTCAGTCACCATTGCAGCGGGCACGGTTGACCCGTTGATTGACGGATATCGCTGGGCCAGCATTGGCAATCTCACCCTCCCGGACAACGGGCAGGGCGGCAATTATTATGTCATCCTCGCCTCCCAGGGCGGTGATGCTTGGACGAGTATGAGTGGTCAAACGCTGAACCCCTTGATTGGCACGTTCTCTTCCGGTGCTCTCATTGATAATAACAGCGGCCAGGACATGAGTCCAATTCCGCCAGCCACTTTTGCTTCCGTTGATGGTAACAATACCGGATATGGTGGCGGTAATCTGGCATTTATTGCACCGGTTCCCGAGCCTGCCACTTGCGCCTTGTTGGGTGGCGGCCTCCTGATGCTGCTGGCGGTGCGCCGCAAAAAATAAGCCGTCGCGGTCTTATTAACAGTTCGTCAATGTTGGTTTAACCGGTCCGCTTCGGCGGCCCGGTTTTTAATTGGCAGGAGTCTTTGAACGGGTCAAAAGGGGCCACCCCCTTTTGACCCCTTTTCGTCGAATTTCTGGCAAGCTCACGCGGCGAATAATAAACGCAATGAAGTGAGCGCCCTTGTCCCATGGTTTGGGGAGTTTCCCATGCTGGAAAAAGAAGGCCGGAATTCCCCTGACAATCACTCCTCTGACTAATCCCTATCCGGGAATGGTCAGGGGAATGAACGGCAGGGAATTAATAGAATAATACCAAGGGGTCACCAAAGGGGTCAGGCATACATAATGGCATATTTTCATTCCTTATTCAGTCGCACGGCGTTGGCCGCGCTGCGCCAATGACCCATTTGGAGGCGTTCCGTTATCCAACGCCAGCCCATCGTCGTCTCCCGCCGCAGCCGCCGGGCCGCCTCAATCTTTATCGGGTCGCCTTTCCGGCGCGAGGCCAACTCGCTTTCCCGGACACCTCTTCGGCGCAGCACCTCG
>Ga0182013_10002707_pt1 | contig 23016 bp, 21 predicted proteins | sample 612S2MmetaG_FD_120487 | JGI IMG/M metagenome (GOLD analysis project Ga0182013, IMG submission 120487) | Permafrost microbial communities from Stordalen Mire, Sweden - 612S2M metaG | ecosystem: Environmental > Terrestrial > Soil > Wetlands > Permafrost | place: Sweden: Stordalen | collected... | reverse complement strand
TTGACGGCGGCGTTGACGGCCGTGCCGAGGTCGTCGAACGATTCGCTGTCGGCCTCGACGAGCAGGACGCGGCAGCTCTGGCAGATGGCGTGCGCCATCTGCACGTCGATCGAGATCTCCGTGTCCCATCCGCCTTCCTTCGGCGGCAGCGGGCTGGCCTTGCCTTCCTCGTCGATCTTGCGGAAGCACCCGTTCGCGGTCGTGCACGCGGGAAGCCCGAACTGGGTGTCGTAGACACCGAGGTCCGCTTCTGCGCCCGGGTCATCGAACGCGTCGACGACCGCGATCGTCTGCGTGGGCGAGGTGGGGGTCCCCGCCGGGAGCGAGTAGGCGGCGTGAAGCGCCTGCGGCGTCAGGTAGCCGGGGATCGGGGTTTTTTCGGCGACCGCAGGGTGCGCTTCCCTTGACTGCGCGAGCGCGTGAGCGTGCAGGTCGGCGGGCGAGAGCGAGTCGGGTACGAGCTTCATCGCCATGCACGCGGCGCTGCCCGGGCGAGGTGCGCCGCACACCCGGTGTGCGGTGAAGGATTCGGCGGATGCCGGCGAGCTTGACACGAGCAGCAGGACCAGCACGGCGAGGAGCCCCGCGGCAGCGGAGAACGGCCGCTGCAAACCCGCCGAACGCGCATCCCTGCTGGCGTCACCCATCACACAACCGTACACGCCGCGTGCGCCCGCGCCAAACGGCTACCGCCGCCGACCCCCGTTCGGGCGGGGGGGCACGACGCTACCCTCGACGGATGCGAGGCCGATCGCTCAACGGCGCGGGCGAGAGCGACCGAACATGACACGCCGCGGGGCATCCGCGCGCCGGCTGCTCGCGCCCCTCACACTCGCGTTCCTCACCGCCGCTGCGTGCACCTGCGCCGGCGCCCTCGCCGCGGCCCCGGCGGTGACATCGCTCTCACCCGACTCGGGGGCATCCGCCGGCGCGGACGCCGTGAGCATCCGCGGCAGCGGGTTCGCCGCAGGCGCACAGGTCAGCTTCGGGGGAGTGCCATCGACCGCCGTGCACGTCCTCTCCGATACCGCGCTGACAGCGCTCAGCCCGCCCGGATCGGGCACCGTCGACGTGCGCGTGATCGACTCGAACGGCGTCTCGCCCGCCGGCCCTCACGACTGGTTCGCCTACGAACCGCAGCCGGGGGGCCTGTGGCTCGGCCTTGACGGCGACAGCACGAGCGGCCCCTACGACAACCTGTGGCTCGGGCCGGCCGACGAGTTCTCCCGCGACGGCATCGTCTACGACCGCGACTTCGATCTCACCGCCGGGGAGGTGCCCGCCGAAAGCGAACGCGCCTCGGGCGCCGGGAACGTCATCGAGGACCGCCTGGGGCTCGACCACGAGTACGGGATGATCCCGGTCAGCGTCATCGAGTTCAGGGGATACACAGGGAACCTGCAGCCCGATCCCGCGTTCCCGAGCGAGGAGCGCACCGCCGCCGAAGAGGCGCAGGGCAGGACAACGATCGCGCAGTACGTCGCCGGCTTCATCAGGACCGCGTCATCCCTGCTGAGGATCGCGAGCACGGAGTACCCGGGGATGCCGGTCCTGCTCGAACCGATGAACGAGCCGTGGGGGTACACGACGCCGCGCGACAACGGCGCCGAGTACGCGCGCGTGGTGGCTGCGCTCCTGCCGGCGGCCATGGCCGCCGGCATCCCCCTCGTAGACATCTACGTGTCCGCGTTCGGAGCCGACCGGCAGGTGGGTCCCGGCGGCGAGAGCGAAGTCTTCGCGCCCGGCTGGGTGCCGGCCATGTATGCCGCCGAGCCGAGCCTGCAGAGCGAGATACAAGGGTGGTACTTCCACCCCTATGGCCCGCCGTCGGGAACACAGTTCTCCGACAGCCAGGGGATCCAGTCCCTGCCCGCTGTCCGAGCGCAGATGACCTCAGGACAGGACAACATCATCGTCTCGGAGGTCGGCTACTGCGCACGCGGCGAAGGCGGCGACTGCAACGAAAGCGGCCAGGCGGAAGTGAACACGCGCCAGGAAGCGGCGACACGCCTCACGCAGATGCTCTCCAACGCGCTGCCCTACCACGAAGCCGGCTGGCTGAGGGCGCTGATCGTCTACGGCCGCGGCGACGGCGGCTGGTCGATGCAGGACTATTCGACGCGCCGGCTCACGAGCCAGGGCGAAGCGTTGCAGGCCTTCGCGTTGGCCCACGGCGGGACGGGACCGCTCCAGGATGGCTGTATGCAGGCGGACCCGCTCAGCTTCCCGCCGGTCCTCGCGTCGACCGCGGCCGCCCCGTTCGCGAGCGCGCCGCAGGGCCCGCAGTGCGATGAAGGCGAAGCAGCCGCGCCAACGGGCGCCTGAGCGCTTCAGGCGCGCGCAGCGCGGCGACGAGCCTTCGCCGGGGACGAGCCGTTGCGGCGCGCCTGCGCCGGAGGCGGCACGAGCGCGAGCAGCTCCTCGTGGGCGAACTTCAGGCGTCCGATCAGGTCCCACGCGTCGTCGACCATCTCACGGTCCACGACGATGCCGAAGTCGAGCTGGTCCCGGTAGCTGAGAACCGTGATGTTGATCCCCACCCCGTCGATGATCGCGGACACCGGATACTGGGCCTCGAGCCTCGCCCCGGCCAGGAACATCGGCACGGGCGAACCGGGGACGTTGGAGATGACGAGGTTGGTCGGGGCCTGCAGGCCGCGGGTGACGGCGAGGCGCGCGGTGACCCGCGAGGCCCTCGCGAGAAGGGCCGGCGGGATGATCTCGTTGGCGTCCTGCAGCAGGTTCGCCGGCAGCGCCTGGTGACGCTCCTTCGCCGAGCGCATTGTCTCGTGCATCCTCTGCAGTCGAGCCGACGGGTCCGCCTCGTCGGTCGGGAGCTCGACGATCATCGTCGAGACCCGGTTGCCGAAGGTCCCGAACTGCTCGGGCGTCCGCACCGACACCGGCACCATCGTCACCAGTGGCTCCGGCGGCAGCTCGTCGTGCGCGATCAGGAACGAGCGCATCGCGCCGGCGCACGTGGCCATCACCACATCGTTGACGGTGCACGCCGCGGCGTTCTTGATCGCCTTCACCTCGGTGAGCGGGATCGACCCGTAGGCGATCCTGCGGTACGGCGATATGGAACCCTGGAAACGTGTGCGTGGCGCGTGCAGGCGTCGACCCTCGAGCACGCCGCCGTCATCGCGGCGCGTCGAGACGCCGCGGCCGATCCGGCGTGTCGTCGAGGCGATCAGGTCAGCGCCCGGGAGGTGGCGCATCGTTGGCAGCATGTCGAGGTTTGCGAGCGTCTTCGGCAGCCGCTGCGCGATCCGCAGCGGCTGACGCGGGAGCCCGGCGATGCCTCGGCCGAGCATCTCGAGGTCGCTCGGGACGCGTTCGCCGCGCCTGTTGGTCGCGGGAGGAGGCTGGATGTAACGGCCCTCGGGCGAGACGTCGAGCAGCACGCTGAGGATCTCCGCCCCCGACAGGCCGTCGACGGCGGCGTGATGGATCTTCGTGAACACGCCCACGCGCCCGCCCGCGAGACCCTCGATCACATAGAGCTCCCACAGGGGCCTGGAACGGTCGAGCTGGCGGGCGAATATCCGCGCCACCTGCTCGGAGAGCTGGGAGTCGCTGCCGGGTGCCGGCAGGGCGAGCTCGCGCACGTGGAACTCCAGGTCGAAGCGCTCGTCGTCCACCCAGTAGGGGTGGTCGAGGCCGAGCGGCACCTCGGCGAGCCTCCAGCGAAACGGCGGAAGCAGATGCAGGCGCTCGGCCACCGTCTCCCTGACGCTCGCCGCGTTCAGGACTCCCCCCGGAGCGCTCGACGGGTCATAGATCGCAAGGCCGCTCACATGGCCATAGTTTCGTCCGTCCTCGATCGCAAGGAACTGCGCGTCCAGGCTCGTCAGCTGTCGCATGCCTCTCCTCTCCCCACCGCTCGCGCGGCCCCATCCCCAAACCCCCGGGAGGCGAGTCTACCCGCCCGGACGGGTCCGGCACCGGACAACGCGACGCCCTGCGCCGGACCGCCCTCTGACCCGGTCGGCGATGGGCTCGATGGTAGGGTAGACCACCGGAACGGCTAAGTCAGGGGGACGATCATGCGCGGTGGATCTCGGGTGTTGCAGTTGCTTCTGCTCACGGTGGCGGCGATGACGGCGCTCGCACCGGCGGCGCTGGCGAAAACGAAGCCCAAGCCCAAGCCGAAGCCGACGCCGAAGGCGGTGGCATTGCTGCCCGACCGCTCCTGCTTCCACCTGCTCACGAAGGACGCCTTCCCGGACAGCACCGGCGAAGACCCGCCAGGCGGGCACAACTCGGCCGAAGACGACTACACCACCTGCCTCTTCGAAGCGCAGGAACCGACCGAAGAGGAACCGCATCCCAAAGGTGGAGGCGGTGACACGCTCCACGTCTTCCACCGCACCGCATACAAGACACTCGAACGCGGCGGCAATCACACCCTCCTGGTCCTGTTCCCGCCGCCGCCCGGCTCGGGCCGGCAGACGCCGCTGCGAGGGATCGGCACCCGCGGTTACTGGGTGTCCACGGAAGACGGGGGCACCTACGGAGTCGTGCAGGTCCGCAATGACGTGTTCACCTTCGAGAAGGAAGGCGGGGGCAACACATCTGCGCTGTTGTCCATCGTCGCAGACGAGCTCTGCTACAGATGCAAATAGGCGCCGGCGGACTCCGGGCAACGTAGGGCTGCGCGGGGGGAGAAGACGGCCGGCGGAGGCGGGTCAGCGCGATCTGCCGGGCTCCGCGGGACCGCACGCCAGCCCGGACCGTCTCCCTTGCGGGCGAGTACCCACGCTTGGCCCGACCGGTAGCGAGACCCGATAGCCGTCTTCCATGTGCGAGATTGGTGATGCACAACCTGCGGATATGCCCTAGCCTGCGTGTTGTGCTTGTCCTGATTGTCGCTGTCGTTCCGCTGACGGTTGCACCTCTGGGTCTGGCCATGTCCCGCCTGGCCGCCCGAAGCGACAAGGCCGACGCGCTCGCGCTCGCCAACTGGCTCGCCACGGGCAGCCAGAGCGAGCAGGCCGCGGCATCCGCCCACGCAATCGAACCGATCCCATTCAAGCGCCCGCGCGACGCTCGCCGCGCAACCGGCTGATGATCCGTCTCGCTGCTCATCCCTCAGGCGTAAAAGGCTCTGCTGGGGGCTCGGCGCGGGGCTCCGCCAGGGGTGCGCGCTGCCTGACCCTGATGATGCTGGCCCTTCTCGGGGCGCTCATCTTCGCCGGGAGTGCGCATGCGCTCGGGACCGAAGGAGAAACCGCGGGCGCATCCGGGTCTGCAGAAACGCCCGCACCGGCCGTCGAAGAAACGGGGACGGCCGTCGCGCCGCCCGTCGAAGAAACACACCCCGCGCCGCCCGTCGAAGAAACACAGGTCGCGCCGCCGGTCGAAGAAACACAGCAGGCCGTCGCGCCGCCGGTTGAAGAAACACAGCAGGCCGTCGCGCCGCCCGTCGAAGAACAGCGTCCCCAGGCGCCTGCCGAAGAAACAAAGCTCGCGCCGCCTGTCGAAGAACAGCGCGCCCAGGCGCCGCTGCAGACGGAAGAAAAGAAGTTCGTCCCGGCTCCCGCCACCAAAGAAGAAACCCAGCAGGCCGGATCGCCGGCGCCCGCGGCAAGCGAAGAAGTCAAGCCGCCGACGCCAAGCCTCCCAAGCGGTCCTGCCGCGATCGCTCCTGTGGTGGCTCAATCCGAAGCGTCGGGCACCGGCATCGGGGTGATCGCCCCGACGGTCGGCGAACCGCCGGAACCGCCTGGTGGCGTGGTCGCCTCCATTGAAGCGCAGGTTCGCCGGGCGGACGCGAGACGCTCCGTTTGCGAACTGTCGCTGGGTTGTGGCGAAGCCCTGCTCGCCGCCCAGGAAGCCCGGTCGGCCGCCGCGGGCGGCTCCACGACAGCGGCGTCCTCGTTCATCGCGACGTCTGCCACCGTTGCGGGCCGCGGCCCGGGCGGCGGCGCTGGCGGCGGCGGGACTGGCTTGGCCGTCGGCGGGCACACACAGAGCCCCGCTCCCACACCCCCACCCAGCGGGGCATCTGGTGGCGCACCTGCCGGTGGCTCGGGTGCCGCTCCCTCAGTCTTCCTCACCCTCGCCGGGCTGCTGCTTCTGGCAGCACCCCTGGCGATGCGCCGTCATCGCCTGCGCTGCAGGCCTTGGCTGACGGCGTTCTTCGTTCTGATTCCAGAGCGACCGGGCTAGCTCCCTCCCGGTCTGTTCAACCCGCCCCGGATCGTGGATCCGGGGCACTTTGGAAATCAATTCGAGGCACATCTTGAAGGGAGCCGTACCGATGAAACGTCATTTGACGACCGCGACAATGAGGCACCGCGGACGAGGAGCACCACCGGTTGCCGGAGCCGGAGGCGATCTGCCGCACACCGGCTTCGCGATAAGCAGGCGCCCGCAGCCCGACCTGGGCGAGCACGCCGGCGATCTTAAGGGTGTCCGCGCCCTGGAGCACACGCTCGTCCTGACGGGTGAGCTGCACCACCGTTCCGCACATATCCTCGAGGAGCAGATAGAGCGCATCTGCGCCGACGGTGTGACCGACATAACCCTCGATCTGCGTGAGCTCACGTACATCGACTCGATCGGCATCGCTGTGATCGCGTTCCGGTGGGGACTGTGCAGACGGCGGGGATACACGCTGACGGTGATCCCCGGATCACCGTTCGTCCAGCGTGCTCTAGAGCAGGCCGGCGTCACCGACCTGCTGACGCCCGACGGCGACGCGACCCTGACGCGTGCCCCCCAGCATCACAGCCCGGACCCGACTCCCACGGGTGTCGACCGGGACGCACCGCTCTTGGGGGGGCAAAGCGCGTCCTAGCGAGGAGGACGCGCGCGCGATGGGCGGCGAGGCGCCCATCGCTTGCCGCGGGTCCGGCGGGGAGCCGGGAAAACCCTCTCCGCCGGACCCGTGTGGTGCCACGAATCCGCTTGGGCAACGCGCATGGCGTTGCCCAAGCGGCGTGGATCCGCGCCTCGATCGCGTAGGGTGAACGGCAGTCTGGATCGCCAACGACCGGCAAACACTGCGGCCGCGATCGCTGACGCCCCGCCGATGAACACGCCCACACAAGCACAGCCTCGCCTGCTCCCCTGCTGCCCCTCCCGTGGCTGACCGTACTCGCGCTCTATTCACGGTCGGGCTGCTGATCGTGGCCGCCGCGCTGGCACTCGTGACCGGCGCGATCGCCCTGCCCGGTCACGGCTCCCCCGCGCGAGCGGGATCACCGGCGAGCCACGCCCAATTCGCCGCCGAGGAGGCCGGGGCCTCGCCCCGCTGCACGCCGGCGACGCTGAACGCATCCGCAGCGATCCCCGGGACTCCGCTTTCGGTCTCACCGCTCCCCGGCACGATGCTCGCCGAGCCGACCGCCCAGATCAGCCTGCTCGGCGTCCCGGCGGCTGAGATAGCTTCCGTGCGCGTGACGGGTTCACGGTCGGGACCGCACACTGGCAGGCTGCTCGGCTACTCCCAGGGCGACGGCGCCAGCTTTCTTCCCAGCCGCCCGTTCACGACCGGGGAGCACGTGAGCGTGAGGGGCACACTGGATCTCGCGGGCGCATCCCGTGTGTTCGCCTTCTCCTTCACGGTCGCCGACCAGGACCCGTTGCCCGACCGCACGGCGAAGTTCGGACCGGGACTCGGGCCCGCCGGGCTCCAGCACTTCCACACCCTCCCGAACCTCCAGGCGCCCGCCCTGCATGTGAGCACGCCGGCGGCGAGCGGCGTCGCCCCCGGCGACATCTTCGCCGCCGCATACGCGAGCGGCAACGGCCCGGGCGGCCCGATGATCTTCGAAAACAGCGGCCAGCTCGTGTGGTTCAAGACACTTCCCTCGAAGGTGTCGGCAGCCGATCTTCAGGTCCAGCAGTACGAAGGGCAGCCGGTGCTGACGTGGTGGCAGGGCTACACGCTGCCACAGGGTTTCGGCGAGGGCGAAGACGTGATCTACAACAGCGCCTACCGGCAGATCGCGCATGTCCGCGCCGGGAACGGGCTGCTCTCGGACCTGCACGAATTCGCGCTGAACCCGGACGGGACCGCCATAACGACCGCCTTCGACCCTGTGCACTGCAACCTCTCGGCGTTCGGCGGGCCAGCGCACGCGGCGGTCACGGACGGCGTGTTCCAGGAAATCGACGTCAGGACGGGACTCGTGCGCCGCGAGTGGCACGCGATCGACCATGTCCCGATCTCCGACTCCTATGCGCCACTCGAAGCGGGCCGTGCCAGGGCGCTGTTCCCCTATGACTTCTTCCACATCAACAGCGTCGACTCCGAGGCAGACGGCCTCACGACCGTCTCCTCGCGCAACACGTGGACGATCTACAACATCGACTCCCACACCGGCCAGGTGCTCGCCCGCATCGGCGGCAAGCAGAGCACCGTCAAGATGGGCTCGGGGACGAGCACGGCTTGGCAGCACGACGCCCGCACGCTCAGCAACGGCGAGATCACCGTGTTCGACAACGGCGCGGAACCGAAGATCCATCCCTTCTCGCGCGGGATAGTCGAGCGTCTTGACCCGAGCACGGACACGATGACGCTCGTGACGCAGTACGCGCACTCGACGCCGCTGTCGGCCGGCACCCAGGGCAACGTGCAGATCCTCGCCAACGGGAACGCCCTGCTCGGCTGGGGCGCGCAGCCCTACGTGTCGGAATTCTCCCCGAGTGGCCGGCAGATCTTCGACGTCCGTCTTGCGATCGGCGGCCAGTCATATCGCGCGTTCCGCTTCGAATGGTCCGGGCAGCCGGACTCACAGCCGGCAGCAGCGCTCGTGAAGGGAAAGGTGTATGTGAGCTGGAACGGCGCCACGGGCGTGGCCAGCTGGAGACTGCTGACGGGTTCCGGAGCGCACGACCTCGCGGTGTCGAGCACGCTGGCGAGAAGCGGATTCGAGACCGCGATCCCGCTGGCCGGCTCCCCAAGCTGGTTCGAGGTGCAGGCGCTCTCCGCCAACGGCGCCGTGCTCGCGTCCACAGCGCCTTCGCGCACCGCCTGACCCAGCGCGGGCACTCGCACGCCGGCCTTCACCGGCGCGCCGCGCGGGCGTCGACGAGGGTGGCACCCCACGTTCGCGACGCGACGACGATGCCGTCGGCGCGCACAACCGAACCGACGGTGGCGTGCAGTCTCGCGCCTTCGCCCAGCAGGACGCGAGCCCGCACCGACAACGCGATCCGCACGAGAGCCGCCGACCCTCCGCGCAGCCTGATCGTCGTGCCGCCGAGCAGCGCCGCCGCGCCCCTCGCCGGGCGCGAGGCCATGCGCGCGCTCACGGTCGACTTGATGAAGCTGTCGATCACGCACTCGCTGACGTGCGCGGGGCATCTGACGATCACGCCCGTGTCGAGCATGCCCGCGGCCGGGGCGTCGTAAGTCGGTGAGCCGGAGGGCAGCGCGAGCCACCGCGGCAGTTCAGGGACCGCCGGGGACGGCGCCGCGGCGGGCGGCCCCACGCCGGCGCCGCTCATCCCAACGACCGTCACCGGCAGCGGGTCGCTGGTGATGATCAGCAGCGACGCGTCCTTCTCGCCCACGGTGCCTGGCGTGAATCCGACCGTGACGCTGCACGACGCGCCCTGGCGGATCACCTGTCCGCTGCAGCCGTCGGCGAGCACGGGGAACATAAGCGGGGTCCCGGAGACCAGGAACGTCTGCTGGACGCCGAGGGGATAGTCGCCGGTGTTGGTGAGCGTGAAGGTGTGCTGCACCGAGTCGCCGAGCGGGACCTCGCCCAACAACTCCTGGTAGGAGCTCATGGTGATCTTGGGTCCGAGCAGGCCTTCGCCCTCCAGCGGCACGATCAGGGGGCTCGACGCGGAGTCGCTGGTGATGACGAGCTGCGCATGCTTCGGCCCCGGCGAGGTCGGCTGGAACTGGACACCGACGCTGCATGTGTTGCCGGGCCCGAGGAGGGCGTGTTCGCAGTTTCCGTACTGGACGTCGTAGGAGGACGCGTCAGGACCTTCGATCCTCACTTCCCCCACCTGCGTGCCGGCGTCCGCGCTGTTCTGGATCGTCGCCTGTTCGGTCTCGTTCTGCCCTTCACGGAACGCTGGGGTGTAGGGAATCGCGGCGAAGGCGAGCGGGTTCTGCTGGGAGGACAGAGCGCCCGTGATGCCTTCTCCCGAGAGCGGGACTTCGACCATGCCTTCGCTGTCGTCGAGCTGGAGGGTCGCGCTCTGGGCGCCGCCCGACCCCGGAGCGAAGGAGACTTCGACGGTGCACGAGCCCGGTTCGGGACCGAGGGTCTGGTCGGAGCAGCCGTCGGAGATGACCTGGAAGGTGGAGCTGCCGGCGATCGAGACGGACTTGACGGTGACCGTCGAGGCTGAGTAGTCAGAGAACTGGACGCTCTGGCGCGGGCTTGCGCCGGAGTGGATGTCGACGGGGCCGAATGCCACCGCGTTCGTCGACGGCGTGAGCGCGGCTTCGCCCGCCTGCGCCGCGGCCGGGGCACAGAGTCCGAGTGCCAGCAGGATGCCCGGCAGTACTGCGAACCGTCGGGACATGCGCGACTCCGTTCTGGTCACCGACCTCACGGCGGCCGGCGGCCGCCCCAGTGGTTCCTCGACGCGGCCGCGGGCCCGCGTGAGCGCTGCATGCAGGCACCCCGCGCGGCGGCGGGCGGCGCCGTCACGCCCGAGGGGCGCCCACGGGCAGGGACTAAGATCCGACCGGTGGAGGACCCCTCGACACCGCTGCTCACGGCCGATGTCATGCGCCGCGCACTCCTCAGCGGCGTCGGGATCGCGTTCATCACGCTGGCGTTCATCGCCTCCTACGCGGGAGCCCTCCATAACCCGAAGCCGCACGGGATCCAGCTCGCCGTCACCGCGCAGGTCCCGCAGGAGGTGCAGGCCCCGCTCGAGCGCTCCGCGGCACTCAGCGTCCGGCATGTCGCGGGGCCGCTGCAGGCCCGGCAGCAGATCGACCGCCGCGAAGCGTACGGCGCGATCACATTCTCGCGGCAGGGATTCACCGTGATCACCGCGCCTGCAGCGTCGACAGGTATCGCCCTGCTGCTGCAGGCCACGCTCCCGGCGCAGCTGCGAGCGACCGGCCAGCATGTGCAGTCCGTCACCGTCCACCCGCTCCCCGAATCAGACAGCCGCGGCCTTGTCGGCTTCTACACGATCGTCGGCTGGGCGATCGCGGGCTACCTGGGCGCGACGCTGTTCGGGATCACGTTCGGCACGCGCATCGGCCACCGCAAAACGATGCTCCGCCTGGGCGCGCTCGTGATCACCGGGCTGCTCGTCGGCCTCGGAGGGACGCTCGTGGCGAACGCGATCGGAGGCATGTCGGCGCCGTGGCTGTCGATGACGCTGCTCGGCGCGCTCGTGATCACGACGACGGGCGCGATCACCGTCGCCCTGCAGTCGCTGCTCGGCGTCGCCGGGACCGGTATCGCGATCCTGCTGTTCGTCATCCTGGGCAACCCCTCCTCGGGGGGTCCCGCGGCGCCCGAGCTGATGCCCGCGTTCTGGCGCGACATCGGCCAGCACATCCCCGTCGGCGCAGGCGTCACAGCTTTCAGGAACGTCGCGTACTTCCCGGCCGCGCCGCTGTCTGACCCGTTGCTGACGCTCTTCGGATGGCTCGCGCTCGGCGTCATCGTCGCGCTCATCGCGGGCAGGCGCGCGAGCGAGATGACCCAGGGCGAGGCCGATGTCTCCGTAGTCGCGGCGATGGCGCCCTGAGCTGCCGATGCGACTGGCGACGTGGAATGTCAACTCGCTGGTGGCCCGCATGCCGCGCGTGCTCGACTGGCTCGCGAGCGTGCAGCCGGACGTGCTGTGCCTGCAGGAGACCAAGCTCGCGGACGCCGCGTTCCCGCACGCCGAGCTCGAGCAGGCCGGCTACGCGTCGGTCGCCTCCGGGGACGGCCGCTACAACGGCGTGGCGATCCTCTCCCGCGTCGGGATCGACGCGGTCGCCCGCGGCTTCGCCGATGAGCCTGGCTTCCCCGACCCCGAGCACCGCGCGATCGCCGCGAGCTGCGGCGGCGTGCGCGTCTGGTCGGTGTATGTGCCGAACGGACGCGCGCTCCAGGATCCGCACCTCGCCTACAAGCTCGCGTGGCTCGGCGCGCTTCGGGCGGCCGCCGAGCACGAGCTCGCCGCCCCTGAGCCGCTCGCGCTGTGCGGCGACTTCAACGTCGCCCCGACCGACAGCGACGTCTGGGACCCGGCGGCGTTCGTCGGCTCCACGCACGTCAGCGCACCCGAGCGACAGGCGATCGAGGACCTGCTGGCGCTGGGGCTGACCGACGTGCAGCCCCGTGCCCTGAAGGGAGAGCCGTTCACCTACTGGGACTACCGCGCCGGGATGTTCCACAAGGGGCTTGGCATGCGTATCGACCTCGTGCTCGCGAGCGCGCAGCTCGCAGCCGCCGTGAGGGACGCTTACGTCGACCGCGATGCACGCAAGGGAACCAAGCCCTCCGACCACGCGCCGGTCGTCGTCGACCTGCAGCTCCCTGGAGAGGTTTGACCGTGCGGGTACGTAGTTCTCCACACGTTCAACCGTATTTCACTCTGCCGGTCGGATTTATCGTGTTTATAGACTCACCGCCCGAGGGCACTACCCAGAACCCGACTTGGAGTGTGAGACGATGAGGATCGCCGACGATGTGACACAGCTGATCGGCAACACGCCGCTGGTACGCCTCAACAAGGTCACGGAGGGAGCCGGCGCGCAGGTCGCCGCCAAGCTCGAGTTCTACAACCCCGCGGGCAGCGTCAAGGACCGGATCGGCGTCTCGATGATCGACGCCGCCGAGAAGGCCGGCCTGATCGGCCCTGACACGGTCATCCTCGAGCCGACCAGCGGAAACACCGGCATCGCGCTCGCGATGGTGTGCGCCGCCCGCGGCTACAAATGCGCGTTCACGATGCCCGAGACGATGAGCCGCGAACGCCGGATACTGATGCGCGCGTTCGGCGCCGAGCTGATCCTCACACCGGGGCCAAAGGGCATGCCGGGAGCGATCGCCGCGGCACAGGAGATGGCCGCCGCCGACCCGAAATATCTCATCCCGCAGCAGTTCGAGAACCCCGCCAACCCCGCGATCCACCGGGCGAGCACCGCCGAGGAGATCTGGAGCGACACCGACGGGCAGATCGACATCTTCGTTGCCGGTGTCGGCACCGGCGGCACCATCACCGGTGTCGGACAGGTCCTGAAGGAGCGCCGGCCGTCCGTGCAGCTGGTCGCAGTCGAGCCGGCGGCCTCGCCCGTCCTCTCCGGTGGCGAGAAAGGGCCGCACCCGATCCAGGGCATCGGGGCGGGCTTCGTGCCGGACATCCTCGACACGGAGCTGATCGACGAGATCGTGAAGGTCGAGGCGTCCGACGCGTTCGACATCGCGCGGCGCCTGGCGAAGGAGGAGGGCCTGCTCGTGGGCATCTCCTCCGGAGCGGCGGTGTGGGCTGCCCTGCAGGTCGCCCGCCGCCCCGAGAACGCCGGCAAGCTCATCGTCGTGGTGATCCCTTCATTCGGCGAGCGCTACCTGAGCACGGCGCTGTACGAGGGACTCGGCGACTGAGATGTTCTCCGCCCTGCGATCGGACGTGCGGGCGGTCAAGGATCGGGATCCCGCGGCGCGCAGCGCCCTCGAGATCGTGCTGTGCTACCCGGGCCTGCACGCCGTGTGGGGGCACAGGGTCAGCAGCCGGCTCTGGAACGACGGGCACACGCTGCTCGGCCGCGCCTTCTCCGCCTTCGTGCGGCTGATGACAGGAGTGGACATACACCCCGGCGCAACCCTCGGCCGGGGCCTGTTCATCGATCACGCCACCGGCATCGTGATAGGCGAAACCGCCGAGGTCGGCGCCGACGTCACCATCTACCAGGGAGTGACGCTGGGAGGCACCCAGCTCGAGCGGGGCAAGCGCCACCCCACGATCGGCGACCGCGTGACGATCGGCGCAGGGGCGAGGGCGCTTGGCCCCATCACGATCGGAAGCGACAGCCGGATCGGCGCCAACGCCGTGGTGGTCAGGGACGTTCCCGCCAACTCCGTCGTCGTCGGGGTCCCCGGCCAGGTCGTCTCAAGGAGCCAGCCGCGTCCTGCCACCGCCCCCGTGGACCTCGACTCCGTCCTGCCGGACGTGTTCGGCGTAAGCCTCCGGTCGCTGCTCGCACGCGTCGACGAGCTCGAGAGGACGCTTCCCGCCCACACCGCTTCCACCCAGGCCCAGCCCTCGGACGCCGGCGTCTGGGCGGGCGAAGACTTCTCCATCTGAGACCGCCGCCGCGGCGGGCTCAGAGAAGGAAGGCCCACCACATATGACGCGGCTCTCGCTGGAAACTCGACGCTCGGCGGCAGGGACCTACACGCTGGCGGGCGGCGGCGAGCTGCGGCCCGCCTGATCGCGCATCAGGCACCCACGGCTGGGCGCGGGCGATTCGGCCCGCGCTCAGCCGTCGCTGTTCGCGTCCTGCATCGCGAGTGCTGAGAGCAGGCGCTGCGCCTTGCGCTCGCCGCAGGCGCCGCTCTCGCGTGCCACGATCCTTCCGGAGCGCTCCACGAGCAGCACCGCGATCGTGTCCGTCCCGTCCAGTCCGAGCTCGCGGAGCACCCTGCGAACGCTCGTGTAGACCGTGATCGTGCGGGCGCGGGCCTCGTCGGTGCCCACACCCCGCGCCATACCGCCGTCGATGAACGAGCGCACCGGCGAGAGCGTGAGCGAGAGGATCGGGATCTCGTAGACGGCCACGTGCGGGCCGGCCACCTGCGGGCCGAGGAGCAAGCCGAGCCATCCGTCCACGAGCTCCTGCTGCTCGCGCCGGAACGCCGCGATGAGGAAGTTCCAGCGCCTGTTGAGGTCCTCCGGGAGCTCGTACCGCTCGCCGTTCAGGTCCCGCCCGCTGAGCTGCGGCAGCAGGTTGTGCTCGTCTCTGGGCGAGCCCACGCGACTAGACGCCTTCCGCGAGCTCGCGCCGGCCGTCGGCGCCGGGCTGCTCATCCGCGGGAGCGGCGGCGCCTCGGGGGTTGGGCAGCCCCACCGTGACCACGAGCCCGAACAGCACGAAGCCCGCGGCGGTGAACGCGACAGTGCCGGCTGAGGAGGCGAGCGCTTCGGATGATGCCTGCACCACCCTCTCGCTTCCAGGGTGTTCGCGCAGCTGCACGATCGCGCTCCCGCCGCTCGCGCGGACCGCCTCCGATATCGCGGCCTGCTGCGCCGGCGGGAGGCCGGGTACCGAGCGCAGGCGGCTGCTCACGCCGGAGCCGAGCGTGCTGATCAGGATCGTTCCGAGGATCGCGATCCCGAGCGCCGAACCGACCTGGCGGAACGTGCTCTGAATCCCGGATCCCTGGCCGCTGGCCTGGACCGGGACATCGGTCAGGACGACCCCCGTGAGCTGGGCTGTGGCGAACCCCACGCCGACGCCGTAGACGAACAGGAACGGGATGATCGTCCAGGCAGACGTGTTCGGGCCGAGAACCAGGCCGAGCGAGCCGATCCCGAGCACCTCGAGCACGAGCCCGATCTGCACGACGCCGCGGGGACCGATCCGCGGCGCGAGCACCGGCGTGGCGCCGCCCGCGAAAAGGGTGCCGACCGCCAGCGGGATCAGGGCCGCGCCGGTGTCAAGGGCACTCAGCCCGAGCGCTCCCTGCAGGTAGAGCGGCAGCACGAACAGGATCCCGAACTCCCCGAGCGCGACGATCAGCGCCGCGATGTTCCCCCTGCTGAAGCTCGATATCGAGAACAGCCGCAGGTCGACCACCACGAGCCTTCCGGCGCGCAGGCGTGAGCGCTCGACGAGCACGAACGCGAGCATCGAGAGGATCGCGATGGCGAAGGCGATCGGGACCGGCGAGATCACCCCCTTCGGCCATCCGAGGAGACCGAGCTTCTGCGTCGTCTTCCACCAGCCGTAGCTCTCACCCTGGATCAGCCCGAACACGAGCGCGCTGAGGCCGACCACCAGTGTCACCTGGCCCGGAAGATCCAGTCCGCGGGGGGTGTCCGGGTCGGAGGTCTCCGGCACCACCAGCAGGAGCCCTGCGACGATCGCGATGCCGAGCGGGACGTTGATCAGGAACGCCCAGCGCCAGGACAGTTCCGTCGTGAGGAGTCCGCCGAGGAACGGCCCGACGGCTGCCATCCCGCCGATCGTCGACCCCCAGATCGCGAAGGCGATGGCCCGCTCGCGGCCGCGGAAGAGACTGTTGACGGTGGAGAGCGTCGCCGGCAGGATCATCGCCCCGCCGATCCCCTGAAGGAACCTGCCGAAGATCAGGACGCCGCTGCTCGAGGCGGTGGCGGCCACCAGGCTCGCCACCACGAACCAGACGGTTCCGACCAGGAACAGGCGGCGGCGGCCGAACATGTCCCCGACGCGCCCGAGCGTGATCAGGAGCGCCGCGAACACCAGCGAGTAGATCGAGTTGACCCACTCGGCGGACGCCGCCGTGGTATGCAGATCCCGGATGATCGTCGGGATCGCGACGTTGACGATCGTCGCGTCGACGATGATCATCGCGACCCCGAGCGCGATGAATGGCATCGCAACCCAGCGGCGGCGGTAGGTTCCGTCGGCCTCGGCGTTCACGGGCCCGATGATGGCACGCCCTCCGTGCCTTTCCCCTCCGGCGGGCCCGCGCGGCTAACATCCGCCGGGCGCCCTTGCGGCGCCGCACATCGATGCCGGCCCCGCACGGGGCGGGCCAAAGGGGGAGAACCGAGTGAGCGAGCGCAACCGCCGACTTGTCCTTGCCGAGCGCCCGACCGGGATGGTCGACGCGTCCACGATCCGAGTCGAGGAGGGCGAGGCCCCGACGCCGGGTGAGGGCGAGGCGCTGGCACGCGTGCGCTACATCTCGATCGATCCGACGATCCGGACGTGGATGGACGACGCTCCCGGCTACCTGCCCCCGATCGGGGTGGGAGAGGTCATTCGCGCCGGCGGCGTCGCCGAGGTCACCGTGAGCAACAGCCCTCGCTACGCGCCCGGGGATCTCATCTTCGGGATGGTCGGCTGGCAGGACTACGCGATCGCGGACGAGGGCGAGCGCAGCATGCAGCTGCTGCCCGGCGGGATCGCGCCGACGACGGCCCTGTCCGTGCTCGGCATCACCGGCATGACCGCCTACTTCGGCATGCTCGACGTCGGCCGCGTGCGGGAGGGGGACGTCGTCGTCGTCTCCGGCGCAGCCGGGGCGACGGGCTCGACCGCCGGGCAGATCGCGAAGATCAAGGGCGCCTCGAAGGTCGTCGGGATCGCGGGCGGCCCCGAGAAGTGCGCGTGGATCGTCGACGAGCTCGGATTCGACGCGGCGATCGACTACAAGTCGCAGGACGTGTCGGCGCGCCTGCGCGAGGAGGCGCCCGCCATCGACCTGTACTTCGACAACGTCGGCGGGGAGATCCTGAACGCGGCCCTCGCGAACATCGCGCTGAAAGGGCGCGTGGTCCTGTGCGGCGCGATCTCGGGCTACAACACGCGCGGCGGCCCGTCAGGCCCGTCGAACTACGCGATGCTGATCGTGCGGCGCGGCCGGATGGAGGGTTTCATCATCCTGGACTACTTCGACAGGTTCCCGGCGGCCCAGCTCGAGGTCGGCGGGTGGCTCGCCGAGGGCCGGATCAAGGCGGCGGAGCACATCGTGCAGGGGCTGGAGAACGCACCCGACGCCCTGAACCTGCTGTTCACGGGCGGGAACACCGGCAAGGTGATCGTTCAGCTCTGAGGCAGCAGCGGCGCGAGGAAGGCCAGCAGCGCGCTGTTTGAGTGCTGCGGCCGCTCGTCCCAGATGAAGTGACCCGCGCCGTCGAGCAGCACGAGCTTGGAGCCCGGTATGTCCGAGTGGAAGCGCTCAGCCATCGCGGCTGTCGCGAACGGGTCGTTCTCGCCCCACAGCACGAGCGCGGGTACACCGAGGGCACCCACGCGCCCCTCGTATGGGGCGAGCTTCTCGAAGTCCCCGGAGCGGTAGAGCTCGAGCTGCCCGAGCCTTCGCGTGTCATCCGCGAAGGCCTTCCAGTACTCGTCGAGGGCGTCCTCGCCCATTCCGGGACACAGCGCCTGCAGCGCGCCGCCGAAACCCTCCCGCGTGAACGCCATCACGAGCTCCTCACCGGCCTGCGGCGTGCGCATCGTGTTCGCGAGGTCATGCCAGCGCCTGTCCGCCCAGAAGCCGCCGTCCGAGATCACGAGCGCGTTCACATCGTCCGGATGGTCACATGCCCAGCGCAGGCCGATCATCACGCCCCAGTCGTGGGTGACGAGCACGACGGGGCCGAGGCCGAGCTCCTGCACGAACCGCTCGACCGCCTCCACGTGGCGCTCCCATGTACCGGGCGGGTCAGGCTCGGAGTCGCCGAACCCCGGAAGGTCCGGCGCGATCGCGTACCAGCCGGCGCCCGCCAGCGCCTCGATCGCCTCACGCCACATGTAGGAGGACTCGGGGTAGCCGTGGAGCAGCAGGACGGGCGGCGCGTCCGGGTCGCCCGCATGGCGGTATGCAAGCCCGGCTGCGTGGCCTTCTGCGCTCATGCGGACATCCTACGGCCGATCGCTCAGCCGAGCTTCTCGAGCGTGATCCTCACGACCTCGTCCCAGTAGCGCTCGCCGTTCTCGGCGCTCGAGCGCGCCGGGTCGCCGATCACCCCGTTCTCGGAGATCGTGTGGATGCCGGCGCCGAAGATCGCGCCCGCCGCCTGCTGCGGGTCGCCGGTGTAGCCCGGCTCGCCCCGCTCCATGTGGACCAGCTCCGGATGGATCGCCACCAGCATCGACGTCTCCCACTCGCCGGCATGCAGGCCGCCCTCGCCCATCGGGACGCCGTGGTCGCGCTCTCCCAGCTGGGCTATCGCGAGCAGCGCCGTCAGGTCGGTGAGCGCACTGACCTCGATCCCCGGGTCCCGGCCGAGCTTCTCGACTGCTTCCCCTAGCGGCCCGAAGTTGCCTCCGTGGGTGGGGATCAGGACCACGCGCTCGAAGCCGCCCTTCGCGAGCGACGCGACTATGTCGGCGACCACGCGGTGGAACGTGTCCGGCGTGAGCGAGATCGTGCCCGGGAACTCCAGGTGGTGCTCTGAGCACCCGATGCGGACCGTCGGAGCGACGAACGCGTCGAGCCGGTCGGCGATGAGACGCGCGAGGTGATCGCCGAGCAGTGCGTCGGTCGCGAGAGGCAGATGCGGGCCGTGCTGCTCGGTCGCGCCGAACGCAACGACCACGGTGCCGCGCCCGCGCTCTTGCTCAGCCCTGATGTCGGTCCAGCTCAACCGGTCCATCTCAAGCGCCGCCACGGGTTCCCCTCTCGTTGTTGACCGGCGGAGTCTACGTCCGCTCGCCCGCGGCGGCATCCCGGCGCCGCAGTCACCACACTTGGTGCATGGGCGCCCTGACGACGATCGAGCACGCACTGCGCGACGCGCTGCTGATGGCCTGGTCGGTGTGGTGGGCGCTGGTGCTCGGCTTCGCGATCTCCGCCGTCGTTCAGGCCTGGGTTCCAAGCGATCGCATTCAGGGCGCACTCGGCGGCTCCGGGGGGCGGCCGGTGGTGTTTGCCACTGGTCTGGGTGCCGCGTCTTCCTCGTGCAGCTACGCGGCGGTGGCGATCGCGAAGAGCCTCTTCCAGAAGGGCGCGAGCGCGACCTCGGCGCTCGCATTCCAGTTCGCCTCGACGAACCTCGTGGTGGAGCTCGGCCTGGTCATCTGGATCCTGATGGGCTGGCAGTTCACGCTCGCAGAGTTCGTCGGCGGCCTGATCCTGATCGCGATCATGAGCGTGCTGCTGCGCAGGTTCGTCTCAGCTCGCGTGGAGTCACGCGCGCGCGAGCATGCGCTGGACGCCGACAGCGGCCACCAGCATCACAGCGCCGGCGAGAGCATGAGCGTGCGCGACAGGGTCACGAGCGCGCGCGCATGGTCGGATGTCGCGCACAACTTCCGCAACGACTGGTCGATGCTGTGGAAGGAGATCACGATCGGGTTCCTTCTCGCGGGGTTCATCGGCCAGCTCCCCGACAGCTTCTTCAACGCCCTGTTCATAACCGAAGCCCCGGCTCCCGTGCGCCTGATCGAGAACGCGGTGGTCGGGCCGCTGATCGCCGTCATGAGCTTCGTCTGCTCGGTCGGAAACATCCCGCTGGCCGCCGTCCTGTGGTCCGGCGGCATCGGGTTCGGGGGCGTGATCGCGTTCATATTCGCCGACCTGCTCGTGCTGCCGATCATCGCGATCTACCTCAAGTACTACGGCCGCGACTTCACCATCAGGATCGTCGCGCTGATGTTCACGACGATCGTGATCTCGGCGATCGCCGTCGACCTGCTCTTCAACGCGGCGGGGCTGATCCCGCAGGCGCGCCCGACGCGCGCCGACATCTTCAGCCCCGTCAGCGTCGACTACAGGCTGTTCACGAACGCCGCCGGGGTGCTCGTGTTCACGGTGCTGTTCGGAATGACGATGCGCCGCGGGGCGACCGACCCGGTGTGCGGCATGCGCGTGGACCGCGCGAGGGCGGTGCGCGTCAGGACGAACGACGGCACCCTCTACTTCTGCTCGGAGCACTGCGCCCACACGTACGCGCAGGGCGGGAGCGTGGATGCTCACCACGTCGCCAGCGAGGGCTGCCATGCCCCGGCGGCGCCCGCGCCGCCGGCCTGACCGAAGCCGCCGCCGGCGCATGTAGGCTCCGCCCCGGATGGGAATGGCAAAGGATTTCAAGGCGTTTCTGCTGAGAGGCAACGTCGTCGACCTGGCTGTGGGCATCGTCATCGGCGCCGCCTTCGGCGCGGTCGTGACCGCCCTGGTCGCGGACCTGATCACACCGATCATCGCCGCGATCATCGGCAAGCCGGACTTCTCGAACCTCACGTTCACGATCAACGGGAGCGTGTTCCGCTACGGCTCGTTCCTGAACGCGCTGCTCGCCTTCGTGTCGATCGCCGCGGCAGTGTTCTTCTTCGTCGTGAAGCCGATGAACGCCCTGATGGAGCGTCGCCACCGCGGCGGCGACGACGACTCCGAGACGCGTCCCTGCACCGAGTGCCTCAGCGAGATCCCGCGTGAGGCACGCAAGTGCGCGTTCTGCGCGTCGCCGCAGACGCCTGCGCCGGCGGTCTGAGCCCGGCTCTCACCCGACCGCCGACAGCAGCCACAGGCCCAGGCACGTGAGGAACACCATCACCACGAGCATCCAGTACTGCGAGCGGATCGCGATGCGCGGGTCCTTGTAGAGGACGAGCGCGCGGTCGTGTGCGAGCGCCAGGCCGCAGACATGGCCGGCGAGCAGCACCACCACCTGGAAGTACCAGATGGAGTTGGGGGTCAGCACGTTGTAGTTGATCTGCACACCGGCGGTCCCGAAGATGTTCGCGCCGTTGCCGAGCGGATCGGAGAACAACGCGACGCTCGCCTGCGTCTGGTAGACCAGCAGCGACCAGTAGTGCGCCGCCACGTATGCGAGCGCGATCGGGACGAGCGTGTGGATGAAGCGACCCGCGAGCACACCCTGCGGGGTGCCGCGGTCGACCGAATGGACACCGAGGATGCCGATGCGGTAGACGACGCCGATCAGCGCCATCATCATCAGCAGCCCGAGCGTCGAGCCGAGCTCCACCGACGGTGTGGTGCCGAGACCGAGCCCCGAGAAGATGCTCTGGAATTCCGGCTCGAGCGTGTTCATCCACAGCGGCCCCTGCTGCAGGCCGTCGAAGCTCGTCGACCCGATCATCGCGGCGAGCAGGGCGATCGTGCCGGGGACCGGGTTCAGGGCCACCAGCCCCGTCAGGGGTTTGTGGACTTCCAGCCGCTCGCGCCGCCAGCGCAGCGGGGAGATGCGCGAGTACAGGTTCATGTAGACCGAGAAGGCATCCCCGCGCGCCTCCCAGTCGTCGATCCCGAACGCGAACATCCCCAGCAGCTGGCCGAACGCGTACGTCAGCGACACGATCGCCAGCGTTTTCGGGTTGTCTTTTTCGACGTAGATGAGCTCGAGCCACGCGAAGCCGAGCACACCGGGCACCGCGGGCCAGCGCCCGAGCCACGACGGGTAGCGCCACATCCGCGGCAGGCGGTCCGCCCCGAACAGCCTGCGGGCCAGCCACCGTATGGCAAGGCCCGCAGCCAGCCACGGGTTGAAGGCGCGAAAGACGTCTCCGAGCAGGCTCGCGAAGGGGAAGCCCACCCAGAACAGGACGTAGATGAAGGTCGGTGTGATGTTCGCGGTCGGCAGCAGCTGCTCGCCCGCGAACCCCGCGTAGACGACGAGCACGAACAGCGCCAGACCGATCGCGGCGCACGCGGGCCGCAGCACACGGGGGAGCCTTGTCAGGACGCGGCTGCGGGCGTGCTCCAGGCGCACGGTCGGCCACAGCGTCGCGAGGCCGACGAAGCTCACGATCAGCACGACAGCCGCCGACCACGCGAACAGCCACCGCGGCAGCGGGAGGTCGGTTTTGCCGACGATCCCGTGCGCGAGCGCCTGCGAGGGCGCGATGAGACAGACCACGGCCGCCGCGGCTGCCACGAACACCGCACGGCGGCGCAGATCCTTTGGACTCATGCCGCGGGAAGCTTACGACTCGCCGGGCGCCGGGCACGTTTCCTCGCGCGCCCCGGGGTGGTAGCTTAAGAGGTGGACCATGAACGCCCTGGCCTGCCTAATGCACTGGTACATCTCGATGTTGTACGTCGTGCCCGTGCTCGCGGTCGGAGGCTGGGGATGGTGGAGCTCCAAGCGCGTCTCGCGCGGAGGAGGACCGAAGGGGCCGAAAGGCTCAGGCGGCGCCGGAGCCGGAACCGCGAGGTCCACCGCACCCAGCACCACGCTCGAGTCCCCGCGCGTCCACGCCTAGCCGCTGAGGCGGGGAGAACCCCCGGCCTCGCTCAGAAGGCGACGGGCAGGGTCTTCAGCTGGTTGATGAACATCGATTCGGCATACACGGGTGTGCCGTCGAGGTGGATGGCGGGGTAGCGGGCGAGGGTCTCCTGCAGCAGGATCCTCAGCTCCAGCCGTGCGAGCGCCGTCCCGAGACAGAAATGCCTGCCGCCCGCA
>Ga0182013_10002705_pt1 | contig 23027 bp, 23 predicted proteins | sample 612S2MmetaG_FD_120487 | JGI IMG/M metagenome (GOLD analysis project Ga0182013, IMG submission 120487) | Permafrost microbial communities from Stordalen Mire, Sweden - 612S2M metaG | ecosystem: Environmental > Terrestrial > Soil > Wetlands > Permafrost | place: Sweden: Stordalen | collected... | reverse complement strand
CTCTATCCATCGGGAGGCATGTATCCCATTGCTGCCTTTCCGCGCTGGCTTCAGGCTATCTCTGTCATTGACCCATTCACGTACTGCGTCCACGGCTTCAAGGCAGTGTTTCTGAAAGACGGCGGATTTGTCGCCATTCAATACGACCTGCTGTTCTTGTTTGCCTTCGGCATCGGCACGCTGCTGCTTGCCACGCCGTTGTTCAAGCGGACACTGTAGGTCGTGACTGGACGCGTACCGCGGAAGCGCACAGGGGGCCTGCGGCTCTCTTCTCGGCCGCGGCCGACCTCTCAGGCGAAGAAATTGACTTGGGCGCCCCGGCCATCTTGTGTTGGATGCGCCGCGGCTTCAGCCTCGACACCCCCCTCCGGCTCATCCGTCTCGTCGTCCTGTCCGCCCGCCGCCTTCCCGCCGCTACCCGAGTAGTTATCGTCGCCCGGTCGAAACGAATCCTCGACATCGAGGACTCTGGTAAGGTCCGAATCCGCCGGCGGTACCTTCACCACTGGCATGGCGCGAATTCCGGAAATTGGGCTGATCTCCATCGCTCGTCCTTTTCGGGCTCTCGTCCTCTTGCGGCTTTCACTGCTGACTTCTATCGGCAGAATGCCAAGGAACTTGAATGCAACCCTTTTCTGTCTGATTTCGAAACAGACTGCCCGGAATTCGTACAGACCTCCCAAGCATCACCACTCGCTGCCGCCAATGCCTGCCTGTCCAAACTTGTTACACTGGGGCCATGCTGGATGAACTGGAGTTTCGCCGCCAAGCCGAAATCGCCCTCGAAGAACTCAAACAACACCTGATTGAACGCGAGGAAGACCAGGAAGCGGGATTCGAGGTCGAAGAGCAGAACGGCGTGCTCAATGTTCTGTTTGAAGAACCACCCGGCAAATTTGTGATCACGCCCAATGCGCCGGTGCGCCAAATCTGGATCTCGGCGCTCTCTACCAGTTTCAAACTCGATTGGGATGAGGCGGCTACGGTGTTCGTTCTGCCACGCACAAGCGAGGCACTCACGCCGCTCGTCGACCGGCTGATCGCAGAGCACCTAGCAAGCTAGGGCCTGCTAACGCTATCTGGATTATTGCTTCACGAACTCGAGCGTGCAGGGGCGTCCTTCCACGCGAGTGCCGGTGCCGTGTCTTTCATCGAAATGCGCCCGAATGTTATAGCCAAAATCGGTGCCTCTCGGCGTATCGGTTCCAGGAACAAATTCCTTTGATCCCGTCTTGCCCGCGGCGTACAGATCTCCAGTGCCGTCGTCCCGAATGCTTCCGTCGATCAGCAGCGAACTGGGTTCGCCCTCTTTTCCGCGCAGGCCGTGGAACTTGCCGTCCTTGACCTCGCTGATGAATCGATAAGAAAAGCCCAGGGCGCCCCTCGATGGCTCGCAGGAGACTGTGGTTTGCCACTTTCCGTCGAAGCGGACTGTGCGCTCGAAATGGCCGCGATCGGCGTGGTCCGATTGATCTTGTGGAATCGATGGCGCCGGCAGAACCAGGAAAACGATGGCAGCGAGTAGTGGGGCGGATCTCCGCATTGTGTTCCCTTCGTGAAGCAATGTTAGGGAAATTCCGCTCCGATTGCCAGAAAAAATGTGCGCCGGAAATACGCTCGTCTTCGGCCATGACTGCGCGGTCGATAACACACGAATGCGACACGCAGCCCACTCCGCGCAGCCTGCTGCTCCCATTCAGGGTGAATTGAAAGACTTACTGCTTAGCGAAGTCAAAGGTGCACGGGCGTCCTACGATACCCAGGCCCTGGTCCCTGAGTCCTGTTCCCGTTGCGTCTTTGAACTGCGCCTTGATGTCATAGCTATATTCTTCGCCCTTGTGCGCGAAGACGCCACGGGCATACTCCCTTGAGGCAACGATCCCGTTGGCCGATAGTTTAGCCGTGCCGTCTTCCTTGATTGGGCCTTCAATCAGCAGATAACCGGGCTCGCCCGCTGTGCCACGCTCTGCCTTGAAATTACCGTCTTGGATTGTGCTTGGAATCTTCCAGGTGTAGCCCTCGGTGTTTCCTTTAGGCGGGCATGTAAGCGTCGTCAGCCACTTGCCGTCAAAGTGTTCCCCCGCAATCAAAAGCCCTGGCATAAACACCAGGGCGCAAACCGCAACCATCCGGACCGCTTTCAACATACCAGTCCTCCATTGGTTCATCATCTTAGCACAGTGTTTGCGCTGTGGCCCTTGTGAACACACCCAAACGAAAAGGTCCGGCAAATGCGCCGGACCCGTCGCTTACTTCTGGTAACCAACCTCTATGGAAGAGCGTAAATGGTCTTGAGAACCTTCTGTGCCACGTTGCTCGGAAGCGGCGCGTACGAAAGTGACGATACTTCGTTTTCGCCGGAAGTGACGATCCAGTTCAGCATGTCCTTGAGCGTTTTTTCGTTGCCTGCATTGATCGGCTTGGCGGGAATCAGCAGGTAAGTGAAGCTGGAGATCGGGTAAGCATCGGCTCCCGGCGCGTTGGTAATGGAAACGCGATAGTCAGCGGGCATGTTCTTTACGCTGGCCGCGGCATTGGTGACGCCGTTGATCGTCGCCTTGTTATAGTTGCCGGCAACATTCTTCACAGAGCCGTAATTGATGTGGTTCTGCATTGCATAGATCAACTCAACATAGCCAATGGATCCGGGTAGTTGGCGAATCAGGCCAGCGACGCCTTCATTACCCTTGCCTCCTACGCCGGTCGGCCAGTTGACGGCAGTCCCCTTGCCGGGACCCTCAGCCCAATCCTTGCTTACTTTGCTGAGGTAGTCTGTCCAGATAAACGTGGTGCCGCTACCGTCAGAGCGATGAACAACGACAATCTTCTGCTCGGGCAATTTCACTCCCGGGTTATCCTTTGCGATGCGGGGATCGGCCCAGCTCACGATTTTGCCGAGGAATATGTCCGCGAGCACGTCTCCACTGAAGCGGACATCGCTGACTCCCGGCACGTTGTAGGCCGGCACATCCGCGCCAAGCACGGTTGGAATGTGAATCAGCTTGACTTTGGAGGAGGCCAACATCTCGTCGGTCATCGGCATGTCGGAGGCGCCGAAGTCGACCAAGCCCTTTGTAACTTGTGCGATTCCACCACCGGATCCGATCGACTGATAGTTAATCTCGACGCCAGGATGCGCCGAACTATACTCGCTAAACCACTTGGAATAGATGGGATAAGGAAATGTGGCGCCTGCCCCAGTCAACTTCTGGGCCTGAGCAGAACTCAGAGCCAACACCAACATCACAATGGCAACCAACGTCTTTTTCACGGTACGCTCCCTCGCAGTTTCTTACTGCCGTCTTCCATTGTCTCTAGCGAATGTTACGGGGATTTGAATCTCAGGCCCTTTTTGGAGTTGTATCTGGGAAATGCCCCGAAAACTAGATCGCTGGCGACGCTGCCTGCTCCAAAACAGATGAAACGGGCAAAGTAAAGTGGAACGTCACGCCCTTGCCCAATTCACTCACCGCCCAGATGCGGCCGCCGTGCGCCTGCACAATGTGCTTGACGATCGCCAGACCAAGCCCCGTCCCGCCGGCCTCGCGCGAACGCGCCTTGTCGACACGGTAGAAGCGCTCGAAGATTCGCTCCAGGTGCTCGGACGCAATCCCCGGCCCGAAGTCCTGAACGGTGAATTGAACCTCGGAGCCGAGCAGGCTGGCGCCCACGCGAATCCTCTTGCCGTTCTTGGCGTATTTCAATGAATTCTCAATCAGGTTACCGAACACCTGGTTCATGGCGTCGAGGTCAGCCATCACCTGCGTGTCCGGTGCGCCCGCGGATTGCAGCTTCACCCCGGAGTCGACGACGATGCCGCCAAGCGAATCAATTGCATCCTTAACCAGGGCGCTGGCACGCGCCGGCTGCAAAGTCAATTTGTAATCGGGACTTTCGACGCTGGCCAGTGCAAGCAGGTCTTCCGTCAGCCGGTTCATGCGCGATGCATTTTTCAGGATGACGCCCAGGAACTCGCGCGTGGTTTCGGGGCGCGGATTCTCGTCCTCGATCAGCGTTTCAACATAGCCCTGGATCGACGTGAGCGGCGTGCGCAGTTCATGGCTCACGTTAGCCACAAATTCGCGGCGGGATTTTTGCGCCGCCTCAATTCCGGTAACGTCGTGCAGAACGGCAAGCGCGCCGCCGCTGGGCAACGGAGCGGCATTGACCTCAAACACTCGCCCGGGAGCCAGCAAACTGGCGCGGCCAAAACAAATCTCGCCGCGCTCCAGTGCACCTCGGACGCAAGATAGCAACTCCGGATCGCGCACCGAATGCACCAGTGGCCGCCCAGGATAAATCTGCGTTCCGGCGATTCGCTGCATCACCGCGTTCGACCAGCGCACCAGCCCCTCGGGCGTGATGGCCACAACTGCTTCCTGCATTGAATCGAGGATTGCGGCCAGTTCCTGCCGTCGGCTCTCCAGTTCGGCAAAATTCTTCCCCAGCCGTTCTGCTGTCTGGTTCAGGGCACTCTCCATCGCGGAGAACTCATCCTCGCCTGCGCTTTCAAGCCGCGCGGCAAGATCGCCCTCAGCGATGCGGCGCGCGAAGGCAACCACGCTTTCCAGCCGCATCGAGATCCGGCCCGCAACCCAGGCCGCCAGCGAGATGGCAACCGCCAGCGCAATCAGCCCCGCCCACAGCGCTTCGCGGCCCAACAGATGCAGCGTCCATCCCGCCGTCTCCTCCACCATGCTGTGGAAGATGACTTCCATTAACAGCGTGTGGAAGACAAGCAGAAGCACGAACAAGCCGAGAAGCTTGGTAAAGAATTTATGGCTCAATGATTCATTCGCCCTTGGGCAGCTCGAACCGATACCCGGCGCCGCGCACTGTCTTAAGGTAGCGCGGATTCTCCGGATCGATCTCGATTTTTTCGCGAATCCGGCGCACATACACATCGACGGAACGTGGCGTCACAAAGCGCGCATCTCCCCAGACGGCGTCCAGCAGATGGTCGCGGCTGAAGACACGGCCGGGGTGGCGCGCCAGGTAATCGAGCAGGCGGAACTCAGTCGCCGTGGTGGTTGTCAGCTCGCCGCGCACCTTCAACTGCATGGCTCCGGCGTCAATGATCACCTCTTCAAAGCTGATGATCGAAGGCGACGTGGGACGCTCGAACCGGCGAAGCACGGCCTTGACCCGCGCTACCAGTTCCCGCGTGGAAAACGGCTTCGTAATATAGTCGTCGGCGCCAAGTTCCAAACCCTGAACCCGGTCGTTTTCTCCGGCGCGCGCCGTCAGAAAAATGATGGGAATGGTGGAAAGTCCGTGATGGCTGCGCAGGCGCCGGCAGACATCAAGCCCGTCGCCGCCCGGCACCATGATGTCGAGCAGAAACAGGGCCGGCGGCTTCCGCTCGGCATCGGAAATAACATTGGTAGGCGTATGAAACAGGCGCACATCGAATCCCGCTGCTTCCAGGTGATGCTGCACCAGCCGTGAAATATCGGCGTCGTCTTCCAGCACAAATACTGTTTGGCTCAAACGGTCTGCCCTTCCTTCACCCCACGGACGAAGGCCTGTCCGTGGGGACCCCGCCCTCGCCCGGCGGCCGTATAGTCGCAAGCTGCTTCAGGCCGCACGGAACCATTAACAGAGTAATGCAGCCAGGCAAATAGATTGCAAACGTTTGATGAATTTGCCTCTGGCCGCTCCGACTGCCCTCATGGCGGCCCGAAAAATGCGCGCGGCTTCGAAACAGCTTTTTTTCTTGACTTTGCCGCCGACGCTTTGAAAAACTGCCAGCGCGCATTCAGCACAAAAGAACTGCTTGCCTACCCCCGATGACAACGAGCAGTCTTGCGCTTGCATTTCCCCTGAACTTTTTGGCCCCGTGATGTGAACTGGCCCGCACAGGCTGGTGCGTATTCGAAGAAATGAAATAGCAGGAGGAAGCATGAAGAAGTACTTCGCGGAACTCGTGGGCACTTTTATCCTGGTGCTCTTTGGTTGTGGAACGGCTGTAGTGGCCGGCGACAAGGCCATTGTCGGCACTCTCGGCATTGCCTTCGCCTTTGGACTGGCGCTGATCGGCGCAGCCTACGGCATCGGTCCCATCTCCGGTTGCCACATCAATCCAGCCGTAAGTCTGGGTGTTTATGTGGCCGGGCGCATGTCCATCAAAGACATGATCGGCTACTGGGTAGGCCAGTTCCTGGGCGGCGCCTTGGCCGCATGGGTTCTCTCTATCATCGCTGCCGGCGTTGCAGGCGGCTACAACATTGCCGTCAGCGGGCTCGGTCAGGACGGCTGGGGCCCAGGCTACCAGGGTGGCTATAACATGACCTCGGCCATCGTCTTTGAGTTTGTGGCTACGCTGATCTTCGTCATCGTCATCCTTGGATCGATACAGGAGAGCGCGCCAACCGGCTTTGCCGGCCTGGCCATCGGCATTACCCTCGTGGCAATCCACATCTTCGGCATCCACATCACCGGAGTCAGCGTGAATCCGGCCCGCAGCCTCGGCCCGGCGTTGCTGGTGGGTGGCCAGGCCCTGGCGCAGGTTTGGCTGTTCCTGCTGGTTCCAACTGTGGGCGGCGCCGCAGCAGGCCTGCTGTTCCGCACCAAGGCCCTGGCGGCCGACTAACTAGAACTTTCTATGAAGGCACCGTGCCTCGCCCTTTCGCTTTCACACTGGCGAGAGGGCGGGGCAGATTCATGTTCGCACCCTGGCGATAAACCGCAGCCGCACGTAATCCGCGGTCCAGTTCCCATCCTCGTCGCGCAGCGCCGGCTCCAGCAGCGCCACCGTTTCCTCAACGACCTTCTCGCGTATCGCCTCCGGCAGCGTATCGAGCACGCCGCGCCGAAAGGTCCTGAGCCAGGCGCTCATGCCTCCTTCAGCCAGCGGCGTAGGCCGCGGAATCAGCGCAATCCGCTCCACGCTGAAACCCTGCCGCTCAAGCCGGCGGCTATAGGCGTCAGGGGTGGGATAGTAATTTACATTGTCCTCGCGGCCATCGAATCCGTGCCGCGCCAAGACTGCCATCAGCGCAACGCGAATGGCCGCAATGTTGCCCTGCCCGCCCATCTCCGCTACAAAACGCCCACCCGGCCTCAGTACCCGCCGCACCTCGGCGAGCATTGCATCCTGCCCGCGTACCCAGTGCAGCGCCGCATTCGAAAACACCGCGTCGAAGCTCTGCTCCAAAAAGGGCATGGCCTCGGCGCTGCCTTCCTCCACGGCAATCCCGCGCGCTCGCGCCGCGGCCGCCATCTGCGGCGAGGCGTCCAGCCCCATAACGCTCGCGCCGCTTGCGGCAATGCGCTCCGTCAGTTGGCCATCGCCGCAGCCAAGGTCGAGAATCCGCTCTCCCGGTTGCGCCGCCAGCCACTCCAGTACCCCGCCTGCAAGCCCGTGCACGAATGCGCCGTTCTGCGCGTATGCCGCCGTGTCCCATGTCTGCGTCACAAAGAACCTCCGCATCCAGTTTCAGACGCGGCAGGCACATAACGCAAAGTTATTTTGTTTTGGATTTCAATAAGAAATTGTTATTGCGAGAACGTCAGCTGAATACTCCGTCAGATCGACTGCACTGGCAGCAGCGTCAAATCGTCCACCAGCCCCACTTCCTTCTGCACGAAGGGCTCGCCGTAGCGAACGCCCGCCAGCAGTCCATAGTGGCGCGCCTCGGCAAAGGTCCGCTCGCGAATCTCTTCTTCCGCAACAAAGAGCCCGCCGCCCGCGGCCTGGTTTGCGTATTGCGATCGATACGCCATCAGCGCGGTGTGGCGCTGCTCGATGAAAGGCGTTATGTCCACTACAAAACTCGGCCTCACATCGGCATAGAGGCTCGCGTACACAATCTTGAAAGGCCGATGCGGCGACGCTCCCGTTTCAATCTTCGCCAGGCCGGAGAGAAAACAAGCGTCATAGCCCAAAGTTCCCACAACGGCGTGATCCGGGTGCCGCGCCTCCCAGTAAGGCAGAATCACCACCCGCGGCCGCAGTTCCCGCAAAACACGCGCAATCGCAATTCGATTTTCAAGGCTATTTTCGACCGCGCCGTCCGGCAAGCTCAATGCCTGCCGCCAACCGACGCCCAGCAGCTTCGCGGCCTCTGCGGCCTCTGCGGCCCGTTCTTCTGCGCTGCCGCGCGTGCCTGCCTCGCCCTGGGTCAGGTCCAGAATCGCTGTGCGCAGCCCGCGCGCCGCCATTCGCAGCAGGGTCCCCCCACAGGTCTGTTCCACGTCATCGCGGTGGGCGGCAATTGCCAGAACATCGGCTCGGAAGTCGGCAGCCACGTCGGACATCTCCGTCACCAGATCAGTAAACGGTGTTATCGGTGTCGGTGATCGCGTCCATATAGGCCACGTCGTAGGCTGTACCAGTCACCGTCACATACTGGTTGTCGAGCGCCGTCCCGTCTTTGGTCGATTCGATGTACACCTGTCCACCCTGGACCGAGTAGATCTTGTGCAGGCCTGTGACTGCGGCAATGCCGGTTGCGTCGCCGACATAAGGCTCAAGCAGAACCACCTTGTTGGTGGACGTGTTGTACATGGTCAGGCAGCCGTAAGGCTGGTTGTTATAGAAGCGCTCGCCCTGGTTGCACTTGGTCATCGCAATCCACAGAGTATTGTCGTCGGCCTGCAACATGCGGCTTGTCGCTCCGGGAATTCCGTCGCTGATCGAAACCGGATTCGGCGAACTGCCGGTGGAGGGAACAACTGTGTTATTGGTCAGGTTCAAAACAGTCAGAAAACCGCCAAAGTAGCCATCGGGCATCTGGCGCTGCCCCACAACATACATGGTCGTCGTTGTCACCAGCGCGTTGCTTGCGCCCCCCGGAATCGGAATCGTCGTTATCGGCACAGCCGGCGGTCTGGAGCAAGGAGAGGCGTTACAGGGCAAAAGCCCTGACTGCTGACCAAGAGGAAAGATAAGCGGCGCCACAGGCAAAAGAGAGATCGAAGCGGTGGTTCCGCCGCACTCAGGTCCGCAATTGAGCACGTAGGCAGTACTGCCATCGGCGGAGAAGACCGCTTTGGTCGGCCGGTCGAAGACCAGCGGAGCTCCGTATAAGTTCCCGGTCGCGTCCACCGCGTCTGGGCTCTGCGCCTGGAAGAGGCACCAGACTGGAGCGCTTTGCGGCTCGCAGTCCACCGCCGCCTTGGGCCAGGTGCTGGGTCCGCCGGAAAACGAAATCGTCTGTGCAGACGTCAGTTGGCGCGGATAGTAGGCATAATTCGAGTTCTGCGCGAAGGCCAGCGCCATAGTGCCGCCGGGGTTTACGCTCACGCGATAGACACCGGGAAGGCTCAGGGGATAGGAAGAGCCATTCGCCCGGCTGGCTATGGTTAGTACGTGCGAAGCCTGGTTGGCCGCGAAAACGTATGCCCCATTGCGGGTCATGAAGATGCTGGAAGAAAAACCGTTCAGTCCGGAGACTGTACCTGTCGTCTTCTCGGTCTGGTAATCGGCCAAGGTCAGGGTCCCGTCGCCCGAGCCGTAAACTGCGCCCACCTGCTCCTCGGGCAGGCTCTGAATGCTGATGGGCAATGCGCCACCAAATCCGGTTAGAGAGAATGAAGCCGGCTGTCCCGTGTAGCCGCTGCGGATGTCATAGTACGCATCCACGATCTGCAGCTCGCCCTTGGTAATAGCGCTGGGGTTCTGGATTGCGATAAGGACACGGTAGCTCAATCCGCTGGGGGGAAGGACGCGTCCGGCAAAATAGGTCGTCTTGCCACACCCTGCCAGCCCGATTGCTACCGCGAGGGCGGCGCTGGCGCATATCCAAAGACTTCTCTTCTTCAAAATCCCTTACCTCACCCTTACTTCAATCGATAGCGCGGATCAGTCCGCGGAAGATGGCATTTCAAAAGGGGCGCAGAGCCCTCAGGAGTTTTGACCAGGGTCCAAAATCCATCCCAAATTCCATCCACTGACACCGAAAATTCGGCATCCCCCGGCCTGTTGCTGCCCAGCTTATGACTTCCGAAGTATAACAAAGCAGGCCACTCGCCCTGGCGTTTTCAATTAGGGGCTTACCCTTGCCGCGGCTTGTTGCCTGGAGCACCCTTGCGAGCAGGCCAACTCGCCTCCCGCGCTCCGGGTAAGCTGCACAAGTGAAAATGCTTTTGCGCGGCTGGCTGCCGTGGCTTAGCATGACTAGAGAATGACCAAGTTTTCCGAGATCCTCGCTGACCGCCCCCTGCTCGCCGATGGCGCCATGGGTACCGTCCTCTATTCCCGCGGCATCTTTATCAACCGCTGTTACGACGAGTTGAATCTCTCGGATCCCGGTCTCATACTTTCCGTCCACGAAGAATACCTGCTGGCCGGAGCTGAGATTCTCGAAACCAACACCTTCGGCGCCAATCGCATGCGGCTCGCCCGGCACGGCCTGGCGGATAAGCTCGCCGAGATCAACACCGCCGGCGTGCGCCTGGCGCGCCAGGCAGTTGCCCGTTTCAAAGAAAAGCAAGGAGCCGAGGCATGGGTCGCCGGTTCGGTGGGCCCGCTCGGCGTGCGCCTTGAACCGCTCGGAAAGACCGGCCTCGACGAAGCCCGCGCCGTCTTTGCCGAGCAGATTCGCATCCTGGCCGAGGGCGGTCCCGAAGGCGGTGTCGATCTGCTCATTCTGGAAACCATGCCCGCGCTCAACGAAGCGCACGTGGCGCTTGAAGCGGCGCGCGCCGTGGCGCCGCATCTGCCCGTTCTGGTCATGGTCGCCGTGGACGACGAGAACAACTGCCTTGACGGCTCTTCGCCCCAGCAGGCCGCTGCGCTGCTCACCGAGTGGGGCGCCAGCGCCGTCGGCGTCAATTGCTCTACAGGCCCAACCACCGTGCTCACCGCGATTGAAGCCATGCGCCCGGCTACGGCACTGCCGCTGGCCGCCATGCCCAATGCCGGCATGCCCCGCGCCGTCGAGGGCCGCAATATCTACCTCTGCTCGCCGGAATACATGGCCAGCTTTGCCCGCAAGGCCATCACCGCCGGCGTACAGATCGTGGGCGGCTGCTGCGGAACCACACCCAACCACATTCGCGCCATGCGCTCTGCCATCCGCGCCATGGATGAGCAGGCCCACTTTGAAAGCTCCGGTGTCGCTCCCGTACCAAACCCTGAAACGCTGCCCGAACCGCTCGGCGCGCGCTCCCTTGTTGGGTCGATGATCGCCAAGGCCAAGTTCGTCACCATGGTTGAGATCGTGCCGCCCAAAGGCATCGATTGCTCCAAGGAGATTGAAGGCGCGGGCCTGCTGGCGCAACTCGGCGTCCACGCCATCAACGTGTACGATTCGCCCCACGCCTCGGCGCGCATGAGCGCTCAGAGCCTTTGCATTCAGATTCAGCAGCACAATGGTATCGAGACAATCCTTAACTACATCTGCCGCGACCGGAACGTCTTCTCCATTCAGGCGGATTTGCTCGGGGCCTCGTCCATTGGCCTCCGCAACATCCTCTGCCTTACAGGCGATTCAATCAAACTGGGCAATTACCCCGACGCGACTGAAGTGTTTGACGTTGACTCCATCGGTCTGGTCAACATCGCGCAGCGGCTCAACCACGGACTCGACATCGGCGCCAACTCCATCGGCGCCAGCACCAACTTCACCGTGGGCGTTGCCGCCAACCCCGGCGCGCCCGACATTGAAAACGAACTGCGCCGCTTTGCCTACAAGGTGGAGGCCGGCGCCGAATACGCCATCACGCGCCCAGTCTTTGACCTGCGCTTGCTCGAGAACTTCCTGGAGCGGGTCAAGGATCACCGGATTCCCGTCATCGCCAGCATCTGGCCGCTCACCAGCCTGCGCAACGCCGAGTACATGAAGAACGATCTGCGCCTCTCCATGCCCGAGGAAATCATGCTGCGCATGGCCCAGGCCGACACGCCCGACGCCGCCCGCGAAGAAGGCATCAAGATTGCCAGGGAGATGCTGGAGGCGGTCCGCCCCTATGTCCAGGGCATTCAGGTCAGCGCGCCTTTCGGCCTTTACAACGTCGCCGCCGAAGTCATCGCCAGCGTTCTGCCCCGCGGCACCAAGGCCATGCCGGGAATGCAGTAAACCGCGGCGATACACTGGAGTCGGCGCAAACATCTGGGCGGCGCAACGTTTGAAATTGCAGCGCGTGATTTCCCAGGGAATCGCCGGCAAGTTATGGAGTAACGGAAATGCCTTCGTTTGAAGAATCGATCAAGAAACTCGAGACCATCGTCGATCAGCTCGAAAAGGGCGACCTGGCTCTGGAACAATCCCTCAAGCTCTTCGAAGAAGGCGTGGGCCTGTCGGCAGCCTGCAAGCAGGAATTGGACGCCGCCGAAGGCAAAGTGCAAATGCTCGTCAAGCAGCGCGACGGATCTCTGAAACCCGAGCCCTTCCTCACCGAAAAGCCGTTCTGAATTTGTGACCGGAGCCCTACCCGCCTGGAGAGTTGCAGCACAATAAAGGTCCGCACCCTTCAGTACTCGCACTCCGGACAGCCTCTTAGCGAGCCCTAATTTTGAATTCGCTCATTCGGTCCTGCGCATGCTGATTCTCCGTCAGCAGTTGACTTCAGAAACCAGCCAGGATGCATCGCATCTCTGTCAGGAGCGCGAATGCGCACAGCGCCGCCCGCTCGTTCCCCATTCCATGAGGCTTTCCGCTGCATCGGTTCTGACTGCGAAGACACTTGCTGCCAGGGATGGAACGTACCGATCGATCAAATCACCTATCAGAAATACAGGGCGCTGCCGGCCAGCCCACTGGCCACGATGATCCGGGAAAGTATTGCCGAGAATCCTAAGAGCGCCGCGCCGGCAGTGGTCGCCGGCGATGATAAGCCAGTCTTCAATGCTGGTAGCTTCGGGCGCATTCTCATCGACGGCAAAAACCACTGTCCGCTGCTGACCGCCGACCGACTGTGCCGCATCCACGCCGAACTTGGGCCCCAGATGCTCTCGTATGCCTGCTCCACCTATCCGCGCATCGTCCACCAATTCCTCGGCCATAATGAGACGGCCCTTGCACTCTCGTGCCCGGCAGCCGCTCGGCTCGTGCTTCTCGATTCCGACCTGCTGGATCGGGGTCTGCACGCACCTCCATTCGGTGACGCCCCGGAAGGCACAAATCCACTTCCACCGGATTTTCTTGAGATTCGACAATCTGTCCTGTGGCTCTTAAAATTGCGCTCCTACCCTCTCTGGCAACGGATGTTTCTCCTCGGCCTCCTGTGCAGGCGGCTGGACTCAATCGCGCGGGGAGAGTTGAACCGCAGCGTCCAGGGCTTTCTAGCCGATTTCAAAACTGCGGTCCAGACCGGCGCGCTCCGTCCCGCCATGGAAACTCTACCGGTTGATCGCACTGCCCAGTTGGATGTGGTGCTCCGCCTGGCTGGTTTGATGCTCCACCGTTCCAACGTCAGCCCCCGTTTCTCAGAGTCCGTCCAAGCCTTTACTTCCGGCATTGGAAACGGGCCGGGGGCCACGCTGGAATCCCTGACCGTGCACTACGCCCAGGCTCACGACCTGTCTTTTGAGCCCTTCTTCCGACGTCATCCGCACATCCTGGAGAACTACCTCGTCAACACCATCATTCGCTGCCAATTTCCGTTTGGGTGCGACGGAATGGATGTTGGCGCCGTGCCCGACCGGGCGCAGGAGTTTGCCAAGCTCACCGCTCAGTTTGCGCTTGTCAGGGGGCTATTGATCGGGGTCGCCGGCTTCCACGGCGCGGCATTTTCAACCGCGCACGTAGTCAAGACAGTGCAGTCCGCGGCAAAGCACTTTGAGCATCATCCAAAGTTCCTCAAGCTGGCTTACGAGTTGCTGACCGAGAGTCAGATGGACGGCGCAAGAGGGATGGCTATCCTCCTCCGGAATGCAGGGCAGGAGACTCCCGCAGCCGTATCGTCATCGGCTTTTCAATCCAGGTCCAATCTCGCAGCGCCAGGGATCGAGCCCATCGAACGAGACGCGCTTTAACACGAGTCCAGGCGGCTGCCTTTCTATTCCCTATTCCCTGTTCCCTATTCCCTGTTTTTAACCTTTTTCGCCAGCCGCGCCAGCGTCGCCTGTTCGCGCAGCACCTGCCTCAGCGGACGCGCCGGAGTCCCGTAGAGCACGGTTCCCGGCTTCAGTCCTTCGTTGGTCACCTTCGATCCGCTGAAAACCCCCGCCTGCCCGCCTAGAATCACGCCTGGCCCAATGTGCACGTGATCGCCAATCCCCACCTGCCCCGCGATCACCGCTCCATTGCCAACACTCGACGAGCCCGAAATCCCGGTCAGCGCCACAAGGATCACGTCTTCGCCGATATCGCAGTTGTGCCCCACGTGGACCAGGTTATCGATCTTTGTTCCGCGCCCAATCCGTGTCTGCTTCAACGCCCCGCGGTCGATCGTCGAGTTCGCCCCAATCTCCACATCGTCCTCAATCACCAGCGTCCCCTGCTGCGGAAACTGCGTATAGGCGCCCGTCTTCGCGTCGCGCACGTAGCCAAAACCATCTGCCCCCAGTACCGCTCCCGCATGAACCACGACCCGATTGCCCAGTGTAGTTCCGCTATAGATAGTCACATTGGGATAAATACGGCAGTTCTCGCCAATCCGCACAAAGATGCCGATCACAGCGCCAGCTTCGATCCGCGTTCCCGCGCCGATCTGCGCGCCTTCGCCAATCACCGCGCCGGCTCCCACGCTCACGCCCGCACCAAGTTCGACAAACACATCGATCGACGCCAAATGATGCACAAACGCCACCGGCAGAGCAGGCTTGATCAGTTTCGCTGCGCGCGCAAACCAGAGCCGCGGCTGATCCGCCTCCACTACCGCCATCGCTGGATTGGAGTCATAGCGTTCCAAAGATCCGGCCTTCAGCACCACTGCGCCCGCTTCCCCCGCAAGCGCCTTTGCAGCCGACGCCGCATCTTCGGCAAACACCAGATCCATCTCTCTTGCCACGCCAGATGCAGCCACGCCCGCAAGCTCGGTCTCCGGACTTCCCTGCACCAGCCTGCCGCCCAGTGATCGAACCAGTTCGCCCAGCGTCATGCGTCTCTCCCCAAAGCCCGTATCAATACAGCCCCGGCTCGCCCGCCGGCCGCGTCTTCCAGCGCCGGTGAATCCACAACCACTGGTCAGGATAGCGCCGAATCCACGATTCAATCGCCGCCGTCGCCGTCTGCGTTCCCGCCAGAATATCCGCACTCACATCTTCGCTCTTCGGAATCTCAATCTCCGGCCCGAAGTGCAGCACGTACTTCTTCTCCTCGGCTTCCCACAGCATGAAGCCCGGCAGCACCGCCGCGCCCGTCTTGCGCGCCACGTGCGCCAGTCCCGTCGCCGTGCATGCCTCGATGCCGAAGAACTTCACAAACGCACCTTGCGGCGGCGTCATGTTCGTGTCCATCAGGATGCCCACAGTTCCGCCCGCATGCATCGCCGTCAGCAGTCCCCGGCCAAAGTCATCCTTGTGCAGCACAAAGTTCCCATGCATGCACCGTATTCCATTCACATACGCATCCAGCCGCCGGTTATCCAGCCGCCGAATCACCATCCCCATCGGGTGGCCCATCAGCGAGTGGTAAAAACTAGACAGCTCCCACGCGCCCAGATGTCCGGTTATCACCAGCACGCCTTTACCGCGCGCTTGCGCCGCCAGGTAGTGTTCCAGCCCCTCGGTGCGCATCCAGTCGCGCGTGTTCTCTGAGGTGTACCGCGTCATGCGGCAGAACTCCACCAGTTGCCAGCCCAGATGAAGATAAACCCCGCGCAGAATCTTCTTCCTGGCCTGAGTGGAAAGCTGCGGGAGAGCCATTTCGAGGTTGCGCACACCCACCCGGCGCAGCCGCCCAAAGAGCCAATAGACCTTCACGGCCAGAATCCACGCCCACACACGCGCCAGCCCGCGCGGCATGCGCCCCAGTGTGCGTGCCACGGCCACCACCAGCCAATACTCGATTCGTTCCTGCATCGTTGAAGGCAATCTAAAGCCTGTTATGAACCTTCCCCCGCGAAAGTTCATGACAGGCTCTAGTTTAGCCTTCCCCAACGGCTTAAACGGCGCCAGCCCAAACGAAAGGGGCAGTCAGGCACCAGCCTGACCGCCCCCAATCCCGCTCGAATCAGTTTCCTTGCTACCTGCGATTCTTTGAAGCGACAAAGTAGTTGGCCACCGCGCGCACAAACGGCACAGCGCCCTCAGGCACGGGCACTTCACCCTTCAGAATGGTTTCGAAGTGGTGCGGCGCGCCGAAGTAGACATCCGTATCGTCTACATTCTGGCTCACGCTGGTACCGTCCAGATCAATGCCCGCAAAGATCCCCTTGTTGCGCGAATAGCTGAGAAGCTCCGCATTCATCTTCCAGTCGGTCGACGCCTGGCCGCTCCGGCCAACCGGTCCCGCGGCCGCCGACGCATCCCCACCGATCTTGAACTTGTTCTTCAATAGATCCTGAAATCCGCGATCGTTCACCGCAACCAGCACCAGGTCGGTCGACTGTCCGCCAATCTGGAAGCCGAACGAGCCGCCCGCCATGCGAATAAAAACCGGCGCGCTCCATCCGTGTCCGGTGCGGCACGTCACCACACCCTGGCCGTATTGGCCGCCGAACACAAATGCACCCTTGATCATTCCGGGGACCACCGCTATACAGCTCGCCTGTTGCATGATGTTCATGGGAATGCTGCTATCCTTGGCGCCCATGATCTGGTCCAAAACCACCTTGGCGGCATCAATGCGGTCCTGCAAATCCTCGCGCGTGGATGCCGCAAACGCGGTGCTGCTCAATAAGAAGCCAACGCAAATCGACGCTATCGTCTTTTTCATTTCCCGATTCCTTTCCAATCCACCGCCTCTGGGGAGCGGGGAAGGCTGTGTCTTACGTTGAGGTTTTACGTTGAAGTAGTACTCCAGCAAGCCGCTGCCTTGGGGGTCCGGCCGGCTTGGGCGACGCCCCGTCATATTCCCGGCGCTGCGCCGGATCTTTCTGAAACAGCCTACAGCATCTGAGCCTGGCCAAATCCACAACCTGTGTGGCCGGACTCTGCGTTGAAACCCGTACTTATTCGCCGCTACCTTCAAGCGCCTCCAAGTGGCGTATGCGCGCAAAGGCTCGATCTTCTCAAGCCAACAACGCGCTCTTGATCTTCAGATGCACAGGTGAACTTTGGAGATGGTTGTTTGGCGGAGGGAGGGATTGAAGCCAACGCGAGTAAACCGGTCTTTTTCGATTTTGCGCGAAAAAGAAAAAAGAGGAGTTCCCAGGCGTCATGGGAACATGCCGCCTGGGAACTCCTTTCCCCAGATCTGCGTTGTTTCAGTACACAGGATGGTGGAAAACGGCGCACTGGCACAAGAGTACTTAAGGGTTGTGGCCTAAGGTAACAAAAATGATAACTATTTAGTAAACACAGAGCGGCCGCGCTCTGTCCCGGAGAGCTGATTCGTCGACTTCTGCGGCAGCATGAAGAGATCTCGCGCAGACATGGAGAGTTTTATTCGGTTGTCAACACCCGCCTTGCGCATTAGGCGCGCCAGATGCGCACGGACTGTGCGCTCTTCGATGCCGAGTTTCGACGCGATCTCGCGGTTCGAGTGCGCCTTCATGATCAGCTCGAGTACCTGCCGCTCGCGTGCCGTCAGCCGAGGCGCCGCAGGTCGAGTCTTTTCCAATTGAGGAGTAGAGGCAACTGCGCTGGCGTCCGAGGTCTGAAGCAACCGGTCGATCAGTTGCGACAGCAGCCGGCGAGGCGCCCATATGGAACCATCTGTTACCACCTCGATGGCCGCGTGCACCACCAGCGGGCCGGCTTTCTGGTCAAGGTACGCCCTGGCCCCGAAAACGATCGCCTTCATGATCAGCTCGTTGTCTCCGCCAGGTCCGATCACGATCAACTTGATATCGGGGCGCGAGTGGCGAATGGTGTCCAGAGACTTGAATCCACCGGCGGAAGAATGCAGATCGACGACCAGATATTTCAGAGACTCCATCGCCAGCAATTCCGTCATGCTCCCGATCACCGGAAGCAGTTGGGCATGGGCCGCCTGCGCCGGTTGGTCGAAGATGCTCGCTAGCCCGGCAAGCCGTATCGGCTCATCGGCCACCAACCCGATGCGGATTGCGCCGGGGGAATTACTTACTCCGGATTTGGGTTTAGAAGACATCTTGCTCCCCAGTCTGACCGCGCAAGGACTGAGCCGAGTGCGGTTGCGGTGCGCCTGGCCTACCAACCCCACGCACTTCCTGTTCTTTATAAAGCCGCTCCAATCAGGCGGATTGCGTCGTTCCCTACAATTTTGGAAGCACAATCCCCTGCTGCCTTTGATACTTGCCATTGCGGTCGGCGTAGCTGACCTCGCAGGCTTCATCGGAGCGGAAGAACAGAATCTGGCACAACCCTTCGTTGGCGTAAACCTTGGCCGGTAGAGGAGTGGTATTTGAAATTTCGAGGGTCACAAATCCCTCCCACTCCGGCTCAAACGGCGTTACGTTCACAATGATTCCGCAACGCGCGTAGGTTGACTTGCCAACACAAATCGTCAAAACATCCCTGGGAATTCGAAAGTATTCAACTGACCGCGCCAACGCAAACGAGTTCGGCGGAACAATCACCGATTCTGCCTGAACCGAGACAAACGAACGCTCGTCAAACGACTTCGGATCGATGATCGCGCTATTCACATTGGTAAAGATCTTGAACTCGTCGGAGACCCGCAGATCGTACCCATAGGAGGAAAGCCCGTAGGAGATTACGCCTTTGGCCACCTGCTTCTCGCTGAATGGCTCGATCATGCGATGCATGATCGCCTGCTCCCTGATCCAACGGTCGCTCTGAATCGACATAGTTCTCCTGTTCCGGTGCGTTGCCTTTTCCGCGATAAGAACGACCGAGTTCCGGCTAGATTTTTCATCTTACGAAAATTTTCCGCGAGCTGACAATCGAATTCGGCCCGGAATTGCACCTCGGCCTGGCTTACCCAAGCACCCCGTGACCGCACACACCGGCGTTACGGCCCGCTTTTCCTCAGCATAGAATTCTGTGCGTTCCTTTTCTTCTGTTTCGGAATTACTATTCTCCTGTTCCAGAATCGAAACAAAATCTGTAGCATCTCCCCCATCGGTCGTAGTAAATTCAATAACAGTCGCGCCAGCGAGGATACCCCATTGATTAAACAGGACATCGTCCATCACGTCATCGAGCGCACGGGCCTGCCGCGCACCAAGGCAGAAGCTGCGGTGGATACGGTCTTCGAGGGCCTCAAGCAGGCCTTGGCGGCCGGCGAGCGTATCGAACTGCGCGGATTCGGCGTTTTCAGCGTCCGAGCCCGCAAAACAGGCATCGGCCGTAATCCCAGAACCGGCACCGAGGTCAGCATCGCCCCCGGCAAAGCTGTCCGGTTCAAACCCGGCAAGGAATTGCACGCGCTCGATTCAGGCGGCGCACCTAAAGCCTGAGGCCGCGCCTGCGGAACCAACGCGCCTCCCCTGGTCCAAAAGTTTCGGGCAACCCGCTTCAGGCTGTCCGTTTCCGGTGAATTGAAGCGAGTTGGCCCGGGTCCCCGCGGATAGGTCTTCGTCCGTGGGTGGTTGCCCTGTCATGCGGGCTCCGTACCTTTCCGCGCAAAGAACAGGTTCAATTCTCTTCAGCCGTTCTTGATAAATACGAGGAGTCTGGTGCGCTCAACTTTTCGGGAGTATGGCCTGCCAGCGCTGCTGCTCGCTGCCAGCGTGGCCACCACCATGGCCAACGGCGCACGCTTCATGCAGAACTTCCTCGAAGGCATGCCTCCAGTGGTCCGCGATGCAGACCTCTGGCCATGGGCCTGGCTCTCCACTCATCCTTATCTCTACATCTCCGGCTGGACCTTCTCGTTCTCCCTGCTTGGAATCCTGATCATCCACGAGTTCGGCCACTACTTCGCCTGCCGCGCGCACCGTATCAGCGCATCGCTCCCCTGGCTGCTTCCCGCCCCTACCCTCAGCGGCACAATGGGAGCCGTTATTCGAATCCGTTCCCGCATCACCAATCGCAATGCGCTGATGGATGTGGGCGCCTACGGTCCTGTCGCAGGCTACATCGCGTCCGTGCTGGCCGTTGCCATCGGTTTTGCGCTCAGCACCCAGGCCCCCGCCAACGCGCCGGCTGCCATCGTGCGTTTCGGCGGCGAACCGCTTACCATCCGCATCATCCACGCTCTGCTGTTGCGCTGGGATCCACAGATCCCCCACTTCGACCAGATCACTCCTCACCCGGTGCTCATCGCCGGATGGATCGGCCTCTTCATCACCTCCCTGAATCTGATTCCCGGAGGCCAACTGGACGGGGGCCACATCCTCTACGCCATCTCGCCCCGCGTGCACGCATTCTTCACCAGCTTTCTTCCCTTCCTGCTCTTCCTGGCCGGAGCCATCTTCTGGGTAGGCTGGATTCTTTGGGGCATCTTCCTCATGATCCCAGCCATGCGACACCCGAGCGTCTCGCAGCCAACTACCCTGAGCCGTGGACGCCTCGTGCTCGGAGTCACCGGCATCGCCATCTTCCTGCTCACCTTCACCCCTACCCCGTTCTATGGCAACTCCCTGATGCACCTCATTCACATGGACCCCTTCAGCGCCTCGTCCCATTAAGAGCCGCGCTGGTCCAAGTAACTGTGAACCCCGTCAGCTTGCCGTGCTGTCGCTAGCCACACCCACTGCCCACCCCGGCCCCGGAACGATACAATCCCCTCTAGGCCACCAGAAATTGACCGCTGGCCTCCGGGAGCGCATTCATCCATGGGTTATCAGGTTCTGGCCAGAAAATACCGTCCGCAACGCTTTGCCGACGTCGCCGGCCAGGACCACGTCACGCGCACCCTGATGAACGCCCTCAGCCAGAACCGCATTGCGCACGGCTACATCTTCAGCGGCCATCGCGGCATCGGCAAAACCACCATCGCCCGCATCGTCGCCATGGCCCTCAACTGCCGCACCGCCGTCGGTTCGCCTGAGCGGCCAACCCCCGAGCCCTGCGGCATCTGCGATTCCTGCATCGAAGTCCGCCAGGGCAACGCCGTCGACGTCATCGAAATCGACGCCGCAACCAACCGTGGCATCGACGAGATTCGCGAGCTCCGCGACGCCGCCCGCTATTCCCCTGCCCGCGATCGATACAAGATCTACATCCTCGACGAAGCCCACCAGATCACCGACGCCGCCTTCAACGCGCTGCTCAAGACTCTCGAGGAACCCCCATCCCACGTCATCTTCATGATGGCCACCACGCAGCCCGAGGACATTCCCCAGACCATCCGCTCCCGCTGCCAGCACTTCAGCTTTCACGCCGTTAAATTCGACGACATTCTGGCTCAGTTGAAGATGATCGCCGGTGAGGAGCAGGTCGAGGCCGAAGATGCCGCGCTGGCTCTGCTGGCCGAAGCTGGCGATGGGTCAATGCGCGATGCTTTGTCCATCATGGATCAGGCCATCGCTTCAGCGCCCGTTGAAAACGGCCGCCCCGTACTCTCGTCGGAGCAGATTCGCGAGTTGATGGGCACGGTGCCCAACGCGGTTTTTGAGCGCCTGCTCGAAGCGGTCGCCGCCGGCCAGAGCGCCGAGTTGATGGAGCAGTTGAACCTGCTCGTGAATGCCGGCCACAGCCCCTCATCGCTGGCCCGGCAGATGTCCCGCTATCTGCGCAATGCCCTCATGGCCAAGATCGGCGGCGCTGAGACCCAACTGCTGCAGATCTCCGCCGACGAGCGTGCCCGCGCCGCGCGCACCGCACTGCTGTTTACCGAGGAAGAGCTTACGCGCAATCTGCAAATCGTCCTGCGCACCTTCGACGATCTGAACTACCGGCAGGAGCAGCGCTTCCATCTCGAACTGGGCCTGCTCAAGCTGATTCATGCGCAGCGGCTGCTGCCCATCGAAGAACTGCTGAGCGGCGTGGCCGGCGGCGCCCGCGTTCCCGCTGCGCACAGCACGCCGCGTTCCCATGCAAGCGCAGCCGCCGGCCCATCGCGTCCGTCTGTTGCATCCGCGCCGGCCGCGCCGCCTGCTGCTCCTTCCATCTCGCCGTTCGCGCCCAGTAGCTGGAGTTCAGCTCCGAATCTGAAGCAAAGCGCCGCGGCCGGCCCGGTCGCCGAGATGGAGCGTACACCGTCCGTTGCGGCGCCCGCACCCTTTCCTGCCGTTGCAACTCCCACTGCGGGTTACGGCGCGAGTGCAACACGCACGGAAGGCGCTCTGGCCATGGCGCCGGAAACCTCCGCGCCTGCGCAGGCCGCTCCCAGCACCGTTCCCGCTCCAAGCATTGACTCTCTGCGCCACGCGGTGGGCTGCGCGCTGGTCAATGCGGGGCACAGCACAGCCGCGCAACTGCTCGGCGCCGGCACATGGATCGTCGATGGCGCGAGTTTGCGCATCGAAGTACCTGGGGTGAGCAAGAAGATGCTCAGCCTCACGGTGAATGCCGCGGCAGAAAAAATCATCCGTCAGGAGCTGCAACGGCAGGGCGCGCCGTCGCGTTTCATGATCGTGCCGGGGGAAGGCGCGGCTCAGGCTACCGCGCCTATGGCCGCGCCGCTGGCCGGCAGCATTCAGGAGGCGGCTCTCGCCCACCCGCTGGTGCAGCGGGCGCAGGAGATATTCAAGGCAGAGGTTCGCAGCGTGGTCGATCTCCGCCAGAAGTAACCGAACCACGGAAGCAGGAGAACAAGTAATGATCAACCCGCTCAAGATATCCGAGATGCTCTCGCAAGCCAGCCAGATGCAGGAGGAAGTTCAGCGCAAGTTGGGCGAGACCGTTGTCGAGGCGTCCAGCGGAGGCGGTGCCGTCACCGCGACCATGAACGGCAAGAAACAGATCCTCAAGCTGCGCATTGACCCCTCGGCCGTCATTGGCCTGGGCGGAGGCCAACCCGATGTGGAGATGCTCGAAGACCTGGTAATGGCCGCGGTCAACGAAGCTGGGCGCAAGGCCGATGAGGCCCTGCAAACCAGCATGCAAGGCATGTTGGGTGGGCTGAAGATTCCCGGCCTCACCTGATCGCGGAGCGGTACAGTAGCTGGGCACAGCGGATTCAAGCTGGGTGCCCCATCCTTCG
>Ga0182013_10002703_pt1 | contig 23037 bp, 15 predicted proteins | sample 612S2MmetaG_FD_120487 | JGI IMG/M metagenome (GOLD analysis project Ga0182013, IMG submission 120487) | Permafrost microbial communities from Stordalen Mire, Sweden - 612S2M metaG | ecosystem: Environmental > Terrestrial > Soil > Wetlands > Permafrost | place: Sweden: Stordalen | collected... | reverse complement strand
TTGATCGCGTAGTTCATCACGGCGCCGAAAATTGACATCTCGAAGCGGATGGTGGCGTCGCTGATGAAGGCGACGGTGCGAGCCTTGGCCGGCACAGGGGCCACGGGCCGGAGCTTCGTGAAACCGCGCTTCGCCATCGCCCTGGCTCGCCCGGCGGCGTCGCGGGCGTCCAGCTCGGCCGCCTGCTGGGCGGAGATTTCGCGCACGCCGTTTCGCGTGTTACGGCCGGCGCCGTTCTCGCGCCGCCACGCGGGGTAGCTTGCCCAAAGCTCGTCGCCGATCCGATGCACCTGCACCGAGCCAACATAGTCCTCCAGCGCGCCCTCGATCACGGCCTTGAGCTTCTTGGGGCGATCCTTGCTGATCTCGCCGCGTCGGGCGCGCGCCTCCTGGGTCGCCAGGTACTCCTTCGCCACGGCGCGGAACGGATGGTTGAAGACCGGAATGTCATGCTTGAGCATGGCCCGGACCTCGACCTCCTGCTCGTTGGCGAGGTGGCGCGCCACGCCGATGTCGCTGGTCTTGAGCGAGATCGTCTTGTAGCGGTCGGCCTTCGGCAGCTTGACGCGGCAGTACCAGTTGCGATGGTCCACGTCGGCCCGGCGGAAGATGATAAGGCCGGGTTTAATCTCTTCCTTGTCGGTTACGAACGCCATGGGACACCCTCACGCTGTGCAGGTTCCGTGCAGATCGCGGCGCTAAGTCATTGATTTGCCGTGCTGTGCATGGATTGTGTGAGGGAAAATCTAGCAAAAATACTGATGAAAAACAATGGATTAAAAAATATCTATCATCCCCGCGAGGGTGGGGACCCAGGCCTTTCCAGTCAAGCGGCGGCGCTTGTGGCTCTCACTAGATTCCCGCCTCCGCGGGAATGAGCGGGAATAAATTTGGTCCCTAAGGCCCGGGAGCACGCATCGTGGCGCCGGCCGCAGCCGCGTCGCCCCGGTCGCCGCCGCGCCCCGCGAAAGACGGCGGCGGGCCTCGGCCGGCGCGGGCGGGACCAAGGTCGGGGGGACGCCGATCGCCGCCCTGCTCCGCGCCCCAGCTGGGCGCGGCGCCTTCCACGGTCAGCTCGTAAGGCAGGCTTTCCAAGGGCATGCAGCGCGGCGCCCAGTCGCGCAGGCCGCTGCAGACTTCGATCTCGGCGTAGGCCACATTGTCGTGTTCGGAAGACACCACGCTCCGGTCCAGCACCACCGGCGCCTGACGGAAGCCATGGATGCGGTTGTGGTCCATATCGACGCGGCCCGAGCCCGCGTAGATTCCAACCTCCGACGCGCCGATGGATGAATTGCTGATCACGGCCTCGGCCTCGTCCACCAGCACGCCCAAGGCGGACTTGTAGATACGACTGTTGGCCAGTTCGACCCGCGATCCGGCGTCAAGCCATAGGCCCGTGCGCCAATGACCGACGAAGGAATCCCGGATGGTCAGTTGGCCCGACGCCCTCTGGCCCCCGCGCACCATCACCCCCACCGTGCGCGGCTCGACCGCATCGCCGTTGCCGGGGCCAATCAGGCGCATGTCCGTGATCGCGGAAGGCGCGGTCAGCGACGGGGTCAGATCCAGACCCATGAGCTGGCTGTGAATTTCGCTCTTGGCGATCTGGACCGCCGTATCGTCCGCCAGAATGGCCGAATCGGCTCGACCGGCGTCAATCTGGCTCTCGCTGACAATCAAGCGCCCGCCCGTGACGTCCACCGCCGAGCGTGCGCCCCCATAGTCAATAGACACGCGCGTCAGGGCGATGTCGGCGTCCTCGCCTTCGACGCAACCGTTGCGCCCGGCCTGCTCGTCCGCCAGGGCGATGTCGCGCAGCTCCACCCGAACCCCCGGCGCGACGGCCACGCACGGAGAGCCGGGCAGGGCCTCGATACGGGGGCGGCGCATACTGTCCTCGGAGAAGGCGCTGCCCGGTTCGCCCACGATCACCACGGGCTTATCGATGTACAGGCTGTCGGCGCAAACCGAGCCCTGGCGCAGGTGCAGCACCCCGCCCGGCGCCAGATAGTAGAGCGCGTCCGATAAGGGGCGCGCGCCGCCGCGCGGATCGCTGCAGTCGACGGTCAGCTCCGAGACGCCGCCGGGCCGGCCGTAACCGGCGTAGCGCTCAGGATGCAGGGGACGGTAGCCCACGCCCCCTTCGTAGCGGAACCGTTCGTGGTGGCGGATCGGCGGATAGATCAGGTCGCGGAAGTTTGGCTTCAGCTCGGCGTCGATCTTGGCGTCGGGAAAAGCCACAGCCGAGGCGGCGGCGGCCGACAGGACCCCCGCAAGGCCGGCGGCGATCAGCAAGGGCTTCAGGGCGCTGTGCATCATGGCTTTGGACCCGTCAGTAGGGGGCTTTGCGGGAAACCTGGGCCAGGACGGCCTGGATATTCGTCGCCTGCGGCTGGAACCCGGCCAGGGCCGAATCCAGGCGGTAAATCACCGCGCGGGCCTTGTCCTGGTCGGCCACCCCGCCCACGCCGAGCGAGAAATAGTTGGCGATGGCGAACTTGGCCTCTGGCGAGCCGGCGCGAGCCGCCTCCTGATACCAGTGGAAGGCGCGCGCATAGTCGGCCTTCACGCCCACCCCCTCCGAATACATCACGGCCAGCACCAATTGGGCATGGGTCGAACCGTCCACCGCCGCGTATTGGATGGCGCGCACCTTCTCCAGCGGCGTCAGATGGCCGGTCTGTTCTCGCCCGAGCATGGCCTGGAAGGCTTGGACCTGTCCGGGCGTGAGCGCCTCAGGTCCCAATCGCTCCGGCCCATGTCGGTCAGGTCCATGTCGCTCAGGTCCATGTCGCTCAGGTCCGTGTCGCTCCGGCCCGCCCCGGCCCGGGCCGGCTCCTTCGAAGACCAACGGCGGCGCGTCAACCACCCGCAGATAGTGCAAAGCGTCGAGCACATGCACGAACGGGAGCTCGTCGATGCGGCTGAGCGCGATCTGGCCCGCTTCATCCGACACGCCGCCCTCATCGGAATGGGGCACGCCGGAGGCTGGCGCGTCAGGCGGATAGAACTCATAGGGCGGCGTCCAGCGATTGGCCTTGGCTTCAACGAAGTCCGCATAGCCTGCGCGGTCCGCAGAGCCCGATTCGAAGTCCTTCATCAGGACATAGGCGCCCACGTCGCCGCCCTGGGCGGCCAGATAGTCATAAAGATAGGAGTCCACATCGTTGCGCGCGAATAGCTCCACCGGATAGAAACCCGAGCCTCCCGCGGCTGGCGGCGTGTCCGTCGCCCTTGGACGGCCGAAGAAATGCCCGTCCCACCAGGCGTGGCGCTCGGGACCGAGACTCTGGCGCGGGGCGCCGAAGGGCCCCGTGTCGGTTTGCGTGATCCGGGCCAGTATGCGGTAGCCGGACGCGCCCTGAGTGGAGAGGACGTAGACTATGCGCTTGCGCACCTCCTCCTGCTCCTCGGAGGACATGCGCTGCCAAAGCCCGGCTAAGGCGGCGGACGCCTGACGCCGTTCAAAGACACGACAATCGTCGTAGAGCGTCCCCACGCCGGGCGGATACGGCGAGGCCGCGACATCGCCGCGAATCTCTTCGCGCTGGACGAAGTCCTGACGTGGCGAGATCGATTCGTAGCCTTGCGGGTTGGTCAGGGCTAGGGCGTACCAGACGCTGGCCTCAATCGTATCCAGCAGGTTGCGATCGGCGTCCCGCCGCGCCTCGTAGCGACCGCCCAGTTCGAGCTGGGCGAAGAAATCGCCGTGGAATCCGCGCTCGCGCAGAAGTCTGATGTCGTGCTGCTGCTGGTTGAACTGGGGCTGGCGGCCAGTGGGCGATTGGGGACGAGGACAGGCGCCGGTTTCAGCCATTTGGACCTGATCGGCGAAACGGCCCTGATCGCACGCGGGGAGAGTCAACAGAACGCCGGCGGCCACAGCATAGACCGCCATCCTCCGATATCGGACGCGCGCGAACATAGTCTCCGCGGCGGCGCTGAAGGAAAGCATTCCCACCTCTCAACCGGTACGCATTAACCACGAAGACGTTCAAGACTCTTGGGACGCGGATACGGCCTGTGTCAAGCTCGCCCAGGACAAGAATTTTTCTGCTTCAGTTTGACGATTTCGGCCCACGCGCTGCAATCATTTGTCTTTTGACCCGCAATTCGCCTGGGGCGCGAGTTTGTCTTTGCCTTGACCGGCGCCTCGTTCATAGGCATTCGCCACGAGTGTGTTGAATTTGAAGTTCGGCCGCGTCTTGGATCAAACTTGACGCGAACTCCACGTTCTTTAAAATACTTCAGCATCACAATGCTTTAGTATGGCTGGAGATCGATGAATTGCCTCCAAGTCCACCACGAAGCGCAGCCGAATTTCTGCATCGCCACGCCGGCCTCATTTTCCGAACCCGACCTAAACTATGCTAAGCAAACCTGAACCACCGCCCTGCCGCCTCGATGGCCGGGCGGCCAGTGTTCGGATATGGCGGGAGGCGAAGCGTGCTTGACGTCGGCGAGCTGACGCGAACCGAAATTGTGTCCTTGCGGGCCATGTTGGGTCACGGCCCGGCGGACGGCCTGCCCCGCCTCGTCGACACCACCATGCTGTTCGGACCGCGCAGCGGCGGCGTGAAGCGTTACCTTTTGGCCAAGCACGCCTGGATGGCCAAGGAGCGGCCGCAACTGAGCCACGCGCTGGTCGTCCCCGGCCGAGCCACCCGCGCCAACAGCGAGGGCCTCATCACCATCTCGGCCCCCCCGATCCCGTTCGGCGACGGCTACCGCTGCCCGACCTCCTTACGCAAATGGACGCGGATCCTGGCGCATCTGAGACCTAGCCTGATCGAAATGGGCGACACCTATGTGCCCGGCCACGCCGCGCTGGACGCCGCCGAGGCGGTGGGCGCGCCGACGGTGGCCTTCTGTCACTCCGACCCCGCCGCCCTGGCCGCCTTGCACTTCGGCGAGTGGGCGGCCGCGCCAGCGCAAAGGCGGGTAGCGCGTTTCTACAGCCGCTGCGATCTGGTGGCCGCGCCCAGCCGCTACATCGCCGGCCGTCTGGCGGAGGCGGGCGTTGACCAGGTGATGGTGCAGCCGCTGGGCGTGGACCTGGACCTGTTCAACCCGAAACGGGCCGACCGTGAGACGGTGCGCAGCGACCTCGGCCTGTCATCCAAGACGCGCCTTCTCGTATTCGCTGGCCGCCCTGCCCGCGAGAAAAACCTCGAGACCCTGCTCGACGCCTTGGACCTGCTGGGCGAGGACTATCGGCTGATCCTTATCGCCGCCGGGGCCTATCTGCGGCCCCACCCGCAAGTGATCGGCCTGGATTATGTTCGTGATCCACGCCTTCTCGCCCGCTTGATCGCCAGTTGCGACGCCTTCGTTCACGCCAACGACCAGGAGCCGTTCGGACTGGTGGTGCTCGAGGCCCTCGCCTCGGGCGTACCGGTGGTGGGACCGAGTTCGGGCGGGGTGTCCGAACTGATCGACGACAGCATTGGACAGGTGGCGCATAGGGCCACCGCTCAAGGCATGGCGGAGGCGATCGACGCCCTGTTCGCACGAGATCTCGACGTCCTGTCGCAGGCCGCGCGGGCGCGGGCCGAGGCGCGCCACGGCTGGAGCCGGACCTTCGACAGCCTGATGCAGGCCTACGGCGATTTGCTGGGCGTTGACCTGTCGGCGCAGGCGCAAGAGCCCGATGACTTCTCTCGAAGTCTGAATCCGGCTCTAAATTTATGATTCAGAGCAAGCTAAGCACGGCGTTCACCTAACCTTTTGACCGAGCGTCAAGGTTTTACGGCGCAATATCGGGCTCGACACGGCAGAACGGCCGGGAGCGTGGTAAATGGCAAAAGCCCAGTTTCACCGGAACCAGAAGGTCTGGGTCGACAGCGTCGGCGCCTGGGCCGTGGTGGACCGCATCGTGCCGACCTGGGCGCGCGGATTCGATGAGCCGGTGCGTATCACCTACGAAGTGGGTCTGGGGCGCGAGTTCCACGCCCACGAACTCAGGCCCGAGGACGGCGTGGCCGAACCGCCCGACGCCGCCGCCGAGGGCGGATCCTGGCGCCTGATGCGAGCCCGCAACAAGTGGCAGCAGCCCGACGATTGCGGCCATCATCCGCACCCGGGCACCTTCCCGGTGGTGGTCACCGATAAGGCCGACTGGGGCGGCTGGCGCGTGCCGGGCGCCGAATACGACCGCGAGCCGAGCCGGATAGAGTTCCAGGCGCGACTGATCGCAGAGGCGCCGCGCCTGTTGAAGCTGGCGCGGGATCTGCAAGCCTTCATCGGCGATTCCCTATCGGACGCTCCGGAGGAACTGCAGACCATGGCCGTGAAATGCGCCGAGATCATCCAGCGCATCGAGGACTCGCCCGCGCCGCCCGCCGAGGCTCAAACCCTGCTTCAGACGGCGAAGGCCAGTTAGCGGTCGGACTCTGACGCTGGGCGGGCGCTGATGTTGAGGCCCACGACTGTCCGAAGGGCGACGCCGCGCGGGCCTGGGAACGGACAGTAGGAATATCGAAAGCTGATGCCCTCAAGGGCGTTTTAGGGGGATTCTCGCCAAAGCAATAGTTCGTCTGGCGCTACGGAGCGCGGCTTAATTTTCCAGGCAGGCCCTCCCCATCGGCGGCCGCCGCCATCTATGATGAGACTTGGAACCAGGGACGACCCGGCGCCGACGCAAGGCGGGCCCTAGTCGCGGGCAGGAGGCGGAAGAGGCATGGCGCTGATCGGCCCACTGAAGCTCAAGCTGCAACTAGTGTGTGGCAAGGAACTGGCCTTTGGCCCCGGCAAAGCCGATCTTCTTGAAGCCATCGACCGATGCGGTTCGATCTCGGCGGCGGGCCGGGCCATGGGCATGAGCTATCGTCGCGCCTGGCTATTAGTCGACACCATGAACCGATGCTGGACAGGCCCGCTGGTGGATACGACGCCCGGCGGCGGCGGTGACAAGGGCGCGCGCCTGACTCCATGCGGCCGGAACATTCTGGCCGCCTATCGCGCACTTGAAGCGAATCTGGCCACTGCTAGCGCCCAAGATCCTGCCTTACAGACCCTCGCCTTGCACCTCTTGGCCGAGCCGGGACGACCTGCGCCATAAAAGCCCAAACCCGCCAATTTCTGGCGCACCTAGCCGAGTTTCGCTTGACGCGCTGCGCGGTCATCGCTGTATACCACGGTATATAGCAGTTCTGTCGCGGCGAGATGGCCCGGCGGGGGGGGGGATTTCAGCCATGCAGGCTCGGCGCGTGAGAGTCCTATTGTCACGACTGGGTCGGGGAAGTTTGCGGGCCGTGACGACCTCTCAGGGGGGGCTACACATGCACGGCCGCGCATGCGCCTTTCCGGCGCTCGCGCTCGTATTGGCCACGGCCGGCTCTCCAGCTTTAGCCCAGCAGACCAGCCCCGGCGCGCCCTCGTCGCAGGATATGGCGGCAAAGGCGGACGCCGCCGGCCCGCTGACCTGGAACGGCATCACCCTGTACGGCGCCTTTGACGTCGGCGCGGGCTGGGTCAGCCACGGCTTGCCGGAAAATGGCTACAATTATGAAGGGGAATCGCTGGTCAACCGGAACGGCGCCCACCCTCAGTTCCTGGTGGCGCCCAATAACCTGTCGCAAACGGGTCTGGGCCTCAGGGGCAAGGAAGAGTTTCTGCCGGGCTGGTTCGCGGTGTTCAACGGCTCGACCGGCATCAATCCCCAGTCCGGCCAACTCGCGAGCGCCGCACAGGCCAACACCAGCAACAACGGCCTGCCCAGGAAGAGCTATTCGATCACCATCGACGGCGCGCGCGCCGGTCAGGTCTTCAACGACGAGCTCTACGCCGGCCTGTAGTCCACGCAATTCGGAACCCTGACCATCGGTCGACAGCGCGCCCTGGGCACCGACGCCATGCTCCAATACGACCCGGCCGGCGGCGCCTACTCCTTTTCGTTCATCGGCTACAACGGCCTGATGGCCGGCGGCGGCGACACCGAGGACAGCCGTTGGGACGGCGCGGTGAAATATCGCGTCGCCTATGGCCCGGTGCATTTCGGCGCTATGTACAAGTTCGCCGACGGCCAGGGCGGCTGCTACTCCGCCTCCGCCGTCTGGACGGCCGCCACCTGCACGCCGGAAGCGCCGCACAACACCGCCTATGGACTCGACTTCGGCGGCGTCTACCACAACTTCTCGGCCGACATCGTCGCCCAACATGTTGACCAGGCGATCAGCGTGCTCAACCCCCTACTGGGACCCACGAGCCTGGCTGCGCCCTATCAGTCGACCCAGAACAGCATCAATACCAACCCCATCAACGGGACCAATCTGATCGGGACGAGCAACACCGAATACGGCATCGTGACCGACAACAGCGCCGTCATGGTCGCGGCCAAATATACATTGAGCCAATTCAAGCTCTTTGGCGGATACGAATATATCCTGATGCAGAATCCGGCGCACCCGTTGGGCGTCGGCGCCACAGCCCAAGGCGGTTATTTTCTGAGCGGCGTCGAGGACAAAAATCTGGATTCAGACAAGATCGTGCAGGTCTACTGGACAGGCGTGAAATACGCTCACAACGGCAAAATCGACATCACCTTGTCCTACTATCACGAGGCTCAGAACGACTTTCGGGTTCCGTCGACCTGCTCGCCCGCCGCCGGCTTTCGCTCCTCCTGCGCGGGCACGCTGGACGAGGTCTCGCTCTATGCGGACTATCGCTTCACCAAGCGTTTCGACGGCTATGCAGGCATTGCCTATTCCGACGTCACCGGCGGTCTGGCCATCGCCATTCCTCACGGGCCGGGGGTTCCCTATTACTTCAACAGCAACACGGCTCCGACCGTCGGCGTTCGTTACGCCTTCTGACTGTCCGAAGGGCGACGCCGCGCGGGCCTGGGAACGGACGTTCCGAAGGTCGCAAGAGGGGGGAGAATACCTTCGACTTTAGGCCACATTCGAATCCAGGCCGTCTGACTGAGAACCCAAACATGATACCCAATCTACCAAATTAAGTCGCCGTCACTTCGATCTGCAACGTGTCGAACGTAAAGGAGCCATCGGGCTCGATCTCAAAGTAGGTCGCCGTTCGGGAACTGGTATTTTGCTGAAGTGATCGGATGGCCACCCGATGGGCTTCCGACGTTTGCATGCGGCCGACCCAGGTCGAAAAGTCCATGCGGAGTCGACGCGCCTCGATTTTCCGCGCGCCAAAGCCGGCACGCGCCAGTGCAGCCTGCCACTGAGACGCAGTATAGTTGCGAACATGCGAAGGATCTCGAAGAAGTTCAACAGCCTGGAGGTGGGTATCGAGCGCCGCCGGCCCCGGCGAGACGACATCTATAAAGATTGCGGTCGCACCGATTCTCAAGATTCGACGCGCCTCGCGCAAGCCCGCTTCGAAGTCGCGCCAATGGTGCGCGGAAAAGCGAGATGCCAGAAAGTCGAATGCCTCAGCCTCGAACGGCATGTCCTCAGCCGGGGCCACGCAAGTCTCGATATTCGCCAATCCTCGGTCACGAGCGGTGCTGGCGACAGCGGCCATCATCTCCGCCGACAGGTCTAGGGCGACGACAGAGCTGGCGTGGAGCGCCAGTCGATAGGCGACGTGGCCTCCGCCCGCCCCCAGGTCGAGCGCCCGTTTTGGCGCCTCTCTACGGGCCGACGACTCTAGCGCATCGAGATCCTCGCCAGCGGCATGGACGGCGCTTTGTACATAGGCGGCGGCGCGGGGACCAAACTGATTTTGAACAACGTCATCGTGTGAACGGGTCATGGTATTCCTCCTGGACCCGTCAAAGCGGCTTCGATAGCCTATTACAATGGACAATCTTATCCTATTATTGATACGCATATGCTAGGTGCGGAACAGCGGCGCCTGCTCGGCCAGTTCATTCGTTCTCACCGCGAGCGGTTGATGCCAAGCGCACAAACACTCAGGCGCCGGACACCCGGCCTTCGACGCGAGGACCTGGCGGCGCGGGCCGGTATCGGGGTGACCTGGTGCGCGTGGATCGAGCAGGGCCGTGATGTCCGCGCCTCCCCGGAGGCCTTGGCGAGGCTGGCGGTGGCGCTTTCGCTGACGCCGGCCGAACGGAGCTATATGTTCGAGTTGGCCGGGCGCCGCGATCCTGACGCCCCGCCTTCGGAACCCATGTCCGAGGCACCGCCCTCCGTTCGGGCAGTGATCGACGCTTTGGAGCTCCCTGCATACGCATTGGACGGGCTGTGGAACGCATGTTGCTGGAACAAGGCGGCCGAGAACCTGTTCGCTGGATGGCTGGGAGATGGTCAGCAGAAGAACCTGCTACGCTTTGCATTCACGGCGCCATCGGCACGCGCGTTGCTTCCTGATTGGGAAGATCGCGCCCTGCGCCTATTGGCGGAGTTCCGCGCCGATTATGGCCGATTGCTCAACGATGCAGCGATGGCGGCATTCGTCGATAAGCTGAAGAGAGAATCCGATCTCTTCGTCCGCGGCTGGGCTTCGCAATCCGTCATCGTGAGAACGGGCGGTTCACGGACCTTCCTGCATCCCATCGATGGCCCGCTGGTCTTTGATCAGCACACCTACATTCCGGCGGAGCGCCCCGACTACAAGCTGGTGATGCTCTTCCCAAGCACCGAGCAACAGCCTTGAAGCAAGTCTGCGCCCGCGTAATACCGCCTGGAAGCAAAGTTTGGCCGGCCCTTCGAGAAGCCGACGTTCCGATGGTCCGCTCAGGGGCGATTCTTCCCCTTGGCTCCAGGCCAGGAACCAGGCGTTCGGCCATCATCGCGCCGACGGTCCGACAGGACTCAAATGTCAGATTTTGAACCTAGATTCCCGCCTTCACCGCCCTGGCCTCAAACCAGGAAATAAGGCGGCGCAGCGCCTCTTCCACCTCCGGCGTGGTCACAGCGAAGCTGAACCGGACGAAGCGGGCGCCGAGGGCGGGATCGAAATCGAGCCCCGGCGCGATCGCTACCCCCGTTTCCCGCAACAGCGTCTCGCACAAGGCCATGCTGTCATCGGTCAGGTGGCTGACATTGGCATAGATGTAGAACGCCCCGTCCGGCGGCGCGATGCCGTCCAGACCGAGCAGGGGCACGGCGTCCAGCATCAAGGTCCGGTTGCGCCGGTACATTTCCAGATAGCCCTGCAGCTCATCGCGGCAGTCCATCGCGACGAGACCGGCGTGCTGCGACAGACTGGGCGCGGTTAGGAACAGGTGGGCCATGTAGGCGCGCGCTTGGGCGACCTCTTCGGGCGGAACCACCAACCAGCCCAGCCGCCAGCCGACCATCGCGAAATATTTGGAGAAGGTGTTGATCACCATGGACTGGGGATCGAACTCCAGCAGGCAGCGCGTGGGCTCTCCGTAGCTTAAGCCATGATAGGTCTCGTCCGAGACGATGCGGATGGCGCGCCGCCGGCACACCGCGGCGATGGCCTTCAACTCGGCTCCGCAGATGATGGCGCCGGTGGGATTGGCCGGGCTGGCGATGATCACCCCTTGCGGTGCGGGTTCCAGCGCCTCGAGCGCCGCCGCCGTGAGCTGAAAACGCTCGGCCGGGCCGCAAGCGATCTCCACCGGGACCAGATTGAGGGCCTTGAGCGTGTTGCGATAGGCGACATAGCCCGGCCGGGCCAGCGCCACACGATCGCCCGGCGCGAAGGCGCGGGTGAGGGCCAGCACCAGCGCCGGCGAGGCGCCGCAGGTCAGGATCACCTGCTCCGGATCGACGCCGACGCCGTAGGTCTCCTGATAATGACGGGCGATGCGGGCCTTGAGCGCCGGGCTTTCCCAATAGCCCATGGCGTCGCTGTCCAGCACCCTGTGCGCCTCGGCGATAGCCGCCTTAGGCGCCCCAGCGGAGGGCTGGCCATACTCCATATGGATGACCGAACGCCCCTCGGCCTGCAGCTGATGGGCCAGGCGGCCGATGGACAGGGCGCGGAACGGTTCGACCGTGGCGGACATGGCCGCGCTTGGTAGCGAGATTGGCTGCGTCTGGCTACTGGCGCTCGCCCGCCTCCGGCGCCAAGTAGGGTGCTCGTATTCCATTCTTCGAGCCCTATCATGCGCACCGACGTTTCCCAGCCGATCCGCCTGGCCGACTACAAGCCGCCGGCCTTCAAGGTCGAGACGGTGGAGCTCGATTTCCAACTGGAGCCAAAGGCCACGCGGGTGAAGGCTAAGCTAGGCATCGTGCGCAACGGCGACCATGCCGAGCCGCTGACGCTGGATGGAATACGGCTGAGGCTGATTTCCGTCGCCCTCGACGGGCAGCCGCTCGGCGCTGATCGCTACACCCTGGGCGACGAGCATCTCGTCATTTCAGGAGCCCCCGACGCCTTTATCCTGGACACCGAGGTGGAGATCGATCCGGAGGCCAACACCTATCTGGAGGGGCTCTACATGTCCGGCGGCCGCTTCTGCACCCAGTGCGAGGCGGAGGGCTTTCGCAAGATCACCTATTTTCCCGACCGGCCCGACGTGCTGTCCCGCTTCTCGGTGCGCCTGGAGGCGGACAAGGCGGCCTATCCGCGCCTGCTATCCAATGGCAACCTGATCGAGTCCGGCGACGTGGGGAACGGGCGTCACTTCGCCCGCTGGCGCGATCCCTTCCCCAAGCCCTGCTATCTGTTCGCCCTGGTGGCCGGCGAGCTGGACGAGTTGGCCGACCAGTTCGTCACCATGAGCAATCGCAAGATCGATCTGCGCATCTATGTCGATCAGGGCCAATCGGCGCGCGCCGCCTACGCTATGGACGCCCTCAAGCGCTCAATGAAATGGGACGAGGACGCCTTCGGGCGCGAATACGACCTCGACCTGTTCATGATTGTGGCCGTACGCGACTTCAATGCCGGAGCGATGGAAAACAAGGGGCTGAACATATTCAACTCCTCGCTGCTGCTGGCCGACGAGGCGACCGCCACCGATTGGGACTATGAGCGCATCGAAGGCGTGATCGCCCACGAGTACTTCCACAACTGGACCGGCGACCGCATCACCTGCCGCGACTGGTTCCAGCTGTGCCTGAAAGAAGGCTTGACGGTGTTCCGTGACCAGAGCTTCTCGGCCGACCAGCGCGGCCCCGCCGTGCAGCGGATCAAGGACGTGCGGGCCCTGCGTTCGCGTCAGTTCGCCGAGGACGCCGGACCCCTGGCCCACCCGGTGCGCCCCTCCAGCTTCGTAAAGATCGATAATTTCTACACGGCCACGGTATACGACAAGGGCGCGGAGGTCGTCCGTATACTGAAGACCCTGCTCGGCGCTGAGGCCTTCCGCAAGGGCATGGACCTGTATTTCGAGCGCCACGATGGCGAGGCGACCACGGCGGAGGCCTTCATCGCCTGCTTCGCCGACGCCTCCGGCCGCGACCTATCGCATTTCTTCGGCTGGTACGAGCAGGCCGGCACGCCGCAGGTGCGCCTGGAGGCCGTCTACGACCCGGCCGCCAAGACCCTGGACCTGACGTTCGCCCAGACCACGGCGCCCACCCCTGGCCAGCCCGACAAGAAGCCTCTGCCGATACCGGTGCGGCTGGGCCTATTGGACGGCGACGGCGCGGTCCTTTCGTTCAAGGCGCCGGGCGCCGATCAGGCCGCTCAGGAAGCGCTGATCGTGCTTGAGCAAGCTGAAACGCGCGTGCGGCTGGAGGGCGTGGCCAGCGCTCCGGTGGTCTCGGCCCTCCGCGCCTTTTCCGCTCCGGTCAAGCTGACCAGCAATGCGCCGGAGCAGGACGGCTATGTGCTGCTCGCCTCCGATCCGGACCTGTTCAACCGCTGGGAAGCGGGCCAGACCCTGGCGGTGCGGTTGATGCTGGAGCGGGCCGCAGCGCGGCCTGACGCGCAGGGCGAGGCCCGCTTCGCCATCGCCCTCAAACGTGGCCTGACCGACCAATCGTCGGAGGCCGCGCTCAAGGCCCTGTTGCTGAGTCTGCCGGGCGAACAGGACCTGTCGCTGGCCATGAGCCCCGCCGATCCGGCTGCTATCCACGACGCCCGCGAAGCTCTGCGCGCGCGCATGGCGGCCACGCTCGGCGAAACCCTCGAAGCCTTGCATCTGGAACTCGGCGCAGGCGGCGCGTTCAGCCCCGACGCCGCCAGCGCTGGGCGGCGGGCCCTGTGCAACGCCAGCCTCAACCTGCTGGCCGCCGCCCCGACCGCCGCCGTGGCAGAACGCGCCGCCCGGCACTACTACGACGCCACCAACATGACCGACGCCATGGGCGGCCTGAACGCTCTGATGCTCATCGGGGGCGAGCCGTTCGACCGGGCCCTGGACCACTTCTACGACCGTTGGAAGGACGAACCCCTGGTGATCGACAAATGGTTCGCCATCCAGGCCGCAAATCCGGCGCCGGACGCCTTGGAGCGGGTGCGGCGGCTGATGAAGCATCCGGCCTTCGACGCCAAGAACCCCAACCGCCTGCGCGCCGTGGTGTCCAGCTTCACCTCCGGCAATCCTTCGCGATTCCACGATCCCAGCGGCGCCGGCTACACTTTTCTGGCGGACCAGATCCTGGCCGTGGACGGGTTCAACCCCACGGTGGCGGCTCGCCTGCTCGAGCCATTGGGCGCCTGGCGCCGCTACAAGCCTGCGCTCGCCGAGCTGATGCTGGCCCAATTACGCCGGATCGCCGCGACCCCTGGCCTATCCAAGAACGTGCACGAATTGGCCGCCAAGGCGATCGGCGCACAAGAACCGCGTTAACCCGTCTTTCAGAGACTCGCCGCGCCGCGTAGGATTCTGCTTTACGGGCGAATCAATAAGGAGCGGGCGTGGCGGGCGGCGCGCGGGGCGACGCAGGGCGATCGAGGAGCGGCGCGCGGGGCGTGACGGAGGCCGGCCGGGCCGGATCCCGGTTGCGCGAGCCCTTGCCCGCCAGCGTTCGCATAACCCTGTTTGCATGCCTTCTGCTGCTGGCGCTTTTCGCCCTCTATCTGACTCTGGGCATGCGGGCGGACCAGCCGCTGGTCTCCGCCTCGGCGGAGGCGGCGGAGGACAGCGCCCAGGCCGCCAGTCGGGCGGACCGGACCATCGCCAGCCTGCGCGCCGCCCTGGACGCCGCCGCGGAAGCCCGCCGTCGCCTGGGCGGAGACCCGCTGGATGTGGCCGAGACGGGCCTGGCCTCCGCACAGGGCGCGGCCCGCTCGGTGGCGGTCGCGGGAGACGCGGAGGTGCTGGCCGCGGCCGGCCCGCTGGACGCTCGCTCGCCAGCTTGGCTCCAGGCGGCGCGGGCCGCCGGGCGCTCAGGCTCCGCCTTCTGGATGGGGCCCGGCAAGGACGGCGATGGCTATTTCGCGGCGTCGGTTGGCCCGCCCGGCAGCGGGCCCGACGGCGTGGGCCGCCTGTATATCCTGGCGCAGGGCGATCCGGCCAAGCTATTCGGTGCGCCGGCCGACTTCGGCAAAGGCCCGCTTGCGGCGGCTGTCGCCACCGCCGACGGCCGCATTCTTGGCTTTGCCGGACCCCGCCGCGCCGCCGCGTCGACCCTCTCGCAAGCCTTCGGCGTAACGCCCGCTGACATGAAGGCCGACGGCGGCGTGGCGCTGGCGCGCGGCGACCTCGCCGGCGTCGGTCCGACCCTGGTAACGGTCCGCCCCATCGCCGACGGAGCCTTGGTGTCGGTCGCCGCGACGTCGGCGCCGGCCATTCTGGCCGCCGACGTGCGCTCCCGCAGCGGCTTCCTGTTCACCCTGTTGGCGCCGCTGGCGGCGGGCTGCGGCCTGGCGATCCTACTGCTCCGCCAGAGTCGGCAGACGCAGAAGGCGCAGGAGGCCACCGCCATCAGCGAAGAGCGCTTCCGCCTAGCCGTGGAAGCCGCGCGCTGTGGCATCTGGGAATGGGACCTTAAGGCGGATCGGGTGTTCATGTCCGATGTGACCGGCGTCATTCTGGGATGGGGCGGCGGCGGCGTGGCGACGGGCCAGGACGTTCTGGCCCGCATTGCCGGCGACCACCGCGAGCGTGTGCGCCAGGCGGTGGTGTCCGCGTCCGTCTATGGCGCTTTCGATGTATCCTTCCGGGTGCCGGACCGACACGGCAAGGCCGCCTGGGTGGATGCTCGCGGCCAGGCCTTCGGCCCTCAGGAGGGCGGCGGCTACAGCCGCATCATCGGCGTGGCCTTCGACGTGACCGAGGAACGCATTTCGCAAGCGCGGGCTCAGGCCGCCGAAACGCGGCTGCGCGACGCCATCGAAAGCGTCTCGGAAGCGTTCGTTCTATGGGACAGGGCGGGCCGTTTGCTCATGTGCAATCGCAACTACCGCGACGTCTTCTCCCTGGAGCCGCGCCTGCTTAAGCCCGGAGCGCCGCGTGAGCTGGTCGAGCGCTGCGCAAGGCTAGCCTTCAAACGCGAAACCTCCGATCCCCGAGGCGACAAGGGCATGGTGGAAGCGGAGCTGAACGACGGTCGCTGGATCCAGATTACCGAACGGCGGACGGCGGACGGCGGGCTGGTGATGACGGCGGCCGACATCACCGCCATCAAGCATCAGGACGAAGCGCGTCGGCTGAACGAACAGGCCCTGCAAAAGGCCGTGACCAGCCTGGAGTCCAGCCAGAGCCAGTTGGCCGAGCTCGCACGCAAATATGAGGCCGAGAAGATTCGGGCCGAAAGCGCCAACAAGGCCAAAAGCGAATTCCTGGCCAATATGAGCCACGAGCTGCGCACGCCCCTGAACGCCATTAACGGCTTCTCCGAGATAATGGTCGGCGAGCTGTTCGGCGCCCTGGGCGACGCCCGCTACAAGGAATATGCCGGCGATATTCTCAGCTCGGGCCAGCACCTATTGGCGGTGATCAACGACATCCTCGACATGTCCAAGATCGAGGCCGGCAAGATGAACCTGAAGTTTGAACGGATCGACCTGCAGGAGGTGGCTGAGGACGCCGTGCGCCTCGTGCGCAATCGGGCCGAAGCGGCGGGCCTGACGGTGCTGATCGACATGCCCAATGTGCCCGAGGTCGAAGCGGATTTCCGCGCGCTCAAGCAGGTGCTGCTTAACCTGCTGTCCAATGCGATCAAATTCACGCCCCGCGGCGGCCAGATCCGGGTATTCGGCCGGCATGGCAGCGACGGACGGGGCGCCGGTCGTGTTTTGGTGGGCGTACAGGATACGGGTATCGGCATCTCCAAGGCTGACTTGGAACGGTTGGCCAAGCCGTTCGAGCAGGTCGAGAGCCAGCACGCCAAGACCCAGCAGGGCACGGGCCTGGGCCTCGCCCTGACCAAGTCCCTGATCGAGATGCACGGCGCGATGCTGGACATGAAGAGCGAGCCTGGGGTGGGCACAACCGTCAGCTTCGTGCTGGCGGTCCGGCAGACCGCCGTGGGCGCCGAGCACGCCGCCTGATGTAGCGCCCGGCCGCTCGCCGATTAGGGTGGCGACCGTCACACAGCGGTCCTATGGTCCGGCCCAACCCCATGGGAGGCTCGTTCATGTTCGGTGGAATCTCGGTCGTCGCTATCGCCCTCGCGGTGCTGGCGCTCTACGTGATCTTCGGCAGCTTCTTCACCGTGATGACCGCGGAGGTCGCGGTGATCACCCGCTTTGGCAAGTTCGCCCGCGTAGCCGAGCCTGGTCTGAACTGGAAGGTTCCCTTCATCGATCGCGTGGCCGGCCGGGTGAGCCTGAGGGTGAACCAGATCAAGCTGACCATGGAGACCAAGACCCAGGACAATGTGTTCGTCACCATCCCGATCTCAGTGCAGACCCGCGTCAAGGCCGACAGCGTGTACGACGCCTTCTACCGCCTGGCCGACCCGGTGACGCAGATCCAGTCCTATGTGGAGCAGGTCATCCTCGGCCATGTGCCGGGCATGACCCTGGATGAGGTGTTCGCCAGCCAGTCCAGCATCGCCGCCGCCGTCAAGAAGGAGCTGGACGTCGACATGGCCGGCTTCGGCTACGAGATCGTCAATGTGCTGGTCACCGACATCGTGCCCGACGAAAAGGTCAAGGCGGCCATGAACGATATCAACGCCGCCCAACGCGAGCAGGTGGCCGCCAGTGCGCGCGGCGAGGCCGAGAAGATCCTGGTGGTCAAGAAGGCCGAGGCCGAAGCCGAGAGCAAGGCCCTGCAGGGCCAAGGCATCGCCAACCAACGCAAGGCCATTATCGAAGGATTGCAGGGCTCCATTGAGGGTTTCCAAAAGGTGGTCGGCGGGACCAGCACCTCCGAAGTGATGCAGCTGGTGCTGGTTACTCAGTATTTCGACACGCTGAAATCGATCAGCGAAAACGACAAGACCCACACCCTGTTCCTCAACCACTCGCCCGGTTCGGTAAAGGAAATTTCGGACCAGTTCCTCGAATCGATGCTGGTCGCTGGTCAGACAAAAAGCTGAGCAACCGCAGTTAGTTACCGCGCAGCAATTCGTCGAATGCCTTCCTCGCCGCAGCGCGATTGCTGCGCAGCATTTCCTGCAGCATTTTGAAGTCCCGAGCGCCCCCGGCCTTGGCCAGGAGGGCGCGGAAAGCAGCCGGCTCACGCGCCGGATCGCCGTGATCCGCCAGGGCCAGCTTGAGCAGCTGAGACAGGTTTTGCTGCAGGCGCCAGGCGTCCTCGAGGTCCCGCACCAGGGCCGAAGGCGCCAGGCCCGCCTTGCCCAGCAGCGCTAGCGCCTGGGCGGTGTGCGGATGCAGCGGGCCGCCGCGTTCGGCGTTCAGAATCTGTAGCACCTGGGCTACGAATTCGATGTCCACCAGGCCGCCGCGCGATAGCTTCATGTCCCAAACGCTTTCCGCCGGCTTCTCCTTCTCGATCAGGGTGCGCATCTTGCGAGCGTCAGCCAGGGTCGCCCCCCGATCGCGCGACTGACGCAGGGCGTGCTCCACGGCGGCATCGGCCTCGCGCGCGAACGCCGGCGAGGATGACCAAGCCACCCGCGCTCGGGTCAGGACCAGGAACTCCCAGGTCTCCGCCTCGCCCCCGTAATAGGCTTCAAACGCCTTGAGATTGACCGCTACGGGCCCCTGAGTGCCGGAGGGCCGCAGCCTGAGATCGACCTCGTACAGGCCCCCTTCGCCGGTGGGCGCGGTGAGGGCCGCCACCAGCCTCTGGGTGAAGCGGGTATAGAAGGTCTCCGCCGCCCATCCCTTGTCCTGCGAAACCGCGCCGGGCTCGGCGGGGCGATAGAGGGTCATCAGGTCCAGATCCGAGCCGGCGGTCATCTCGCGCGAGCCAGCCTTGCCCAGGGCCACCACCGCGACCTCGCCGGGGAAGACGCCGCCGACGCGCTCAACCTCGGCCAAGGCGGCGCGAGCCAGGCCGCGGATGCAGGCGTCGGCCAGATCGGCCAAGGCAGGCCCCACGGTTTCGGCGTCCGCGGCCCCGGACATCACTTGCACGCCGATGCGGAAGGCCTGTTCGCGATGCAACCGCCGCACCGCGTCCATCGCCGCTTCGAAACCATCCGCCTGGTCGGCCGCTTCCTCGATGGACCGGGCGTCGTGCGGACTGAGGCCCGCGTGGAAGCCCGCGTCGAGCATGGCGTCCAGCGCCGAAGGGCGGCGCGCGACGGCCGTCGCCAGGCGCGGGGCGAAGGCCAGGGCCTGCACCAGAAGCTCGAAGATACGGGGCTGGGCCAGGAACAGGGACTGGATCTGCACGCCGGAGGTCAGGGCTGAGAAGAAATCGGAAAAGCGGTTGAAGGCGGCGTCCGGCGCGCCGGAATCGTGAGCCGCCTCCAGAAGGCGCGGCGCCAGCCGCGTGAGCAGTTCGCGGCCACGCTCGGTGCGCGTGGCCAGGATGCGCCCGTGATGCCAGCTGCGGATGGTCTGGGCCACCTGATGCGGATCGGAAAAGCCCATGCGCTTCAAGGTCAGCAGGGTCTCCGGATCGTCCTCAACCCCGGTGAACACCAGACTGCCGAAACGCGAAGACAGTTGCTCCTCTTCGGAGAACAGTTCGCCGTAGCGCCGGTTCACTCGCCGCAGGATGCGCTCAACCTCCGCGTCGAAACGCTTCAGGTCGCCATAACCGTAAAGGGCGGCGACGCGCTTGCGATCAGCCGGCGCCTCGGGCAGCACGTGGGTCTGCTCGTCGGCAACCATCTGCACCCGGTGCTCCAGCGCCCGCAGCGCTTTATAGGCCGCCGTCAGCTCCGCGCAGACCTCCGGCGCCACCTGCCCGGCTCGCGTCAGATCGGCCAGGACGTCAAGTGTGCGGCGGCTGCGAAGGGAGGCGTCGCGCCCGCCGAGGATCAGCTGCAGGGTCTGGACGTAGAACTCGATCTCCCGAATGCCGCCGTGGCCGAGCTTGAGATTGGCGCCGGGCGCGGTCAGGCGGTCGTCCACCTTGTAGACGTGGATCTGGCGCTTGATGGAGTGAATGTCTGCGATAGCCCCAAAGTCGAGGTTACGCCGCCAGATGAAGCTGCGCAGCGCCTTGAGAAAGGCCTCGGCCTCGATCACGTCGCCCGCCACCGCCCGGGCCTTGATGAAGGCCGCCCGCTCCCAGTTCTGGCCCACCGATTCATAGTACTCCAGGGCCGCGGCCACAGAGACCGCGGCAGGGGTCGAGGACGGGTCGGGCCGCAGGCGCAGGTCTACCCGGAACACATAACCATCGGCGGTGCGATCCTGCAGGATAGAGGCTATCGAGCGGGTCAGGCGCACGGCGACCGTCTGCGGCTCGACGCCGTCGGCTACTGGAAGGACCTCGGCCGCGTAGAACACCGAGATGTCGATGTCGCTGGAATAGTTGAGCTCGAACCCACCGTGTTTGCCGAGCGCCAGGACGAACAGGCCCGGGGCCGGTCCGCGCGGGTCGTCCGCCCGGGCCCGCCTCATCCGGCCAGCCTCGACCTCGACCGCCGCGGCAGCAGCCAGGGCCGTGCGCACCGCCGCGTCGGCAAAGCGGCTTAGGGCGCCGGTCGTCTGCTCCAGGTCCCATACCCCGCCCAGGTCCGCCAGGGCCGTCAACAGGTGCAGCTCGCCCTTCAGCGCGCGCAGGTCCCGCCGCACGAGGTCGAGCTCGCCGGCCCGGCGCTCCAGCGCCCGCACGGCCTGGAGAATGGCCGCCAGGCGCTCCAGCGGATCGTCGCGCAGCACCCGCGCCAGCCGGGCCGCATCGCGCCGGGCGAGGGCCGTCAGATAGGGCGAGGCGGAGAATACGGGGGCCAGGGCGGCCCAGCCGTCCACCGCGCCCAGCGCCTCCCTCGCTCGCTCCGCTGCCGCCAGATCGATCACTGGCCCACACGGTTTCAAGCGCTTTGCTAATGATTCCGGCATTACGGGACGATGGCAGGCAGTAGGCGAACAATGCAACCGTCGTCGTTTGCCGATCACCCCGCGGCCGCGACCCGGCGTCCACGGCCCCTTTCAAATCGCGCGCATGGCCCCTACCTTGCGTTCATGCCTCGTTCCTCTGGATTTGAAGACGTCTCGGCTGCCTTCGTGCAGGACTTTTCGCCGACTCTGTGGACGCCGCACCGGCCCGCGCGGCCGGACAAGTCCGAGGGCGGCAAGCGGTTCAAGCTGGTGTCGGAGTATGCTCCGGCGGGGGACCAGCCCACCGCCATCGCCGAGCTGAGCGAAGGCGTCGAACGGGGCGACCAGGACCAGGTGCTGTTGGGCGTGACCGGCTCGGGCAAGACCTTCACCATGGCCAAGGTGATCGAGCAGACCCAACGCCCAGCGCTGATCCTGGCCCATAACAAGACCCTGGCCGCCCAGCTCTATTCGGAGTTCAAGAGCTTCTTCCCCGACAATGCCGTGGAATATTTCGTCAGCTATTACGACTACTACCAGCCCGAGGCCTACGTCCCGCGCACCGACACCTACATCGAGAAGGACTCCTCGATTAACGAGCAGATCGATCGGATGCGCCACTCGGCCACCCGCGCGATCCTGGAGCGCGACGACGTGATCGTGGTCGCCTCGGTCAGCTGCATCTACGGCATCGGCTCGGTGGAGACCTACACCGCCATGACCTTCACCCTGGCCGTGGGCGACCGGGTGGACGAGAAGAAGCTGTTGGCCGACCTGGTGGCCCAGCAATATCGGCGCAACGATCAGGCGTTCGAACGCGGCGTCTTCAGGAAGCGCGGCGACGTGCTGGAAATCTTCCCTGCCCACTACGAGGACCGGGCTTGGCGCGTCAGCTTCTTCGGCGACGAGGTGGAGGCGATCAGCGAATTCGATCCTCTCACCGGCAAGAAGACCGCCGATCTGCCATCAGTCAAAATCTATGCGAACTCCCACTATGTGACGCCGCGCCCGACGCTCAAGCAGGCGATCACCTCCATCAAGGAAGAGCTGAAGGTGCGGCTGGACTGGCTGACAGCCAACGGAAAGCTGCTGGAAGCCCAGCGGCTGGAGCAGCGCACCACCTTCGATATGGAGATGATGGAGACCACCGGCTCATGCGCGGGCATCGAGAACTACAGCCGCTATCTGACCGGCCGCCGGCCGGGCGAGCCCCCGCCGACCTTCTTCGAATACATCCCCGACAACGCCCTGTTGTTCGTGGACGAAAGCCACCAGACCATCCCGCAGATCGGCGCCATGTACAAAGGCGACTATCGGCGCAAGTTCACCCTGGCCGAGTACGGCTTTCGGCTGCCCTCGGCCATCGACAACCGCCCACTCAAGTTCGAGGAGTGGGAGGCCATGCGTCCGCAGACCGTCAATGTCTCGGCCACGCCCGCGCAATGGGAGCTGGAGCAGGCGGGCGGCGTGTTTGTCGAGCAGGTCATTCGCCCCACCGGCCTGATCGACCCGCCGGTGGAAATCCGCCCGGTGACCACAGGCGGCTTCAGCCAGGTGGACGACGTGATCGCCGAGGTGCGCGATGTGGCCAAGCAGGGCTATCGCACCCTGGTCACGGTGCTGACCAAGAAGATGGCCGAGGACCTGACCGAGTACATGCACGAACAGGGCCTGCGCGTGCGCTACATGCACTCGGACATCGACACCCTCGAGCGGATCGAGATCATTCGCGACCTGCGCCTGGGCGCCTTCGACGCCCTGGTGGGCATCAACCTGTTGCGCGAGGGCCTGGACATTCCCGAGTGCGGCCTGGTGGCGATCCTGGACGCCGACAAGGAAGGCTTCCTGCGCTCGGAGACCAGCCTGATCCAGACCATCGGC
>Ga0182013_10002702_pt1 | contig 23044 bp, 15 predicted proteins | sample 612S2MmetaG_FD_120487 | JGI IMG/M metagenome (GOLD analysis project Ga0182013, IMG submission 120487) | Permafrost microbial communities from Stordalen Mire, Sweden - 612S2M metaG | ecosystem: Environmental > Terrestrial > Soil > Wetlands > Permafrost | place: Sweden: Stordalen | collected... | reverse complement strand
CAGCAGGCCGATGTCCTCGTAGATGCGCGCCGTCCTCGAGTTGTAGTTGCCGGTGCCCACGTGGCAGTAGGGGCGGACGCCGTCTTCCTCGCGCCGGAGCACGAGCGCGGTCTTGGAATGGGTCTTCAGCCCGACGATGCCGTAGACGACGTGCACGCCCACCTCTTCGAGGGCGCGGGCCCACCCGATATTGGCCTCCTCGTCGAAGCGCGCCTTGAGCTCGACGATGGCCGCGACCTGCTTGCCGTTCTCCGCCGCCTGAATGAGCGACGCCACGATCGGGCTGTCGCCGCCGGTGCGGTACAGCGTCTGCTTGATCCCGAGCACCGCCGGGTCCTCGGCCGCCTGTGCGACGAACGCCTCGACCGACGTGGCGAAGGAGTCGTAGGGGTGGTGCACCAGGACGTCGCGCTCGCGCAGGAGGGCGAAGAACTCGGCCGGGTCGTGCGCCACCTGGGCCAGCCGGGGTGGCGTCATGGGCGTCCACGTCTCGCCGTGCAGGTCGGGGCGGTCCAGGGCGTAGACGCCCCACAGGCCGCTGAGGTCGAGCGGCGCGCTGACCCGGAAGATGCCGTCGGCGCCGACCTCGAGCTCGGTCGCCAGCAGGTTCGCCAGCTCCTGGCCCGTGTCGGCCTCCACCTCGAGGCGCAGTGCCTTGCCGAAGCGGCGGCGGCGCAGCTCCATCTCGATCGCCACCAGGAGGTCGTCGGCCTCGTCCTCCTCGAGGGCCAGGTCGGCGTTGCGGGTCACCCGGAAGGCGTGGTGGTGCCCGATCGTCATCCCCGGGAACAGCGAACCCAGGTGGGCCGCGATGACCTGCTCCAGGGGCACGAAGCGCTCGCCGTCGGGCATGACCACGAAGCGGGGCAGCGCCGGCGGGACCTTGACCCGGGCGATGCGCCCTTCCCCCGACGCCGGGTCCTGCACCTCGACCACCAGGTTGAGCGACAGGTTCGAGATGTACGGGAAGGGGTGGCCCGGGTCCACGGCGAGTGGTGTCAGCACGGGGTAGATCTGGCGCTGGAAGACGTCGACCAGGTGCTCGCGGTCGTCGTCATCGAGCGAGGACCAGCTGGAGAGGCGGATGCCGGCCTGGGCGAGGGCGGGCACGATGAGGTCCAAGAAGATGTGGTCCTGGCGCCGGACCAGCTCCTCGACCCGGCCCCGGATCATCGTGAGCTGCTCGCCGGGCCGCAGGCCGTCGACCGAACGCGTGCGCACGCCGGCGGCTACCTGGTCCTCGAGCGCGGCGACCCGGATCTGGTAGAACTCGTCGAGCAGCTCGGAGAAGATGGCGAGGAACTTCGCCCGCTCGAGCAGCGGCTGCCCGTCGTCCTCGGCCAGGTCCAGGAGGCGTGACCCGAAGTCCAGCCGTGACTGCTCACGGTTGGTGAAACGCTGGTACCCGAACGCTTCGATCTGCTGGTACGTGGGCGGCGGGTGGTGCTCGGTCCCCGACAACCCCGCTTCCACATCGGATTCCGACGCCGGCACGTCCCCGACCTGGGCGTCCGTGGATGGGGTGGGCTCCGCCGGGGGTTGGTGCTGAGGCTCGGTCTGGGTCATGGGCGGAGGGTCGACGTCGAACGCGTCACGGCGGGATGTCACCCGGGATCCTACCCCTCACCACTACGATTCGCCCGGTGCCCTCACGTGCCCGTCGCAGCCCGATCCCGCTCTACGTCTGGGGCCCCAAGCCCAAGCGCCGCACCGAATTGGGGCTTCTGGTGTTCGGCTCGCTGCTCATCGTCTCGCTCTACGTCATCGCCGTGCTGGGCCAGAAGTCCAAGATCCCGGCGAACATCGGTCCCTTCCTCGGCATCGTGTTGGGGCTGGCACTGATTGCCCACATGGCGAACCGCTGGCTCGCCCCCAACGCCAACGCCGTGATCCTGCCCCTGGCCGTGCTCCTCAACGGCATCGGCTACGTCATCATCGCCCGCTGGGACCCCAGCGAGGCCAAGGGCCAGGCCGGGTGGGCCGCGCTGGGCGTCGGGCTCTACGTGCTGACGCTGCTGGTCGTGCGGTACTCGCGGGATCTGGAGCGCTACCGCTACCTGTTGCTCCTGCTGGCCGGTGTGCTCCTCGTGGCGCCCCTGTTCTTCTCCCCCATCGGCGGCGCGCGCCTCTGGGTCCACTACGGCAGCATCTCGTTCCAGCCGGTGGAGTTCTCCAAGATCCTCCTGTGCATCTTCTTCGCCTCGTACTTCGCGGAGAACAAGGAGATGCTCACCATCCCGACCGCGCAGGTCGGCAACCGGCTCTACCTCGACCCCCGGCCCCTGCTGCCCATCCTGGTGGCCTGGGGCGCCGCCATGGCCATCATCGGGCTCGAGGACGACATCGGCTTCGCCGCCCTGCTCTTCGTGCTCTTCATCGGCCTGCTGTGGGTGGCGACCGGCCGCGTGGGCTACCTGCTGCTCGGGCTGGTGCTCTTCGGCGTGGGCGCCTACATCGCGGCGCGCTACTTCGGCCAGGTCCATCTGCGGGTGACGGAATGGCAGAACCCCTGGCCGACCAGCGCCAATCCCAATCCGGGCGGCTACCAGCTCAGCCAGGCCTGGTACAGCATGGGCACGGGCGGGGTGGGAGGCACGGGGCTGGGCTTCGACCACTACGCCTATCTCATCCCCGAGCTGACGAGCGACATGATCTTCGCCGCCATCGGGACCGAAATGGGCCTGGTCGGCTGCGTCGCGGTGGTCATGGCCTTCATCCTCTTGGTGGGGGCGGGCTTCCGCGTGGCGCAGACGGCACGCTCGGACTTCTCACGGCTGATGGCCACCGGGCTGACGCTGATCCTGGGTTTCCAGGCCTTCTTCATCATGGCCGGCGTGGTGCGGCTGTTGCCCTTCACCGGGATCACGCTGCCCTTCGTGGCCTACGGCGGCTCGTCGCTGCTGGCCAACTACATCCTGATCGCGCTCATGCTGCGCATCTCCGACGAGGGCGCCCAGGCCCAGGCGGCCATGATCGCCGCGGGGGCGGCCGGCGCCCCCGGCGAGCATCCCATGGTCCCGGCGCGTTGAGGTCCGGCCGCCGCGCCGTCGTGGCGTAGGCCCGGCGAGGCGGGCTACCCGGCGGGCAGCCTCACGAGTGGCCCAGGTTCTCCACTTCGGTGAACAACGCACCCTGCGCCGCGCCCGACCCGGACAGGCCGCCGCCGGGGCCGCGCAGGACGAAGGCGATGCCCACGGCCAGGACCGCACCGGCGACGGGGCCGGCGATGTAGACCCAGTAGTCGGTGAAGGTCCTCGACACCAGGTCGGGTCCGAACGTGCGGGCCGGGTTCATCGATGCGCCCGAGATGGGGCTGCCCCACAGGCCCGCCAGCGCGATGTACGAGCCCACCCCGAGGGCGCCGATGATGCCGACGTTCTGCGCGCCCGACGCCGTGCCCAGGATGACGCTGACCAGACCCACGGTCAGGATGAGCTCCATCCAGAACGCGGCCATGTTCGAGTACCCGTGCGCCGGGTAGTTGGACCCGTACGTCGCCGACACGTTGATGACCGAGCGGAGGAACAGCGCGGCCAGCGTGGCGCCGGCCAGCTGGGCCACGACGTAGCCGGGCACCCGACGCCACGGGAAGTCCTGGCGCAGCGCGAAGGCGATGGACACCGCCGGGTTGAGGTGGGCGCCCGAGATCTTGCCCATGAACAAGATGATGGCCAGCACCATGAGGCCCGGCGCCACCACTGCCGCGGTGCGGCTGATCACGCCGGGGAAGGCGTGGCCCATCATGCCGCCGCCGGCCGCCACCAGCACGAGGAAGAAGGTGCCGAGCACCTCGGAGAAGATGCGGCGCCACTCCTGGCGGGGATCCTTGAAGTTCTCGATGCGGTCGAGGATGCCCTGCTCGTAGTGGGCCAGCGGTCCGAATGGGACCGCGACAGTGCCCTGTGGTTGCGGTGTGACGGGTGTGCTCGCCGGACCGGTCATACGCATCGCTCCCCTTTGGTCGGCCGCCCCCCTGATCCGCGTCGCCTCGGGCCGGGGGCGGGACATTTCGTGCGGGCCTCCGGCCCGCGCCGGGGACGATCCTAGAGGGAACGCCCCCGAACGTCCGGGGTTGGGGGGCGTCCGTGCACGAAGGGGCGAACGCCCCTGGACCGCGCCCCTCGGTTCCTGGACAATCACTCGGGGAAGACCGGGGATCCGGAGAAGAGGAGCGCACCACCATGCCAGCCGATTTCAAGGACCGGACCGACTTCGAGAACGCCGACCGGGGCTTCATCGCCAGCATCGAGCCGATGACGATCAGCGACGCCGACGGGCGCCGCATCTGGGACATGGACGGGTGGGCCTTCCTGGAGGGCACCTGCCCCGAGACGGCCAACGCCAGCCTGTGGCGCCAGGGTCAGCTCAACTGCCGCCACGGCCTCTACGAGGTCACGGAGGGCATCTACCAGGTGCGCGGCTTCGACCTCTCGAACATGACCCTCGTCGAGAGCGACCACGGTGTCATCGTCATCGACCCCCTCGTGTCCCAGGAGACCGCCGCGGCCGCCCTGGCCCTCTACCGGGCCCACCGCGGCGAGCGGGCCGTGACGGCGGTCATCTACACCCACGCCCACATCGACCACTTCGGGGGCGTGCTCGGGGTCGTCGACCGTGACACCGACGTGCCCATCCTCGCTCCCGAGCACTTCTTGGAGCACGCCGTCTCCGAGAACGTCTATGCCGGCACGGCGATGCTGCGCCGGGGCTTCTACTACGGCGGCGTGGCCCTGCCCAAGGGCGCGAAGGGCACGTTGGGCATGGGGCTCGGTCCGACCGTCTCCACCGGCTCGGTGGGGCTGATCGCCCCGACCCTCGACATCACGAGCACCGGCCAGGAGGAGGTGCTCGACGGCGTCCGCATCGTGTTCCAGTCCACCCCCGGGACCGAGTGCCCGGCCGAGATGAACTTCTACTTCCCGGACCACCGGGCGCTGTGCCTGGCCGAGAACGCCACCCACAACCTGCACAACCTCCTGACGCTGCGGGGGGCCCAGGTCCGGGACCCCCGGATCTGGTCGCGCTACCTCGCCGAGGCCGCGGAGCTCTTCGCCCACCGGTCCGACGTGGCCTTCGCGTCGCACCATTGGCCGACCTGGGGAGCCGACAACATCATCACCTACCTGGCCGAGCAGCGCGACCTGTACGCGTACCTGCACGACCAGACGCTGCGCCTGATGAACCAGGGCTACGTCGGCACCGAGATCGCCGAGATGATGGAGATGCCACCGGGGCTCGACGCGGCCTGGCACACCCACGGCTACTACGGGTCGGTCAGCCACAACGTCAAGGCCATCTACCAGCGCTACCTCGGGTGGTACGACGGCAATCCCGCGCACCTCTGGCTGCACCCGCCCGTCGCCGCGGCCGAGCGGTACGTGCAGGTGATCGGCGGGGTGGATGCGACGGTGGCCAAGGCGATCACGTTCCTCGAGAAGGGCGACCTGCGCTTCGCGGCCGAGCTGGCGAGCCATGCCGTCTTCGCCGCCCCCGACAGCGAGACGGCCCGCCAGGTGCTCTGCACGGCCCTGACCGAGCTGGGCTACGGGTCGGAGTGCGCCACCTGGCGCAACTGCTTCCTGATCGGGGCGCAGGAGCTGTTCCACCCGATTGAGCACACCGAAGTCAGCTCGGCGGGCATGGCTCCCGCCCTCACCGTCACCCAGCTGTTCGACTCCATCGCCATCCGGATCAACGGGCCCAAGGCGTGGGACGAGCGCCTGCGCATCAACTGGGCGATCACCGCCGGCAACGGCGGCGGTGGCGGCAACGGCTCAGCCACCGAGCACTACCGGATGGAGCTGAGCAACGGCGCCCTCATCCACTTCCCCACCGCCCTCAACGAGGAGGCCGATCTCACGGTCACACTGACCAAGGCGCAGCTGGTCGGCTTGCTGCTCGAGAGCCGGACCGACGGGGTCGACATGTCCGGTGACGCCGCCGTGCTGGCGACGCTGGTCGGACTCGTCGACAGCCCCGATCCCGACTTCGCGGTGGTCACCCCGTAGGCACCGCGTCCCGCGCTCAGGTGGCGTCGGGTTCGGAGCCGCCGGCAACCTCGTAGGACCACAGCTCGGACGACACCGACACCGGCCCACCGTGCGGCGACGGCCGGTCGGCGCCGGCGTGGCCGTGGGCGAAGGCGGGCGAGGAGACCCAGCTCTGGAAGGACTCCTCGTCGCGCCAGCGGGTCACGACGAGCCATTGCCGGCGGTCGTCGGTGGGGCGCAGGAGCTCGAAGCCCTCGAACCCCTCCTGGTCGTCCACGGCCCCGGCGCGGGCGGCGAAGCGGCGGGCCAGCTCGTCGCCGGCGTCGGCCGGCACCGTGATGGCGTTGATCTTGATGACGGTCATGGCCCGATCTGATCAGATCCGGCCGGCCGGCGCAGTTCGGGGGTCGGGTCAGGCTCAGTCGATCGGGTCGACGTCGCCCAGGCTCTCGAGCAGGCGCTCGTCCACCAGGATCGGCGACGGCACCGGCATGCGCAGGGCGAGCACGATCCCGTCGGAGGGGCGGCAGTCCACCCGCTCCCGCCCCCCGGGGGTCATGAGGTCGAGCTCGGCGAGGAGCGTGCCCTCCTCGCGGCCCACGAGCCGGACCGCGATCACGTCGATGCGCGCCCTTTGGAGCACCTGCATGAACAGCTCGTGGGTCATGGGCCGTCGACCCTCCATGCGGCGCAGGGCCTGGGCGATCGCCGTCCCCTCGGGCAGCCCCACCGGGAACACCAGTGTGCGCATCGGTGGCTCGGACTCCACCAGGGTGACGGCGGGGTACTGCGAGGGCAGGTCGAGGAGCACGTCCTCGACGTCCATCACCCGGAACGACGCCACCGGGGCCGGGGCGGCCCGGACCTCCGACTCGGCCTCCGCCTCTTCCAGCGCCTCCGCCTCCGCCTCCTCGACGGGGACGGGGACGGGGACGGGGACGGGCTCGGGCTCGACGGCGGTCACCTGAACCGCCTGCGTGCGCCCACGCTCAGCGCCAGGCCCACGGCGCCGAAGAACACGAGGACGGCGGTCCCGCCGTAGCTGACGAAGGGGAGCGGGATCCCGGTGATGGGCATGATGCCCATGGTCATCCCGGCATTCTGGAACACGCTGAAGGCGATGAACGCGAACAGGCCGGCGCAGATCAGGCGGCCGAAGATGTCCCGTGACACCACCGCCGCGTGCAGCACCCGCCAGGCGATCACGCCGAGCAGGGACAGCAGCCCGACGGCGCCCACGAAGCCGAGCTGCTCCCCCACCGCCGTGAAGATGAAGTCGGTCTGCTGCTCGGGCACGTAGCCGAGATTCGTCTGCGCGCCGTGCCCGATCCCCGATCCGAGCAAGCCGCCCGACCCGATGGCGTTCTTCGCCTCCTGCAGGTTGTAGATGGCCGACTGCACGTAAGGGTTGCTGCTCTTGTTGTTCGGGTTCAAGAACGTCGTCAGCCGGGCGATCTGGTAGTGGTGCAGCAGGCCGCCCTCCACGGCGACGAGCGCGAGGAGGACGGTCCCGATGAGCAGCAGCACGAGGATCCTCATCGGCAGGCCCGCCACGGCGAGCATCACGAGCAGGACGATGATCATGATCATCGCCGTCCCGAGGTCGGGCTGGAGCAGGACGAGCACGATCGGGATGCCGGCCATGATCAGCAGGCGGAAGACGTCGCGCCAGGCCAGCCCCTCCTCTTCTCGGCGCGCGCAGTACGACGCCACGGCCAGGATCAGCGCCAGCACGGCGAACTCGGAGGGTTGCAATTGCAGCGGGCCCAGGCTGAACCAGCGAGCCGCGCCCTGGGCGCTGCTGCCCACCACGAAGACGCCCACCAGCGAGAGCACGATCAGCCAGTAGAGGACCGTGGCCAGGGGTTCGAGGCGCCGGTAGTCGAAGATGGCCACCACCAGCATGGTGATGAACCCGAGGACGACGAAGAGCCCCTGCTTCTTCAGGAAGCTCTTGGGATCCTCCCCCTGGGCCAGCAGTGGCCCGCGGGTCGCCGTGTAGACCATGACCACGCCGATCACCGAGACCAGCAGCGTGGCCACGACGAGGATCAGGTCGAACGGGGGGACGCTGCGGCGGGAGGCAACGTGTGTTCGGGCGAGTGTGGTCATAAGGCGGATTCCCGGCCAGAATACCGGCCGTGCCCCCTGGCTCCCTTTCGCCGCTCGATGCCCTGGTGGGCACTCTGGGCACCACCGACCAGGTCGATCAGGGCGGGGGCTGGCTGTACCACCTTCTGACCAAGGTGGGGGTGAGCCCGGACACGGCGTCGACGGTCACCGACCTCATCATCCGCCCCCTCGGCATCATCTTCGTGGTCGTGGTGGCGTTGATCGCCGCTCGATACGGCGCCAAGGTCGTCCGCCGCATCCTCGAGCGAGTGGCCGACCAGGCCGCCGCCCGGTCCGGCTCGCAGCGGGCGGGGGCACGGGTCGCCACGATGTCGGGCGTGGTGGCGAACGTCTGGCGCTTCTTCGTGTTCGTCGTGGCGGGGGCCATCGTGCTCGGGATGCTGGGCATCAACCTGACCCCGCTTCTGGCCAGCGCCACCATCATCGGCGCCACGCTCGGCTTCGGGGCGCAGCAGATCGTGCGCGACTACTTCTCCGGGATCCTCATGACGATGGAGGACCAGTACAACATCGGCGACTCCGTGACCGTCGGTGGCGTGACCGGGGTCGTCGAGGACGTCACCATGCGCCTCACGCGCTTCCGCGGCGTCGACGGGACCATGTACATCATCCCGAACGGTGACATCCGACTGGTCGGCAACCTCTCGCGCGGTTGGGCCCGCGCCGTCGTGGACCTCGCCCTGCCGGGCGCCTCCGCCGCGGACCTCGACACCGTGCGGCGCGTGATCGAGGAGGCGGCCCACCACGTCGCCGTCGATCCCGCCTTCGCCTCGCACTGCACCGAGCCGCCGCATCTCGTGGGCCTTCTCGCCGCGGACTCGTCGACCATCACCATGCGGGTGACGCTCCTGACCGTCCCGTCCCAACGCGACGCGCTGACCCGGGCCCTGCGCGAGCAGGCGGTCGTCGCACTGGCGCAAGCGCACCTCTGGCCCGCCGAGGCCGCGCCGGACTAAGCCGGCGGAGCCGAGCGCGCCGGCCGCTCCTCAGCCTTCCCTTGGGCTGGCCGCCTCGGCCGCGCGCCACATGGCCTCCACCGGAGGCTCCACACCGGTCCACAACACGAGCTGCGCCGCCGCCTGGTGCACGAGCATCCCGAGGCCGTCGACCGCCGTCGCGCCACAGGCCACCGCCTCTGCGAGCCACGGGGTCACCCGGGGCGCGTAGACCAGATCGGCCGCCACCTGGCCGGGTTCGAGCAGGTCCGGAGGGACCAGCCAGACCCCGGGGCCTCCCGTCTGGCCGGCCACGCCGGCCATCCCCACCGGCGTCGCGTTGACGACCAGGTCGGCCGCCGCCACGGCCTCGGCGATGGACCCTTCGGTCAAGGGCACCACCGAGCCAACCGGACCGGCCAGCTCGGCCGCCTCGTAGGCCCGTTCGGGGGTCCGGTTCACCACCGCCACCTGGGCCGCCCCGCCGACCGCGAGCGCCAGCACGACGGCGCGCGCCGCGCCACCGGCGCCCACCACGACACAGCGGCGGCCCTCCGGGGCGAAGCCGGCCCCGCGGGCCAGCGACGACACGAACCCCTCGCCGTCGGTGTTGGTCCCGAACAGGGCGCCGTCCCGGTTGACGATGCAGTTCACGGCACCGAGCCGGCGCGCCACGTCGCTGCACTCGTCGACGAGCGCCGCGACGTCCGCCTTGTGCGGCATGGTCACCGAGAGGCCCGTGACGCGCGACAGGCGCATCGCCTCGAGCGCGGCGGCCGCCTGCCCCGGTGGAACCTCGAACGCGAAGGAGCGCCACTCGTCCGCCAGCCCGAGGGCGGCGAAGGCGGCGTTGTGCAGGAGAGGTGAGAGCGAGTGCGCCACGGGGCTCCCGATGACGCCGACGATCGTGGCGCCGGCGCCGGCCTCGCTCCGGGCGCCGTCCATCGTCACAGGAGCGACCGGCTCACGGGAGCCCACGGGACTTCGCCAGCTGCTCGTTGGCCTGCTGCTGGGCATAGGTGTCGGAGAAGGCCATCGTCCCGTCCTTGTCGACCAGCACGAAGTACAGCCAGCCGCCCGGGGGCGGATGCAGGGCGGCGTCCATGGCATCCTTCGACGGCATGCAGATGGGGGTGGGCGGCAGCCCCTTGTTGAGGTACGTGTTGTAGGGCGACTGGATCTTGAGGTCCTGCGACGTCACGGGACCACCGTCCTGGCCGAGCGCGTACAGGACCGTCGAGTCCATCTGCAGCGGCATGTCCTGGGCCAGGCGGTTGTAGATGACCCGCGCCACGTCGGGCATGTTGACGGGGATGTAGCCCTCCTTCTCCACCACCGAGGCCGCCGTGATCACCTCATAGGGCGTGAGGCCGAGCGACGCCGCCGACGCCGTGCTCAACCCGGCGGCCAGCGCGTCCTGGTCGAAGCGCTGCACCATGGCGCGCACGATGGTGACGTCGGTCTCCCCCGGGAGGATGAGGTAGGAGCCCGTCCCGAGCATCCCCTCGAGGTCGTTGGACCCCGGCGGCGAGAAGGCCGAGTGCACCGCCCCGCTGGACGCCGCCGCGGTGAAGCCGCCTTCGGCGTGACCCGGCAGGCTGTCCACCTGGGCGGCCACCTCGGAGAGCGTGAACCCGGGGCGCACGTCGACCGGGTAGATGTTGGGACCCGCACTGAGGATGGCCCGGACCTCCGCGAAGGTCTGGTTCTGGTGCAGTGCGTAGCTCCCGGGGAGCACGGACGGCGCACCGTGGAAGAAATCCGAGATCCGGAAGGCCAGCGAGCTGCCGATCACGTGCTGCTGGCTCAGTGAGCTGACGATGGAGTCCGTGGACTCGCCCTGGCCGACCGTGACCACCACCTGCGGTCCCTCCGGACCGAGGGCGTACGACTCCAGCTCGTACCACAGCGTGAACGCCAGGACGAGGAGGAGCAGCACCCCGCCGACGGCGGCTACCACGCGGCGCCGGCGCCGGACCCGGGCCGAACGGGCCGCCCGGCGCTCCGTCCGGGTGGCCGCGCCCTCGGTGTCATCGGGGACGTCGGCCGCCGGCGGCTGCGGCTGCGGCTGCGGCTGCGGCTGCGGGAACACGTCGTCGGTGTCGTCGGGGCCGCTCATCCGTGATCCAGCCAGGCCTGCAGCAGCACCATGGCCGCGGCGCTGTCGATCACCTTGCGCGCCGCCTTCCCGGTGCGTCCGGCCGCCCGCAGCGAGCGCTGGGCCTCCACCGTGGTGAAGCGCTCGTCCACCGTCTCGACCAGGATCCCGAGGGGATCGAGCAGCGCGCGCAGCGCCGCGACCTCCTCGAGGGCAGCCCTCGCTGCCGGGCCCACCTCGCCCGAGAGGCTCAGCGGGAGCCCGACGACCAGCGTGGACGCCTCCACCTCACGCACCGCATGCACGACGGCCGACCGGTCGCGCCCCGGGTCGCCGCTGCGCTCGATCGTCCCCCACGGGCTCGCAATGGTGCGTCCGCTGTCGCTGTAGGCCACGCCGATGCGCCGCGTCCCCAGGTCGAGCGCCGCCACCCGACCATGACCATGGCGAGGGCCGCGCCCCGACTCGTGAGCGGTGCTGCCCCCGTCGTCGCTCACGCGGACAGAAGCCGCTGCGCCTCGGCCAACGCCGCCTCGATCTGCGAGGCGTCCTTGCCCCCCGCCAGCGCCACCTCGGGCGAGCCCCCGCCCCCACCGCCGACCAGCGCGCCCAGCGTGCGCACGAGCTGGGTGGCGTCGGGCGACCCGCCGGTCGCCGCGGCGATGGCCACCTTCGACCCGTCGGGCGAGCCGCCGAGCACGACGGCGCGCACCCCGTCGTGGCGCAGGACCGCCTGGGCCAGGCTCCGCAGCGCGTCAGGCTCCACGTTGTCCCGCCGGGCCACGACCACACCGCTGTCGGCCACCGCCTCCGCGGCCAGCGTCCGGGCCTCCGCGTCGCTCGACTGCTGCCGCAGACGGGACAGCTCCTTCTCGGCCTCGCGCTGGCGCTCGACCACCCGGCCTATGGCCGCCAGCAGCTCGTCGGGCTCGGTCCGCAGGAGCTCCGCCGCGGCCTGCACCAGCCGCTCCCGGCCGAGGGCCCGCTCCAGCGACGCGTGGCCGGTCAGCGCAAAGATGCGGCGCGTGTTCGAGCCGATGGAGCCCTCGGACACCAGCGTGACGGAGCCGATCTGGCCCAAGGAGTCGACGTGGGTGCCGCCGCAGAACTCGAGCGACGACGGCCCGGCCTGCACCACGCGCACGGACGAGCCGTACTTGTCGCCGAAGAACGCGATGGCGCCCATCTTCTCCGCCTCTTCACGCGAGGTCTCGGTCGTGTCCACCGTCACGTCGGTCAGCACGGCGCGGTTGGCCAGCGCGAACACCTCCTCGAGCTCCTCACGAGAGGGCTGCCCGTGGTGCGAGAAGTCGAAGCGCAAGTACTCGGGCGACACCAGCGACCCCTGCTGGCGCACGTGGTCCCCCAGCACCGACCGCAGGGCGGCGTGCAGCAGGTGGGTCGCGGTGTGGTTGCGCCGGATGGCCTCCCGGCGCTCGACGTCGATCGTGGCCAGCGCGTCCTGACCGGCCCGCACCTCGCCGCTCAGCCGAGCCTTGTGCGCGATCAGTCCCGGCACCGCGTACACGGTGTCGTAGACGTCGGCGATGCCCGACTCCGTCACGATGGTGCCGGTGTCGCCGACCTGGCCGCCGCTCTCGGCGTAGAACGGCGTGCGGTCCAAGAAGACCTCGACCACGTCGCCCTCGCCGCTGCCATCGTCGCCGCCGCCCTGGTCCGCCCGGAGCACGGCCAGCACCCGCGCCGGCGCCTCGTAGTGCTCGAGGCCCCGCCCGACGAACGGCGTCGGCCCCTCGGCCTCGAGCAACGCCCGGTAGGCCTCCTCGTCACCCGCCCGGGACGCCTTGGCCGCCGCACGGGCGCGCTCGCGCTGCTCGGCCATGGCGGCGTCGAACCCCACCCGGTCGACCTCGACCCCGGCGTCGCGGGCCAGCTCCTCGGTCAGCTCGACCGGGAAGCCGTGGGTGTCGTGCAGGGTGAAGGCCACGTCGCCGCCGAGCACCTTCGTCCCGGTGGCCAACGCCTCTTCCAACCGGCTCAAACCGGCGCGCAGGGTGCGGTCGAAACCGGCCTCCTCACGCGCCACGACGTTGACGATGAGGTCGTGCTGGGCCACCAGCGCGGGGTAGGCGTCGCCCAGCACCTCGGTGGCCGCCCGCACGATCGTCGGCCCGATCGGCTTGTCGACCCCCTGGCGGCGGGCCGCCATCACGGCGCGGCGCACCACCCGGCGCAGCACGTAGCCGCGGCCCTCGTTGGCGGGGAGGACGCCGTCGGCCACGAGCATGGAGATGGCGCGACCGTGGTCCGCCAGCACGCGCAGCGCGACGTCGGTGCGCGGATCGGCCCCGTAGGTGGTCCCCAGGACGGAGGCCGCCGCGTCGATGATCGGCAGGAAGAGGTCGGTGTCGAAGATGGAATCGAGGCCCTGGATGATGGGCAGGATCCGCTCCAGGCCGGCCCCAGTGTCGATGTTCTTGCGCGGCAGCTCGGTGAGCTCCCCCTGGGCGTCGCGGTTGAGCTGCATGAAGACGAGGTTCCAGATCTCGACGAAGCGCTGGTCGCCGCCGTGCTTGGGACCACCGTCGTGCCCGTAGGACTCACCCTTGTCGAAGAAGATCTCCGAGTCCGGCCCGCAGGGGCCCGTGTCGCCCATGGCCCAGAAGTTGTCCTCGTCGCCCATGCGCTGGATCCGCTCGGGCCGCACACCGACCTTGTCGATCCACAGCTGCTCGGCCTCGTCGTCGCCCTCGTGGACGGTGATCCAGAAGCGGTCGCCGTCGAGACCGAAGACGTCGGTGAGGAGCTCCCAGGCCATCGGGATGGCCTCCGCCTTGAAGTAGTCCCCGAAGCTGAAGTTGCCCAGCATCTCGAAGAAGGTGCAGTGGTAGGTGTCGGTGCCGATGATGTCGATGTCGGGGGTGCGGAAGCACTTCTGAATGGAGGTGGCCCGGGGCCACGGTGCCGGCTCCTCGCCCACGAAATAGGGCTTGAAGGGCACCATGCCGGCGATCGTGAAGAGCACCGAGGGGTCGTGCGGGATCAGGCTGGCGGAGGGGACGATCGCGTGCCCCCGGTCGGCGAAGAAGCGCGTGAAGGCCGCCCTGAGTCCGTTGGCGTCCATCGCACCAGCTTACCGGGGGCAAAAACGGCTCCGGGGCCCGCCCCGGGCTCCGAAAACGCCCCGGGCGTGGCTCAGGCCGAGGACATCCCCACGATGGGCTTGTTCAGCGCCATGCCGCCCGCCGACCCGAAGAACCTGGCGTCGCCGTAGGTGAAGATCCCGCCGTCGGCCGCCACCAGCCAGTAGCCGCCCCCGTCGGGTGACGCCGCCATGCCCACCACCGGCTTGTTGAGGCGGAGGGACCCGGCCGAGCCGAAGAACCCCGCCGTGCCGTAGTCGAAGATCCCGCCGTCGGCCGCCACCAGCCAGTAGCCGCCCCCGTCGGGTGACGCCGCCATGCCCACGACCGGCGAGTTGAGGGTCAGGGAGCCGGTCGAGCCGTGGAAGGCCGCGTCGCCGTAGGAGAAGATGCCGCCGTCGGCCGCCACCAGCCAGTACCCGCCCCCGTCGGGGGTGGCGGCCATGCCTACGATCGGCTTGTTGAGGTGCACGCTGCCGGTCGAGCCGTAGAACTGCGCGTTGCCGAAGGAGAAGATGCCCCCGTCGGAGGCCACCAACCAGTACCCACCCCCGTCGGGGGTGGCGGCCATGCCCACGATGGGCCTGTTGAGGTGCCTGCCGCCCATGGAGCCGTCGAAGCGGGCGTCGCCGTAGTCGAAGATGCCGCCGTCGGCGGCCACCATCCAGTAGCCGTCGGTGCTCGGGGTGACCGCCATGCCCACCACCGGGGCGTTGAGGTGGAGGCTGCCCGTGCTGCCCCAGAACCCGGCGTCGCCGTAGTCGAAGATCCCGCCGTCGGACGCCACGAAGCGGTAGCCCTGGCCGCAGTTGAGGTCACCGTCGAAGCCGTACTGGTCCGCGACCGACGTCGCCGAGACACCCTGCGAATTCGCAACGGTCACGTCCACGCAGAACGGCCCGTGGGCGTTGGGCGGGACCACCGTGATGGAGGTGGCGGACCGGGTGAGGATCCGGCCGGTACCGACCGAGCCGAACGTGACCGACGTGGCGTTGGCGAACCCACCGCCCGTGATCGTCACGGCCCCGCCGCCGGTGATGGGGCCCGTGTTGGGGCTGACCGACGCCACGGAGGGGCACCCGTCCGCGCCCTGGAGCGCGAGGGAGAGGTTCTGGTCGATGGGGCTGCCCAGGCCGCTGGCGGCGTCGTAGCCGGGGCCGGCGGTGAAGAGACCGCCATGCGAGTCGGTGAGGTCGTTGTTGCCCGAGGTCACGTCGAAGAAGTTCGAGCTGTTGTCGTTGGCGTAGAGCGCGGGGCCCACCCGCCCGAGCTGGGCGTCACAGCCCTGATTGGTGTCGGCGAAGAGGCCGGCGCCCGTCGGCGCCGCGATGCTGGTCCCGCCGAACGCCGTCCAGCCGCCGTCGTAACTCGAGTAGGCCACCACGCTGCCCGCCGTCGGAGCGGACGGGTACGAGAGGTCGGGCACGGCGCGGCACCCGGCCGGATCGCCACACGGATCGGTACTCCCGGCCGGGAAGCCCGCCGGCGTGGACTGCCCGGGGTTCAGCGGCCACTGCGACGAGTAGCCGCCACCGCCGGAACCGGCGTTCGACACCGAGCACCCTGCGATGTCCACGCCCTCCGTGGCGTCGTAGCAGTCGTTCCACACCACCTGGGAGGACTGCGAGGGGCTCTCCATCGCCGTCCCGCCGGCGCTGACCACGTCGGGCTGTGAGCCGGGGTCGTCCACCGCCAGCGACGTGTCCGAGTTCCCGTTCGGGAACGAGTAGCAGTCCTCCGAGCCCGAGTCACCCGCTGCCGCGATGACCGTCTGCCCCTGCATCGCCATGCGCGAGAAGATCTGGCCCTCGGCCTGCACGTCGCCCGAGCCGACGATCGACTCGCAATCGCCCCAGCTCGTCGTGACGACCTGGGCGGCGTCGTCGCTGGCGATCTGGTTGAACACGTCCAGCGCCGACACGTCGGTCTGGCTGTTCGGCGCCTCGTAGACCACGAGCGAGGCCGAGGGCGCGTTGACCGCGGCGATCTCCGTGTCGAGGGCGGCCTCGCCCTGGCCCGACGGCGGCCCCCCGGCCCCGCCGTCGACGATGACGTTGCGGATGGAGTTGGACAGGCCGTAGCAGGACTCGAAGGTCTCGAAGTCGCTCTGGAGGTACTGCTCGAACTCGACGACGGCGATGGTCTGGCCGAGCCCCGTGCGCCCCTGGTCGAACAGCTGGTCGAGCCCGAAGATGGAGGCCATCTGGGTCGAGGTGTACGACCCCTCGACGGCGGTGGCGGCCGCCGCCGGGCAGGCCTGGGGGTTGCCGACATGGGCCACCGTGGCGTGGCCCTGCGCCGGAGCCGGCGTGGGCACTGGCGTCGGCGTCGACGTCGGCGTCGGCGCTGCGGCCGACTCGGGACCGGCGCTCGAGGACGGGCTCGGCGCGGTGCCCCCCGGTGTCGTGGAGGGCTTCGTGCGCAGCATCGAGTGCTCCCGGGCCAGGCCGTTCAGTCCGATCACGGCCGTCACCGTGCCGTCCAGGGCCGCGGGGATCTGGGGCGACGCCGTGTTGACGAACGCCCGGGCCTGGTCGGGCGCCTGCACCGCCTCGAGCGGTGTCGAGAACGCCGAGGAGACGGCGGCCGCCGTGCCGGTCACGGGCAACAGGATGCTCCCGGCGGCGGGCGTGCCCACGCTGAGACCCTCGGCCTGCAGTGCCGAGGACACCTGGGCGACCTCCGACGGGGACGGGCCGAACTCGGCCGCGAATCGCGCGGACGTGAGGTAGTGGCGGTAGTCGGGCGACCCCGGCGTCGACACCGCGGCCACGGCCTGGGCCAAGCCCGCCGGGTCCTGGCCGGCGAGCGCCACGTCGAGGTGCACGACCTGGTCCATCGGAACGGCTCCGAGCTCGGCCACCCCGGCGGGCACGTGCGGCGCAGCCTGCGCCAACGTCACGCGCCGCGCACCCGAGGAGGGCGCGGCAGCTGCCGCCGCCACGGGCCCGATCACCATCACGCCGGCGCCGGCCAGTGCCGCGCAGGCGGCAGCCGCCCGCAACCCGACCCCAACCCCTCGGTGTCGCCACTTCACGAATCGGCCTCCCCGACGGTGCCCCGTTCCGCCCCGGCGCCCTCGGCACCCTCGGCGCCTCGGGGCGTCGGCTCGTAGTACACCCGACCTTCGAGTTCGTCTGGACGATACTGCTGCGCCACCACCCCGGAGGGGTCGTCATGGGGGTAGACGTAGCCCGCGCCGTGACCCAGCGAGGCGGCGCCCTTGTAGTGGGCGTCGCGGAGGTGCGCCGGCACCTCCTGGTGCACGCTCGAGCGCACGTCGGCCTGGGCCCGGCCGAGCGCCACGGTGACGGCGTTGGATTTCGGGGCCCGGGCCAGGTAGATCACCGCCTCGGCCAGGTTCAGGGCCGCTTCGGGGAGGCCCACGTACTCGACGGCGCGGGCGGCGGCCTCGGCCACCAGCAGCGCCTGGGGGTCGGCCAGGCCGATGTCCTCGCTGGCCAGGATGACCATGCGCCGGGCCAGGAACCGGGGGTCCTCCCCCGCCTCGATCATGCGGGCCATCCAGTACAGGCCGGCGTCGGGGTCCGAGCCCCGCACGCTCTTGATGAGGGCGCTGACCTGGTCGTAGTGCTCGTCGGCGCCCTGGTGGAACAGGCGGCCGTCGCGGGCCCGGGACATGTCGTCCATGGTGAGGACGACCCGCGCCGACGGATCGTCGCCGGCGGCCCGGGCCAGCGCCACCGCGACCTCGACCGTCGTGAGGGCGGCCCGGGCGTCGCCCTCGCAGGCCGCCACGACGGCGTCGATGGCGTCGTCCTCCGCGTCGGCACCCTCGAGCTCGAGACCACGCCGCACGAGCGTGCGCAGGTTGTCCGGCGACAAGGGGTGCAGCCGCCACAGTGAGGCCCGGCTCAACAGGGGCGGATTGACCTCGAAGAAGGGATTCTCGGTGGTGGCCCCGATGAGCACGACCAGCCCGTCCTCCACGGCGGGGAGGAGCACGTCCTGCTGGGACTTGGAGAAGCGGTGCACCTCGTCGATGAAGAGCATGGTGCCCTGCCCGTGCTCGCCCAGCCGGCGCTCGGCCTCGGCCAGGGCCTCGCGCACGTCCTTCACGCCGGCCGCCGTGGCCGACAGCGTGGTCAGATGCTTGGCCGTGGTGTCGGCGAGCAGCCGGGCGAGCGTCGTCTTCCCCGTCCCGGCGGGGCCCCACAGGATGGCCGAGGTGACCCGGTCGGACTCGGCCAGCACCCGCAACGGGGCACCGGGGGCGACGAGGTGCTCCTGGCCGACGACCTCATCGAGCGTGCGGGGGCGGAGCCGGGCGGCGAGTGGCGCCTGGCGCTTGAGCTGGCGGTCGGCGGCATCCGCGAAGAGGCTCACGCGCCTAGCTCGGTGCGGGTCTGGCGGCCTCGCCGTCGGCGCCGGGGGCGCCGGGAGCGCCGGGAGCGCCGGGTGTCGACGGCGGCGGCACCACGACCCGGATGCCGAGCTCGGCCAGGCTCGCCGCCGGCAACGTGGTGGGGGCACCCGTGAGGAGGTCGGCGCCCGACTGTGTCTTGGGGTACGCAATGACCTCGCGGATGTTCTCCTCCCCCGCCAGGATCGCCACCAGCCGGTCGACCCCGAAGGCGAACCCGGCGTGCGGCGGCGCCCCGTAGCGGAAGGCGCCCAGGAGGAACCCGAAGCGGGCCTCGGCGTCCTCGGGCGAGATGCCCAGCGCGGCGAACACCTCCGACTGGATGTCCCCCCGATGGATACGCACACTCCCCGACCCGAGCTCCCACCCGTTCAGCACGAGGTCGTAGGCCTGGGACCGCACCGCCAGCGGGTCGCTCGCCAGCAGCGGCAGGTCCTCGGGATAGGGCATGGTGAACGGATGGTGCGCCGGCTGCAGATTGCCGTCGGCGCCGACCCCCTCGAACATGGGGAAGTCGACGACCCAGACGTATCGATGCGGGCCCTGGCCCACCGGGGGCGCCCCGATCGCGTTGCGCAGCGTCCCGAGCACCGTGCAGGCGGTCTTGTACTGGTCCGAGACGGCCAGGACGAGGTCCCCGGGTCCCGCCTGCGTCCGTTCCAGGACGCGCGCCGTCTCCTGCTCCGACAGGTGCCGGGCCAGCGGGCCGTCCAGCGTCGTCGCGTCGCCGTCGACGACCCGGAACCAGGCCAGGCCGACCGCGCCGGCCTGCTTGGCCTGCTCGGTGAACTCGTCGAGCCGTGAACGGGGGTAGGTGGCGCCCTCGGGCACCACGAGCGCCTTGACCGTCGGGGAGGAGAACGCCTTGACCTCTGTCTCCGCGAGGACGTCGGTGAGGTCGACGAGCTCCAGGCCGAAGCGCAGGTCCGGCTTGTCGGTACCGAAGCGGTCCAGCGCGTCGGCCCACGTCATGCGCTCCATCGGTGGAGGCCGCTCCCCCGTCGCCGCCTCGGCCGCGTCGAGGACGGCCTCCGACACGAAGGCCATGACGTCGTCCTGGGAGGCGAAGGAGCACTCCATGTCGAGCTGGCTGAACTCGAACTGGCGGTCGGCGCGGAGGTCCTCGTCGCGCAGGCAGCGGGCGATCTGGTAGTAGCGGTCGAAGCCGCCCACCATGAGGAGCTGCTTGGCGAGCTGCGGGCTCTGCGGGAGCGCGTAGAACGAGCCGTGGTGCAGGCGGGACGGGACCGAGAACTCTCGCGAGCCCTCGGGGGTCGGCGCCCACAGCAGTGGCGTCTCGATCTCGGCGAACCCCTGCCGGTCCATGGCGGCCCGGATGGCCCCATTCACCCGGGCGCGCAGCCGCAGGTTGCGCTGCATGCGCGACCGGCGCAGGTCGACGTAGCGGTACCGCAACCGCACGGGCTCGTCGGACTCGGCGCGGTCGTCGACGGAGAACGGTGGCGGCTCGGACTCGTTCAGCACCTCCACCGTGCAGTCGCCGATCTCCACCTCGCCCGTGCCGATGCCCGGGTTGACGGTGCCCTCCGGCCGCTCCCTGACCGTGCCGGTCACCGCGATCACCCACTCGTGCCGAACGTCGGTGGCGTGGTCGATGACGCACTGCACGATGCCCGAGTGGTCACGCAGGTCGACGAAGGCCAGGTGCTCGCCGTGTTCGCGCCGCCGCGCCACCCAGCCGCACAGCCGCACGGTGGCGCCCACGTCCGCCTTGGTCAGCACCCCGCACAGGTGGGTGCGCATGGCGGTGGGCCGGTTCTCTTCGTGGTGGTGCTCGAGTTCGGAGGTCATCTCGTCCCAGTGTCGGTGTCGGTGTCGGTCTCGGTGTCGGTGTCAGGGCGCAGATGCGGGTGCAGGTGCCGGTCGACGTCGTTGTCGGACCCCTCGGCGAACGCGGCGTTGGCGAGATAGCTCTTGAGCTCGTCCACAATGGCAGCCCGGGGCACCGTCCGCTGCTCGTCGTCGCTGCGCAGCGGGCGCAGGCCCACGGTGCCCTCGCCCAGCTCCTGGGGCCCGACCACCAGCGCCACCAGGGCTCCCGATCGGTCGGCCGACTTGATCTGTGACTTCATGGAGCGCCCGTCGAAGGCCCGGTCCGCCCGCAGGCCGGCCCGCCGCAGCTCGGCCGTCAGCGCGAGGGCCGTGTCCCCGCCGGCCGTGTCGATGACGTAGGCGTGCAGGGGCCGGGAGGCCACCGCGGCGGCGGTCGAGCACACCCCCTCGGCGTCGCAGGCGAGGAGCACGCGCTCGATGCCGATGCCGAACCCGATGCCCGGCGTCGGGTCCCCGCCGAGCAGCTCCACCAGACCGTCGTAGCGGCCGCCGCCCCCGATGCCGTTCTGCGCCGCGTCGAGGGCGTCGGCGGCGAACTCGAACGTCGTGCGGGTGTAGTAGTCGAAGCCGCGGACCAGGCGGTGGTCGATGGTGTAGACGACCCCGAGCGCATCGAGCCCGGAGCGGACGCGGGCGAAGTGCGCCGCGCAGGCGTCACACAGGTGGTCGAGGAAGCGCGGGGCATCCGCCGTGGCGGCCCGGCACTCGGATGTCTTGCAGTCGAGGACCCGCAGCGGGTTCTCCAGGTGGCGGGCGCGGTGGGCGGGGCACAGCTGGTCGGCCCGCTCGGCCAGGAACGCGCCGAGGAGCGCCACGTAGCCGGGCTTGCAGACCCCGTCGCCCATGGAGTGCAGCTTGAGCGTGACCTCGCGCAGGCCGAGCCCCGCGAAGAAGTCGTGGGCGAGTGACACGACCTCGACGTCGAGGTCGGCGTCGGAGGGCCCGAGCGCCTCGACGCCCAGCTGGTGGTGCTGGCGGTAGCGGCCCTGCTGGGGGTTCTCGTGACGGAACGAGGGTGCCACGTACCAGGCCTTCCAGGGCGGGACGGGGTGATGCTGCACGAAGGCGCGGGCGATGGGGGCCGTGCCCTCGGGCCGGAGCGCCATCAGCTGGCCGTCGCGGTCCTCGAAGACGTACATCTCCTTGCCGACCACCTCGCTGCCCTCGCCGATGCCCCGCAGGAACACGCCGGCGTGCTCGAGGATCGGGGTCACCGTCAGGCCGTAGCCGGCGCTCCCGACCAGGTCGGCGAACCGGGCCACCACGGCCTCCCAACGGGCGGACTCGGGCCAGAGCACGTCGTGCATCCCCTTGGGCGTCCGGGCCGGGGCCGGGGCCGGGCTCTGCCCGGGCGCGCTCGACGAGCCCGCGGTCACGGGAGGCTCCTCACGGTCGGGGGTCAGACTTTCTTGCCAGGAAGCTGACGATAGGCGTCGAAGACACCGTCGAGGTGCTTGAGCGCGCTGATCAGTGAGTGCAGGTGGGTCGGGTCGGCCAGCTCGACGTCGAAGGACATGCGGCTGACCCGGTCCGGTGTCGTGGCCGTCCGGGCGGCCACGATGTTGAGGTGGTGCTCCGAGACGACCCGGGACACGTCGGCCAGCAGGCGGGAGCGGTCGAACGCCTGCACCTCGATCGTGGCCACGAACACGCCGTCGTTGCCCCGGTCCCACTCGACGTCGATCAGACGCTCGCGGGAGCGGTCGGCCAGCGCGGCCGCGTTGGCGCAGTCGGCCCGGTGCACCGAGACGCCCCGGCCCTGGGTCACGAAGCCGACGATCTGGTCGCCGGGCACCGGGGTGCAGCAGCGGGCCAGGTGGATCATGACGTCGTCGAGCCCCTCGACGTAGACCCCCGTGCCCGTGCGACGGCCCTGCCGGGACCGGCTCGTGCCCGGGAGGGCGGTCGTCGGCAGCTGCTCGTCGGCGTCCCCGCCGCCGCGCAGTGCCTTGGTGAGGCGCTGGACGATCGACTGGGCGGAGACCTGGTTCTCGCCGATGGACGCGTACAGCGCGTCGAGGTCGGCGAGGTTCATCGACTCGGCCACCTCCGTCAGCGCCGAGGAGCCCAGGAGCTTGTGCAGCGGCAGCCCGTCGCGGCGCAGCGCGCGCGCCAGATCCTCCCGCCCGTTCTCTATGGCGTCCTCCCGGCGCTCCCGGGAGAACCACTGGCGGATCTTGTTGCGGGCGCGGGTGGAGGCGATGATCTGGAGCCAGTCCCGTGACGGCCCGGCCGTCGGCGACTTGGACGTGAAGATCTCGACGGTGTCGGCCGAGGTCAGCTGGGTCTCGAGCGGCACGAGCCGGCCGTTCACCCGGGCGCCGATGCAGCGGTGGCCGACCTCGGTGTGGATGGCGTAGGCGAAGTCGACCGGCGTGGAGCGGGCCGGCAGCGCGATGACCTTGCCCTTGGGCGTGAAGACGTAGACCTCGTCCTGCTCAAGGTCGAGCTTGAGCGCCTCGAGGAACTCGATCGGGTCGTCCGTCTGGCGGTCGACATCGGCGATGCGCTGCAGCCACGCCATCTCCGTGGAGGAGTCCTCCTTG
>Ga0182013_10002697_pt1 | contig 23057 bp, 25 predicted proteins | sample 612S2MmetaG_FD_120487 | JGI IMG/M metagenome (GOLD analysis project Ga0182013, IMG submission 120487) | Permafrost microbial communities from Stordalen Mire, Sweden - 612S2M metaG | ecosystem: Environmental > Terrestrial > Soil > Wetlands > Permafrost | place: Sweden: Stordalen | collected... | reverse complement strand
TGCCGGTATCGCCCTCGCAAGGGACTGGACGATTCACCCATCTCTCTCCCGTTCTCTCCCCTCGCCATGCTGCTACGCCTCTCCTCCATCGGATGCACAGAGTTCAGCACCCAAACCGCGACTGGACGCCGTGCGCTCCAGTGTTAGATGCACCGCTCGTTCGCCGCGATATAGCCATTTCTGTTGTCGCTTGCTGCCGCCTGATCCCTGTTCTCGCAATCAAACTCGCATCCTGCCCGGAGGTTGCGGCTGCTCACCCCGCAATTACACCCTGAATCTCTTGGGATAGCCGGCTAGAGCCGTTCTCCTGTAGGTATAGCCCAGGGGCATCAAGCTCAACGCCGTTTTCCATTAGGCAAAACGGCACTGTTTTGAAAACGTCCAGTGCCCAGTCACAGGAAAACTGCTCTAAGGTCGCGGTTGCGTCTGTTGCATCTGCTGCAACTGCTGATAAATTTGCTGCGGGGTCTGCGCGCCGCCCGGCGTATGGGCCGGGTCGGGATGCGGCGTATAGCTCGGGTATCCAGGATACGGACCCGGCGCCGATGGGTTTGGCGCGGAATTGGGTGGGTTCATCCCCCCTGCATACGGAGGGCGAGGAGATCCCACTTCGCCGGGTCGGTCGTCCCCATTGGGCCGCTGCAGCGCGGCAGCTTGCGCACTCGGCGACCCACCGTTCGTGGTCACGCTATTCAAGTCTGGAGGCGTTACCCCGCCCTCTCGCGGCGTCAGGATCAGCTCCTTGGGTGCGCTCGACGCCGTCTCCCGAAGAATCATGTTGGTGTTCGTTCCATCCAGCAGGCTAGCGAGCACATCCGCTGGCGCAGCGGGTCCGTACTTGCCAAACACCCGCTCATCCGCCACGCCTCCGGTAATCTTCATCCCGGTCTGCCTGCCGATCTCGCTCAGAATCTGATTCAGACTTGAATTGTCGGCATCGACCTCCAGCAGGCCCGGTGAGTAAGTCACCTGCGCCGGTTGGCTGCTCTGCGCGTTGGCAGGCACGTCGCTCTGCGCCGTGGCAGGTGGGCTCGCCACCGCTGCCGCGCTGCTCGGCGCCGCGGCCGTCGGGCTGATCGCGGGCAGCTTCGATTGGGCAAGCCCCATGCCGCCTCCCAGAAAGACGGCCACTGCGATGCGACGCATTGAAGCGATCGATTGCATTGCGTTAACTATAGGACGATTGCGGTACCCGTAAGTCCCGCCCAATAGTTTTTTCTTGCGGATATTGCCCCAAGGTATCCAAGACGTGTTCGCTAGCGCACACCAGTCCCACCCACCCGGTTCGCATCCAACGTCGCTCTCTGTAGCATCCCGGACCCATCCACCATCATCCCGCGATAGACTGAAGCAGGAAGACCGCATGATGACAGCAAGGCAGTTCCCAGATTTGCCGAACATTGCGCGCTCATACTCCATCGCAGCCCGACGCGCGGCGTCAAGGCCTGCACCGGCGCTGCTTGCAATCTGTCTGCTCGCGGCTGCAACCGCATTCGCCCCCGCGGAAACCTGCACCACCCAGTCCGGCATGGCCCCGGCTGAGCGTGACGCCATCGCCGAGGCAGCGCGCAATCTCGCCGCAAAGGTGCAGTCCAACGACGCCACCGCGCTGCGCACAGCCTCCGTCGCCGAGTTGGCCAAGGACTTTGGCGCCCTGCAATATCTGGTCGGCCAGACCGCCCCCAGGCTTACTGCCGGCGTGGCCACGGTGGAGCAGGTCTACCTGCTCGACGCCTCCACCCTCAAACGCAATCCCGACGGATCGGCGCCCGACGCTGAGTTCTTCTGCTCGCTCAACCGCTCCACCATGGAGGCGGAGTTCGTCATTCCCGCCCTCCCGCCAGGCAGATATGCCTTCGCGATGGTCACCATGGCATCCCCGGCCGGCGCGGCCAGTCCCGCCGCATGGCGGCTGTCGTTCCTCATGCGCCAAGAGCCCTCCGACCCGGCCCAGGGCAAGTGGCTGCTCGCCGGCTTCTATCCCAAACCCATGACCGCGGCCGGCCACGATGGCCTCTGGTACTGGACCCAGGCCCGTCAATTCGCCAAAGACAAGCAGCCCTGGAACGCGTGGCTCTACTATCAGGCCGCGCAAAAGCTGCTCCAGCCCGCCGACTTCGTGATCAGCACCCACCTCGACAAGCTGCGCACCGAGGCTGCTGCCGCCGCTCCGCCTGCGCTCTCTGAAGGCGTCAGCGTGGACGCGCCGCTGGTGGTCAAGGCCGCCGATGGAAGCGAGTACCACTTCACCGGCCTCGGCGTCGACGACTCCCTCGCCCAGTCCAGCCTGGATATCGAAGTCCACCTCCGCCTCGAGCTTCCAGCCGCTCCGGCCCCCGATTCCAAGCCCGAAGCCAAGCCCGCAGCCACCGATCCCGCCGCCGCGCGCAAGCGCAACAACGCCGCCGCCAGCGCCCTCATCGCCGCCTACCCCGAGCTGCGCAAGCCCTTCCACGGGGTCTGGGTCTACGCCGAGATGCCCGGCCAGAACCCCTTCGCCACCGAGCAGCCCATGTCCGACATCAAATAGTCCGGCATCAAGTAGTCCTGCTGGCAACCCCGCCCTGCTTCCACACCTCGCGGTCCAGCCGGTACAACACCTGGTGGCGCAGCGCGTGCCCTTCCGGCAGCTTGGGGTGCTCAAAATCGCCGTCCTGGTCGCGCGCCATCCCCAGCCTCTCCATCACCCGCACCGAGCGCACATTCATCGGCACGGTGAATGAGACAATTCCTGTCAGTCCCTGGCTCTCGAACCCATCGCGCATCGCCTCGCGCGCCCCCTCGGTCGCCAGTCCATGTCCCCAATACTCAGGCGCCAGCCGCCAGCCAATCTCGACGCACGGTGTAAACCCCGCACTGAAGTCCGGCACCGCCAACCCCAGAAACCCGATCAAGCCCTGGCTGTCGCGCAGCTCTGCCGCATAAAGCCCGAAGCCGTGCTCCTCAAAGTGTCCTTCAAACCGCTTCATCAACCGGTCGGACTCGTCCCACGTCAGCAGCTTGGGCATAAACTCCATCACCCGCGTGTCCGCGTTCAGGTTGCGGAAGGCCTTGCCGTCGGAGTCGCGCCATCGGCGCAGCACCAGACGCTCCGTTGTAAGGCAGTCCTTCACATCCATGAGGCTATCATCCACCGCACCGCGGTCCGCACCCCGCGTGCGCGTCTTTGCGCTGGCCCGCCAAGGTGCTATCTTGGGATCGTTTGCACTATTGATCCAAGAAGAGAGCGGCCATGGTCAAGACGGCGAAACCGGAAAAATCATTGAGTCAGGCGATCAAGGACCGCCGCGCCACGCCCAGCTTCGACGGCGCACCCATCCCGCCCGAGGACTTGCGCAAGATCGTCGCGGCCGGCCTCAGCGCCCCCAGCGGCTACAACATCCAGCCCTGGCGCTTCATCGTCGTCCAAAGTGAAGACCAGAAGAAACGCCTGCGCGCCGCCGCCTACAACCAGGGCAAGGTCGAGGAGGCATCCGCCGTCATCGTGGCCTGCGGCGACGCCGATGGCTGGCGCAAGGACCTCGATCTCATGCTCTACCAGGGCCTCGAAGGAGGTATGCCCGAGGGCTACGCCGAACAGGCCCGCAACAGCGTTCCCAAGTACCTCTCCAGCTTCTCCAGCGACCAGATGCACGGCTGGCTCAATAAGATGGTCATGATCGCCACCACCCACATGATGCTCATGGCCGAAGTCCTCGGCTACGACACCGCGCCCATGGAAGGCTTCGAGCAGGAAAAGGTCCGCGAAGTGCTCCGCCTCCCCCTCAGCTACTGGACCGTCGCGCTGCTCGCCGTCGGACACCTCAAGGGTCCCGACAAGTTCTACGGTGGCCGCTTTGACATCAGCCACACCGTCTTCGGCGAAGAATTCGGTAAACCCCTCAAATAGTAGTCTGCCTCTCCACCTCGCGCGCCGAAAGCGTACCTCCAGCCGGGCTCGCCGAGACCATCCAGTTCCTCAAGACGCCATAGCAGCCGTCGTCAGACAAGCAGAGTCCCGTGCCGACCAACGGGAGCACCACGCGAAGCTCTAAAGGGGCGTGTGAACGCCCCACTCGTACGCCCCCGCCTGCGCCAGCCCCACATGCGCCAGCACCCGGTCCACAAACTGCCGCGCCATCTCGGTCGTGTCCTTCGGCAGGTTGTAAAGCGTCGGGATCACAGGAAAGATCGTCGCGCCTGCGTCCGACGCCAGTTGCATATTGCGCAGATGGATGCGGTTGAACGGCGTCTCGCGCACGCACAGCACCAGCCGCCGCCCCTCCTTCAGGCAAACGTCCGCCGCGCGCTCGATCAGGTTCGAAGCCATCCCATTCGCAATTCCCGCCAGCGTCCCCATGGTGCATGGCAGCACGATCATCCCATCCGACCGGTAGCTCCCACTCGCCACATTCGCCCCAATGTCCGCCTCGCAATGCTGCTCGATCTTGCTGCTCGCGTTGCCCAGCAGCTTCTCCACCAGCCCATTGCGCCCGCTCAACTGCATCTCCTGCGCGAACACCCGCAGCGCCGCCTCCGACGCAATAAAGTCCACCTTGGCCACGCGCGCGTCCGCGTTCAGCGCCCGCAGCATCTCCGCCGCAAACACCGACCCGCTCGCTCCCGTCACCGCCAGCGTCAGCCTAATTGCGGAATTTGAATCTACAGCTTTCTCTTGGTGTCTCACCCAGTGATTATCGCCCAAGCCGCACAAGCCGATCGCTGAAAGCGGATCGCTGACCGCTCAGCGCGGACAGAATAATGGTGTCATCCTGAGCGGAGCGCGCAGCGCGCAGTCGAAGAACCTGCGATTCAAGGATGTTGTCATTCTGGGCCGACCCTGGCCACAATTGCGCCGTCATTCTGGGCCGATTCTGGCTCAGAATCTCTGTATTTAGCTCTTGCCGTTGCTTGCCTTTACTGACCACTGACCACTGACAACTCTTCGCTCACCCCTCGACCACCTTCGCCCCACTTGCCACCCGCACCGGGGTCTTAACCACCTGCCGCGCATGCATCCGGAAGACCCCAAACATCCCCAGGCACACTCCGTAAGCCGCCAGCACACCCGCAGTCAACGAGGCCAGAACCGCACACACCAGCATCACAAAATCACCCACCAAAAAATCCCTCCACTTTCACTTTGATGCGAACGGCCAGCGAAGCCGACCTTATTCTTACAAGAATTCCCGAGGCCAACCGCCCCGCTCTGAAAAATTCCCGCCCTCTGCGTTGACCACTCAGATACACCGCTGCCCGCGATGGTTGTCCACAAGTCATCCTATCCGGGCCCACGCCCACAGGGCTGTGCCTCCCATCACACCTGCGCCCCGCAAATGCCGGGGCCCCGGCCAGTTTGCTCGCCCGCGCTCCCAAATGCCGTATCCTGTTAACTTGGCCGTTTCGTCGCTCACCTCGCAACCGGGTGTGCTCCGGCCAAACGAATTCGCATGGCAATCACTCACATCACGGTGCGCGGCGCGCGGCAGCACAACCTGCGCAATGTCAACGTCTCTATCCCGCGCAACACCCTCACCGTCGTCACCGGCCTCTCCGGCTCGGGCAAGTCCTCGCTCGCCTTCGACACTATCTACGCCGAGGGCCAGCGCCGCTACGTCGAAACCCTCTCGGCCTACGCCCGCCAGTTCCTCGACCAGATGGAGCGCCCCGACGTCGACGCCATCGACGGCCTCTCCCCCGCCATCTCCATCGAGCAGAAGACCACCTCGCGCTCGCCCCGCTCCACCGTCGGCACCATCACCGAGATCTACGACTACCTGCGCCTGCTCTACGCCTCCGTCGGCCAGCCCCACTGCCCCAACTGCGGCCTGCCCATCACCCGCCAGACCCCGGAACAGATCGTCGCCCAAATCGTAAGCCAGGCCACCGCGCGTGAAGGCGCGCAGGGCAGTCAGGAACGCATCACCGTCTTCGCGCCCCTGGTCCGTGGACGCAAGGGCGAGTTCCGCGAGGAGCTCGAAGCCCTCGACCAGCAGGGCTTCCGCGCCCGCATCGACGGCGAGATGGTCGAACTCACCGAAGGCATGCGCCTCGACAAGAAGAAGAACCACACCATCGAAGCCATCGTCGACCGCATCATCCTCAAACCCCTCCCACCGGCCGTCAACTTACCACTTACCACTGACCACTTACCACTTCGTTACGATACCAAGCGCCTCGAAACCTCCGTCGCCAAGGCCCTGCAGATGGCCAACGGCCTGGTCCTCATCGGCTCCCAGGACCCCGGCACCCGCCGCCAGCAGGAGAACCTCTACTCCTCCTCCATGGCCTGCCCCGACTGCGGCATCAACGTCGCTCGCCTGGAGCCGCGCAGCTTCTCCTTCAACTCCACCTACGGCGCCTGCCCGGAGTGCCACGGCCTCGGCAGCATCTACGACTTCGACCCCGCCAAGACCATCGTCGACTGGTCCAAGCCGCTGCTCGATGGCGCCATGGGCCCCGGCTCCGGATCTTCCTACCTGCTCCGCCTCATCAAGCTCGCCGCCGACCGCTACAAGATCGACCTCAAAGTCCCGTTCGACCAACTCACCAAGCCGCAGCAGGATCTCTTCCTCTACGGCCCGCCCAAGAACGAGTTCGGCCGCACCGGCTTCCACGGCATCTTCGCCTACCTGCGCTCCAACCTCGACGACACCAAGTCCGAGGGCTACCGCGAGTACATGATGCAGTACATGTCCGCGGCCACCTGCCCGCGCTGCCACGGCCAGCGCCTCCGCCCCGAGTCCCTCGCCGTCACCATCGCGATCGCCGTGTCTTCAACGAACAACGAACAACCAACAACGAACAACTCGCTCTCTATCGCCAACTTCACCGCGCTCTCGCTCGAACGTGCGCTGGCCGCCGCCCGCGCCATGCACTTCACCGGACGCGACGCCATCATCGCCAACCGTCTGCAGCGCGAGATCGTCGAACGCCTCGAATTCCTCAACGCCGTCGGCCTCGACTACCTCGCCCTCGACCGCTCCGCCGCCACCCTCTCAGGCGGCGAGGGTCAGCGCATCCGGCTCGCCACCCAGATCGGATCGAGGCTTCGGGGTGTGCTTTATGTATTGGATGAGCCCTCCATCGGCCTCCATCAGCGCGACAACCAGCGCCTCCTCGACGCCCTCGAAAACCTCCGCGACCTGGGCAACACCGTCCTCGTCGTCGAGCACGACGAAGACACCATCCGCAAGGCCGACTACGTCCTCGACCTCGGCCCCGGCGCCGGCAAGAACGGCGGCCTGCTCATCGCCGCCGGTACGCCCCAGCAGGTCATGGACAACCCCGCCTCGCTCACCGGCCAGTACCTCGCCGGCAAAATCGAGATCGTCGCCCGCCCCCATCCGCGCCCGCTCACCGGCAAATGGATCACCGTCGAGGACGCCACCGCCCACAACCTCCAGCACCTCACCGTCCACTTCCCGCTCGGCCTTATGACCGTCGTCACCGGCGTCTCCGGCTCCGGCAAATCAACCTTGGTCGCCGACATCCTCTACCTTGCCTTGGCCAAAGCACTGTACGGATCGAAAGCCGAACCCGGCGCGCATGGCAACCTCGTCGGCATCGACCAGCTCGACAAGGTCATTCAGATCGACCAATCCCCCATCGGCCGCACCCCGCGGTCCAATCCGGCAACGTATACGGGAGTCTTTACCGCCATCCGCGACCTCTTCGCCATGCTGCCGGAATCGCGCGAGCGCGGCTACAAGCCCGGCCGCTTCTCCTTCAACGTCCAGGGTGGCCGCTGCGAGGCCTGCCAGGGCGAGGGCCAGCGCCGTATCGAGATGAACTTCCTGCCCGACGTTTACGTGCTCTGCGAAGTATGTAACGGACGCCGCTACAATCAGGAAACGCTTGCCGTCAAGTTCAACGGCCACTCCATCGCCGACCTGCTCGACCTGCCCATCGCCGACGCCCTGCCCGTCCTCAAGGACATTCCCACTGCCGCCGCCAAGCTGCAAACCCTGGTCGATGTCGGCCTCGGCTACATCCACCTCGGGCAATCTGCGACAACTCTCTCAGGAGGAGAAGCCCAGCGCATGAAGCTCGCCCGCGAGCTCTCCAAGCGCCAGACCGGCCGCACGCTCTACCTCCTCGACGAACCCACCACCGGCCTCCACTTCGACGACGTGCGCAAGCTCCTCGAAGTCCTCCACCGCCTCACCGACCTGGGCAACACCATCATCATCATCGAGCACAATCTCGACATCGTCCGCAACGCCGACTACGTCCTCGACATGGGCCCCGAAGGCGGCGAGCGCGGCGGCCGCATCGTCGCCCACGGCACACCCGAGCAGATCGCCACCGTCCCCGGCTCCTACACCGGCCAATTCCTCGCCCGCCACTACGACCCGCGCTCCCTCACCCTTACTACCAACAACGGAGCCTCCCACGCGGGCCCCCAGCCCCTCGAGATCGCCGCACCCGACCGTCCCAGGAACGCCCGCGGCAAGTTCGTCGCACCCGAAAAGAAGACCGGCGTCCCCACCGCCAAACCCTCCAAGCCGCCCGCCAAGGCCCCCGCCAAATCACCCGCCGCGAGGCCTGCCCCTAAGACCGCCCGCAAATCCGTCTCCATCAAGCGGACCAAATCCGCATGAGCTTCCTTCCCGAGAACGCGCCCGCCGTCCCTCCGCCCGCAGAGAATCCCGCCGAAGACTCTCCTGCCCTCTCCCCCCGCCGCATCCCCAACCTCGGCCACGCGCTGCTCTTCGTCAGCTTTGCGGCGCTGCTGCTCTTCCTCTTCCAACTGATCTTCTTCGCGCTGGGCAAGTCGCCGGTCGCCAACCACGCGGGCGCTGTCGCCATCCAGCACCCCAAGCTGCAGATCGCCATGCTGGCCGCGACCTATCTCACCACTCTCACCGCCGCGTGGCTCTTCTTTCCCATGGCCTGGCAGCGTTCGTTCCTCGATGGCGTGCGCTGGCACTGGGCAATCGCGCGCCGCCAGGCGGGCAAACTCGTCGCCCTCGGCCTTCTCGTCGGCTTCATGATGCAGATCGTCACCTACTTCATCGCGCCGCCCAGGGCCATGCCCATCGACCAGTTCTTCCTCACCCCCGGCGACGCGTGGCTAATGGCGCTGTTTGGCACCCTGGTCGCCCCGGCCTTCGAGGAGATATGCTTCCGCGGCTTCCTCGTGCCCGCCTTCGCCATCGCCTACGATTGGCTCAGCCTTCCCCGCACCGATGAAGCCCGCGCCCGCTGGCAGGCCACCGCCGCCCTCTCTCCCGACTCCCTCATCTTCTCCGCCCTGCTCACCAGCGTCATCTTCGCATGGATGCACGCCGCCCAGTACGCCTACCAGTGGGCCGCGCTGCTCGCGCTCTTCTCCATCTCGCTGGTGCTCACCTTCGTGCGTGTCAAGACCCAGTCCGTGGCCGCCTCCACCATCGTCCACGCCACTTACAATTTCTTCGACTTCCTACTGCTCTTCGTCGCCACCGGCGGCTACCGCCACCTCGACCGCCTCACCCACTGATGCACATGACATGCACATGTGCTACTCTTTCGTCATGCCGACCTCCGCCAAGCCCGCGCCTACTCGCGCCGTCGTACTTCTCCAACCCAATGAGCGGAAACGACTGGAGAGGCTCGCCGCTCGCGAGCGCGTATCTTCGGGCGAAATTCTCCGCCGTGGACTCCATGTCTACGAAGAGCACGCCTCCGAGTCCGAACGGGAATCCTTGGCCACCCTGTTGGTTGACATGAATGCCGCACTGGATGGGGCGCTCATCTCCATCCGCTCGGCGCGCGCTGACATACGAGACAATCTGAAGAAAATCCGGCAAATGAGAGAAGCCCGCGCATGAGCCTTCTTGCTGACGCCTTCGCCACCACCAAGAAGATCCTGCTGGTGAGCGAAGAGCTCAACCGCCTGTCCGAAGACATCAAGGCGCTCTCCCTCGCCGTCACCGATCATGAGCACCGTCTCATCCGCATTGAAACCACCATCGCGCTGACTCAACGCGGCTCGCGTCGAATCCTGCCCGGAAACTGACCCGAAACGAGAGAGCGAATGCCCGCCAACCCCCGCACCGCGCTGCTCGACCTGATCGCCACGCTCTCCTTCAAGCTGGGCGACTTCACCCTCGCCTCCGGCCAGCGCTCCGACTACTACATCGATTGCCGGACAACGACGCTGCATGCTGAAGGCGGCCGCCTCGCAGGCCTGGTCTTCTACGACCTCATCCGCCAGCACATCCCGCACGCCGTCGCCGTCGGCGGCCTCACCATGGGAGCCGACCCGCTGGTCTCCAACACCGCCTCCGCCAGCGCCTGGGCGCTCGCTGATTACCACGAGATCCTCGCCCTCTCCGCCGCGCTCCAACGCGACGACCCCGCCTTCTCCGATCCCGATCCCGGCCCCGAGCCCACCCTCATCCACGGCTTCCTCGTGCGCAAGGCCGAGAAGACCCACGGCACCGGCCGCCGCATCGAAGGCTTCCTCCATTCCGGCGCTCCCGTCATCATCGTCGACGACGTCTGCACCACCGGCGGCTCGACGATTACGGCAATCGAAGCGACCCGCGAAGCCGGCATGATCGTCGCCGGCGTGCTCTGCCTGGTCGACCGAGAGCAGGGTGGCCGCCTCGCCATCGAACGCGCCCTCGCCGAGGTTCCCTCCGACCTCGATACGCAAGCCCCCTCTGTTTTGGACTCCGACCAGGAAGTCCCCTTCCTCAGCGTCTTCACCGCCACCGACATCCGCCGCGCCCACCTCGCGCTGAAGATCTAACCCCCAGTCTCCTCCTTCGGCAACCGCCTTGAAGAAGATGCTGACTTAGGCAAAGTGGGTGTCATCCTGAGCGAAGGCGAAGCCGTAGTCGAAGGACCTGCGGTTGTTCGTTCTTAGTTCTCACTTCTCACCGAACATCTTCACCGGCTTGCCCCACTCCTCGCTCAAATCCACCCAGGCCGGATTCTCCTTCTCGATCAACGCAATCTTCTTCGCCCGCGACCATCCCTTCAGCTGCTTCTCCCGCGCAATCGCATCCTGAACGTATTGATGCCGCTCAAACCACACCAGCCGATTGCAGTGGTACTTCTTCGAATAACCCTCAAATCTGCCCTCCTTATGCTGCCGTACCCGAACCTCAAGCCCGCCCGTCATGCCCACATAGAAATTGTGGCTCCGGCTCGCAACGATGTACGTGTAATACACCCGCTCTTCCATGCCACAGGGTAAACCGATCGCCCAACCGCCATCCTAACGGACTGTCATGCTGAGCGAGCGCAGCGAGTCGAAGCACCCGCGGTTGTCTTCCGCCAACCCCACTAAATTGTCATTCTGAGCGAGCGTAGCGAGTCGAAGGACCTGCGGTTGCCTTTGTACCCACTCCCCAAAGGACTGTCATCCTGAGCGGAGCAGGTCGCGCTAGCGCGACGTGCGAAGTCGAAGGACCTGCGGTTACTCTCCTACATTCAGGTCAGCAGGAACCCTCAAGAACGAGCAACCACAGGTCCTTCGACTCGTTTCGCGCGGTGCGCTCACCTTCGGCGTGCTCTACTGCTTCTTCGCGATCTCTCATGATCGAAGGCGCGTCCTGCACTGCAACGTGACCAGGTGTCCAACGAGCGCATGGGTGTCGCAGCAACTGCGAGAAGCGTTTCCTTACGACGCAACGGCAAAGTATCTGATCTTCGACCGCGCGACCAACTTCAACGGGGAAGTCCTCGAAACGGTGAAGAGCTTCGGCATCCAGCCCAAGCGGACCAGCTACCGCAGTCCCTGGCAGAACGGCGTCGCAGAACGGCGGGTGGCCCACATCTTAGCGTCCCTCCTCTGAGGTGGGTGCCCCACATCTCGCTTCTGAGATGTGGGATAGCGGGCCGCCGGGGGAATATCGAAGGCTGGCGGGGAGGCCCCCTCTTCGGTGCGCGGTCCAGTGGGATTCGATCTCCACAGCGCCTGCCTCTCCTGTCGCGTAGTGGCGGAAGCTGCACCACGCCCATTGGTCCGGCTGGGAGACGAGCCCGCGCGTCACCGGGTTGCGATGCATGTAGTGGAGCTTCTCGACGCGCTTGGCCTCGGTGTAAACATTGAAGTCATAGTAGCGGCGCTGCCAGAAGGGCCGCGGGCGGCTTTGCACCGCAACCGAGAGCTTGAGCGCTTGCAGCACCTTCGCCAGCAATATCGTGCGCGGCTCGCTCACCAGCAAATGCACGTGCTCGGGCATGACGATGTAACCGGCAACGAAGACCTCGTACCGGACGCGCATCGTCTCCAGGGAGCGCTCAAAGAGGTCTCGCGCAGCGGGTGTGCGGAGGTGGGCAAGCCGGTGGAAGCAGGAGAAGGTGACGAAGTGGAAGTCGCCGGCCCGTTGAACCCGGATGAGGCCTTTTGGCATGGGGAAATGGTACACCTGAAGCTCAGGAGGCCTTGTGACGTTCCTCCCACATCTCAGAAGCGAGATGTGGGGCACCCAGCGTACCGGCAATGATGTTCATTGTCGAAGCTGCCCGATCCCTTGACACCCACGGTATAATGGAGAAAGAAGCAAACAGGAGCGCGGCCTCGTGCCTGGCCCTGTCCTTCCCAATCAAATGCGCCAAATTGCCAAGTAACTTATTGATTCCAGCTATACTTAGTTTTTAACCCATCCGGAATCAGCGTGTTACGAGTCATACAAAAAACTGGCCCCTTTGTTTAGAAGATCATAGCGTTTTGGATAGGGGGGAGGGTGGAGGCCAACATCCTGAGTCGCAGCGCCCGTGATCCTTCGCCAGCCTTACACTGGTGCGCATGGAAAAGAGTTGGTTCCTTCCCTGTTCTCTGTTCCCTGCTCCCTCGTCGGTTCGTTCGCTTCCCAACAAATCAGGGTAAAGGAGGCAGTGCGCTGAGGTAGCGGATCAGGTTGTTCAGGTCTTCCTGCGTGAGCTTGCTGCCGTAGGGAGGCATGGGGTTGGGAGTGCCGGCGGCGGTCTTGGCAGGCGGACTGACAATCGCCGCTCGTATCTGGTCCGCGGTGCGCCGCGTTCCCACTCCGTTCAAATTCGGCCCAATCTCCCCACCCGCGTCTCCGACGCGATGGCAGAGGAGACAGTTGTTGTTCGCGATGAGGCTCTTGATGTGATCGGCACTCGAGGCATTCGGCGTCGCAGAGGCACTTGGGGTCGCGGCAGATGCGGCCGGCTGTGCCGCCGGAGCCGAAACCGCCATGCCCAACCGCGTCAGGCGGACGAGACGACCCGGCTTCGCGTCCTCGATCGCCCATAACGCTCCATCGGGTGCGACCTCCACGTCGCGGACCCGGAAGCCCATGCTCCAACGGTCGACTGCCTGCGCTCCTCCCTCGCCGTCAAAGGTGATGCGGATCAGCGCCATGGATGCCAGGCCGCTGGCAATAGCCGACCCGTTCCACTGGGGGAACATCGCGCCTTTGTAAAACATGAGGTTGCCGGGTGCGATGACGGGGACCCAGTAGATGACGGGCTTGGCCAAGTCAGGCCGCGTATCCGGGCTGGGGATGGGAACGCCGTTGTAGTTCATTCCGTAGGAGACCAGCGGCCAGCCATAATTCTTGCCGGGCTCCATCAGGTTCAGCTCATCGCCGCCACGTGGGCCATGTTCCAACTCCCACAACCGTCCATCCGGCGCAAAGGCCAGACCATAGGGAGTGCGCATGCCGCTGGCCCATGTCTCGGCGGGCGTCAGGTTGGGGCCGGGAAAGGTGTACGTCCGCACGACCGCGGCCGTCTTTGCGGCTTCCGTGTCCGAAGGCGGGTTAATGACGGGCACAGTGGCATCGCCGGTCTTGCCTGCCATGGGATTGCCGGGGGCCGGTTTGCCATCCAGCGTCAGTCGCAGCAGCTTGCCGAGCGGCTGGTTGGGGTCCTGAGCCGGCGTCATGCGTTGCCGATCGCCAACCGTGAGGAAGAGATATTTGCTGTCTGGAGAGAAGGCGACCTCCGCGCCGAACTGCCCGCCATTACCCCGCTCGCCGTCGCGCCAGATGACCTGGAGCCCTTCGAGGCTGGCCGCATCGTTGCCGATCTTTAGCTGGGCCCGCGCCAGCGCGAGGCTCGAACCGCCGGGTTCACCTGGCTCGGAATAGGTGAGGTAGACATTGTGGTCAGTGGCATAGTGCGGCGAAAGGTAGACGCCCAGCATTCCACCCTGACCCTGCCATTCAACGGGCGGAACGTTCGCAACCGGCGTCTTTGCTCCCTGCTGGGTGACCAGCTGCAGATCACCGACCTTCTCGGTGATGAGCATCCGCCCGTCGGGCAGGAAAGCAATCTTCCATGGCAGACTCAAGGTCGTGACCTGGGTGACGTTGAAGGGCAGGTTCGGGTCTGACTTCTGCTCGCCTGCGTTAACCTGCGCCGATGCGCCGCTCGAAGCCAGGGCCAGGAATAGCCCCGCGACCGCTAAGTGCCTCATAGAATGTCATTCCTTTATCGATAGAGTGACCGGACAGCAAGACGATATTCCCGGGGCCGACGGCTGTGTCGCGATCTTGCCTTAGAATATCGCGCTTCGGCGGTGGCCAACAAATCACATCAAGGAAGAACTGAATGCGGTCGAACTCTCATCGCTCTATGCCGTCCGCTCAAGCGCATCAGCCGCGCTCACGCGGCGGCGTTGTTCTAGCTGTTTCATCCAGCGTTCGTTGCCATAGAGGCCCTGCCGCAGGCCATCCACGCGAAAGTCCACATCCAGATCTTCCCAGTGGAGAGCCATTCCGAGCATCTCAATCTCGATCTTGCTGACTTTGTCTGGGTCTGCGTCGGCAACGCCCTGTAGGTCCTCTCGCGGAATCGCAAGCCGCTGTCCGGACTTGAGCTTTACAAGCAGCAATTCGTGAACTCGGTCATACTCGGCGGAGACTGCAACCTCGTAGTCGTACGGGTCGCGGGCATTGCGAATTGCGCGGTCGATCTGTTCGTCAATGTCAGCGCTTAATCTAGCCATGCGTCACCTCCCACATCTTCATCAACTCGGGGTAGTGCTCCACCGCCGTGTCGACAATCTTGCGAATATCGTTCCGTTTCGCGTTCGGCGGTTGCACCGAGTTGCGACGAACGCCGATGTTCTCCGAATCTCCAAACTCAACGACGACCGAGGTTGAACCATAGAATCCGTGCGCGTGCGGCGGATGATGGTCATGCACGTAAATGCGGAAGCTTACTCCGTCGAACGAAATACTGCCCACATCCAAATCGTAACCCAGAAAATCACGCCTTCGCTAAAATAGAAAGATCATGATTCCCACCCTCGAATGGCTCCCTGAAGGCGTCAACTTCCTCGACCAGACCAAGCTTCCGCTGGAGGAGACCTATGTCCTGGCCACCGACTACCGCCAGGTCGCCACCGTGATCAAAGACATGATCGTCCGCGGCGCGATGGCGATTGGTGTGTCCGCCGCCATGGGTGTGGCGCTCGGCATCGAGCGAAGTTCAGCAAGCTCTTTGCCCGAACTAACGGCCGAGGTCGAGGTCATCTGCAAGACGCTGGCCGAGACGCGCCCAACGGCGGTCAATCTCTTCTGGGGCATCGCCCAGGTGCGCGACCTCTATACCTCGCTCGCGGCGAAGAACACTCCTATCCCAGAAATCAAGAAGGCCGTCGTTGTCCTGGCCAACCGGCTCTACGACGAGGACATCGCCAACTGCCGCAAGCTTGGCGCATTTGGCGCGGAGCTGCTGCCGCAACAGGGCACGGTGCTGACCCATTGCAACGCCGGAGCGCTGGCCGCCTGCGGCTACGGCTCGGCGCTGGGTGTGATCCGCGCGGCCATCGAAGCGGGCAAGCAGATCGACGTCTTCGCCGACGAGACCCGTCCCTTCAATCAGGGCGCGCGGCTCACCGCGTGGGAGTTGGTCAAGGACTCGATCCCCACCACACTCATCTGCGACAACATGGCCGGCTACTTCATGTCCAAGGGCCGCATCCAGGCGGTCATCGTCGGCGCCGACCGGATCGCTGCCAACGGAGACGCCGCCAACAAGATCGGGACGTATTCGGTTTCGATTTTGGCGAAGGAGCACGGCATTCCGTTCTACGTAGCCGCGCCCTTCAACACCATCGACCTCGATACCGCATCCGGCGACCTGATCCCGATCGAGCAGCGCGCCGCCCGCGAGGTCACCCACGTCAACGGCGTTCAGGTCACGCCGAGCGGAGTCACCATCGAGAATCCCGCCTTCGACGTGACCCCCGCGAAGAACATCGCCGCCATCGTCACCGAGCGCGGCGTCCTGCGCGCGCCTTACACCGAGTCCATCCGCGCCCTGGCCAGCGCCAGCGAAATGGCCACCGTCTAGAGCTTTTCGGCCAATGCAGCAGATGAAGTCTGTGACGTAGGTCACGGACAATCCGGTCGTGCGCGCATTTTAATCGACGTTAGGCTAGCTCCACGAGCCCCCGCATTGAGCGTGTCGACCGGCTCAATGGACCGGCTCAATGATGATCGCAGGTGCCTTATGCCCGTCCTCCAACGCGTCTCGGTCTCCGTCAAGAACATCCTCTTCGCAACCGATTTTTCCTCGGCCTCGGATCAAGCAGCGGCCTATGCCAGAGCGCTGGCGCAGAACTTCCGCTCCAACGTCGAGATTGTGCATGTCTTCGATCCCTCGGTCGTCACCACCTATATGGAGGCGATCCTCGGACTGCCCGTCAAGGAGCGGCAGCGCATCACCAACGAGACGCTGGACCGGCTGCAGCAGGACTTCGCCGCCGCTGGAGTCGAAGCGCACGCCTCCCTGCCCGAAGGACATCGTCCGCACGCCACCTTGCTGAAGTTCGCCAAAGAGCACGAGACGGAACTGATCGTTGCAGGCACGCACTCTCGCTGGGGACTGGAGCGGCTGGTGCTCGGCTCTACCGCAGAGGACCTGATCCGCAACGCGGACTGCCCCGTGCTGACCGTCGGTCCGCACGCCAAGCAGCCACCCGAAGGGCCTCTGGTCTTCCGCACCATCGTCTATGCCACCGACTTCTCCCCCGAAGCCGCCAAGGCTGCGGTCTTTGCCTTGTCGTTCGCGCAGGATAGCGGTGCGCATCTTTATTTTTGTTATGTGGCTGGGGCCGATGTCCCACCCGAACAGAGGAAATCGCTGGACGCGCCCTTCAAGGCGGCGCTGAAGAAGATGATCCCCGAATCCTCTTACGAGTGGTGCACCCCTGAGACCGTCGTCGAGCACGGCGACGCCAGCGAGGGCATCCTGGAATTGACCGAACGGGTCGGTGCCGACCTGATCGTTCTCGGCGCGCGCAATGCGTCCTTCTGGCTGACCCATATTGGGCATGGTCTGACGCCCGACTTACTCGCCGAAGCTACGTGCCCGGTCATGACGGTGTGTTAGGATTGAACTTCAGAATCGTTGAATCTGGCGGAGAAACCATCATGGGGAATCCCTATGCGTTTCGCCAGAACCACAACAATGGCGCGGGGGCCAAGCAAAAGATGCCTCTTTCTTCACCAATTCGCCCCGTGCGTCAATGCGGCAATTGCGACTTCCGCTCGCTGCGTATGTTCTGCAGCCTCGGGCCCGGGGCGCTCGACGATTTCGAGTCCATCGGCGCACACTCCACGCTTCCCCGCGGCGCCAAGCTCTTTCAGGAGAATGCCCCCAGCCAGGGAGTCTTCGTCATCTGCTCGGGGCAGGTCAAGCTCTCCTGCACCTCGCGCGAAGGCAGAACGCTGATCCTGAAGATCGCCATGCCCGGAGACGTTCTCGGACTAGGCGCGGTCATCTCTGGCTCCAAGTACGAGGTCACCGCCGAGACCGTCCAGCCCACGGAGATCAAGAGCATCCGTCGCGACGAGTTTCTCGCCTTCCTCAAGAAGCACGGACAGGCCAGCCTGCACGCCGCGAAGGCACTCTCCGAAGAGTACAAGGCGGCATTTTTCGATGCGCGCCGCCTGGCGCTCTCCGGTTCCACCGCAGGCCGGCTGGCGGGCGTGCTGCTCGAATGGGCGCGAACTGAATCCTGCGGCAAGCCCGAGATGCGCCTCACTATGGCGCTGACCCACGAAGAGCTGGCTAACCTGGTCGGCTGCTCGCGCGAGACTATGACCCGCATGTTGGGACGCTTCAAGCGCGAGAAGCTGATCAAGATGCACGGCGTCTCCATCCAGATCCTCTCGCCCGAGCGGCTGGAACGCATCTCTGCCTGAGCCCTGCTGCAACCCCTAGCGCAGCCGGTGGCCAAAAGCACCGTTAATCCGCGCAGTTGCAGCGATCCAGTGACGTGATCCCTATCACAGCTTTGCCCCGGGAAACCTCCTACGATTCAATTTTGAGGAGGTGGCTCATGATTAACCAATGCGTTAATCCGGCTTGCCGGATCGAGTTCAGACTCTTCAATAGTGGCGATCTCTATGCCATCGATCGTCCGCACGGGTACCCGGAGTACTTCTGGGTGTGCTCCACCTGCGCGTCCCAATTCAACGTATCAGTCGACCCCATGGGATTTGTCTCGCTGAGGCCCCGGTCCGAAAGGGACCAGGAACCCTCCGCCGATCCCCATGTCAAACTTCGGCTCGTCGCGCATGCCGCGCGGCACATGCCCTGGCGTCGCTCCGTGCCCGCGGGCCTTCATCCGGCAGTTCAGGACTCCGGAAACCGGGGCGGTCCAACGCACGCTGCGCACCTCTAACGCTTGGCTCTTTGAGGATGATTCGCTTCTAAACGGTCACATTTTGCCGTTTCGTCTCAGAAAGAGAACTCTCTCCCATGCAAACATCCGCGACCGATTCCCTGCCGTCCTTCGATCGACTCCTCGTCGCAACCGATTTCTCGGCTGCGTCGCAAGCGGCCTTCCGCACCGCTCTGGACGCCTGCATCACCTTTCGCGCAAGCCTGCTGATCCTGCATGTCTTTGAGTACTCGGAGATGGCGCCGCCGGAGTCGGGTGGCCTGTTGCTGGAATTGCAGGGCCATTGCGAGAACTGCCGGGAGACCCTGGAAGACATGCGCCAGCAGGCCATTCGCGCCGGAGTGGAATGCGACACCCTGCTGGAGAGCGGCAACGCCGCCGCCTGCATCCTGGAGGCCATCGACGCAAAGAACGTCGATCTGGCCATCCTCGGCACTCGCGCCCTGCACGGGTTTGAACGCCTGATCTTCGGTTCCACCGCGGAGACGGTCCTGCGCGGGGCGCCCTGCCCGGTGTTGACGGTCGGGCCCCGCGTGGAGAACTGCTCCCGGGCCTGCCAGTGCGAGGGACCGATCGTCTTCGCGACCGACTTCGACTTCACCACCATGCACGCCATCCGCTTTGCTGCCGGCTTTGCCAATCTCACCGGGGCGCCGCTCCATTGTCTTCATGTGCTGCCGCGCACCCTGGAAGGAGGGTCGCACTGCGAGATCGTGCCCGGCATCATGTCCGAGGCACTGCAGCAGCTGGCCAGCGAAAGCGGCGTGGTCATCGAGCCGCCCACCTGCGCCACCACCTACGGCAGCGAGATCTCCTACGCCGTGGTGGACTACGCCCGCCAGCACAAGGCCAAGCTGATCGTCCTCGGCGTGCGCCAGGCGTCGCTGCTGGCTTCGCATGTGCCGGAGCACATCACCTACCGCATCATCACCGAGGCCAGTTGTCCGGTACTGACCCAGGCGTTCGAATCGCCGACCTGCGCGCTCAATCCGCACGCGAAGCAAGCATCGGCACGGCAACGGCCGAATCCAGTCCATCAGCGCGGCCTGGCCGTGTGACCGGCAACACAGACGGACCCACCTCCCCTGTGCAAAACTGGGCCTGAGGTGACCTATGCAATCCGTGACCGCAACCAATGCCTGCGTTGCAACCAATCCGCACTGCAAAGGCTCCTGCTCCGGTTATGGGACGCTTAGCGTCTGCCCGCCATTGATTGTGCTGGCGGTGCTCTCGACCCAGTCGCCGCGGACGAATCCGCGCTCTGTCTGAGATTCAACGCCAACCCAGGACAAGGTACTGCACTCGGGTCCGCTCAGGATCCCTGTGATGCGCTCAGAACCTTCTTTGATCATTGTTGGAGGAGCAGGATGATGAGGCAAGCAGCGCTAGCGAGCTTCGCTGCGGTCATCGTGGCGGTTGGGGCCCTTTCGGCGAGCATCTCGACCGCACAGCAGCCGCAACCGGCGAAGTCGTTGCAGTTTGAAGCGGCTACCATCAGGCCGAGCGACCCGAAACTGGAAGGTTTTTCGTCGACTTCGCCCGGTTCGCCTGGGGGTCAGTTTCAGTTGGTGAATACGCCGCTAAAGCAGTGGGTCGAGATGGGGCTGTCCGTTCGGGATTCTGCTCTGAAGGCGCCCTCGTGGATCGATACATCCAGGTTCGACCTGGATGCAAGAATGCCTGCCGGCGAGCCGGCTACACCCGAAATGCTGAAAGCGCTCTTGATCGAGCGATTTGGATTGAAATGGCACGAGGAGACCCAGACCGTCTCCGGCTATGAGTTGGTTCCCGACAAGAAGGTCCTGGCGGAGCCTTCGAGCCCGCAGGAACTGCTGAAAGGTCATGGGTCGGGCTCCGGCCCGACGCTGATTCAAGCCACAAATATGCCGATGCCGGAACTTGCGGAGGCGCTGGCAAAGGCACTCGGAAAACCCGTGGTAGACGCAACGCGCCTTTCCGGAGTATTCAGTTTCAGATTGATGTGGCGTCCGGATAGCGATGCTGTGGCGGCAGAGCAGAAGCAAAATGGAATTGATGTCGATAACCTTCCCGATTCAGTGTTTACCGCGCTGCGGGAGCAGTTGGGGCTGCGGCTTCAGAGCGCCCAGGTCCCATCGAAGGTCATCGTCGTGGACAACATCAATCGCCAACCCACCGCAAACTGATGTTCCACATTGAGCAGCCGCCGGAAAACTGAGAATCGTCCGTCCGGTCGCGAGGTCCCCGGGCCCTGAAGGTGGGCAAGCGCAATGGCTCGGGAGTAGCATCTTACGAGGCGCACTCCAATCCATGCCTCAAAGCTCCCGATGACTCCCAGACGCAAGATCGGAATCACCTGCTACCCCACCTATGGCGGCAGCGGCGTGGTCGCCACCGAGCTCGGCATCGAGCTGGCCGCGCGCGGCCATGAAGTCCACTTCATCACCTCATCGCCGCCCTTCCGCCTGAACGGCCGCGAGGCCAACATCCACTTCCACGAGGTGGATGTCTATCGTTATCCGCTGTTCGAACATCCGCCCTACGACCTGGCCCTGGCCACGCGCATGGCCGAGGTCGCCGAGTTCTACGCGCTCGACCTGCTGCACGTGCATTACGCGATTCCCCACTCGCTCTCCGCCTTGCTGGCGCGCCAGATGCTGGAGACGCAACAGGGCGCCTCGCGCCGCCGCTACCTGCCCTTCATCACCACGCTGCACGGCACCGACATCACCCTGGTCGGCCTCGACCGCTCCTATCTGCCGATCACCCGCTTCGGCATCGAGCAGTCCGACGGCGTCACCGCCATCTCCTCGCACCTGCGCGAGCGCACCCGCGAGGCCTTCAACATCCAGGGCGAAATTGAAGTCATCCGCAACTTCGTCAACTGCGATGTCTACGTCCGCGATCCCAGCAAGGTCGCAGCTATGCGCCCGCGCTTCGCCGCAAAGGACGAAAAGCTGCTTGTGCACCTCTCCAACTTCCGTCCGGTCAAGCGGATTCTGGATGTGGTTGAAGTGTTTGCGCGTGTGGCAAAGGCGCTGCCCGCGCGGCTGATGATGATTGGCGATGGCCCCGACCGCTCCGCCGCCGAGCACCTCGCGCTCAGCCTCGGTGTCGCCGACCGCATCCACTTCCTGGGCAAGCAGGACAACGTCAACGAGCTGCTTCCGCTGGCCGACCTGATGCTGATGCCCTCTGAGATGGAGTCGTTCGGCCTGGCCGCGCTGGAAGCGATGGCCTGCTCCGTTCCCAGCATCGCCACGCGCGTCGGCGGCGTCCCCGAGCTGATTGAGGACGGCGCCGGCCCGCAGGGAGGTCCAGCCAACGGCCTGCTCTTCCCCGTCGGCGATATCGCAGCCATGGGCGATGCCGCCATCGCCCTGCTGAGCGACCAAGCCCGCCTCGCCGCCATGTCGACCGCCGCGCGCAGGACCGCCAGCGACCGCTTCTGCTCGTCTCGCATCATTCCGGTCTACGAGCAGTACTACGAACGCGTCCTCGCCCGTAGCCCGGCGCTCTAACCCGGTTGACTCTCGCCCTTCGCGCGCGTACGATTTCAATGTGTACGAATGAGAGGGCCCAAATGCCGCGAGTCGCGGTCGAAGACAATAGCCGGATGTCTCTGCGGATCCGCGCCGAAGAAAAGGCGCTGCTCCTGCGAGCGGTCGCGTTGCAGCACACCGATCTAACCGATTTCGTCCTCCAACATGCCCTGCGCGCCGCCAGAAGCGTGGTCGACAAATCGGAACGAGTGCAACTCTCCGAGAGGGATGGCCTTCGTGTATTGGATTTATTGGAGAACCCTCCCGCTCCGAATGCAAAACTGTTGGCTGCCGCTCACTTGCTTCCCCGCTGGCGATGAATTCAAGGGCGTGGCATGAAGAGCCGATCGCTAAACGGCACAATCGCGAAGCCTTTGACTGCGGCGAACAAGCATTGAATGAGTTTCTGCGCCGGCATGCCCGCAAGAGTCACGATCTCGGCGGCGCGAAGACCTTTCTTGCCATTGAGAACTCCGGCGACGAAGCCATAATCGGCTTCTACAGCCTCAGTCCGGCATCTGTCGCTTACGCCCGCACGCCGGAGGTTGTGCGGCGCGGGCTGGCTCGCCACGACGTGCCCGCATTCCGGCTGGCGCGCCTGGCCGTGGATCGCAGCGTGCAAAGACAAGGGATCGGCGGACAACTCTTGCTCGCAGCGGGAAGGCGCTGTCTGCTGGCCTCGGTCGAAGTGGGCGGCGTCGCGCTTCTCATCGACGCCAAGAATGAAAAGGCGGCTGCATGGTACGCCAGCTACGGGGCCGTCCCTCTGCTCGACATGCCTTCGACCCTCATGTTGCCTCTCGCAACGATCGCCGCCGCTCTGAAGGCTGCGGGAAGGCTCTGAGACCCTGATCCTAGAAGATCTGGAAGTTGACCTCGAGATTCACCTGCACCGGCACGGGTTTGCCATCCTGGGTCGCCGGCTTGAACTTGTACTGCTTCACCGC
>Ga0182013_10002696_pt1 | contig 23058 bp, 20 predicted proteins | sample 612S2MmetaG_FD_120487 | JGI IMG/M metagenome (GOLD analysis project Ga0182013, IMG submission 120487) | Permafrost microbial communities from Stordalen Mire, Sweden - 612S2M metaG | ecosystem: Environmental > Terrestrial > Soil > Wetlands > Permafrost | place: Sweden: Stordalen | collected... | reverse complement strand
TGCGCAACGGCGCGCCTTCTCGCTGAAGGCCGATGAGGCCGGCCTGGCCACTCCGCTGGCCAATGGCGACATCGTGCGTATCGATCCGATCATCTCCGACTACCGGGAAACGGTCACATTGCGCGGATCGGTGGCCACCCCCGGACGATTTCGCTGGCATCAGGGAATGCGGTTGAGCGATCTGATGCCCGACCGGGATTCGCTGGTTTCGCGCAACTACTGGTGGCGGCGCACCCAAATGGGGCTTCCGGCTCCGGAGTTCGCTCCCTCTCTCGACAGTTTTGCCGCGCCAACGGAGCCAGGCGGCTCTCCCGATGCTGTTTTCAGCGCTCATCCAGAGCCGCTGCCTTCGGACGACGACCCCTCCGCGGCGATGCAGAAGGCCTCCGCAAGCCGCTCATCGGGATCGGCGGGCACTGTGGGCAGCGTGGTGGTCAACCAGCGGCTGGGAAGAGAATCCGCGCTGCTTCGCCCGGCCTTTGAAACCGACTGGAACTACGCGGTAATCGAGCGGTTGGACCCGTCCACCATGGCCACCTCGCTGATCCCCTTCGATCTGGGCAAGCTGGTGCTCGATCACGATGCCTCCCAGGATCTTGAACTTCAGCCGAGCGACATTGTCACCGTCTTCTCGCAGGACGAAATTTCCCAGCCCATCGGCCAGCAGACAAAGTATGTGCGGCTGGAAGGAGAGTTTGCGCATCCCGGCGTCTACAGCGCCCAACCGGGAGAAAGTCTGCGTTCGCTGGCCGAACGCGCCGGAGGGCTGACGGACAAGGCCTATCTGTATGGGGCGGAGTTTACCCGCAAGAGCACCCAGGCGATCGAAGAGCAGCGTTTGAAAGAGTATGCCGACCGCCTCGAACATCAGTTGGCGCGCAGCTCGATCGCCATGGCCAGCGCGGGCAATGGCAGTACGCCGCAGGGAGGACAACCGGAACTGGCCGTCTCACTCAATCGCGAATTGATCGGGCGGCTGCGCCAACTGCAGCCCACGGGAAGAATCGTACTCGAGCTGAACCCGCGCAGCGCGGGAGAAAAGCAGTTGCCGGAGATGTCGCTCGAGAATGGCGATCAGTTGCTGGTCCCGCCCACTCCCGCCACCATCCAGGTGGTCGGCGCGGTGCTCAATCAGAATGCTTTCCTTTATCACGAAGGCGCCCGGGCCGGCCAGTACCTTCATCTGGCCGGCGGCCCCAACCGCGACGCCGACCGCGGACAGAGCTTTGTGCTGCGGGCGGATGGATCGGTGACCAGCCACGGCGCTGGCCAATCGATCTTTTCTTCAGGCTTTGAAAATGTGCGCCTTTACCCCGGCGACACCATCGTTGTCCCGGAGAAGAATATAGGGCCCGGAGCCTTGCGCGAGTTCCTGTCCTGGTCGCAGCTCTTCTCTCAGGTCGCCCTGGGAGCGGCGGCCATCGACGTGATCAAGTAAAGCGGTTCTCCAATTCATGTGGAGTTTCAAAAGTCGCGCAAGGTGGCTTTTTCTTGTGGGAACCGTAGCCTGGAGCGCGGCCTTGAATCGAAGCCTGGAGCGGTGCGCGCCTACCCCTTGGCGAACATCTGCCGGATGCCGCGCAGCGCCTGACGGGTGCGCTCTTCGTTCTCGATCAGCGAGAAGCGGACGTGCTCGTCGCCGTATTCGCCGAAGCCGACGCCCGGCGAGACGGCGGTTTTGGCCTCGGTGAGTAATAATTTCGAAAACTCCAGCGAGCCGAGTTTACGGTACTGCTCGGGAATCTGCGCCCAGACGAACATCGTCGCCTTGGGCGAGATGACCGGCCAGCCCAGCTTGTTGAGGCCCTCGATCAGCACGTCACGGCGCTTGCGATAGATTTCGCAGATTTCGTGGACACACTCCTGCGGGCCTTCGAGGGCGGCGATGGAAGCGACCTGAATGGGCGTGAAGGTTCCGTAGTCGAAGTAGCTCTTCAGCCGCGCCAGGGCGTTGACCAGCACCGGATTGCCGACCATGAAGCCGACGCGCCAGCCGGGCATGTTGTAGCTCTTGGAGAGGGTGAAGAACTCGACGGCAACGTCTTTGGCGCCCGGAACTTGGAGAACGCTGGGAGGCTTGTAGCCGTCGAAGGCAATGTCGGCGTAGGCCAGGTCGTGGATAAGGTGGAAGCCGTACTCGCGCGCCAGCTCGACCAGGCGCGCCAGAAAGGGCAGGTCAACGCACTCGGTGGTCGGGTTCGACGGGAAGTTGACGATCAGGGCCTTGGGCCGGGGGGTCATGCGCGGAATCAGATCCTCGAGCTGGGCCAGAAACTGCTCACGGTCGTGGATAGGGACGCTGACCACGTGAGCGCCGGCGATCACCGGGCCGTAGATGTGAATGGGGTAGCTGGGATTGGGCACCAGCACCGTGTCACGCGAGTCGAGAATGGCCAGGCAGAGGTGGGCGATGCCCTCCTTCGAGCCGATGGTGACGATGGCCTCGCTGTTGGGGTCGAGATCGACATCGTAGCGCGTCTTGTACCAGTTGCAGATGGCCTTGCGCAGCCGGGGCAGGCCGCGGGAAACCGAATAGCGGTGGGTCACGGGCTTCAGCGCCGCTTCGATCATCTTGTCGACGATGTGCTTGGGGGTGGCCCCGTCGGGGTTGCCCATGCCGAAGTCGATGATGTCCTCGCCCCGGCGGCGGGCGGCCATCTTCATCTCTCCGGTGATGTTGAAGACGTAAGGCGGGAGGCGCTGAATGCGGCTGAACTCTTCCATTCTTCAATTTTAGGACACGGGGCGCAGGAATGCGGCGAGGGGACCGGAGGGGTTACGGGGTGAGCCCGAGCCAGTGGACCCGAAGGAGAATTATTGGCCGGAGGGTACGGGCTTCAGCCCGTACATTTAGATGGTCTCTTGGACTGCGGCTTCAGCCCTCGGGGGAATCTTGGCGGGGCAAGAGAATCTTTCCTCAGGGGCTGAAGCCCAGAGTTGCTGCTGCTATTTATGTGCGGGCTAAAGCCTGTACCCTTCACCTGAAGCCTGCACTCTCCGCACGCGGAATTTATACTCAGAGACGCCATGAGTACATTTCTACCCGTTGACGAACAGATGGACCTGCTCGAGAAGGGCGCGGCGGAGATCATCCGCTCGAGCGACCTGCGCGAGCGCCTGGAAGAGAGCCGTAAAACCGGCCGGCCTTTGCGTGTGAAGGCTGGCTTCGACCCCACCGCGCCCGACCTGCACCTCGGTCATACAGTTTTGATGCGCAAGCTGCGGCACTTTCAGCAGCTTGGGCACACGGTCATTTTCCTGGTGGGTGACTTTACTGCCTTGATCGGCGACCCTACGGGGAAGAATGTGACCCGCAAGCCGCTGACGCGAGAGCAGATCGACGAAAATGCAAAGACTTATACGGATCAGACCTTCAAGATTCTCGACCAAAATCTCACCGAAGTGCGCTACAACTCCGAGTGGCTGGGAAAGCTCAGTTTCGAGGGCACGATCCGGCTCACGTCGCACTTCACCGTCTCGCAGATGCTGGAACGGGATGAGTTCCACAAGCGCTACAACGCCGAGCAGCCGATCGGCGTGCATGAATTCCTCTACCCGGTGATGCAGGGCTACGACTCGGTGGCCCTCGAAGCTGACGTGGAGCTGGGCGGGACCGATCAGAAATTCAACCTGCTCTGCGGGCGCGAGTTGCAGCGCCACTACGGCCAGAAGCCGCAGGTCGTGCTGATGACGCCGATTTTGGAGGGTTTGGATGGCGTGCAGAAAATGTCCAAGTCGCTCGGCAATGCGATTGGGATCAACGAGCCTCCGGCCGAGATGTACGGCAAGTTGATGAGCATTTCCGACGAGCTGATGTGGAAGTACTGGGTCTTCTTGACCGACCTTCGCCAGAGTGAAGTGGATGCGCTCCAGGACGAAGTCGCCGCCGGCAAGCTGCACCCGATGGAGGCGAAGAAGCGGCTGGCGCGGACCATCACGGCGGGTTTCCACGGCGAGGCTGCGGCCCAGAGCGCCGATGAGAATTGGGCGCGAATGTTCCAGCAAAAGGAGACGGCGGAGGACCTGGAAGAGGTTGCCGTGGCTTTTGCCGATGTGGCAACCTCTGCTGACGCAAGCCGGAACGGGGCTGTGCAAATTCGCCTGCCCAAGCTGCTGGTGCGGATGGGGCTGGCGGCCAGTGGCGCCGAGGCCAACCGCAAGATCGCCGAAAAGGCTGTGAAACTGGATGGAGACGTAGCCGGTAGCCCCTCGCCTATTTTACCAGCGGGTCTGCCAGCTCGCCTTGTCGTGCGTCTGGGCAAGCGGGCTAAGGTGGCGGTAATAGCGTAGCCTCTGACCGCGTAAATTCGTGTCTTCCCACCCTTGCGGCAAAGACAAGTACGCCGCAAGGATGGCGCACCCACATGAGTACAATATCAAGCGGTCAGAGACCTCGGCGCTATCTTTAAACTCCACGTGAACGGGAGAACCGCTCTAGCTTACGCCGTGCTGATTCAGCCAGGGACCGTACTGCTTGTCCTCTTTTTGAATGTGGGTGGCGAGCCAGTCGCGCAGGAAATTGAACAGGTCGTGGCCCAGCGCAATCTCTCCCAGGTCGTAACGAACGGCAAAGTCCTGCACCTGCTTGACCAGGCCGGCGTGCATGGTTTTGTGATTGGCCAGTCCAGGGTACTTTGCCGCCGCCATGATCTTCTCTTCCTCCGAGAAGTGAGTGCCCGTATACTCGATCAGCTTGTGCAGCAACGGGCCGGTAATGCTGCGCGCCTGGCCCTTCAACATCGCGGCGTGCAGATTGTTCAAAATCTCAATGAGCTTGGTGTGCTGGCCGTCCAGGGCCTTCACACCGACGGAGTACTTTTCATCCCAGGTCAACAGCGCCATCCACAACCTCCCGCCGGAGCCTCCGGCAAGCAGATTATCGACCGGCCGGGCAAAGAAGTTGAGGGAAGATCGCGCCGCCACTCCCTGTTGGTTGCGTCAAGGTGAATGCTGCAGTTTCGGGATACTAGTACCACGACCGTATGATTTTGTTCTATTCGGTGAACGTGCGCGGGTTAGGAAACCCGCGCCACAGCCGGTCTGGAGACCGGCGCTATATCCCTGGATGGTTCAAAATTATGCGGTCACAGACCTAGAGCGAGGGTTTCAGTCCGCTCCCCGCGCATTCATCCATGGGCCATACTCCCGATCCATGCCCTCAATGTGCTCGGCATACGATTCGCGCAAAAAGCAGAGCAGCGGGCGCGTCTGCATCTTCTCGCCGTGCTGCACGCGATGGGCGGAGTGGAGGGTCTGCGCCAGGATGCGCTGGTGCTCGGTGCGGTGCTCGGCCAGGCCGGGAAAGCTGTACTGCTCCATCAACTGCTCCTCGCTCCAGAAGTGCATGCGCGTAAACTCGATCAGCCGGTCCAGGATTTCGCTGACCTGTTCCCGCCCCAGGCCGCGCACCGCCGCCAGACGAAGTTCGTTCATCGTGTCCATCAAAATGCCGTGCTGATCGTCCATGGCTCGGACGCCCACCGAGCTGGCGTAACTCCAAGTTAAAAGTGCCACAGGAACCTCCGTAGATCACTGCTGGACCTATCGGTCACACCAGGCCGGGTTTTACCAATAATTTCGCCGCCCTGGTGACCAAGGTTTGGCCTCGCAGCCGCGCGGGAGCGTGAATTTTCAGGATTTATTCCAGGATAATCACCGGTTCCGAGGCAGAAGCCGCCGGGTGGCCGCGCGTAGTCAGGGCCAGGGCCGCCGCAAGAATGAGGCCGCCGCCCACCCAGGCGTAGGGGCCCAGTTTCTCACCCAGCAGCCTGACGCCCAGCAAGGAGCCGAGCACTGGCTCCAAGTTCAGAAAAACCCCGGCACGCGAGGCCGGAACGTGGTGAATGCCCCAGTTCCACAAAAGCGTGGTGGTGGCCGTGCAGAGCAGGCCGCTGAAGGCCAACGCTATCCACGCGGTGAGACTGACGTGAGCCAGCGGGGGCGGCATGGCCTTCAAGCCGGCCAAGGAGCTCAGCCACGGACTCATCAGCCAGGGGCCGAGCACCCAGACGGCCAGCATCACGGTTCCAGAGAGGATGGTGTAGGCCGTCACCACCAGCGGAGAGTGCGTCTCCATCAGCTTTTTGCTGAGCACAATCCAGATCAGGGCGGTTCCCAGCGAGGCCAGAACCAGCAGGTCTCCGGTGAGCGTCGGCTCACCATGCGCGGCCGGGCCCCGGTTGGCGCCCAGCGCGACCAGCGCCGCGCCCACCGTGGAAGCGCACAAGGCCAGCCAGCCGACGCCGTCCAGCCGCTCGCCAATAAACAGCGCCGCAGCGGCGGCCAGGAGCACCGGCAAGGCGCCCACCATCAGCGCGGCGTGGCTGACCGTGGTGAGGGCCAGGCCGTGAAACTGAAGCAGAAACTGTACGGGAATTCCCAGAAACGCGCAGACGAGCAGCAGGCGCATTTCGCCAGCGGTGAGCCGGATGCGGCGGCGATGCAGCAAGGCCACCGGCAGCAGGCCCAGCGAGGCAAACAGAAAGCGGTAGAGCACCATGTGCTCGACGCTCATCTCATTGAGCGCCAGCCTGCCGAAGTAGAAGCCTGTGCCCCACAGGCAGCCGGCTATGAAGCAGGCCCCGTAGCCGAGAAACCGGAGCCTCCGGCCAGTCTGGCAATTTTCTTCCATTCCTCTTCTACTGTCGCACACCCATCAGGGGTGCCGGGCGGAATGGAAGGGCTCTGAGAAACTATCTAAATGCAGTGTGCTTTGAAGGGGACGGGCTTCAGCCCGTCCGTTGAGAGCAAGGTTGAATCGCCGGCTTTAGCCGCTGAGGGAATGCAAATTGCCGCGGAAACTCCCCTCAGGGGCTAAAGCCCCTCTACTCCCGGCTTTTGATGTACGGGCTAAAGCCCGTACCCTTCGCTCCAAACCAGGTTTATAGACAGATTCTGAGGGGCCAGCGCCGCTCTGACCGGCCGGTCCAATTTTGCGATCGAAGCGCCGTTCACTGCGCGGCGGGGCAGACGCAGGCCCTGAAGGCTGGCGCGGAGAGGTTCGATAGGGTGCAAACGTACTGCGGCCAAAAGGCCTGGATCACGGGTGAAAGGTAGCCCGTGGAGAAATCCTGAATGTAATTCTGGCTGGCCGCGGTTTTTGCGCCGGGATCGGCCGCAAAGCCGCGAATCAGTTCATCTGCCGAGGAAGCAGAATAGACGGGCTCATGGAAGCTGCGCGCAAAATCGTATTCTTCCTTCCAGACTTCATCGACGCCAGTCTGATTCGACGCGGTAAAAACCTTGTAGTCCACCAGCGCGGTCGTCGCCGGATCGACCTGGGCGAGAGTAAAAGAAGGACTGTTTCCATTGATCGGCGAGATCGACGGGACCATCTTGACCGCAACGCCGGGGGCCGATTTAGCCGCGACGCCATTGGCGGAGGCCGGACTCCCGCCGCCGCTCTCCGGCCTCAGAAGCCGCATCTCGTCCATGTGGGTGTGGGCGAAGATGGCCAACTCGACCACATCGCCATAACCGGCCAGCAGATTCGCCAGTTTTTCCGAGGAAAGGAACATCTTCGGCGGCTGGCCGCTGCACACGCCGACCATCCGGCTGACGGTCGCGTGCAGATCGACTCCGGGCGGAATGTGGCCCATCACCCAAATCTTCTGCTGGTGGGCGCGGGCCTTGGCAAGCTGCCGCGCGAGCCAGGCAAGCTGCGCGTCAGCCGCAGTGGAATCGGCCTTGCCGGAACAGGTTTGGAAGCCGTCCGCCATGAAAATGTCGTTCAGAACCAGCAGGCGAGCGTTCTTGATGGGCGCGGGCAAAGAAACGCTGTAATAGCCGCCGGCAGCGAAGCTCTCTTGAGCGGCAGGCCGCTCGGAGGCGGGAAAATCCCTGGTGACTTCCCGGCCGCTGGCCTCGAGAAACTCGCTGTGAGCGTCGAGCTGGTAGTCGCCACAATCAGAGTCGTTGTTGCCCAAGGCCACATAGACCGGCACGCCGGGAAATGAGCTGTACAGTTCGCGCACCACATAGTCCAGCGTCTTTTCCACGAATGTACGCAAGGCATCCGGCGTGGAGTGAGGGAAAAGCGCATCGAACTTGCACTGGAAGGAGTGGGCGATCAGATCGCCGCTCACGGTGACAAATCCGAGTCCGGCGGCGTGGGCACGCATGGCCTTCAAACTGGACTCGTAGAGCGCGAAGGAGGTGTCGGCGCCGCGAGCGTGGCAACTCTGCTGCAAGGCCTGAAAACGCTGCTCACGATCGGCTGAGGGCGCGGCGGCCAGAATCGCCGTCCACTGGTTCACCGGCGCCGTGACCAGTTGCGCGGCTCGGGCGGGATCCCAGAAGGGCTCGAAGTGAATGTCGCTGACCATCAGAGCCGGAATGGTCGCTTTAGACTGCCCTGCGCCGCTGCTGGCCGTCGGCGCGCTCTGCGCCAGAGCCGCGCCAGCAAACAGAAGAACACAAGCCAGCGCGGCGCACCGCCCGGCAATCGCGCGGAGGAGGGAGCGGGCTGCAAGATTCCGTTTCATCTGCGCTCCTTGGTGCTGCCGCTCAATCTAACACGAGGCTTAATTGAGGAGGATGAAGGGCGAATGAGTTTTGCGATTTTGCGGCTCTCGGAATCGAGACTGGGTGGTGATCCGGCGACGTGCTACCCCACCCTGGCGACAACAACAAGAACGTCGCGAGGGTGGGGCACCCATTTCAATACAACAACCAGCGGCCAGAGAACTGGCGGAGTGAAAAGTCTTTAGCTGACGCGCTCGATGACCACCGACTCCAGCACGACAGGCTTTTTGGGCTTGTCCTGGCCGCCGCGCGGAACCAGGGAGATCTTGTCGGCGATCTCCTGGCCCTCGACGACCTCGCCGAAGATGGTGTGGTTGCCGGTCAGCCAGGGCGTGGCGGCGACGGTGATGAAGAACTGGCAGCCGTTGGTTCCGGGGCCGCTGTTGGCCATGGCCAGCTTGCCCGGCTTGTCAAAGCTGTGGGGCGAGCCCTTGGTCTCGTCCTGGAAGCGGTAGCCGGGTCCACCCATGCCGGTGCCGGCGGGGTCGCCGCCCTGGATCATGAAGTCGGGAATGACGCGGTGGAAGATGGTGCCGTCGAAGAGCTTGTCGGTGGATTTTTTGCCGGTGGTGGGGTGGACCCACTCCCTGGCCCCCTCGGCCAGCTCGATGAAGTTCTTGACGGTGATGGGCGCGTCCAACTCAAAAAGCCGGACGGTGATCTTGCCTTCGGTGGTCGAGAAGACGGCGTAGGTCCCTGCTGCAAGTGCCATGAAAAGCTCCTGAATTCTGTGGGGAATTCGTTCTCAAAATCGAGAACCGCTTCCCCGGATGGGGTTGAATCGATGCGAAATGAAGGAGTCTCTGCACGGGTTCATGCCGATATTCCCTCCGGGGCTAAAGCCCGTTTTCGTTGTGCTGGGCAGATGTACGGGCTAAAGCCCGTACCCTTCAAAAATCGACGGAGGCAAAACGCCTCAGTGTTGGGGGGCAGCCGATTGCGCCGCCCCCGGCAAAGGCGGCAGCGGCTGGCCCTCGCGCACGATCGTCACTTTCTTCAGCACGACAGGCGCGAGCGGCTTGTCGTTCCCATCGCGCGGGACGCGGGCAATGGCCTTCACCACCTGAATGCCCGGCTCGTCGCACTGGCCGAAGAGGGTGTAGTGCTGGTCGAGCGAGTTGTAAGCCTGCTCGGTAATGAAGAACTGGCTGCCGTTGGTGTTGGGGCCCGAATTGGCCATGGCCAGACGGCCCGGCTGGTCGAAGTTCAGGTTGGGATCGAACTCGTCGTCGAAGCGGTAGCCGGCGTCGCCCATGCCGGTGCCGGTCTGGTCGCCCCCTTGAATCATGAACTCGGGAATAACGCGATGGAAGATGGTGCCGTCATAGAAGGGCTTGTTGTGCTGCGTTTTCCTCGTTGCGGGGTCGATCCAGTCCTTTGTTCCCTCGGCCAGGGCGATGAAGTTGGCCACCGCCTTGGGCGCCTGCCTCTCATAGAACTGGCAGGTGATGCGGCCCTTGGAAGTGTCCATCACCAGGGTGGGGCCATTGGGGTGGATCAGGGCGGCCGGGGTGGCCTGGGGCGCGTCGGGCAAAGCGGCGGCCGGCGTGGCGGACTGCTGCGCCAAAGCCGGGGCGGCAAAGGCCGCGCCCAGAACAGAAACGAGAAGCGCAAATTTGAAATTCATAACGATTCTGAGGGTATAGCATTTTCGGAATGGCTGTAAACCGGGACCTCACGCTCAAGTGGCTTTTTCTGGCCGGGATCTTCACGGACAAGCCTTCATTCGTGGGGGGGGGGAAGTAAAAGCCGCCTTCAAGACTCTTTGTAAGAACACGTTTACACTGTTTTTGCTCCAGCGCTCAGGAGCACTTCTTGCAGCGGGCCATGATGGCCGAGTGCAGGCGTTCGCGCAGACCGGCAGGAAGGTCATAAATCTCATGCGAGCGGTAAATTTCGATGGTCTTGCGCGTGGTGTTGTAGATCACCTCGCAGTGCCCGCAGCGGCCCAAGTGGGCTTGCAGTTCAGTGCGCAACTCGGGACTCACCGTGCCGTCGATCAGGTCATCGAGAAGAGCGAGAAACTCTGTGCAGGTCACTTTTCCATCCCCGTTTCTCCGAGCTTCGTTTCTCTGGGCCCCTTTTTCCTGCGGAAATAGCGGCTCAAGCGCTCGCGCAATTGCAGCCTGGCGCGCAACAGACGCGATTTGACGGCGGGAACGCTCAGCCCTAAAGTCTCAGCCGTCTCCTCGGTCGAAAGCCCTTCCACATCCCGTAAAACGAACACGATGCGAAACCCCGGCGGCAGGCCCTGAATCGTCTTGCGCAGAATCTCGGCCAACTCGGCCTGATTGTAATTCTGCTCCGGGTCGGGAGCCCAGTCGGCCAAATCGCGCGGTACACTGCCCTCTTCGGTCTCGACATCCTCGTCAATCGAAACCATTTTGCCCGTGCGCCGCTTGCGCAGCCGCATCAGGCTTTCGTTGACCGCAATCCGCACCAGCCACGTGTAAAACTTCGAGTTTCCCTGAAATTGCTCCAGTTTTTCGTACGCCTTCAGGAACGCATCCTGGGTGACGTCCTCCGCATCCTCGCGGTTCTGAGTGATGTGCTGGGCGATACGGAAGACTTGGCGCTCGTATTTACGCACCAAGGCATCGTAGGCGCCAACATCACCCCCTCGCACCCTTTCCACCAGGGCTACGTCGGGATGCGGCTCGAATTCACCTGCCATTGATTGGATGGTCGACATGGGGCTTGGATGCGATAAATCCGCCGGACCCGATGTAAATTACGCACGGGGGCCGGAAAATCCCTTCCGCAACAGTTGAGTGTACCGGAGAGCAGGGCTGAAAACCAAACGAGGCGGCAGAAATAAACGACGGCGCTGGAAATCAAACGAGGATTACGTTTCATGCAGCGTTTTGTGTAAATTGCGGGCCGGCGCATCCGGCTTACTCTGCCCGGCTCGGCATGCATTTCGGTAACCCCAGAGGTTCCCGATGGCCTCACACGGGCAAAAGCGGCTTAAAGTGAAAGCATGAAGGTCACGATTTCTTCAAATTCCGTTCCGCGGCTGGTTTCCCGCAGCCTGGCTCTTCTGCTCACCCTTTTCATGGTGCTGCTGGCGGCGGGGCATTCCTCCGGCGCTTCAGCCAGCGCATCGGCTGACCCGGCCGCTTCCTCCCAGGCGCACAAGGCAGCACGCAGGACAAAGCAGAAAGCAGCACAGGAGATGGCGCCGAAAGCGGCGGCTCCGGCCAAAGCTGGCAAAAAAGGTAATGCGCGCGGTGAGAACAGCGCTCAGGCCGGACATAAAGCCAGGAAAACCGGCCGGGCGAGCAAAAAAAGCGATGAAAGCGCTGAGGTCAGCACCGCGGATGACGTAAGAGGCAAGAAATCCGCCAGGGCGAGCCGAGCGGCTAAGGCGGGCAAAACAGCCAGAGCGTCCAGTGGGGGCAAAAGAGGCAAGCAGTCCAGAAGGCCCGTTCGCCGGGCGAGCAAGGCCGTGCGTAGGGCGCAAACCGCGCGCATCCGGCTGGCCTTTCAAGCCTCCGCCGAATTGCGCCCCATGGCCCAGCAACTGGCCACTCTGCGCACCCCTTCGGCCTACGTGGGCGTGACCCAGTACGCGCATCAGCACAGCGGCGAGGCAGCGGCGGCGGCCTACCTGGCTCTGGGCCGCGCCTCCCTGCTGGACAAGCGTTACGCCGAGGCGGTGGCCGATCTTCGCCTGGCGAGGCAGTCCGGCCAGGAGCTGGCCGACTACGCCGATTTTCTGGCGGCGCGCGCCAACCACGAAGCGGGCAATGACGAGGCCGCCGAGGCCCTGCTGAACGGCTTTGCCGCGCGCTATCCCGATAGTATTTTTGTGAACGAGGTGCCGGAGTTGGAGGCCAACGCGCTGGTGGCCATGAAGGACCTGGCCGGCGCGCGGCGCGTGCTGGCTACCGCTCAGGATACGGAGGCCGCAGAGCGCCCCGGCTACCAGCTTGCCGAGGGCCAGATGCTCTTCCTGCTGGGGCAGACCGGGGAAGCCGAGCGCGTCTACAAGCAGCTCCTGCTGGGCCACCCCCTGAGCCCGGAGGCGCAAACCGCATGGTCCAGGCTGACCGCGATGGGCGCGGAGAACAGCCTGACCACGGCCGAACTGCGCAGTCTGGGCGACGCCTACTATAACGTCGGCCGTTACGAGGATGCGGGCGAGCGGTTCCGCGCGCTGACCCGGCAGACTAGCCTCGACGCCATCAGCCGCTCGGGCTTTGCCGTGGCCGCGGCGGCCTGTGATCTGAAGCTGAAGCGACTGACTGCGGCCGAGGCCGAAGCGCTGCCCGACACCCAAGACGAAAACGGCGCGCGCCGGCTCTACCTGCTGGTGGAACTGGCCAGGAGCCGCAACGACCTGGAGAGCCAGCGGAGCATCGTGGCCAAAATGGAATCGAGATTTCCCACCAGCCCCTGGCTGGCCGAGGCGCTCTACTCCAGCGGCAACCTCTACCTGCTGCGGCATGAGTATTCGGCGGCCGTCGAGTACTATAGCCAGTTGGCCACGCGCTTTCCCGCGAGCAAGAACGCCGCCGCCGCGCACTGGCGGGCCGGCTGGCTAAGTTATCGGCAGGGGCTTTACGCCGATGCGGCTCGTCTGTTTGACGAACAGATCAGGCTCTATCCCGGCTCCAAGGAAACGGCCGCGGCCCTCTATTGGCGCGGGCGCCTTTATGAAACCGTAGAGCACAAACCGGCGCAGGCCGCGGCCAACTACCGGGCCATCATGCGCGCCTACCAGCACTTTTTCTATGCCCAGATGGCCCGGCAACGCCTCTCCGCGCTCGGCAATTTGCAGGCGGGAGCGCAGGCCGGGGCGCAGCCGCCCTCCCGGACAGCGCCGCCGCCGCAACTGGACGGCTTTCAACCCCCACAAGTGCCGCCGCTGATCGAGAATTTCCCCACCGACAGCCCGCATCTGGCCAAGGCGCATCTGCTGGCCAACGCGGGCTTGAACGACTACATCGCGCGGGAGATTGCCGCCGACCCGGACTCCTCCTCCTGGAGCGCGCTGGCCGAGGCCGAGATTTATGCCTCCTATGGCGAGAATTTTCGCGCCATGCGCTCGCTCAAGCGGGCTTTGCCCTTTGCCGCATCGGCCCCCATCAACGCCATTCCGCTGGCCTATTGGCGCATTCTCTTCCCGCAGCCGTGGTGGGGGACGATCAAAACCGAGTCGGCAAAAAACCATCTTGACCCCTACCTGGTGGCCTCGCTGATTCGCCAGGAGTCGGAGTTCAACCCCTCGGCCGTCTCCCGCGCCAACGCCTACGGGCTGATGCAGATGCTGCCCTCGGTGGGCAAGGCCATGGCGCACGAAGAGGGAATGAGCCATTTCGAGACCTTCCAACTGCTCGATCCGGACACCAACATCCGCCTCGGAACCCACTACCTGCGTCAGACCCTGGACAGGTTCGGCGGCGTGACCGAGTACGCCCTGGCCGCCTACAACGCCGGCGGCGAACGCGTGGTGGACTGGCAGGCAGCCGGCCCCTACAGAGGCATTGACGAGTTTGTCGAATCGATTCCCTTCACCGAGACCCGCGAGTACGTCGAGAGCATCCTGCGCAACGTGGAAACCTACAGGGCGATCGACGAGTTTGCCGCTTCCAAGGGTGCAACCGTTGCGGGGAAGGGGCAATAAAGCATTTTCAGGAGCGGAATTAAGTGAAGAACCAACCGCCAAGCGGATTCTTCCCAGATAAGAATCCGCACTGAATGCGCCTGGCGACTCGACGGCAAACCTGAAAGTGCTTTGAGGCGGAGGGTTCAGTACATGGAGAATTCAGCGCGGGGGATTCACAGCGGAGGGTTTTCCACTATGGCCAGGGTAACCTTCTTTGGTACTACCAGCGTACTGCCAGCCTTGCAATTCCCATTGACTTCAAAGCCCATCGCGTCCACACTGATTTCTTCCGGGGGGGAGTCCAAGCCTCCGGGATGCATTCGCAGCCTGCTGTTGTTCGAAGACAGGGCTGGCCAGATCGACTGAAGGCCGCCCTGTTACCCCAACCGTCCGGAGGGCAGCATGTTAGCCAATTTGCAATTCTTGGAAGAATGGATTCCCGAAAAAATGGACCCTGGAACAGTTTTTGTGCTGGAAAACCAGACGAAACTGAACCATGCGCAGGATCCGTTTGTGGCCGTGATCTCCTGCCCGCGTTGCGGCGCCCTGGGAGCGATCACGCGCCGCCAGTTGTGCGGCGGCGAAACGCTGATCTGCGGCAGCGACCTCTGTTCCGCCGAGTACCGGTTGGACGGTGAGATCATCAACTATCGCAAGCCTCAGTAAGCGGCCGCCTATCAAGCGGAACCGAAGTAGAACGGAACCGGAGCAGAGCAAAACCAGGGTGGCCTATCCTGAAGCCGCGGCCCCCAGGCAGTGGCGGCCGTGCGTTCTTGCAATACACGTCACGCAACAGGGTGGCCGAGGTCCCGCTTTTGGGACCTGGGTGATGATGAATTCATACGCCCGCAGTTCGCGTCAAAAAGGAATGTCGTCGTCGGAGATTTCGGCCGAGTGAGCGTATTCGTCCTGACCGCCCGAGGCTGCCGGAGGCCGCTGGTCGAAGCTGGCCGCTGAACTGCCGGAGCTGGCCGCGCGGCTGTAACCGCCGGAGTTCGCGCCCGAACCTTCCTCGCGGCTGGAGAGCAAAACCAGCTCATTGACGATAATCTCGGTGCGGTAGCGCTTCTGGCCGGACTCCTTGTCGTCCCAACTGCGGGTCTGTATCTTGCCTTCGATGTAGAGCTTCGAGCCCTTCTTCACGTAGTCCCGAACGATCTCGGCGGTACGGGTGAAGGCTACCAGGTTGTGCCATTCCGTGCGATCCTGCCAGTTGCCCTGTGCATCCTTTTGGCGGTCGCTGGTGGCCAGGGTGAGGTTAGCGACCATGACACCGCTGGCGCTGGAACGAATCTCGGGGTCCTTGCCCACATTGCCTATAAGAATGACCTTGTTCACGCTTCTTGCCATCTAGTTGCACTCCTGTCAATTGCCAAAATTCCGCACCAAAATCCCGTTCCACTCGCCAGAACAGAGCGCCGCTCAAACTATTTCAGGCAATGGCCGCCTGAAATCCGGGCGGCGGCTCACCGTTTCACTCTGGCGCCAGCCGCCACCATCAGCGAGCGGGCATGGACTCCATCGTAACAAACGCCGTTGCTCCGCAGCCTGCTTTCTGGCGTATACTCGCATTGTTCGGGTCGCATCCTGGGTGATCGGAGCGGCACTGGAGACCGTTATGAGTGTAACCAACCTTCCCCGCGGCAGCACCTCCGCCTCCGCCGGCGTACCCCCCACCAAAGTCACCATGCCCGCACTGGCCGAAATGAAGCGCCAGGGCAAGCCGATCGTGGCGCTCACCGCCTACGATTACCCCACCTCGCGCCTGGCCGACGAGGCCGGCATTGACTTGATCCTGGTCGGCGATTCGCTGGCCATGGTCGTGCTGGGCCAGGAAAACACGCTCGCCGTTACCGTCGACGAAATGATCCACCATACTCGCGCCGTCCGTCGCGCCGTCCACCGCGCGCTGCTGGTGGCCGATATGCCCTTCGGCAGCTACCACGGCAGCGTTTCCGAGGGAGTGGCCAACGCCATCCGCTTCGTCAAGGAGGCGGGCGCCGAGGCGGTCAAGATCGAAGGGCCGCGCGTCGAGCTGGTGCGCGCCCTCAGCGAGGCCGAGATTCCCGTCGTGGGCCATCTGGGACTGACGCCGCAGAGCCTGCACCGCATGGGCGGCTACCATGTGCAGGCGCGCAGCATGGAGGCCGCTCTCCAGCTCAAAGCCGACGCTCACGCCCTGGCCCTGGCCGGTGCTGGAGCGCTGGTTCTGGAAGGCGTGCCGCGCGAGGCCGCCGCGGCCATCACCGCCGATCTGCCCATTCCCACCATCGGCATTGGCGCGGGCCCGGATTGCGACGGCCAGATTCTGGTCTTCCATGATCTGGTGAATCTGACCTTTGCTCCGGCAGCCAAGTTTGTCCGCCGCTACGCCGACGCCGGCGCGCTCATCCGAACCGCGATTGAGCACTATCGCGAAGACGTCGAGCACCGCGCCTTCCCTTCCGACGAAGAAAGCTATCATCTGCCCGAGGCAGCGCGTCAGGCCCTGGAAGCCAGTCTGGCCGCGACCGAAAACGCCAGCGCCCTGCGGAAGGCCTGATGAAAATTCTTCGCACTGTAAACGAACTGCGCCAGTGGGCGCGCAACGGCCGCCACGCGGGCCGCACCATTGAACTGGTTCCCACCATGGGAGCTCTTCATGCCGGTCACGCCTCGCTGATTCGGGCCGCGCACAGCTCTTGCGGCCTGGTTGCCGTCAGCATCTTCGTCAATCCCACGCAGTTCGGCCCCAACGAGGATTACAACCGCTACCCGCGCAGCTTCGAGGCCGACTGCGCCCTGGCCCAGGCCGAAGGCGCGAGCGTGATCTTCGCTCCTTCAGTCGAAGAACTCTATCCGGCCGGCGCGGCCACCTTTGTCGAGGTCGAAGGCTTGAGCAATCGCCTGGACGGCGCCTCGCGCCCCGGCCACTTTCGCGGCGTGGCCACCGTGGTCGCCAAGCTGCTGATCGCCACCGAGGCCGACCGCGCCTTCTTCGGTCAAAAAGATGCGGCGCAGGTCGCCGTCCTTCGCCGCATGGCAGCCGACCTGCGCCTCGGGACGGAGATCGTGGTCTGCCCCATAGTCCGCGAGCCCGACGGCCTGGCGCTCAGCTCCCGCAACCTCTATCTCAGCCCGGCCGAGCGCACCCAGGCCCTCGTCCTGAGCCGCGTGATTCGCCAAGTTGAATCCCTGGCCGCCACCGGCGAAGGCCGCGCCAGCGCATTGCTTGAAGCCGCCCGGCAGCTCTTCGCCGCCGAACGCAGTTCCTTCGCCTCGGAGCCCGCCATCCGCATCGACTACATTGAAGTTGTGAATTGGGCGACACTGGAGCCGGTCGAAACCGCCGCGCCGGGCACGCTCTTTGCCATAGCCGCCTGGGTTGGCGCCACGCGGCTGATCGACAACACAATCCTCGCCTGACCCGCACTCTGCGTCGAGGCGCAAAACCGGCGGGCTGATTCTTTTCTATTCGCCAGCCTCGAAGCCCGCTATGCTAGCGAAGAGGATTGCCTTGCCGACCCCAGAGAGCGATTCATTTGATCCGATCAATCCCGATCCGGTCAATCCGATCAATCCGCGCATGAATGAATTGCCGCAACCGCCTGCGGCATCGACGGCGGTTGCGCCCGCATGGCACACCATTGTGCTGGTCGCGGGTATTCTGGCGCTTTCGATTCATAGCGCATCGAGCTTCTCAGCCGCGCATGGCCCCATCAACCGGCTCCGGAGTTATGGCTTCACGGCCGCGATGGAAGCCGGGATCTTCGCGTGGGCGGTGGTGGGATTGCGCCTCAAAAAGATTTCGCTGCGCTCGTTGCTCGGCTCCTGCCCGTTGAACTTTCGATCGATCGCCCGAGATCTTGGTTGCGCGTTGATCTTCTGGATCACTTCGCTGATGGTGCTGGGTTCGCTCGGCATTGCCTGGTCGGGCGTCGAAGCGGCGCTCACTCACCGGCCGCCGCTCACGCGCGCCGCCGGGCAGACTGGGCAAGCGAATCAAGCCGGCCAAGCAGAAAAAGCCGCGCAAGTCGAACAAGCGCTCCGGCCCGATCCCTCGCAACTTGAGGCCGTGCGCGCGCTGGCGCAACTGGCGCCCGCCAACGGCGAGGAGATTGCTGCCTGGACGTTACTCTGTCTGCTGGCCGGCTTTGTCGAGGAGATCGTCTTTCGCGGCTATCTGCAACGCCAGTTCATCAGTTGGGCGCGTGGCGGCGTGGGGCCCGGCGTGCTCGCCTCCGCAGTGCTGTTCGGCGCGGCGCACGCCTACCAGGGAGCGCGCGGCATGGCGTTAATCGCTGTCTTCGGCGCGCTCTTCAGCCTGCTGGCGCTCAATCGCCGCAGCCTGCGCGCGGGCATCTTCGCGCACGCCTGGCATGATCTGATCACCGGCCTGACGCTGGCGCTGCTTCGCTCAACCCACGTGATTTAAGCCGGTCAAACGGCGCTCGATTCCGCACCGAAAAAAATTGTTGCTCATTTTTCGACTATTACTTCGTTTTTCTCTTGACACTGGCCAAACATAAATCTATACATTCTTCAACTGCTGTAACAATTGCAGAGACAATGCAAAATCTTTCAAAGGGAGAATAGGCAAATGGCAACCAAGAAAGCCGCAAAGAAGGCGCCCGCAAAGAAGGTCGCGAAGAAGAAGAAGTAACGGCACCTCCAACCAAAAGGCAACACTTCAGGGGAACGCTCGATGCGTTCCCCTGAAGTGTTTTTGGGAATCGTGAAGTGTTTTTTGGGAATCGATTACACTGGAACACGCAAGCCCCGCAGGGAGGGGACCATGACACGCCGCCGCTGGATTGCCGAGCGTTGGGACGAAGCCACCGCCACCCTGGTGGGCGCACAGGCCGAACATCTGACCCGCGTGTTGCGCGCGCAGCCGGGCATGGAGGCCGACGTGGTGGCCGGCGGCCACGTTTTTCATGCGCAGGTAGCCGCGATCACCGCCGATGAGGTTCGCTTCAATCTGATAGCCGAGCTGGAAGCCGACCCGGCGATGCCCGTTACGCTGGTGATGGCCATCTACAAGTTCGATCACATGGAGTGGGCTATCGAGAAGGCTACCGAGCTGGGCGTTGCCGCGATAGCGCCGGTGATTGCGCGGCGCACGGAAAAGCACCTGGCCGAGGCCGCCCTGAAGCGTGCCGCGCGCTGGCGGCGCATCGTGCATGAAGCGTCGCAGCAGTCGCGCCGCTGCGATGTGCCGGAGATCTTCGATCCGATTCCGCTGGCCACGCGCATCCGTGAAACTGCGGAGGCCATGCGCGACGATTCCGGCGCGGCCTGCGCCACCACCGGCTTTGCGCAAATTGTTCTGGCCGAACAGGAGCGCACCACCACGCTGCGCCATGCGCTGGAGGAGGCCATAGTCGCGGCCGAGTCGGAGATGCCCACCATCGAAATCGCCATCGGCCCCGAGGGCGGATGGGCTCCCGAGGAAGAGGCTCTGTTTGACGCCAATGGCTGGCGCGCCGCCTCGCTCGGCCCACGTATTCTGCGCGCCGAGACGGCGGCCATCGCCGCGCTGGCGGTAGTAGCTTCCTACCTGGAGTAGAGGTGTTGGCTTCCAACCTGGAGTAGAGCTGCCCTTCGGCGCGAAGCGGGGCGCATTGCTTGCGTCCCGCACCGTCGAAGAACCCGCGCTTTTGTTTCCTCGATTTTCGTCCCTTCGATTTTGTTATGAAATTCGAAGAGCGGCGTCAGGGCCGGATTAAACCCTCGTGAATGACTTAGGATGGCTTCATGGCGGCGCTATTGGAGATTGGCGGCTTGCGGATTCGCTTTGGAGCGACCGAAGCGGTGCGTGGCGTGAGCCTGCGGCTCGATGAGGGCGAGGTGCTGGGGCTGGTGGGCGAGTCGGGATCGGGCAAAAGCGCTACGGCGCTGGCGATCCTGGGGCTACTGGGACCGGCGGCGCAGGTCGAGGGCGAGATTCTGTGGCACAGAGCCGGGGCGGATTGCCCTGACAAAATTCTTACCGGCAACGGCGCTCATACCAGCAACGGCGCTCGCGAGGCGACTGCGCACCGCGCTCCATCGCAGAGCGCTGCCTCACAAAATTCCGCGCCGCAGAGCGTTGCCTCGCGCAACGCCGTCTCGCCAAGCGCTGCTCCGATTGACCTGCTGCGGCTGCCTGAGAACGCGCTGCGCCGGCTGCGGGGCCGCGAGATCGCGATGATCTTCCAGGAGCCGATGACGGCGCTGAATCCGGTGATGACGATTGGCCGCCAGGTGGCCGAATGCGTTGAGGCGCACTCTCCCTGCTGGACGGGCCGCGAGGCCAAAAGAAAGGCCATTGCGGCGCTGGAGGCGGTGGCGATTCCCGAGGCGGCGCGGCGCTACGGGGATTACCCGCACCAATTCTCCGGCGGACAGCGGCAGCGGATTCTGATCGCCATGGCGCTGATTAACCGGCCGCGCCTGCTGATTGCCGATGAACCCACGACGGCGCTGGATGTGACCGTGCAGGCGCAGGTGCTGGAGCTGCTGCGGGATTTACAGCGCCAGCACGGGCTGGCCATGCTCTTCATCTCGCACGATCTGGCGGTGGTGGGCCAGGTGGCCAGCCGGATTGCGGTGATGCGCGCGGGGCAGGTGGTGGAAACAGGGCCCGCCACGCGCCTGCTGACCGCGCCCGAAAACACCTATACGCGCAGCCTGCTGGCCGCCGTGCCCACGCTCGCCACCGACCGGAGCCGCCCGCTGGCGATGGTGGGAGGCGAAACCGCGGAACCGGCCTTATGAAGGCAGCTTGCTGAACAGGTCATTCGAGGCCGAATCCAACTGTGCGATCACATCCTCGAGGGCCGTCTGCTGGGTCTCGGCCAGGGAAAGCTGCGTGGCGACCGTGGCCGTATCGGCCTGTATCAGGCCGGTCTGCACGCTGGTTAGCTGGAGCTTCTCGCTGGTAATGGCGCTGGAGGCGGCGGTGACCTGGGTGATCGAGTTGTCGATGGTGACGCGCTGCTGAGAGACGTAGTTCAGCGCCGTATTCAATGCCGTCGTATCGCTGACGGCCTGAGTGGTGTTCACGGTACCGCTGGAGTAATCAGCGATCAGCGCATTCAGGGCCCCGAAGACGCTGCTCGTGCCGCTGCCCAAGAAGATCTGGTCGCCGGGCACATTCAATTGAATCTTCTGGCCAGTGGGCGTCTCGATGTAGTTCACATCGTCGTCGCCGTTGTATGTCGTGACGGCCGGCGAGGTTGCGGTCGAGGTGCTGAAGGGCGCAGTGGAATTCTGCGAACCGGCAAAGATGTACTGCCCCTGGTAATTGCTATTGGCCAGCGTAGTCACCTCGTTGAGAATGCCGGTGAGCTGCGCTGCAATCTGCTTGACATTGCTCGAATTCATGGTGCCATTGTTGGCGCTGGTAGCCAGCGAGATGGCCGATGTCAGCTCTGTAACCACGCTGCCCAGAGCCGAATCGGCCACCTGCAACTGGCTCGACACCATGGTCGCACTGGTCGTGAAAGAATCATCTTTCTGAATCTGGTTGACCAGAACCACATTCTCACCGGCGGCCACCGGGTCGTCGCTCAACGAAGTCAAGCGCACTCCGCTCGACAGCTCCGTCGTCAACCGCTGCTCGTTCGCCTGGGCCTGATCAAGCGAACCCACCAGATTCGTGACATAATTTGGGTCCACCCGCATTGTGATTCCTCCACTGGCCTGAAAATTCCGCCATCAAGCTGAAAACTTTGCCGCCAAACTGAAAACTCTGTCGCACAACCTGAAAACTCTGCCATCAACCTGAAGACTCGGCTATCGAATTGCGCTGTTCCGCCGCCGGCTGGAAAGTCCCGCCACGCAAGGCTGCAAGTGCTCCCGTCCAACTGAAAACTTGCGCCATGCGCCGCGGAGCTTTGCTCCTGAATAGCCATGAACGCCTTGCCGTACGCCTCAGGAGACCGTCGTTGTTTCTCCCAGGTTCAATGCCGAAGCCATGATCGTGTTGATCGTTGCGAAGACCCGCGAAGCCGCCTGGTAACTGCGCTCGTAGGTGCTCATGGTCGCGGCTTCGTCATTCAGATTGACGCTGGAAAGCGCATTGTTCTGGGTCTGCAATTGCGTCACCGAGGCCTCCTGCGCCGTATTCTCGGTTTCGACCTCGGAGACGGTCGAGCCCAGCGTGGAGACCAGGCTCGAATAGTAGTTGGTCGGCGTCTGGCCGTTGACAATTGTCGAGGTGCTGCTGTTCAGGGCCGCCATGGCGACTGCGTTAGCACCGTCGCCCGTTCCCTTGCCCAATGCGGCGGCCGCAATTTCATTCGTGTCGGTCATCACCACGCTCATCGAAGCCGCGCTGCCCGCCACCGCGGTGGGTTCACTGAATATATAGAGAGGACTGGCCGTGCTCCCGGTATTCCCATTCAGATCGGTGCCGGTATTGTTCAGCGCGTTCACCTGGGTGGAGACGCTATAGGCCAGTTGATCGAGCGAGGAAACCACACTGGGAATGTCCACATCGCGCGCCGTCAGGTAGCCGCCGAGCTCGCCACCGCCCGTGGTCAGCCCCGAGGTGATGTCCGTCGATCCAACGAAGAAATGCGTGACCCCGTTCACCGTGCCATTGGTGATCTGAAAGCTCGCCCCTTCAGAGACCAGCAACGCGCCCGAGGTGGTGGTGATGGCCAGTCCGTTGCTTTCAGTCGTAATCTGATTGATGCCCACCAGCTTCGATAGCTGGCTGACGTCCTCCGCACGCTGGTCCTCAAGCGTGCCCGCGTCGGCATTGGGCGAGGTGGACATAATCTGCTTGTTCAGTTGGGCAATCGAGGTGGTCAGCGCATTCACCTGGTTGGTTACCCCGGCCGCTTCCTGATTCAGGGCCGTCTTCTGTGAGTTCAAGCTGGTTGCGGTGCCGGAGATGTCGCTGGCCAGAATCTTCGCCGTCGAGAGCACATTCTCGCGGTCGGAGTTGTTGCTGG
>Ga0182013_10002695_pt1 | contig 23078 bp, 22 predicted proteins | sample 612S2MmetaG_FD_120487 | JGI IMG/M metagenome (GOLD analysis project Ga0182013, IMG submission 120487) | Permafrost microbial communities from Stordalen Mire, Sweden - 612S2M metaG | ecosystem: Environmental > Terrestrial > Soil > Wetlands > Permafrost | place: Sweden: Stordalen | collected... | reverse complement strand
GCCGGGCATGTGCCGCAACTCGAGCAGCCGCAAGCGTTCGCCGCTGCGGCGCTCGATTTTCTCGACGCTTGAGCAAAAGCCAAACATTCGACGCCGCACCGCAAGGCGCGCGAGGAGCGACCGCAATGAAAGCCTGGCATTTCAGTGAGACAGCCTACCATCTGTTGCCTCCCGCCGAGACGTATGAGTCGATCCGGGTTTCGTTGCCGAACCGGCACTACGACCCGCGCGTCGGCGCCGATCTGTACCACCGCTATCTCGACGAATGGCTGTTGGCCGAGGACGAAGGCCTGGACATCATGCTCAATGAGCATCATCAGACCGCGACCTGCGTCGATCCGGCGGCGCCGCTGATGCTGGCGGTGCTGGCTCGGCAAAGTCATAAAGCGCGGCTGCTGATTTTGGGCAACCCGATCGCCAATCGCCGCCAACCCATTCGTGTCGCGGAAGAAATGGCGATGATCGACGTGCTGTCGCGCGGCCGGCTGGAGGCGGGGTTCGTGCGCGGGGTGCCGTATGAAATCTCGCCCGCGAACAGCAACCCGGTGCGCATGAACGAGCGCGAGTTCGAAGCGCTGGACATGATCGTCAAGGCGTGGACCAGTCACGATGGGCCGGTCAGTTTCGAGGGCCGCTTTTTCCACGCGCGGCAGATCAACATCTGGCCGCGACCGTATCAAACGCCGCATCCGCCGATCTGGATCAGCACCACCAGTCCAGGTGGCGCGGCCCAGGTTGGGCGAAGGGGATACGTTCAGGCAACGTTTCTGACGGGGTTCGATGGGACCAAAGCAATCTTCGACAGTTATCGGCGCGCCTGGCGCGAAGCGGGCCATGGCGAGACGGTGCCAGAAGATCGGTTGGCGTACGCCGCATTGGTCTATACCGGCGAAACCGAAGCCGAAGCGCACGCGGGCGCGGAAAAATTGCTGTGGTACATTACGTCGAATAAAGTGCCGCCGCATTTCGCCAGCCCGCCCGGTTACGTCCCGATCGAGGCCGGCGTCAAAATGCTGCGCGGCGCGGAACATCCGCTCAGTGCCTTCGCCAAGGCCGCGTCGGTGGAAGCGGCGATCAAGGCCGGCATCATGATGGCCGGTACGCCCGATCAGGTGGTGAAACAAATCCGCGCGGTTTACGACCACGTCGGCGGCTTCGGGCATTTGCTCAACATGGGTCAGGCGGGCTTCCTGGAGCATGACGAGACGGTGCGCGGCATAAGGCTGTTCGCACGCGAGGTGTTTCCGGCTTTGCAGGAGTTTCGGGTCTCGTGATGCCGCCGGAATTACGGGCGGAGAGGCATTTTCCGTCACAACAAAAATCCTTGCCCGCCGCTTATTTTGTGGTTACATTAATCAATGAAACCGGGCTACGATCCGCGGAAAAACGCCTGGAATATCCGCGAGCGCGGCCTGGCGTTCGACGACATCGCGACGCTGGACTGGGACAATGCGATCATCTGGCGAGACGGGAGGAAGGACTACGGCGAGGACAGATATCAGGCGCTGGCTGACGGCGCCGATGGCAAGCTATACGCGGTCGTGTTCACCATGCGCGCGGACACTGCCTGGATCATAAGTTTTCGCCGTGCCCATGAAAAAGAAAGGAGTAGCCGTGGCAAAAAAGCCTGACCCCTTCATGATCGACGAAGAAAACCCGGAATGGACGGCCGAGAAGACGGCTGAGGCCCGGCCATTTCGAGAGGTCTTCCCGGCTCAGTACGCGGCATGGAAAAAACGTGGCCGGCCGCCGGTCGAGACACCCAAAGTGCATATTGGGTTTCGTCTCGCGGCGGATGTCGTGGAACGGGTCCGGGCCTCGGGGCGCGGTTACAATGCCCGGGTCGAGCAGGTGCTGCGTGAGGCGATCGCCAAAGGCCGGTTGTAAATGCGGGTTATACTGACCCGCGTTGGTGGCGGCCATCGGTCGTGACGCCCCCGTAGCGTCTTCCCCGGGATCGGCCCGCTCAGGCAAATTGCCTGACTTTTGACGACCTTGGCGGGATCGAGAGATCCTCGGGTCAAGCCCGAGGATGACGATCCAAATGTTCCCTCGGTTCAGCCGTTGCCGTTTCCCGGGTGATGAACCCGCCGCCCAACACCCGGTCGCCATCGTAAAACACGCAGGCCTGACCCGGCGCGGGCAGAGCGGGCGCATCCAGCCACACCACGGCGCCATCGCCAAGTCCCTCAACCACCGCGGGGCGCGGCACATCGCGCGCCCGCAGCTTGACTGTGCAACGAAACGAGCCGACCGAAGGCGACACCAGCCAGTTCACCTCGCGCAGCCGCACGTCACAAGTGCTGACATTCCGCGGTCCGACAATCACCCGCCTGGTTCCTGGCTCCGTCGCCAGCACGACCTGGCGCTCGCCGCCAATCATCGCCGCCGCGCCGAGCCGCTTGCTCTGCCCGACCGTAAACCGCGCGACGCCATCATGGCGACCGACCACCGCGCCGTCGCGCGACACGATCTCCCCCGGCGCCAGAGCATCCGGGCGCAACCGGCCCACGATCTCGGCGTACGACCCACTCGGCACAAAGCAAATGTCCTGACTATCGGGCTTCTCGGCGACCGTCAGGCCAAGCCGCGCGGCCTGGTCGCGGACAGCGCGCTTGTCCGGCATGCCCCCAAGCGGGAACCAGCAACGATCCAATTGGTCGCGGGTGGTCGCGAACAGAAACCAGCTTTGATCGCGCTCCGTATCGACAGCGCGATGCAGTTCCGCGCCGTCCGGCCCATCGATGCGCCGCACGTAATGTCCGGTCGCCAACCGTTCCGCGCCCAGACCAGACGCCAACGCCGTCAGGTCGGCGAACTTCACGGATTGATTGCAACGAATGCACGGCACCGGCGTTTCGCCCGCCGCGTAGCTGTCGGCGAAATCGGCGATCACCGCTTTGGCGAAGCGCTCCTCGGCGTCGATGACATAGTGAGAAATGCCCAACCGGTCGGCGACCCGGCGCGCGTCGTGAATGTCCTGACCCGCGCAGCACGCGCCCTTCCGTCCGGCCGCGGCGCCATGGTCGTACAACTGCAAGGTCACGCCGATCACCTCGTGGCCCTGCTCCTGCAACAGGCCGGCGGCGACACTGCTGTCCACCCCGCCCGACATGGCGACCACAACGCGCAACGATCAGGCCTTGTACATGTTGTTCACGCCCGCCGGCAGCGTCACCACCAACCCGTCCAGCGCGTCGGTCATGATGATCTGGCAACCGAGCCGGGAAGTCTCGGTCAGGCCGAACGCCAGGTCCAGCATGTCTTCCTCATCCTCGGTCGCCCTGGTCAGCTTCTTCGACCACGCCGGCTCGACGATCACATGGCAGGTCGAGCAGGCCAGCGACCCCTCGCAGGCGCCCTCGATATCGACCTTATGCTTATGGGCGATTTCCAGCACCGACAGGCCGGCGGGCGCATCGACCTCGCGGCGCGTCCCATCGCGCTCGATGAACGTCATTTTCGGCATCGTGATCAGGCCTCGGGCAAAGGAGCGGCGTGGTGCCCGGAATGGGCCGCGGCCAGAGCGGACGCCGCATAGTCGATATCGGCGGGCGAGGTAAAGCGTCCAATGCCGATACGCAAGGTGCGGCCCGCCGCCGCATCCGACAGGCCCAGAGCGCGTAACACATAAGACGGCTCGACTTCGGCCGAGGAACAGGCGGACCCGGTGGAGACGCATAAATCCGGCATGCGCTCCAGCATCTCCAGCGCGCTGCTCTCCGGGAAGGTCACGTTCAGATTGCCGGCGATCCGGTGCGCCACGCTGCCATTGACCGCGATGCCCGGGATCAGACCGAGCAGCCGTTCCAGCAGCCCGTCACGCAGGCCGGCGATCCGCGCGGTATCGTCCGCCATGTCCTCGCCCGCCAGCCGGCAGGCCTCGCCCAGACCGACGATCAGCGGCGCCGGCAAGGTGCCGCTTCGAAGTCCCCGCTCCTGCCCGCCGCCGGAAAACAGCGGCAACACGCGCGCCCGGGGCCGCCGCCGCACGAACAGCGCGCCAACTCCCTTCGGCCCATAAATCTTGTGACCACTGACCGAGGCGAGATCGACCCGCCACCCCGTCAGATCCACCGGAATCTTCCCCACCGCCTGGGCGATGTCGGTGTGGAACAGCGTGCCCGCTTCCTTGGCGATCGCGGCGAGGCCCGGAATGTCCTGAATGACGCCGATCTCGTTGTTCACCGCCATGACGGAGACCAGCAACGTCGGCACCGTCAAAGCATCGCGCAACACGTCCAGGTCCAGCAGGCCGTCGGCGCCCACCGGGAGAAACACCGGCTCGAAACCCTCGTCCTTCAGGTCGGCGACGGATTCCAGCACGCACTTGTGCTCGGTGGCGACGGTCACGATCCGCCGGCGTTCATTGTCGCCGTATTTCGCGGCGAACCGGGCCGCGCCCTTGATGGCGATGTTGTTGCTCTCGGTCGCGCCCGAGGTGAAGACGATCTCCCGCGGGTCCGCGCCCAGAAGTGCCGCGACATGACCGCGCGCGGTTTCCACGGCGGCCTCGGCGGTGCGGCCCATGACGTGCTCGACGCTGTGCGGATTGCCGTATTGCTCGGTGAACCACGGCAGCATCACGGCCACGACGCGCGGATCGCAGCGCGTGGTGGCCTGGTTGTCCAGGTAGACGGGCCGGTTCGGCCGGGGAGGACTGTCAGTCATGGGAAGGGCGGGCATGGGAGCGTCTGGCATGACATTGTTCTATGGGATCACGCATCGGCTGGGACCAGAGCCGGACGCAGACGAGCGGCCATGCGCGCATAGGCGGCCTCAAACGCGTCGATCGCGTCCTCGGTCACATTCCACGGCAGCGACACCCGAATCGCCTGGCCCGCGAGCGAGCCCAGCCCCATCGCGGTCAGCACATGACTGGTCTGGACCTTGCCGGAACTGCACGCCGCCCCCGCGCTCACCGCGACCCCTTCCAGATCCATCCCGATCACCTGGGCATCCGCCCGCACGCCCGGCAGAGCCAGCGCCGTGGTGTTGGCCAGCCGCGGCGCCTGGCCACCGCATACGATGGCGCCATGCTGCACCGCGGCAGCCTCTACACGGTCCCGTAGCGCCGCGAGCCGGCTCTGGGCCGCGCTGAGGCCGGTCACAGCCGCGAAACCCGCTATGGCGGCCAAAGCGGGCGTGCCGCCCCTGCGGCCGCGCTCCTGGCCGCCGCCGGCGATCAGCGGCGCGATGCCGGTCAATTCCGGGGTCAGCAGCAAAGCGCCGACGCCTTTCGGGCCACCCAGTTTGTGCGCGGACAGAGCAATCGCGTGACAGCCGAGCGCCGCCAGAGAGACCGGAAACCGGCCCGCCGCCTGCACAGCATCGACATGCAACAGCGCCCCGTGCGCGCGGCAGAGCGCGGCGGCCTCGCCGATCGGCTGGATCGTTCCTGTCTCATTGTTGGCGAGCATCAGACACACCAGCGCGGGCGGTCCCGCGGAAAGCCAGCTCCGCAACGCGTCCAGGTCCGCGACTCCCTGACGATCGACCGGCAGAATCGCGGCGCTGGGCGCGGCGGCGCGGATGGCGTCGTGCTCGGTGGCGCCGATCGTCACGCGGCGAGCGGCGCCCAGGGCGTGCACAGCCAAAGCGTCGGCCTCGGTGCCGCCGGAGGTAAACACGACGTCCTGGTCGCGCGCGCCAAAACAGGCGGCGATCTTTTCCCGGGCATCCTCCAGCACGCGGCGCGCGGCGCGGCCGGCCGCGTGGACCGAGGATGGATTGCCGGTGATTTCGAACGCGGCCGCCATCGCCGCCTTCGCCTCGGGGCGCAGTGGCTCGCTGGCGTTGGCGTCGAGGTAGTGCATGCTACTCGGCCGCCACTTTATTCTGGGCCGCGGCATTGCGCGCGAATCCCCGGCTCGGGGCCACCGCCCGTCCGCGAATTTGACCAAGAACGACGTCGGCCAAGGTGACGTTGCCAAGGAACATACTGATTTGCCGCCCGAGTTCGGCCCACAGGTCGTGCGTCTGACATCGGTCGGTGAGCTGCCCAGGAAGGGCGAGGCAAGGACCGGATTGCTCGGTGCAGCGGGTGGCGCGGATTGGCTCATCGACGGCGGCGATAATGGCGGCGATGGAAATGCGGTCGGAGTCGCGCGCCAGGCGGTAGCCGCCGCCGGGCCCGCGGGCCGAAGCGACCAGTCCCGAACGGCGCAGCTTGGCGAAGAGTTGCTCCAGGTAGGACTGGCTGAGTTGCTGGCTGGCGGCGATTTCGGCGAGGCAGACCGGGCCGCATTCGCAGCCGAGCGACTGGCGGGACGCCAGATCGACCATCGCCATGACCGCGTAGCGGCCGCGTGTGGACAGTTGCATGTTTATTCCGCCGCCGGTTCGCGGGACTGGGATTGCCCCTGGGCCTGGCCGAATTCGCCTTGCGAGGCTTGCAGGCGGGCGACCCGCGCCTCTACCTCGGTCAGTTCGGCGCGCAGGCCTTCCAGGTCGCGCAGCAGCGGGTCGAGGCTGTCGTCGCAGGGCATGCCGTAGGGATCGAAGTCCGGCTGACGGTTGCCCTGGCGCGGCAGCTTGCGATCGACGGGCCGCGCCGGAATGCCGACGACGGTGGTATCGGCGGGGACGGGATCGACCACGACGGCGTTCGAACCGATGCGGGCGTTGTCGCCGATGGTGATCGGTCCGAGCACTTTGGCGCCGGCGCCGATGATGACGTTATCGCCGACGGTGGGGTGACGCTTGCCCTTGCTGGTGCGGGCGACTCCCAACGTGACCTGATGATAGATGTAGCAATCGTCGCCGATCTCGGCGGTTTCGCCGATCACGACTCCCATGCCGTGGTCGATGACCAGGCGGCGGCCGAGTTTCGCGGCGGGATGTATTTCGATTCCCGTCAACCAGCGCGAGATATGCGAAGAGAATCTCCCAAGAAAATACAAGTTGTGGGTCCACAACCAATGGGACAGGCGATGCCACATGACTGCATGCACGCCAGGGTAGCAGAACAATACTTCGACATACGAACGAGCCGCGGGGTCTCGCTCTCTGTAGCTGCGGAGCGTCTCACGCAAGAACATGTAAGCCATGCGACATTTCCATTATGAATGTTGCCACGGTTTGTCATATAGTGCCGACCACGCCGGGGCCGCCTGGCTGACTGACCGCCCGAAGATGTTCCTTTTCGCGGCGATCAGTCGGCAAGATGACCCTGGGGCTCGGTTCAACGGGGAACCAGTCACAAGACGAGGGGATAGAGAGCAGACCCTGCATCAGGTGGCCATATCGCGAGGCTAGAATACCCGACTCCGGGAGTCAATTATCCCCGAGGGATCGGACGGTTGTGGCTGTAAATATTCAGGGCGGTCCTTATCTATTGTGAGTGAGTGCCGGTTGGTCCGAATCAATAAGGTTCGGGGTCAATGGGGCCGGTAGGCGGCGAACAGGTCAAGCGGACCTGTCCGTTCGGCTGACCGGATCAAGTCAGGAAACAGGTTAAATATTGCCATGCCAGAGGTGATGTTCGCCGGCCCAGACGGCCGGTTGGAAGGCCGTTACCACCATTCGAAGGAACCGGGCGCTCCCGTGGCGCTGGTTCTGCACCCGCATCCGCTGCACGGCGGGACGATGAACAACCGGATCACGTTCACGATGTACCAGTCGTTCATGCGAATGGGATGCTCGGTGATGCGGTTCAACTTCCGCGGCGTCGGCCGCAGCCAGGGACGCTATGACGGCGGAATCGGAGAAATCAGCGACGCCGCCGCCGCGCTGGACTGGATGCAGGCGGTGAACCCGGGACATGGCGGGATCTGGATCGCCGGATATTCGTTCGGCGCGTTCGTCGGCATGCAGTTGCTGATGCGCCGGCCGGAAGTCTCCGGCTGGGTCAGCGTGGCGCCGCCGGCCAACCATTACGATTTCGGCTTCCTGGCCCCCTGCCCCTGCGGCGGACTGATGCTGCACGGCGATGGCGACGAACTGGTGCCGGAACCCGCGGTGCGCAAATTGGTCGATAAACTGAACACGCAAAAGAATGTCCGTGTGGACTACCGCGTGTTCGAGGGCGCCGACCACGTGTTCGCCAGCCATGCCGACGCGGTGTCGGAAGCGGTGGAGGATTTCTGCGGCAAGCAAATCGCCCGCCGGCAGATGGCGCTCGCCGCCGACTGATCCGGCGGGGGCCGATGGATCGAGGGCGGCGGGCGCGAGTCCGCCGCTCTTTTCGTGTTCGCGTGGCGACCGCGCTTGCCGCCGCGCCCGGACGACACCATGGTGCGGGCCGTGAGTAAGCCGCCTCTCTCGCCGCGTGATCGGATCCGCGACCGCGCGCTGTCGCTCGGTTTCGACGCGGTCGGCTTCTGTGAGGCGCGACTCGGCCCCGAGGCACGTGAACGGCTGGCCGCGTTCGTCGCCGCCGGACAGCATGGCGACATGTGGTGGCTCGCCACCCGGACGGAGCAGCGCGCGCAGCCGACCGCGCTGTGGCCGGAGGCACGCGCGGTGATCGCTCTGGCCTTAACGTACGCACCGGAGGGCGATCCGCTGGCCCCGCTCGCGATGCCGGAGCGCGGCACGATCTCCGCTTACGCGCGGGGCCGCGATTATCATGACCTGATGAAGGGCAAACTGAAGCATCTCGCCGCGTTCGTGGCATCGCGGTTCGGCGCCGGGGTCAAGGTGTTCGCCGATACCGCGCCGGTGATGGAAAAGCCGTTGGGCGAGGCCGCCGGTCTGGGCTGGGTCGGCAAGCACACCAACCTTGTCTCGCGCGCGCACGGGTCGTGGTTGTTTCTTGGAGAGATCTATACGACGCTGGACATTCCACCCGATCCGCCGCACGCGAACCATTGCGGCACCTGCGATCGTTGCCAGGCGGTGTGCCCAACGAACGCGTTCCCCGCGCCGTACCGGTTGGATGCGACGCGATGCGTGTCCTATCTGACGATCGAGCACAAAGGACCGATTCCGCACGCGTTGCGGCCGCTGATGGGCAACCGGATTTATGGTTGCGACGACTGTCTGGCGGTGTGTCCGTGGAATCGGTTCGCGCGTCCCACCACGCATGCCGCGCTGCTGCCGCGCCAGGAACTGCTGGCGCCACGACTCGCCGAACTCGCGGCGCTGGATGACGCCGCTTTTCGGACGCTGTTCGCCGGCTCACCGATCAAGCGCATCGGCCGCGACCGGTTCGTGCGCAACGTGTTGAACGCGATCGGCAACTCGGGCGATCCCGCGTTGCGCTCCGCCGCCGAACGGCTGACCGGCGATCCCGATCCGGTCGTCGCGGAGGCCGCGCGATGGGCCGTGGCGCGGCTTGGTCAGGCTGACACATCGAACGTCATTGACCGGCCTGGTCGGCCCATCGGCGATGACCCACATGGCTCGGCCGATGGTCCGGTCGAGCCGGACCATGACGATTGGAGGCGAGCCGACCAGGCCCGCCGAGGATCGCTCTAGCGAACCGTCCCTGGTCCCGACAAGGGCGTGACCGCGCCGGTCAGGATATTGCCGCTGAGCATCGCCGGCGTGGCGGCGAAATTGCGCACGAAGACGGTGGCGCGTTCCTGATCGTTCACGAACGTGTTGTCTCGCACCACGATCGGGCCGGGCGGATTGATGTCGCCTTCCGAGCCGATGGAGATCGCGGTGCCGCCATTGCTCGACATGCGCCCCTTGCTCATCTGGTTCTTTTCGATCAGCGCGGAGCCGCCATTGGGAATATCGATCAAATAGCTGGAATTGCCCGCCGGTCCGTCCTGGATATCGCAGCCGACCACCTCGGTCCGGGCGGCGCGCGACTTGATGTGGTGCCCCTCGTGCTGTTCGAGAAACTTTGAATGCTCGATCCGTACCAATTTATTGTGGCCGGCATAGATGCCGTGCGCGCAGGTCGGTTGGCACTCGCCGTTGCCGATAAACGTGCTGTCCACGATTCGAAGACTGATATTCGCCTCATTGGCGCTCATGAGCCCGTTCTGGTTGTGCAGAAACTTCGTGTTTTCGACCAGCAGCGCGCCCCCCTCGGCGCGGATGCCGGCGCCGTTCCGGTCCGGCACCTTCGCGTTGGCCAGCGTCAGTCCGCGGATCGTCACGTCGTTGCCGTCGATCACCAGGATCGCCTTGCCGGCGCAGGTCTTGTTCTTCATCACCGCCGAGGCGTCCGCTGGTCCCTCCAGCGTGAAGCGGTTTTGTTTGATGCTGGCGCAGTCTTCATACTCGCCCGCCGCGACGCGTACGGTGTCGCCGTCACGCGCCTTCACGATCGCCTCGCTCGGTTTCGCGAATTTCTGCCCAGGACCGACGTCCAGAATGGCGGCCGAGGCGCTGGCGAAACTCAGAATCGCGGCCAGCAGCCCCACGCATAGTTTGACCATATCCCTCTCCCCGTTCGCGACCGCGCGCCCGTCAGGGTATCATACCGGCGATGCAAGACGAAAAACCAATGCACGGAACCGCGCCCCTGACCGGCCTGATCAAGCGCAGCTTCTCACTGGCCGGCCACCGCACCAGCGTCGCGCTGGAGCCGGCGTTCTGGGATGTGTTGCGGGACGCCGCGCATGCGCGAAGCATGACGGTGTCCGGGCTGGTGGCGGCGGCCGACGCGGCCCGCGACGGGACCATCCCTTTGGCCTCATCGCTGCGTCTTCTCGCGCTGCGCCACGCGCTGGAACGTCCGCGAGCCGACGCCGGCGCCACAAGCGATCCGGTGACTTCCCCAGGTCTGATTTAAAGATAACTTTTTCGTAAGACATCCCCGGCGATGGTGGCGACGTCGCGCGAGGAGGTCGCGCCAAGGAAGCCAACCATGTTCCCCATGACCGAGTCCGCGATTCGCCGATCGACCACGCTCAGTCCGATGACCCTGTCCGATCGGCTGATCACGCTGGCCAAGGAAGCCGACACCGCCGGCTACGAGGCGACCGCCAACCAACTGGTGCGACTGGCCATCACGATCTTCGACGAGGCCCCGCGCCGTCCCAACTGATCGTCACGCGACATTGACCGCCAGGCGACACTGATCGTCAGGCGGCGCGTCGCGGCGCCCCCGCCTTGCCTGGCGGCAGGCTTCTCAGGATCGCGGCGAACAAGATGTCCTTGCTGACCGGCTTGGAGAGAAAGTCATCCATTCCGGCCCGCCGGCACGCTTCCATATCCTCCGCGAAGGCGTTCGCCGTCAGGGCGACGATCGGCACGCGACAGTTCGGACCGTCACCGGCGCGGATCGCCCTTGTCGCGTCCAGGCCATCCATCTCCGGCATGCTCATGTCCATGCAAATCAGGTCGAACGTTGATTGTTCCGCGGCGCGAACCGCCTCCAGTCCATTCTCGGCGATGACGACATCGATGTCCGTGCCTCGCAGCAGACGCGAGAAGACGAAACGGTTGGTCGCGTTGTCCTCGGCCAACAACAGCCGCGGCTTGCGTCCGATCCCGTCGATGCGCTGGCTGAGTAAGTCGGCGGGCGCCGGGATCGCCTGAGGATCGCGTTGTTCGGCGGCTATTTTGAGTGGCAGGCGAACCCTGAAGACGCTGCCCTCGCCGACCACCGAGCTGACGTCGATCGTTCCGCCCATCCGTTCGGTCAATTGCTTGCTGATCGCCAGGCCCAGACCGGAGCCGCCGAACCGCCTTGTGATCGAGCTGTCGGCCTGGACGAAGGCGTCGAACAACGAGCCCAGTTTGTCGGTGGCGATGCCGATGCCGGTGTCGGAGATGGTCCATTCGATCGTCGCCGCGTCGCCGGCGCGGGACACGCAGCGCGCGACCACGCCGACCTCACCGCTTCGGGTGAATTTGACCGCGTTCGACACGAGGTTGTGCAGAATCTGGCGGATCCGTCCGGCATCGCCGACCAGCCGGTCGGGCACGCCCATCTCCTGCCGCGCCGTCAGCTTCAATCCTTTTTCCACCGCTCCTGGGCTGTGCACGCTCAGCATTTCCTGGGTCAGCGTGGCGGGCGAGAACGGCGCGTGCTCGAACGTCATGCGGCCGGCGTCCAGGCGAGAGAAATCCAGGATATCGTTCAAAATTCGCAACAAATTGTCGCCCGAGGTTTTGATCGCGTGGACCGCTTCTTCCTGCTCGCGGGTCAGGCCGTCATCCAGCAGCGTGGAGGCGAGCCCCAGGACCGCGTTCATCGGTGTGCGAATCTCATGACTCATCATCGCGAGGAACGCGGATTTGGCGCGGCTGGCTTCCTCGGCGATGCGTTGGCGTTCGCGCGCTTCCTCGGTCTCCCGCCGCAGATTCTGAACCTGTTCACGGTCGCGGGCGCTTTGTTCGGCGGCCCGGCGTTCGCGGATGTCGCGCACGGCGGTGACCTGGACCTGACCATCGCCGAGATTGATCTCACGGGAGAGCATTTCGACCGGCAGACGTTCGCTCCCGGTCACCAGAAGCTCGGTTTCGATCGGATGCTGTCCTGAACCGGTCTGGCGCGCGGCCGCTCGCAGCGCCGCGGCGAAATCGCTGACCGGGCGGCCGATCACCGCGTCCAGCGCCAGTCCCGCCATCGCGCAGAACGCCGCGTTGGCGTCCAGTACAATTCCGTCACGATGCACCAGCAAGCCCTCGAACGTGCTGTCGGTCAATTGGCGCAACCGCTCATTTTCCTGCCGCGTGCGGGCGGCGGTTCGCCTATCGACCTGCGCGCCCGCGCGCGTCAGCGCCAGGACCGCCGCGAACTCCGACAGGAACACGACCGTCAGTGGCTGCAACGCCAGGGCGCCCGGCGTGGCGGACGCCATTTCCCATTCCGTGAACGGCAGAACCGAGGACAACGATGCCAGGTTCAGCGCCGGAATGGCGATGGCGACGAGCACGCCGGGCAGCAGCATTTGCCGCCGGGTCGAGGCGCGGCGAATGCGATGCAGGCCAAGCGAGCACATCAACGTGCAACCGATCATCGACAGCAGCACTTCCGTCAGATCGTAACCCATGACCAATGGCGCGGCGATCGCGCTCATGGTCACGAACAGCATGCACGACACGGTCGCCGCCAGGATCGAGCCGGCGAGCACCGTATTGCGCGTGCCGGAGTCGCCATGGACCGAAATCGCCAGGGTCGCGGTCGCGCCGGCGATCGCCAGCGCCAATGAGGCGGCGACAGCGGATTTCGGCATCGCCGCGTCGACGAACGGGAAGAAACCCTTCCACGAAAGAAACAACACAATCCAGACCGCGGCGCCCAGTAACAGCCCCGCGCAGGCGGTGCGTGCGATGGCGTGGATGTGGCGTGCCGCGGGGCGTCCCATGGGGCGTCCCATGGGGCGCCCCATGGGGCGCAACGGCATGATCCAGAACATCGCCGTGCAAAGCGCCAGGCTGGCCAGCAGCGCGCCCGCCAGCAGTCGAATATCATGGGCTGACAGGAATGAGGCGACAGGCATCGATTGGTTCTATCGTCGGAAGGTTAACAAATTCTTAGTACGGCTTTCGGCGCGCGTGCCCATGGCGACGCCCAACAATTACAGCTACTGTCGTCATCATCGGGCTCGACCCCACAAGCGCTAACATAAGCGCCGGTGCGGGAGACAACTCACGCCCACCGCCATTATCACGCCCACCGCCATTAATCGTCATCACCGGGCTCGACCCGGTGATCTCTCAGGGCACGCACATCGCGCGGCCAGAGATGGCCGGGTCGAGCTCGGCCATGACGCTGATAGGCTGGAGGAACACCGGTCCGCGCACTTCGCCGGCGCTTATGTTAGCGCCTATGGGGTCCGGCCCGGTGACGACGTGGAGAGATGCGCGCCGATCGACTCGTTTAATGTCGGGCGTCGCCTGAGAGCGTTCGAGCCGCGCGAAATTATTAGTTCAGTAAGGATTCGCTGGTAGCCAGCCTCATCGATGCATTGAGGTGCTGCTCGAACGTGGCGCGCGGATCAGGCGAACTTATCAGGCGCGCCAGCAAATCTCTGGCCGCGGCGGTGCTGATCCTGACGGTGTCGCGGGCCGCCTGGGCCGCGTCGTTCGCCGCCAAGGATCTGCAGGTCCTCGGTCGCGCCATCGCGTTCATGCAGCCACCACCGGCGCCGGACGCGGTCATCGCGATCGCTTACCTCCCCGGCAATGCTGATTCGAAGCGCGACGCCGACGCCATCGCGGCGCTGATCGGCTCGGGGTTGCCCGCCGGGCACGCGACGTTACGGCCCAGGGTGGTGGACATCGCGGGGTTGGGCGCGGGTGGATTTTCGGTGGTGATCGCCGCGGCGGGCGCCAACGGGCCGCAACTGAACGCCGCGGCGAAAGCGGCGAAGGCGTTGTGCGTCACCACCGAGACCGACGCGGTTCGCGATGGCTTCTGCGCCATGGCGATCACGTCGGAGCCTCGCGTCGAAATCATTGTCAATCACGCGGCCGCGGCCGCCGCCGGCATCGATTTCGCGGCGGCGTTTCGCATGATGATTCGGGAGATGTAATGAAATGACGGCGCCCCTCATGTCGAACCGGATACAATCACTGACGCTGGCGGCGGCGGTGTTGACGATGGCGCGCATCGCCGCGGCACACGCGCAATCCATCGACTACCAAGGGCTGGAACAGTTGTTCGGTGAACCGGTCACCACTTCGGTCACCGGCAAACCACAACGGGTCGCCGACGCGCCGGCCAATATCGAGATCATCACGCAGGACGACATCAGGCGATCCGGCGCGACCAACATCCCCGACGTGCTGGCGTTCGTTACGGGCATGGATGTTCGTGGCTATGCGCCCGGCGCGGCCGATGTGGGTATCCGAGGCTATAATCAATCGGCGAACTCGCGCCTCATGGTGCTGATCAATGGCCGCCAGGTCTACATGGTCGATTACGGCCGCATCCTTTGGGCGAGCCTTCCTGTCGAAATGGATGAGATTCGCCAGATCGAGGTGATCAAGGGACCCAATTCGGCGCTGTATGGGTTCAACGCCGTGGGAGGCGTGATCAACATCATCACCTACGATCCGACCAAGGAAAAAATCAACGCGGCGACGGTGCGCGGCGGCACGCAGGATTATGCCTCGGGTTCCGTCGTCGGCACCGCGGCGATCGGCGACACGGCGGGCATTCGCCTCTCCGCCGGCGGCTTCCAGGCACGGAACTTCGCTCCTGGGCCACTCGACAGCGTCGATCTGCGCACCCGCGAAACCCCGTTCACCGGCAATTTCAACGCCGACGGGCGGTGGCACGTCACGCCATCGATCGACGCGTTTCTGGAAGGCAGCTACGGCACGATGCGGCTGTCGCAGCCCTCGCCGGAAGGCGCTTTGTTCACCGAGCAGACGCACCAATGGTCACTGCGCGCCGGGGTCAGCGCGCAGACCGGGCTCGGTTCGTTCAGCCTGTCGGCTTATCAGAATACGACATATCTGCGAGGCGACGCCGCCACGCAAACGCCGCCGTTTTTGTTCCTGGAACATGAGCAGCAGCAGGTCGCCGTGGTGGAAGCGAACGATCTGGTGAAGATCGGACCCTATCACACGCTACGAATCGCCTTGGAATATCGCGACAACTCGGACGCGACCGATCTGGTGCATGGGCGGCTGGCCGATATCGACTACGCCGCCGCGCTGATGTGGGACTGGCAGATCACGCCGGCGCTGACCGCGACCAACGCGGTTCGGATCGACCACGCGGAGGTCAGCTATAGCGGCGTGCCGACAGTGGCGAGCGGCCTGACCATCGCGGCGTTCAACGCGGTGCGCATCACCGAGCCCAGTTTGAATTCGGGTGTGGTGTGGCGGGCGACGGGCGCGGATACGTTTCGGCTCAGCCTGGCGCGCGGCGTGCGGCTGCCGACGCTGGTGGAGCAGGGCATTCAAAGCGATTTCGGCACCACCGGGCCCGTCGCGGTTTACGGCAAGCCGAATTTGCTGCCCGCGATCACGTGGAACGCGGAGATCGATTACGATCGCCAGTTGCCAACTATCGCGTCCGTGCTGCGCACGGCGTTGTTCGCGCAGCGCACCGATAACGTGATCGCGACGCCGTTTGGCGGCCCCATTACGTTCGCGCCGGCCGGTTATGCGATTACAACCGCGGCCAACGTCGGCTACAGCACCGCCGGGGGAATGGAACTGGCGATCAAAGGCCACTCGCCGTCCGGGTGGCGGTGGAACGTCAGCTACGCGCTGGCGGCGACGACCGATCACACGAGTCTGAACACCGGGCCGGTGATCGTCAGCACCGAGCTGTACACGCGCAGTGTCCCGGAGCACGTGGTGATCGTTGGCGTTGGGTACAGTCACGACCAGTGGGAAGCCGATTTGATGGCGCGCTGGCAGTCCAGCTTCGTCGATACCAGATCGGTCATCGGCACGCCGCCGCTGCGGTTCATCGTCGTCAACAATTATGTGACGGTGAACGCGCGGATTGCTTATCGCCTGACCGATCGGGTCACGTTGGCGCTGGTCGCGCAACAACTCAATTCCGCCAGCCTGGTCACGACCGCTGGCGTTCCGACCGAACGGCGACTGATCGCCAGCGCCACGGCGCGGTTTTAGGCGCGCGCGATGACCTCCCGCGATCCCCGATACGGCAAAACAACGACCGGGTCCGTGCCGGTCGGCGCGGCCGTCCCCAGCAACGTGCCGAACCCACGAGGAGCCATCATGTCAAGACCAACCCGGTCATACGCCGCCGCCGGAACCGCCGCGTGGCTTCTGCTGCTGTCACACGCCGTTCCGTCCCGCGCGCAGTCGGTCGATTACCAGGGGCTGGAGCAGTTGTTCGGAGAGCCGGTCACGACGTCCGTCACGGGCAAACCGCAACGCGCGGCCGACGCGCCGGCCAATGTTGAAATCATCACGCAGGATGACATCAGGCGATCCGGCGCGACAACGATCCCCGACGTGCTCGCGTTCGTCACCGGGGTGGATGTGCGCACCTACGGACTTGGCGCGCAGGATGTCGGCATAAGGGGCTATAACCAGGCGTCCAATCCGCATCTGATGGTGCTGATCGACGGCCGTCAGGTCTACATGGTCGATTACGGCCGGATCGTCTGGGAGAACCTGCCGGTCCAGTTGAGCGAAATCCGCCAGATCGAGGTGATCAAGGGACCGAACTCCGCGCTGTACGGCTTCAACGCCGTGGGCGGCGTGATCAACATCATTACTTATGATCCGCTGAAGGAAAGCGTGAACGTGCTCAGCGCCGGCGGCGGCACGCAGGACTTTCTCACCGGCTCGGCGGTCGGCACCGCGAAGCTTGGGGACACCGCCGGTCTCCGCCTGTCGGCGGGTGGCTTCAAGGCGCATGATTTCGCCCCCGGACCGTTGAGTTTGACCGACACGCTGACGCGGCAACCGCCATTCAGCGGCAGTTTCAACGCCACCGGACGCTGGCAAATCACGCCGCGGATCGAGGCTGTGCTCGATGGCGGTTATGGCACGACACGCCAATCGCATCAGTCGCCGCAATCGTCGTTCGATACGGAACAACTCCATCAATGGTCGCTGCGCGCGGGTGTGAACGCGGACACGCCGGCCGGCGCGCTGTCTCTGTCCGCCTATCGTAACGACGTGAAAGTCGACGGGCTGGCGATCACGGTGTTCGATTTCAATCCCTATCTGGCGCATGAGCAGCAGAGCGTGACCGTGCTGCAAGCCAGTGATTTGTTAAAGCTCGGCACGGACCACACGGTGCGGTTCGGCCTGGAGTTTCGCGACAACTCGGATGCGTCCGCCATTTTCGGCGGCAAACTGGCCGACACGGTGTACGCCGCGAGCCTGATGTGGGACTGGCAGGTCACGCCGGCGGTCACCGCGACCAACGCGGTACGCTTCGACCATGCCCAGGTAGGTTACAGCGGCACGCCGACAGTATTGAGTGGACTCACGCCCGCCGCGTTCAACGCGGTTCGTATCGACGCGCCGAGCCTGAACTCGGGCGTGGTGTGGCGAGCGACCGGCGCGGACACGTTCCGGCTGACGCTGGCGCGCGGCGTGCAATTGCCGACGTTGGTGGAGCAGGGGATTCAACTCGATCCGCTGACGGCCGGCCCGATCGGGTTTTACGGCAAGCCCAACTTGTTGCCGTCGATCACCTGGAACGCGGAGATCGACTACGACCGCGACCTGGCGTCAATCAACTCGGTGCTGCGCACGGCGCTGTTCCTGCAGCGCACCGATAACGTCATCGCGACCGCTTTCGCGGGACCTTTGACGATCCTGCCGACCGGCGTCGTGTACCAGCAGGCGGCGAACGTCGGGTACAGCACCGCCGAAGGGTTCGAGATTGGGATCAAGGGCCATTCCGCCTCGGGATGGCGCTGGAATCTGAGCTACGCCCTGGCCGAAACCACCAACCATACCAGCGTCAATCCGGGTGGCGTCATCTTCAGCGCGCAACTTTACGCGCGCAGCGTGCCGGAACACGTGGTGGTCGCGGGTCTCGGCTACACGTTCGAGAAACTGGAGGCGGACGTGATGGCGCGCTGGCAATCCAGCTTCCTCGACGTGCGCGGGCCCGACACCCTGGGGCCGCTGACTCTGGTCAGCATCGACAACTATGTGACCGTCAACGCGCGAATCGGTTACCGGGTGCTGGACAACGTGACGCTGGCCGTGGTCGCGCAACAATTGAACGCGCCGCGTTTGATCACCACGGCGGGGGCGCCCCAGGAACGGCGATTGATCGCCAGCGTCACGGCGCGGTTCTGAGGCAGGACGCCGATGTTCGGTGCCCCATCGCGTCGAATGACAGTGCCGCCGCCAGGCCGTTCGGTTCGAACAATCCGACGGCGCTGTCCGCGGGCCAGGAGCGCCGACCCCCAATAGCAATACCTGATCGAACCAGCCTTGGCTTTCCCGTCGCCGGAAGCGCCATGAGGCCTCGTGGCACTGGCCTTAGGGATCGCGCGCCAATGCGGTATTGTCATCCCTCAAGGAGGACGATGCATGCGTAAATTTTTCGGTCCTATGGGCACCATTCATCGTCTCGTCGTCGAGAGCGAAGTCCTGAAGGGGAACATCCTCGGCGATCCCACCGCGCGCGCGGTCGATGTCTACGTTCCCGCCGGACACGACGGTCACGGGCTGCCTTTGCTCATCGACCTCGTCGGCATCACCAGCAGCGGCCTGTCCCACACCAACTGGGCCGCTTTCCAGGAGAACATGCCAGAACGGCTCGATCGTCTGATCGGCGAACATCTCCTGCCGCCGGTCGTCGTCGCCTTTCCGGACTGCTTCACGCGCATCGGCGGCAATCAATACGTCAACTCCGCGGCCACGGGGCCCTGGGAAGACTTTCTGACTGACGAAATGCTGCCGGTGATCGAGCAGCGGTTTGGCTGCGGTGGCGAGGGGCGGCGCGGCGTGTTCGGCAAAAGCTCTGGCGGCTACGGAGCCATCACGCATGCCTTGCGCCACTCCGACGTATGGGCGGCCGCGGCATGCCATTCCGGCGATATGGGGTTCGAATTGTGCTACCTGCCCGACATGCCGGCGACCCTGCGGGCACTGGCCGGATCCAACAACTCCATCGAAAAGTGGTGGCGTGGGATCGAGGAGGCGAAGAAACGCCCGGATGGCAACTTTACCGCCCTGAACGTACTGGCGATGGCGGCGACTTACGATCCAGACCCATCTGAATTCCTTGGCATGCGGTTGCCCGTTACATTCGACACCTGCGAGGTGATCGAGGAGCGGTGGGCGAACTGGATGCGCCACGATCCGGTTGTCGCGGTCGAAACGCTGGGTGGCAATCCGCGAAATCTCAAGGCCCTTTATATCGATTGCGGTGAGCGGGATCAGTTCAACCTGCTCTATGGCGCGCGCAGGTTCGTGCGGCGTCTCGGCCAGCTTGGCGTCGCTCACCGCTATGAGGAGTTCGCGGACAATCACAGCGGAGTCGATTACCGAATGGATGTAAGTCTGCCGTACCTCGTGCATGCGTTATCGGGCTGATCCCGCTCGATCCTTATGGCGTGGACTAATACCCGGTCGAGATATCGACCTCCTGCAAAAGCCCTTTGCCCGCCTCGAAGCTTCGAATGCTCGCCGCGATCTCCGTCACGATCTGTGCGACCGTCGGCCGCCGGGCCACGTGCGGCATGATGGTGACCTTGGGATGCGACCAAAGCGCGCTGGTCGGCGGCAGGGGCTCGGGCCACAGCGCGTCCAACGCGGCGTATGACAATTGTCCCGAATCGAGCGCGTCGATCAGATCCTGTTCCACCACATGCTTGCCGCGCCCGACATTCACCAGCATCGCCCCGCGTGGCATCATGGCGAAGGTGCGCGCGCAGAATATGCCCTCGGTTTCCCGCGTCAGCGGCAACAGGCAGACGGCGATATCGGTTTGCTGAAGAAATGGTTCAAGTTGATCGGGGCCGTGAAAGATCGGCACGTCAGCTTCGTCCCTCGCGTTGCGAACCCAGGCCGAAACCTTGAACCCGAGCGATTGCAACACCAGCGCCGGCGCTTTCGCCATCATGCCGAAGCCGAGGAATCCGACACGCCGTTGCTCGGGCCGCATAATCGGCACGCGGCGCCACTCCCGCCTGGCCTGCGCCGCCTGATAGCCTGGCATGTCACGATGCAGACGAAGCACGTGCATGACGACGTATTCCGTCATCATCGGATCGCCGCCTGGCGGCTCGACCTTGCACAGCGGCGCTTGCGGCAGCTTTGGATGGCCGAGAAAGGACTCGACCCCGGCGGAGCGGCTGAACATCGCTTTCAAATTCGGAAAAGCGGGCAGCGCATCGAAATCGGGATGCATGAAGGCGAGATATTCGATATCCGCCAGGTTCCCCGGGTCCGGCCAGACGCGGATCTCCAGATCGGGAAGCTGTGCCGCGAAGGTGTCGCGCCATGCCGTGGCGTTACCGATATGCTTGTCGAGATCGACGATGAGCAACGCCATGACCGCCCCTCCTACGTTATTCGATCGACGTTGTAGCCGAAATTCGCTGGTTTTCCTACACGCCGGCCTTGTTTGGCGGGTGGCTGATGCCGACGCATCGTCATGACTTTCGCACAGCGTCATTCTGACTTTTCGTCAAACGCGGCGCGCGCGGAAGCCCAGGCGCGTTATCGTTACGTGACGGATCCAACGGTGAGGGCGTCGTGCCATGCCGCGGAGGCAACGGTCTCCGCCCGCGCCGCCGCCCGCTCCCAGTCATACGGCAAAGCGAACAATTCGGCGCCCCACTGTCCGAGGCGCCGGGTCAGGATGGCGTACCGGGCGTGCGGCGAGCGGAACTCCAGCGATAAGGCCAGCTTATTGTCGGGGGACACGGGACATCCCACGGTGCCCGGGTTCAGGATCAGCGGACCGCCCGGAATCTGGGTCAGAGACTGGCGGTGACTGTGCCCGCACAGCACGACCGCGCGGTTCATCGCCGCGCCCAGGCGTTCGATGACGGCGGCCCGCGGCGAGGGCGCCATGCGGCCGCTGTCGGTGTCTTCCAGGAGATAGGTGTTGTCGTCGGTTGGCGTGCCATGCACCGCGTATACGTCGCCGTTCACATCGATGGTCGTTGGCAGATCGTACAATTTCCCGATCCAGGCCTCTCCGAGCGACTCATGCGCGAAGCGGTCGGAGGCAGCCAGGCGTTCCACCGGACGGTCGCGCAGCCAGCGGTCGTGATTGCCGCGCACCGAGGGAATGCCTCGGGCCTCCAGCAATTCCATGGTCTCCCTCGGCCACAATGGACCGGATACGTTGTCGCCCAGATTGACGATGGTGTCGGGGCTTTTGCTGGCGAGATCGTCCAGGACCGCTTCCAGCGCGGCGAGGTTGGCGTGAATGTCCGAGATGACGGCGAGACGCATTTTGAACTCCTCCGGGGGACGTCCGCAGTCTGACACGGGCCAGCCCGGAAAGGCGAGCCAGGCGGAGAATCCACTGGTCGTGGGGCACCAAGGCCGCGGGTCAAACCAGCGAAGGCGCGGCGAAATCTGAACGGCTCCCTGGCACAGGCGTCGATCGCGACCCTCGTTCAATTCGCCGGGTGACTTACTCCCTTATATAACCGTGCAATCGTTCCAGTTGATGATTCTCGCCGACGGACATCGCGCAAATGCGTGAAATATGGGTGTACGGCAGCTTCGTTTCGCCGGCCCAATCGTTGAACAACGACTGAACGCGCCCGAGGTCGCGCTTCGAGGTGGGGTCGTCGGCGATGTCCAGCCCCGAGTCGCGCAGGCAGGCGACGACGTCGCGCGACAGGATGAAGCCGTCCTTACCAAGAAAGCGAAGCAGGTACTGGCCGGTATGACCGCCCAATCGAGCGCCACGCCTCGCGAACAAGGCGAGCAGGCCGGTCTGATCCGCCGCCGGCCAGGAAGCGAGAAATCCGCCGAAACCGCCATGCTCGGCGGAAATATCGGCGACAAAACGAGCGTTGCGGGCGACAGACATGATCTTTTGGCCGTTGCGTACAATGCGCGTATCGGACGTCAGCGCATCCCAGAATTCCGGCGGTTGCCGTAACAAGGCGGCCGGGTCGAAGCCGAGGAACGCCGCCTCGAAGCCAGCCCATTTCTGTTCGATGACCGACCAGGCGAAGCCGGAGCAGAAAACGCGATGGGTCATCTCGCTGAGGATACGGTCATCGGGGAGCGCCGCGAGCGTCTTTGCTGACGCCACCTTGGGCAGCAGGCTGGCGAGCACGGCATCGCCGCCTTTCCGTTCGGCCGCTCGTGCGCGGATCGCGTCAAAGGACGTCATTGCGGGTTCCTGGGCTGCGCCGTTCAGACGAGGGCGGGGCCACTCCAGCATAACATCGGGCATCGCGGAATCCGGGCGGCGCCAGCTTCAGGGATACGTTCGCCGCGCCGGGTTGTGCCACAGGTCCCCGATGAGGTGCCTAACCCATTGAAAAGATGGTGGGCGCAACAGGGATTGAACCTGTGACCCCTACCGTGTCAAGGTAGTGCTCTACCGCTGAGCTATGCGCCCCACGCCGTGGGAGGCGGGTTTCTAGCCCCAGCGTCCCGGTCAGGCAAGGCGTTACGTGGCCTCCGCGCGACGGTTTGTCCGTGACGTCCCGATCAGCTCCCTATTAGCTCCCCCGGGGCAAAATCCTGGCGGCACGATTCGGCACGTGACACCAGCCCGGCGGCCCGCTTGAATGGGCGGATGGATGCCGCCACCGAAGCCAACACGCAGCCCACCCGGGACG
>Ga0182013_10002692_pt1 | contig 23082 bp, 25 predicted proteins | sample 612S2MmetaG_FD_120487 | JGI IMG/M metagenome (GOLD analysis project Ga0182013, IMG submission 120487) | Permafrost microbial communities from Stordalen Mire, Sweden - 612S2M metaG | ecosystem: Environmental > Terrestrial > Soil > Wetlands > Permafrost | place: Sweden: Stordalen | collected... | reverse complement strand
GCGCGCAATATCGGGTGAGCGCAACACCACAAGATTCAGAGTGGTTTTGGTCATGCAAAAATCGTGTCCTGCCTCACGTTCAGCCAAGCTTAAATAATTGTCGATGGCGGTCGAGGAACTTTTTGGGGTCCTCAAGGCTTCTCGCCCGTTCAATTATCAGGCGTTTTTCACGGTTGACTTTGGGCGGATTGTGAGTACAATTATATGAGGGTGAAAGGTTTACACTAAAAAGTTAATCGCGGAAAAATGCGAATCACTGTTCGCATAATAACAAGCCGTGAAGAGGTCGCTCATCATCGTCATAAGTTCCATCCTTCTGCTCGCTGGCGTTGGCGCTACGTTGTTCCTGCGCGCTCCATCGCTCCATTCGATCGCGCGGCGGGAGTGGAAGCAGAAAAGCATCGCGGAGATTTCCACCTTTATCGCCAATTCCGCTTGGTCCAGCAACGAGATCGCCCTGATGAAGACTCGGAGCGGAGACGAGAGATGGCTTTCAGATCACATGATTCTTATGCGTAACGGAGACTGGGTGGCGTACGCCAACAGTTGCCAGAAGCAAGATGGGCGTATTCCTGACATCTTTCTGGCGCGAGGATCGGATGGACTCTGGTATTACTCCACTTATCATTTCTGCATCGGCATGATTGTGTTGCGAATGGATGAGCAGCCCGCAGATTTGGCTGGATTCACCAAGAGATATTTATTGCGGACCTTTGACGGCCATTCGGACGATTGCCTCCAGAAGACATGGCCACCAAGTTCCAGATAAGCTGCACTGCCAATCATGCGCTCCACCTAATGTCCGCGGGTCGTTGCGCTCGCTATCTGAGTCGTTCCCCCACTCGACGATCACCATGAAGCGGATCGGCATATTTCTTTTGATTGCTTTCGGTTTGGTCGTGCTGCTGATTGTTGGCGTTTGGATTTACATTGCTCGACCCATCAATGACGGGCGCACACCAGCAGAGAGACGACAGATTGTTGATGCTTGTATTGCCATGTTGCATTCATCCCTGACGAACGAGGTCGAGGAGATAAAGATGGACGACCCACGAATCCCAGAGGTCATTCGGGCTTTACATCCGCACGCCATCATGCTTTCCCCAAACGATGCTGTGGATATTTATCGCGTCGAGTGGCCGGAGGAGTATTTCTTGACGCGACGGGGTACGAACATGTGGATTTTGTGTGTTGCTGGCCCGTCAATAAGATTCGGCGGCGGGGGCAGAGAGATATTGAGGATCGAGCATGATTGAGTGGCCCAACAATTTGCTGGAAACGAACTGTTCGGCCCAGTCACAACGTACCTCGCTATGACACCGACAATCTACGCAGACTTCAATGGTTAGCCGGCCACGCGCTATTTATGTTCAAATGGAGTGAAACAGACCTGACAGAGTTCTTCGGCGTGGCTGCCACCTTCCACGACGACGCCCACTCACATGAGTTTGATATAAGCGGCAACGGCTTACGATTGCTCGTCACCCTGTTCGATCTTGAGGGTGCGGTTTACGTGAGTATTTTTCGCGATGGCTTGGCCAAGCCGTTGTTCACCGTGCAGCGAGAGCTTTGCACTCATGCACACATCACCGAGACCGCGGGTTTTCGCCGCTGCTTTGAGGCTGGAGCACCGAAGCATCCAGTCACCGCCATGGGCGTTCCGCCACTATTGGCACGCGGCATTCGGGTTTACGTCCAGCCACAATTTCAGGTAGAATTGATCGAGCCACGATATGACGCCACCTAGCATGTTCTCCACCGAACCCGGCAATCGTGCTCCGGCGGCAAAAGCGGTCGCCAAGTCGAATGATGACCCTGGCTTCGTCCGGCTCGTATCCTTGATCATCGACGCGCTGGTAATTCAGCGAAGTCCAAAAATCATCGTCATAATCGCAGTCGACAACTGGTTTGATCATAAGTGGCTTAATTTTTCCGGCAAGATTCTGGGCGCACTCGGGGTTTGGAAGGACCCTCTCACGATTCCGCCCTTCCATCCCGATAGGATCATCAATCAGACCGTATACCAAATGGGCCGGCAGAAGCAGTATGAACTGATGGAGGCGCCTCCACTTCATAATCCGCAATCGAGCGCTCAAAATCTCAAGCGAAAGATTCAAAATGTCACCAATTCTGGGGTTTTTGCATGGTGGAGCGGCAATACACGTGCGAATGCGAAAGGCAGTTTCATGGCCTACATCCAGAATGGAGATTACACCACTTCTTGGTATGCGTCATTTGATCGAGGTGAGCGGTGGACACTCAACAAAACCAAAAACATTTCGACAGAAGAGGTCCGAGCACTCCTGCAGTCAGGCAAACCAGGCGCAGAACCGAATGCTGGCCTTTCCACGCCAAGTGGCAACACCGACATACCTAATCGACCAGCGTCAGAGGGTATTGTCGCGAGGCCGAGACGCAGGCACTGATGAATTTACACCTCGTCGATTTCAATGGCAGCCTTGTCAACGCTTGGGTGAAAGCGTTCGAGCCTTTCCCGGAGGTTACGATTCAGCAAGGCGATTTGCTAACGGTGGCACGGCATTGCGTGGTCTCGCCTGCCACCAGTTATGGATTTATGGATGGCGGGATAGATGCCTGGTACCGAGATTTCTTCGATGCGCAGATTGAGCGAACAGTTCAGGATGCCGTCAATCGCCGGCCAGAGGGTCACTTGCCAGTGGGTGCAAGTTTGGTTGTCCGCACTGGACATGAGACAGTGCCATACATGATCGTCGCACCGACGATGACGGTGCCGGAGCAGGTTGAAAGCAGAAATTGTTACCGCGCCATGCGGGCGGTTCTCCGTATCGCGGGCACGGGCGCTCAGGTTGGGCGTGATGTTTACTGCCCCGGACTTGCTACGGGTGTTGGGATGGTGCCACCCGAACATGCGGCAGCTGAAATGGCAAAGGCATATGGTGATTGGAAAAGGAGCCTGGAAGCCAACAAGAAAGAATAACGAGATCATGCGTTGGATCGTAATCATTGTTTTTGGCGCTTGGTTGCTTGCCGGCGTTTTCATGATTTCGCGGCGTTACTGGCGTCAGTGGCAGGGGGCCAGGACCTGCCATCTATGGCTATGCCCTACTTGCCAGGCTCGGTTTGGCAATATGGCCGAGATTCGGCAGTGGCAACGTCGCAAAGATATCGGGATGAAGGGCGCGTTGTTCTCGGGACTTGTCGTCCGCTGTCCTCGATGCGCTCAGGATTCTTGGTTCACGTGGGCAGGTTGTTATCTCGACCCAAATATGCGCAACGGATTCGAAGTCGTCGCTCGCAAGTGGACATGGAACGCGTGACGACCTCGCGGCTTAGGTGTTCGTGAGAAATTCTTATAACTATGGCACTCCGTCGTGAACAATTCCGGCAGAACTTCGAAATGGGCACCGAGGCAGTCCGGAGCAACATCGCCCTGTTTTGCTGTAATGATCTCGCCGTCGAAAACCGGTATTTCGTTCTGCTTAATAGTTCATTCGATGGCAATCGGCGAGCACATTTTCCCGGACGATGCCAGCCCACAGACTGAACCCTAGCCAACAGTTCAAAAATGGATATCGATGACAAATTGTCGAGCGCTGCAGCGGTGATCGAGGCGGCTGATGCAGTCCTGATCACAGCGGGCGCTGGCATGGGCGTGGATTCCGGCCTGCCCGATTTTCGAGGCACCACCGGTTTTTGGAACGCGTACCCGGTGATTGCCAAGCTGGGCTTGTCCTTTGAAGAAATGGCCGATCCTTCCTGGTTTAAGAAATCTCCCAATCTGGCCTGGGCTTTTTACGGGCACCGTTTGCACCTTTATCGCGCGACCATGCCGCACAACGGATTCAACCTTCTATTAGAACTGGCCGCAGAGAAACGCGGCGGCTATTTCGTCTTTACTTCCAACGTGGATGGGCAATTCCAAAAAGCGGGTTTTGACCCGGTTCGAATAGTTGAATGCCATGGGTCCATTCATCATCTCCAGTGCATCACGCAATGTTCAAAGACAATTTGGGACGCGAGCCGGGAAACCATAAGCCTGAATGAGGAGGTTTTCCAAGCCTTGGATCCTTTGCCCCGATGCCCACATTGCCATGGGTTGGCCCGACCCAATATCCTGATGTTTGGCGATAGTCAGTGGATCGGCGATCGGAGTCGCCAACAGCAGACTTTGTTCACCCGGTGGCTGGATGGACTTCAGCAATCGTCGGCCAGATTGGCTGTGATTGAGCTGGGCGCCGGAACTGCCATTCCAACCGTCCGTTACACTTCCGAAAGCGTTCTTAGACAGGTGAGCGGTACGCTCATCCGGATCAACCCGCACGAAAATTGGGGGCCGGATGGACAGATCGGTTTTGCGCTCGGTGCGGCGGAGGGGATTCAGAAAATCTATGAACGCGTGGTCGCGCTTTGATTTTCTCGATTAAATGTCTTGAGAGCGCCAATTGCGGGACGCCGACAGTAGCCTGGCAAATGACCCCAGCGGATAAAGGTCGCAAAATGAAGACCAGAGCTCGGATTAAATGAGAATAAACTGAGCATCCGCTCTGCGATCAGAGCCAAGGAATCCTCACAACGCAAATGATTAGAATCCACGCGATTCATTTGCTACCTAATTAGTCACTGCCGACCTTCAAGGAGACAGGTTTGCTCTCGGCACGATTCGCCGGTTGGTAATATTCGTAAACCGCGCTGGATGGCGTTTGGACGCGAAGCGGGTATTTGGCACGGAGCGTGTAATTGAAACGCAGCGGCGTGGTTTCGGACAATGCGCGCAAATAAATAATGACTTGGTTGCCGGTGATTTCAAATTTGGCGATCTGGCCAGACTCCTGCATGGATTCAAAGGCGCTGGACTCCACATCGAAGCCGGGCGGTATGCCGAGATCGACCATGGCCATATTAATTTGCTGGCCGGTATTGTTTACCACCTTGACCGTGCAGGTCACCTGGTCGTTCACGGCCAGAGTCGTCCTGTCATATTGAACATCTATTTGCAACTGCTCCGCGCTGCGCACACTCGTCGCGGATTTTTTGCTGCCGCCCATCCCGGCGGGAAGCCAGTAAGCTCCGGTTAATTGGAAGGGCAATTCACCGGCAGGCTCCTGCCGTAATGCCAGGTGATTCTCCCCGGCATGAAGGTGGGGGGTGAAATCAACTTGCTGCATCACGTCGCTATTCTCCTTGTTAATTCGGAGGGTCTTCACGGCTTCACCGTCGAGCAGAAGCGTTATCTTGGATTCAAATTCCTGTCCCAGCGAAGTGGTGCTTCCGGCCAACAACGCACGCATCGCCAATATGGTGGCCTGTGTTGAGCCAAGAGTTCCGTTAGCAAATTTGTGGGTGGAAAGCCAGGTTAGCCCTTGCTTCACGGATTGCGGCCATTGGCCGGCTTTCATAAGCGCCATTGAAGCCAGAGCAGTTACCTCAGCGTCCATGCCGGATTCATGCGAATAGGTGATACTATATCCATCGGAGTTCCAATGGATGGTTTGATCATTATCCACGATTGCGCAATTCTTCAGTTGTTTGGCTAAATCACGCCCGAACGAATCATTCCGATCGTGGGCTAGGAACGCATTCGCAGCCAAAGCCTTTGCATAAGTATTCGACAATTCATCCGGGTGAGCGCGGAGGTATCCCAACGCCTTATCCAGATTGGACGACTCGTCCCCGGACTCGGCCAAGGCCCAAGCCACAAATGCCGTCATTGAACCGCGACCCTGCCAAGTCCACCCGCGATGTATTTCATCCCATGAGCCATTTGCGTTTTGTTGAGCGAACAGCCATTTGCGAGCGCGGGCTGTGACCGCCTCGTCCACAGGATGCACGCGGGCCATGTCGGTAAACTCCAAAATGCCGTAGGCCGTCAGGCAGATATTTGCTGGATTACGTCCGAACCATTCAAAACCCCCTCCCGCAACTTCGAAGGTCAGCAAACGCTGGTAACCGGCATTGATATATTTGCGCGCCTTGATCTCGATTTCCGGCGTCAATCTTCCCATTCGTTTCATGTAATCAAGGATGAGGACGTTCGGATACGTGGTGGAGGATGTTTGCTCGAAACAACCGTATGGCGCTTGAAAGACTGAGTCGAGGCCTTCCACAACCTCGCTGAATCGGGAAGGGTAAAACTTGAGATGGAGGCTTTCCGAGCCGGGAATGGCGTCAGCGGGAATGGCAAACGTGTCGCTGAATTGTGTCTTAAGGGATTCATTTTTCGTGTGTTCAACCTGCTGACCTGTCGGCACCACAAGGATCTCGCGTTCGATGGCGTCGGAAGTTTTGGGACCATCGGCGTTGACTCGCAGAACGTGATTACCCACTCGACGAACTTTAATCGGAAAAAGGACGCTTTTCACTTCATTGGCCGCCAAGCTGATAGTCAAATTCGATGCGGAAGACTGAAACCAGTCCGCTGTGGCCAGACGAAGGTGAACATCCTGCGGTGTTTTGAGGTAATTGTAACAAGTGACCGGCACGGAAACTTCGTCGTCCAGCGACATCGAAACCGGCAGATCCAGGTCCACAAAGAAATCCTGAAAGACAGTGATCGGGAGTTCGGTGCTGCCCATCTTGCCGGACGAATTAATCGCATCCACCGACGCGCGCCAGGTGGTGATGGAATCCGCCAGCGGAATTTCCAGCGTGGTTTTGCCCTGGTCATCGGTAATCAGCTCCGGCCGCCATAGGAGCGTCTCGGGAAAATCACGGCGAACCCGTGGCGCCACCGGGGCAGTGCCTCCAGCCTCGGGTTTCGAGTTGTCGCCTTCGGCAATTTGATTGGCCAGTTCGACCTGCTTGAGATCGCTCATCAGATTAATGCGAACGGCTTTAGACTTGGCCTTCGCCAGTGCCGGAAGAAGCAAACCGGCAAGCACTACCATGATGGTAATGATCACCAGAATGTCCAAAGCCGTCACGCGCGACAGTTTATTGGGGATCCCCATCGTAGCGAACTGACGTCGGACGTGCGAACCCAAACCTCCGAGCACGATCAAGGGCGCGACTAGACTTCCCAGAAACAAAAGCGGAATAAATCCCTCCCCGTAAAAGGGAGGATTAATCGTAAGCAACACAAACCCGGCTCGAGAAAGGAAATACTGCAGAAAGAAGAATGCCAATGCAGATCGCAGCGGCATGAGTTCGCGTGTCAATCCGTCGGTCTTCGCTTTTGAAACAGAATACAGCTGCACCAAAAGTGTCAGCACGACAACCAGGGCCTCGAATCCAAGCAGCGAGTAACCCGCTCGCTCGTCATAAATCCGGAACCGCTCGAAAAACATGAAACCCAACGGATAAAAGATCAGTGGGCAAAGCGTCAGGGCGGCCAGCAGGTGGTACGACGAGGAAGCCACGGCGACATACCGGGCGTTTTGTTTGACGGCAACCGTCCCCAACCGGCGTATGGCCGCGGGAGACAAATAATAAATGATCAGACAAATCGGCAGCAGGAAGATCGAACCGCATAGCGCGGTCATCAAATACTGCTTGAGCGAGTTAAAATAAGCGCGGCGTTGCGCCTCGACCGCCTGGAGTTTTATCGCGCCGGTAGCCTCGCGGAGCGTGTAAGTTCCTCCATCACCACCTTCGACCTCTCGCAGCAACGCGGCGTATTTTGGATCACTCCTCAATGATTCGTACTCCGGCGTCCCTCGCAGCGAGCGAATATGCTCCAGGACTCTTGGTGTCAAATACTCGCCTTTGGTCAGATCATCGAGCTGGGATTGAACTGGCTTTTCCGACCAGCTCGAAAAGTAGGCCTGCGCCAGATTCTGATTCTCACGCGCGCCGGCGAGAAACGAACCCGGGTCTGCGAAGGACTTGATCTGATAGCGCGGTTTTAGCAAATCTGCCTCGACGTCCAGAAATTGCTGGAGCAATCCGGGACGGTTTTCACTGAGGGCAAAAACGCTTTCGTCCACGACGCTGATTCCGAGGGCGGAAGGCGCGGGCTTTCCTTGCGCATCAACGACTGTGAACTCGACTTTGCCCACCTCGCCTGGACGATAAACCGCCTGGTCCATTCGGGTGTTTATTTGCAGGGCAGAGGCGGGATTAACATAGATGAGCCGCGACCGACCGCGATCCTCTCCGGCATCCGTTATCAGGTAGGCGTTGATCTTGAGCGCGCCCACCAACGAGGCCGGTAACGCGACCGAGTATTGGGCCTTGTGATTGCTCAGCGGCATGGATTTCGTCAGAACCGTCTGGCCGTCTTTGATGATGTCTATGAAGACCGTGTTATTTCCCTCCGGTGAAAGCACGGTCAGTTGAGCAGTTTCGCCAGCTTGATAAACCGCCTTATCGGCTCGCAATAGTAGCGGTGGATAGGAGTTGGTATTCTCCGGTTTGAAGCTGAGTTTGGCTTTCCGGCCGGAATCATCCAGGGCCTGCAATTCGATTTGGCGGGCAGAATCGCTGGGCGACAGTTTAATCACGCTTACCCCCTGGGCGTCGCTCTGGTAGGCGGTGCCATCCGCAGACACCCGGCAAACGGCCGGCCGGCCGTCCGGGTAGGAGGTAAGAACGTAAACCAGATTCTCCACGCCGGAGACCAACGCGCCGGCTTCGGGGAGCGCTGTCAATTCCAATTCATTTTGTGCGACGGACAACGTCAGCGTCTTTTGTTCAGCATGCTGGCCGCCGTCAACCACCTCAGCAATTAGATCCAACCACGCCGCCTCGTTGTTCTGGGGCAGCCCGACGAAGTAATCAGGCAACTTGAAATGGAACGAATATTTGCCGCTGGCATCGGTGCGACCTTGGACTTCAGGAACCGCCAGGGTGGACGCGGTCAGCTTGACGGCCGCGTCACTCACCGGTTTACCGAAGAAGTAAACGGCTTGAACCGAACCCGAGACAGTTTGCCCGGGCAGGTAATAACTCTTGTCCGTGGCAATGATGATTTTGAATTTCGGCAGGACGTAGCGCTTGATTTCCACTGTTCGCTCCGTGGTTGTCGGCCCGGAGATGGCGCGAATTTCATAGCGTCCCAGATTCAGTTCCGTCGCCAGAACGAAATCAGCCGAGGCGATGCCAAAGGCGGAGAGGTTGCGGGTTTCCTTGAAAACCTTGTTGCCCTTGGGATCGCTGACCTCAAAGGTGACCGGTTCATTGGTGAACGGCTTCTGGGTGCGGGCGTTGCTGATCAAGCTACGGAGATGAATCGTCTGGCCGGGTTGATACAGGGGCTTGTCCGAGGAGAGCAAAATGCGCATTGGATGCTGCACGTCCACTTTTTTCGTGATGCGATCGCGGCCAAGAGAGGAGGTCGCGTTCACAGTCAGTTCATATTCGCCCGGTGGTAGATCGGGAATATCGATTGAATCGGCGACTGTCCCGTCTGCATCCGTATGGAAGGTTCCAAGTTCGATGCGCCCGGAGGATTTGCCAGCGAGACTGAGGGCAACTTGCGCTCCCTGGACCGGTGTGTGGGAAACCCGATGGCGCACCAACACCCGCAACCCAGCAGGACTAGCGGCGGCGAGAGTCTTTTGGCCGAGAACGATCGTCTCCTGCGGATCCGGCTCATGAACGGCGACGTAAATGGAGTATGCAACCAGACCAATTGCGAACAGGGCGATCAGCCCCAGCGAACTTTTAACGAGCGAACCGCGTTTCGGGGAACCTTGGGGGAAAGAAGCGCCCTCCGACTCGGAATCATTCTGAGATGTTGCCTGCATGATATGCCTTCTGTGGTTGGATTTTTGACATTCCTCTGTGCCATTAACTATTATTTACTATCGTTTAATAGTAATAGCAAGAAAATAATTGCATATGATAGCCAATGGAAGTATGGTCACTTCGTAAGGACTGCAACAATTAACGCATATGGAAGACGAACCACTCCCCAATAAAACCAAATGGTACTCCATCCAGGAGGCGGCCGAGTACCTGGACGTCGGCGAGCCCACGCTTTACCGCTGGATGCGCGAGGGTAAGATCACTTTCCGCAAAGTGGGTGATTCCACGCGATTCTGGCAGGAAGACCTGGATGCGGTGATGCAGGTGTATCACAGTGCCAAGGACCTGGAAAAGGCGCGCGAGGTTTGCCCGGTGTAAGCCGTCGTGCGTAACCGATCCCCGGAGGAGGCAATGGGTCTCTTCAAAGCTGTCACGATCCAGCATCAGCTCATCCTTGAGTTGTGGATCGAGAGTGGCATACGCGTATGTTTCGCTGTGTCGCGCCTTAACCCGCTGCCCATTGGGCAACAACATGACCCCGCGTTCGTGTCCCTGAAGGCTGAAATCCTTCCTAGAATTACCGGCTTCGTGAAACGGATATCCATAGTACCGGTCGCTTTGTCCAAATTTGGCCAACGTTCGCCACGGGTCGGGTTCGCAATCCACCACGGGAAAGGCAAACCCTCCTGTTACGGGCAAAATATCCGCGAAAATAGGGGCGGGTGCTTTTGCCAAGCTACCCAGGTTTGCGTCAGGATAAAGATAATTTGCCGGAAACAGTTGGACGGGGCAGAGACCGCGGGCCAGCGCTCCCAGAAAAAGGAATCCCTTTTCCATTTGGATGTGAGGGGAAAGCGCGTAACCGATCTGTGGCATGGCCAGATCTCGGCGGAAATTCCAACCCCGGGCACGACAGGCTTGATCGCAAAGTAGCAACTGCCGCTCAACCGAGCTTTTGGCAGTGGTTCGAATCACGGGAATGCCGTTCATTCGCTCTGATCCAACAGGCAACGCCACGGCCGGACTGCTGGTTGAGGAGCAGGTCACGTTAGTTGAGGACAGCCGGGTGCGGTTAGGTGTGATTATTTTTCTGTTTTTCATAATTGTGGGTTTGGAATGTTTATCCGGCAATAAAGCGGCCGCCGCCGGTTTGCGGACTGTGGGGATTTGTGTTCGGGGCAAGGAAACTGAGAGACTTCTACTGCGGGCCCACCAACTAAGCCGGCTCGCGTCTGAGCCGCCCCTGGTGCTTCATTCAGTTGTTGCCAGGTTGCAACCCTGACAAACACATAAGCAGTAATATTCTCCAAATCTGACTTGCTTGATGATTGTTTCATATTAAGGGTCATTGCATTCACGTTTGTCTTGCGACTAATCCGAATCCGATAACAACTCTCTGATTAGCCGATGGAATTTCTGTTGGACGGCGAATTGGAGCGCGTTTGACCACTGGTTGCAGAAGTTTTTCACGCCCGTGTGCTGAATCCGTTGGTTTTCTGTCCATGACTCGCTCCTTTCTGGATACTGGCTTTCTTGCCAGCTTGATTGCGCCGACGGGAATTCTCGCGGATCAGCTTCACGGCTTTAGTCATCCACTTTTCGTCCTGCGCGATCTTCATCACATAACTGGTCAAAAAATAGCGCTGGGCGCCCGGAGGCGGATTGGCCATGGCTTTGAAATGACCGTCTTTCTCCAAGTAGATAAGCCCGTCGACGTGTAAACCTGTGACATGCGAGGATTCCAGGAAACCGCTTGCTCCCGGTTTCGTTCGTAAATTAAGAAATTCTCTTTGGTCATCATTCATATTTCCCTCGTGCTCCGGCCAACTTGCGCCCGAGTTTGATTATCTTTTACTTGCATACCATCTTCCCAAATGTATATGTGTGACATGTGACAGGCATGCAGACCTCTAAAAACAAGCTGAACCCGAGCATCGAAGTACCCAAACTCCAGTCTTTTGACATCTCCTTGACCAGAGCGTGCGAGAAATACTGCGTGAACCGCGTTGTGGCGATGGGATGGTTGCGGGCGAGAAAAAAGTCCCTTCGTTTTGAGAAAAGACGGCTGCCATCAGGACGCCTGGGTATTTGGGTTAACCGTCGTCAGTTTCTCGCGAAAAAAAGGGCAGGCAGGCTGAAGACGCATGCTTCCGGCAATTTTTTCCATAATTGCCGCGGTCAAGGTGCCGATCCTAAGAAAACGCTCTACGCCTTGCTAACAACCAAATCGGTCGGAAGAGACGGGACCACATTCTATGATGCTGATTTATGCCGGGCCGCGATCAAGCTGATCTTGGGCGGGACTTCGCATTTCTTAAATTACCTAACTACGGCAAAGCCTTTGGATCGGAGCTTCGAGTCTGAGTTGGCGCGTTTGCTGCAGCCAGATCGCGGCTTCAGTGACGACGGTTCCGATCAATCCCTTGCTACGTTTACGGAGTTTTGGAGCCTTTGCCGGCGTGAGGTGCAGCAAGGCTGGGGTACTACTATTCCCGGGCCACTCGTAGCCAATCGGGACTTTCTTCAAGACGGCAGGCCGGAGTATTTAAACCGAATCAATTGCCCAAATATCCCAAATTGGGCGTTCAAATCCATCGTGCCGTTCCGAGTGCCCGAGAAAACGAAGGTGTCGAGCGCACTTCGCAGAATGGAGCGCTTGGCCTCAGGTAAACCATTTCTTCAAAGTCACCTTTTGACAGTTGTTGCTTCGATTCGGGACTTGAAACCTCGAAAACCTACCAAGGAGGAAAGCACCATTTCAAGCGATCCAATCGTCAAAGCCAATATCTCAAAATTGACGACACAGCTTGCCGAGGCTCCCTTTCTCGTCCCGGAGCGTGATGCATACGACTATTGCTGGGCGCTGTTTACCCGGATTCATCGTGACACTCGCAACGAAATAAAGCGGATGCTGGCGGGTCGAAGCGTCGAGGGTCGTTGGGGCATTGCGCTTCCGCGCGCGGGGGCCAATAGGATTTTCAACATGTCCCGGGGCGCTAAGTTTTAAGCAGGAATGAAACTGGGCGAAATAAAGCTAGACTGTCAACTATTGCAGGCGAACCACTTTAACGCTCCTGCGGAGGCCTTTTCTGTTTGCCAATGGAAGCTTTATTGGCTGATTTCGAATTGGGCCTAAGCGAATTCGAGGTCTCAGATTTCTGCGCTGCCTAGTCAAAAAAGGAAGATGCCGAACATCATCGTCTACCGCAGATCCTGAAATTCCAGAGAAGGACCGTTTCATATATACCCGAAAAGCTGCATTTAAGGTTGACACATGGTTGACATCAAGTTTACATTGAGTGGCATGAAGACGTTGCTGATCACGACCCCAGAGGTTAAAATCAAAGCCAAAGCTTTTCGAGAGCTGGTCCCTGAAAAACTGGAGGGTTGGCGCATTGAGGCCCTACCTTCCTGGCCGCTCGATCGTAAGGCGACAATTCCAGACGTCACTCTTGTGCAATTGGGCGATGATACCCAGTCGGCCGATCTCAAAGCAATGATCCCCTGGCTCGTTCATCTTCAGGCCAAAGCCCCGAGGCGTTCGTATGTCATTTTTTCTTTTAATGCTGAAACGAAAACCAATGTCCGTGTGGAAGAGGCACTCTTTCGCGAAGTTGCAGAACAGATCAACCATGAATTGTCATCTTTTCCCGATCCTGACCGGGTTAACCTGTTTTTTAATCAGGGTTCTTTTGCGTTGAAGACGGTATTGAGTCATATCCGGGCCAAGCTCGATCTCGAATACAAGGTGCCCCCACAATTGCCCCGGACCAGTCCACTGGACCGGGTGAAAGAAGTTCTACGGTCGACGGAAGACTTGCGTGTGGCTAACGGTAACCTTTCGGCTGAGTCGATCGCCAAAGCTTTTGGGGTGAGCCTCAGCCAACTGGCCGATTGGCTCGGTCGCACACGTCAGGCACTCAACAAGACCCCCGATGCCGATTCCCTCCAGAATCAACTCTCATTTTTTGAGCGGGTTGCCCGCTTACGAGCTGTTATTCCAAGTGACGGGTTTCAAAAGTGGCTTCGGATTCCAAACCCAGAACTGGACGATAAGACGCCGTTGGATCTTCTCGCCAATACTGAGAGGCAGGTCGTGGCTGATCTCGTTGATGATATGCTGACAGGGGCACCTGCTTGAAGCACGATTTGGCATCGCTCAAAGCTGCTCTCGCAACCGTTCCAGCCGTTAAGATCAAAACAAAGCTGACCCGGCTCGTTCCGCAGCTCGATTTGGGTACATCGCCCGATTGGCTGTTTACCTCTGGCAAACCCAATCGCTACAACCCGGCGGGTGTGAACTGCGTCTATTTTGCGGAACTCAGAGAAGTGGCTCAGGTGGAATATGACGCCTACTGGAAAGGAACCGGTCGAGGAAATCAGCCGGTCACTACTTATTACGGAGAGGTGGTGTTGGATCGAGTTTTGGACCTTACCGACCTCACGACTCTGAAGGCACTCAAAGTCGAGGCCAAGGATCTCTTGAAAAACTGGCGTCGGGCCAAGAAGTCAACCTTGACACAGTTGCTTGGCCAATCGGTGAATGAAACAGGACTTTTTTCCGCCATACGATATCCCTCGAAAGCCGCTGCGCTCAGCAGCAAAGCGGGCGCGAATATTGTAATCTTCCGCGACTGCGTGCGCGCCCCGGATTCGGTGCGCATCCTTGGCCCAACTAATGCGCCACTTCATGTATGGCCCTTGACTCGATAGGCCTGTAGCCGAGTTACCTAACCCAGTCGCCAAAACCATCACCTACACGCCGCCGGTCGGTGGTGCAATAATCCGATCGAAGCTCAAGAATTTAGAGGAATTTCTGCCGGGCGACGATGAACTCGACCCGTTGGTGCGAAGTGATTTTATAAACATCCCGCCTTGTTGAAGGTTCTCACCGCTTGACTTGCCTTTGCGTTTGACGCTTTCGGGATTTCAGCAGCACTGAAAGCGTGTACCGGACGTTCTCTGCGGCCGCAGCGGAGGAATCAACGGACCCACACTGGGAAGCCTTCCCTCCCCAAATACGTCCCTACGATGGACCTGTTTTTCCATCTGTCCAAGAAGTCGCCATTTTTGGACACGTTGCCAAAACATGTCCAAGCCGTGCCCATGTCGTTGCCCGGCCAATCAGATGACCGAAGCAGTCGGTAAGCGACGCAATATTTACGAACCGTTTCTTTGCATTGTTGAACGAGACGATATCATTCTGCCGTGCCAAAATACCTGACTGGAATAAGCGTCCATTTGCGGAAGACATGGTAAACGGTTTTCCAAGGTGGAAAGTCTGCGGGCAAATAGCGCCAAGGGATGCCGCACTTAACAACATATAGGATGGCATCGAAGACGCGCCGTCGGTCGGTGGGTGGACGTCCGCGTTTGGAAAGTTTGGGGAGCATGGGATAAAGATAGTCCCATTGGGCATCGGTAAGGCTCGTGTCATATAGGGCGTTTTTCACGCCCTAACGGAAGCTGCGCTTAATATTTGAACGACTCAGCCCAAGCCGGATGTCAACTCATTCTTTCACTATTATTCACCTTCCGACCAAGCGGGCGTTGAAGAATCTCAATGCCAAGACGCTAATCTCGATTATTCAGACAGGCTCTAAGAGTTATTGACCGCTTATTTGTGATTCTCTCTCTGAATTGTAGTCATCCGACTCGCGCTGCAATTTCTACTTAACCAACTTTTGGTATTCTCTAGCCTAACTTCACCGCGCTCTTTTCGACTGAAGTTCAAGTAACGGTAATGAAATAGTTTCAAATAATTCCCACTTGAAAATCCTTCCCTTCCCAACCTTCTTGCCACAAAAATGTGAAGACGATACTGGCACTAGCGTGGAGTTGGTCCGTCGGCAAATCTCCGAACCAACAACCGAATCCCGCATCACGCGCTACCAAGTCATTGGCCGTTTTCCACCCATCAAAGCTCCAATGAATCGTTGCAGCTTTTTCGGTTATTATTCGTAACGTTTTCCCTTGGGTGATCCTTTGTGGTTGGTGAGCGAGCGTCCACATTTCAATCATGCTGCCTGTTCCTGCCTTGGCATAGCGCTGATAAACGGGGTCGATGCGGTCAAAGCAAACCCCATCCTTGTGACTGCGCACCAGGCTGACGTACTCTGCGTGTGCCCAGCATAGAGGCATGGCCGATCCGGTTGGGCCGCCGCGCTTCATCTTTGCCTTCGGCAGATCGTCCACGTCCCACAGTTGTTCAGGTAACATGCCGCCCTGGTTGGCGAATTTTTCCATCGTTTCAATCAGCGGCAACGGATCGCGTCCGGCGGTCAGTTCGTAATGGGCGCGTTCGCCCGTGAGAATCGGCCAGCAGCGACCCTCTCCCGTCCCATCGTATGCGCTGCCATCGGCCTTCTGACCATAGCCATCGTGATTATAGCGCCGCCAACACGGGCCTTGGGGCAGATCGCGCTTGAGCACTTGATCTATCACCGCAAGGGAATCAACTATCACCGGGTCATTTGCAGCCCTGGCGCCCAGCCGGACAAGATGAAGAAAATCGCCGCCAACGATGTTGCGGGCAGGATGTGTGCCGCCGCTGTTGGCCAAAACAATTTCAGCTTCATCCGGGTTTGAAGAGGCCACCGCCTGTTTCGGATCGGCGGGCGTGATGCGAATGTAGTGTCGCGGTTTGCCTTTCACTAGTTCGCCGCGACTTGTGACCGTCCATTCTTCCAGGTGCGCCGAGAGCCAGTCCGCGTAATCGAGCAAAAAATCCCCCGCGAGCTTGTCTTTTCGGTCGCGCGCAAATTCTGCCGCGCACACGAGACTGGCGATGATGGTCGCCAGCGTCGAAGGCGAGTAACCGGAATTCTCCTCCCATCGTTCTTGCGCTGTCACCGGCCCGTGCAGCATCAAATACCGCGCGGCCCGCGAAACCAGCGTCCACGGGTCAAATTGTCGGAGCGCCTCCGCCCGTTGCAATCGCCAGGCGAGAAGAATGGGCACGGCCACTTCGTCCAGTTGGATTCCTTTCCAGTAAGCCTCGCCCGTGATCGAACTGTTTTGCGGCAGACTGCCATCGGTCGCCTGAACGCACCCAAGCCAGATCAGCGCGCGCAACGGTGACTCCGTCTGCCCGCCGGCCAGCAACGCCGTGGCGGTTTGCACCATATCGCGTGTCCAGACGAGATGATACCCGCCGCGATCGCTGTCGCCCTTGGTATCGCCCCAGGGAATGCTCAACGAAGCCACAAACGCGCCCTGGTAAGTCTTGTCTTCATGCGCCAGCAACAAACACTGGCTCAAGCGCAGCATTGAACCGCCGTCTTTGGTTTGCTTGCTCAAATCGACCTCGGCACGTGTGCGCTGCCATTGACTGACATACTTCTCGCGTTGGTCGGCGAATGGAGTTGCGAACGCTTGCAGAAGTTGGGCGGAAGCACTGTGGCGATTGCACCCGAAGCCGACGCCCAGGGTGAACTCCATTCCGCGGGACAAATCAATTTCCCCGGTCAAGGCGATGTTGCCATCCGTGGCCTGTTCGAATTCCCAATCCATTTTGAAGTTGTCCATTAGATCCTGCCAGCCATCGCTGAATCCGACGTAGCCGACGGAGCGCTTCGTGAAATCGGGCGCGCAACCGAACGACATTTCCACGCCCTCCCGTTGCACACCGAAAAGTTTCCGGCCTCCCAATCCACATAACGCGGCCGAGTTGTTCTTGCCCATGCCTGCCAAGTGCGGAGCGAGCAGGGCGTAAAGACGCAGCTTGCCCCGCAGTTTTGGATCCAAGATTTCCAGCCGCGTGTGCATCAAGAAAACCGGTGAGTGCGGATCAACGAGGATTTCTTTGACGAGGCGGTAACGTCCCTCATGGTCGGAATTAGTGATCCGATAAAAGAGTGCGTTTTGCTCCGGGTATTCGATCTTGTGATCCATGTCGCGCCGCTCCTCGTGGCAGAATGATTCACCGTCAGTGATGAGAAACTGCAAATCGCGCGTGTTGGGCAAATCCACATGCGGAAAATAAATCTCATTAACAATCCCGTGGCTCAAAGTGAACCAGACGCCAGAACTGCTATGATAGGCCGTGCCGATGCCGTCTTTGGCGCTGGACGTCCAGCGCGGCTCAATTCCAGGTGCCCCAAAGGCGATGGAGTTTTTGTTCATAGGTTATAATAGTTTGCCGTGAGGGAGCAGCCAGACTGGGTTGGGGCAGCCGGGTATCCCCGCCGAGAGCTTCTCAACCTCGGACGGACCCCAAGTTCCAGGATCATAAAAATGCACGGGTGTCACCTTCCCCAAAATGGGTTGAACGACTGTCCACGCGGCCTCGACACCATCCTGACTCGCGAAGAGTGTGCCATCACCTGCCATGGCGTCGCCCAAGAGCCGCTCGTAGGCACTCATCTCATCTCCGTGCGGACGGTTCACAACCTGGAGTTCCGTCGGATCGCCGATTAACTCCTCGCCGGGCCGCTTTACCCTGGCACCAATGGCAATCGTCACGTCGGGGCTTAGCTGGAAGCGCACGTAGTTCGCCTGCCCCATGCATAGTTTGCACATTGCGGGCGGTTTGAGCATGACCAGCACCTCGGTCAGTGTTCTAGGGAGGCGCTTGCCTGCTCGGATGAAGAAGGGAACGCCCTTCCAGCGCGGTGAGTCGATGAAAAGTCGGGCGGCGGCGAAGGTCTCGACCTTCGAGTCTCGAGCAACGCCGTCCTCCCGGCGGTAGCCGCGGAACTGCCCGCGCACGATGTCTGCGCGGCCGAGCGGGCGGATCTTTCGGAACACTTTTACCTGTTCGTTGCGTATTGACTGCTGATTAGTCCCAGTCGGCGGCTCCATCGCAAGGAATCCGACGACTTGAAGCAGGTGATTCTGGATCACGTCGCGGATGGCACCGGATTCCTCGTAGAACCCCCCACGGCCCTCGACGCCGAGCTTCTCGGCCATGGTGATTTGCATGCTCTCGATGTAGTGGCGATTCCAAAACGGCTCGAGAAATGTATTCGCGAAACGGAAGACCAGAATGTTCTGGACTGATTCCTTCCCTAGATAATGGTCAATGCGAAAGACGGACGACTCGTCGAAGACAGTGTGAAGCGTATCACTGAGCTTCTGCGCGGACGGGAGATCGCGGCCGAAGGGCTTCTCCAGAATGATGCGCGCGCCGCGAGCGCAGCCCGACTGGCCAAGTCCCTTGATCACTCCCGCGAACACACTGGGAGGAATGGCTAGAAAGTGCAGCGGGTGCGCCGCCTTGCCAAGTTCCTTTCGGAGTGCGGCGTGAGTGGCCGCAGCGCTGTAGTCGCCGCTGATGTAATGGAGTCGCTTTTGGAATTTCGCGAAGACCGCCGTGTCGAAGCCGTCCTGTTTCTTGACGCTTGCAAGAGCACGCGCCCGAAACTTCTCGATCGTCCAGTCCGACCTTGCGACCCCGATAACGGGCACGTTGAGATGGCCCCGCCGTTCCATCGCATACAGGGCGGGGAAAACCTTCTTGAATATGAGGTCGCCAGTGGCCCCGAAGAAGACGAGTGCGTCAGAGTGAGGGAGGTTCATGCGTCGCCCCTCATTTCGCGGATTTCTCCAAATGGCCGCCGAACCCGTAGCGCATGGCCGAGAGCAGCTTGCCTTGGAAATCCGCCTCGCCGCGCGAAGCGAACCGCGCATAAAGCGCCGTGGTAAGCACCGGCACCGGCACACCTTCATCAATGGCGGCTTTAATCGTCCATCGGCCTTCGCCGGAGTCCGACACCCGGCCCGCGAATTGCGCGAGCTTGGAATCTTTGGCGAGCGCATCCGCCGTCAAATCCAACAGCCACGAAGCGATGACGCTGCCGCGCCGCCACACCTCGGCGATGTCGCCCAGATTGAGCTCATATTTATAGTGTTCAGGATCGCGCAGCGGCGTCGTCTCGCCGTCGGGGTCGTGCGCTCGTTTCCCGATATTGGCGTCGCGCAAGACGCTTAGCCCTTCGGCATAGGCGGCCATAAGGCCATACTCAATACCGTTGTGGACCATTTTGACGAAGTGGCCGGCCCCGTTCGGTCCGCAATGCAGATAACCCTGCTCAGCAGTGCCGCCGGACTTCTTGCTTTCGGTCGTGCGCGGAATGTCGCCGATGCCTGGCGCCAGCGTGGCGAAGATGGGATCGAGATGGCGCACCACGCTTTTCTCGCCGCCGATCATCAGGCAGTAGCCGCGTTTCAATCCCCAAACACCGCCGCTTGTTCCCACATCCACATAATGAATTTTCTTCGGTGCAAGTTCCTTCGCGCGCCGGATGTCGTCCACGTAACAGGAATTGCCGCCGTCAATCAGGATGTCGCCGGGCTCCAGCAGCGGCAGCAGGTCCGAGATAAAACTGTCCACGACTTCGGCGGGCACCATCAACCAAATTGCCCGAGGTTTCTGGAGTTTATTCACGAGGTCGGCGAGCGAGGAGGCGCCGACAGCCTCCTCCTTTACCAAGTTGTTCACCTTCTGCGGCGAGCGGTTGAACACCACGCACTCTACGCCTCCCTTGATTAGCCGTCGCACCATGTTGGAGCCCATACGGCCCAGTCCAATCATTCCGAGTTGTGTAGTTGCCTTCTTTTTCATAACAGAAAATGGGGATTAGTTGAGATCAGTTTGTTGTGCGGTTAACGGGTGTTCGCCTCTTCTCGCTCGCGAGGGATGCGGCCCTCTTCTTCAAAGGTCGTCGCCCTCCGTCGGCCTTTGCCCACAGCCGAAATCCGCCGATGAATGCGTTTGCGTTGTTGCTGGCGCGGCAATCAGGAGGCAGCTTTTTGAATTTCTTGACGTTGCCTCCTCCCAGAACCACGTCGTCGGGTTCGAGGGCGGCAACCAGGCGCTTCACCACGTCCACGACATGCCGCCGCCATCTTTTTTTGCCGTGCTTCTTCAGTCCGCGAATCCCGACATAATCCTCATAAGTCGCCTTCCTGTAAGGCAGGTGGGCTAGTTCCATAGGCACTATGATGCCGTCTACAATCATGGCCGAGCCCAGGCCGGTTCCCAAGCCCAGGAACAGCATCCTGCCGCGTTTGTAGTTTCCCAAAGCCTGCATCGCCGCATCATTAATGATCTTGACCGGGCGCTTAAACGCGGCGGCGAAATCAAATCCGACCCAACCCGGCCCGAGGTTGTGCGGTTCCAAAACCGGTCGCCCGTGGACAACAAGTCCCGGATATCCGATCGAAACCACGTCATACTTCCAATCCGCTGCCAGTTTCCTCACTGCAGCTACCATCCGTTTGGCTGTCAGCGTCGGGCCGGAAGAAAACTCCCGATGAATTTTCTCTCCAGTCGCCAGAATCTTGACGTGAGTTCCGCCGGCATCAATCGTAAGCACGTTCATAGCTGGACTTTGCCAATTTGCGCGACCGGCTTGAGGGCGTCGACGTGAGGGAGCTTCATGTGTCGTTCCTCATTTCGCGGATTTCTCCAAATGGCCGCCGAATCCGCGGCGCGTGGCCGGGAGCAGCTTGCCCTGGAAATCGGCGGCACCGCCCGAAGCGAATCGCGCGCCGTGGTAAGCATCTTTGCCCGCGAACACCTGCCATCGCGCGATCGAGGGTATAAGCTGGCCGGTTGCGAATGAGCTGGGTATCCATTGGAGTCTCCCGATGTCTTAAAGAAAAAGAGCTATGTTCAAGCGAACTGACAAGCCTCTTCGAATGTCAGACGAGGGTTGCGCGGGTGGGGTGTGCCGGGCGCTCCATATCCGATACAGCGGATAAAATTCGACTTTATTGTCGTGCCTGAAAAGTAGGCCGAATCCGCACCCGCATTATCAAACCCGGACATGGGCCCGCAGTCGAGGCCCAGCGCGCGCGCACCGAGAATGAGGTAGGCACCTTGCAGGGTGCCATTGCGCATTGCGGTCACTTCAGCCATGCCCGGTTGCCTGAAATACTTTTGCATCGCCTCGGCTTGCTGAGGAATTAATTTTGGCAACGTCTCCGGGAATGCCAGATCGTGCGCGATGATTACGGTGACCGGCGCCGCCAGGATTTTGGGCCGGTTCGGTTCCATCGCCAGCGCCGCCAACTTCGCTTTGCCTTCCGTGCTTCTCACCCAAACAAATCTCGCCGGGCAGCAATTGGCCGACGTGGGCCCCCACTTCAAATGGTCGTAGAGTGCGTGAATGGTTTTCTCGTCGACGGGCTTATCGGTCCATTGATTGAAGGTTCTCGCTCCGTCAAATAATTGATCTAACGCTGAAGGTTGAATTGCATTTGTCATAATTAATTTCCTAGGTTCGTGGTTGGGAGGATCCTGCGACGATTGTATTTGTCACCTGCGAATGTTTCATTAGCAATCCCGCAAACGAGTAACGATGACGCCACAACAGGAACAACGCTAGGATGGACAACACGATGGCCGTCGGTAAACCCGACGGATCGAGAAATGCGTGAAAGAACAAAATGTTTACAATGACCGGGCCGACGAGCGTGAGGCCGAGCGCGGTGTAGCGCCCGCTCAACAGCAGCAGTCCTCCGGAAATCTCAAAGCATTTCACGGCGTAGAAATAGTGGCTGACGAGCAAGGCCTTCATAAATTCGCCGGCCAGTTCGCCCTTGGGCGGCGGCAGCGGGATGAAGTTAAAAAAGGCGTTCAGACCGAATACGACGAAAATTAGGCCGAGCAATGTCCGAGCGATGATGTTGGCTATTTTCATTTTTTGATTTGGTGACGAAAAATGGCGTGGTTCAAATGCGGAGGAATATCGGTGTCGATGGGTCAGGGCCTGGGGCTTGCGGCAGTCTCGGAAGCCCGCGCCAGTGCTTGCGTGTCGATATACTCCCGGACGTTTCTCAATTTGCCATTTCGAACGGTGATGGCGAAGACCCAATCGTCCTCGAACGTCCTATTCGTGGCTTTGACTCTGCCCGTAGCGAAGCCGACGACCAGAACCCGGTCCCCCTGCGCTATGAATTCGGGAGGCGTTGGGTATGAAATTTCCAACATTTCGGAAGCCTTCTGAAGCAAATCCGCCATTCCCGCGTGCCCGCGGTGCGTGCCGGCCAGCGGCCAGTCCTCGCCCGGAACGATCCACTCAATATCCTCGGCAGATAGCGCCAGCAGACCTCGCTTATCGCCGCGGCCCATTGCTGCAAATGCATCTTTCACAATCTGAACATTCTCTTGTGTGCTCATATGTTTTCTTCTTTTTGTTTTTTTATGGTGAATTTACGCCCTAGAACTAAAGTTCGAGAAGCGACCGCGCCCGGGTCAGACCTGCGCCATGCCTCCATCGACGGCGAGATCCACGCCGGTGATGAAAGAACTTTCATCGGAGGCGAGGAACGTGACGGCGTCCGCGATTTCCTCCGGCTTGCCGCTGCGACCCATTGGGATCTGTGTGGCATACTGGGCGGCCGCTTGCTTGGCCTGTGCAGCGGTAAGGCCCGTGTTCGCTAAGGCCTGGGTATCGGTTGGTCCGGGGC
>Ga0182013_10002690_pt1 | contig 23089 bp, 21 predicted proteins | sample 612S2MmetaG_FD_120487 | JGI IMG/M metagenome (GOLD analysis project Ga0182013, IMG submission 120487) | Permafrost microbial communities from Stordalen Mire, Sweden - 612S2M metaG | ecosystem: Environmental > Terrestrial > Soil > Wetlands > Permafrost | place: Sweden: Stordalen | collected... | reverse complement strand
CCAGAGCATTGCAGGCATTAGCGCAACATCCGTCCCCATTGGCGCAATCGTTTCCCCTAGCTTGGCAATCTCGCTTGCGCTTGCCCATGCTTCCAAATCCGCCGCCCGTTTGTACTCAGGCTCGACACCCGCGCCCACGGCCCGCGCCCGTTTGAGTTTGCCGACGCCGCGCCCGGTAATATCACCGCCGCTGGTATCGCCCACTTGCAACGACACCCGCGCCGCCCAATCCTCCCACGACTGGACACCGCCACCCGCGCCCGCGCCCGCTTTGCGCTCTGCTTCAAATTGGACTAAGTGACCTGTCCAATTCCAGCTTTCACCCGCCAACGGATACCCGATTAGACCGATTGCTTTTTGCATAACTGTTTTGCCCTTCACCACGGACGCCACCAGCCAGCGTTTTGCCAGCTAATCAATGCCGCTCGTTTTCGAGCCGCTAAATTGTGGGCTTGTGCGCGGACAAGCTGCTTTGCGCGCGCGCTTTTCTAGCCGTTGCGAGTGTGCGAAATGGCAATGCCCGCTTGCTTGTAATAGGGGTGGACAATCGCGGCCATAACTGCCCCATATCGGCCAAATGGGGGGTATGAAATCCAGATTCTCCAAGCGAAAATAATAGTCGTGTGCAGGCCCTGGCTGCGCGCACACTTTCGTTCTCAATCGGTGCGGGGGGATGAAACGGTCAAAGGCGCTTGCTGGGGGGCTGATTGATAACGGGCGGGCAGTGTTGATTGAAGCGCAGCATTGATTCAGCAAGGTGGCGGCGCAGGTCACGGGGCGCGGGGCCGTGAGAGTTGTGGCTGGTTGACTGTGGAGATCGGAGGGCGCTCATCTCCGACATTCCACATGGAACGTCAATCCGCACTGGATAAGCGGAGCTAAATAGGTTGGGAACGGAAAACTGTTCCCATCCGACTTCCAACCCGGTCAATTTCAAAAGGCGGCAAGCGATTTCCCCTTTTATTATTATATTTATTCTTATTTAAGTACTAAAAATAATAATAAGGAGATAGGTGGGATCGGTTGGAGCGAGAACCCCCTACATTACCGGGCGGGCAAAAAAACGGAGAGGTGGAAGGGTCCCATACATAGCCGGGGTCCTTCGTCTAAATCATCCCAACTTCCAACCTGCCAAACAAAGCGGGGGCGGGAGGACGGTTCCTCGCAGTTGACGCTGGAGAAGTGCCGGGCGAGGGCGACTGTTGCGTTTTTTAAAACAACGCAACAGGAACGCAACAGCACCAGGGGCGCGGGAACGATGCGCTTATTATTATTATTATTTATTTAAGTACTTAATAAATACATACATACATACCAACGTGAATCCCGCTGCTTATTATTTCCCGAACGTGTGTTGCGTTGTTGCGTTGTTGCGTCCAAATATGCCCCCCTCGTGCGCGCGCGGACTGGTCTCGTCTCTGGTCTCGTCTCGATTCGTGAGACCGAGACGAGACGAGACGAGACGAGACGAGACGAGATCAGATTATTTTCCCCAAGAGGATAGGCATTTTTAGGGCGTCACAGCGTTACAACGTCCCAAATTAGTTGCAAGCGGCTGTAGCAAGAAGCTCTTGCAGTGTTGCGTTGCGGTGCACCCCAGAATTCAAAACGCAACAACCGGATGTCCTGCAAACGGCGCTGGGCTGACGGTGGAGATCACCCGGCCATTGACATTAAGCGTGCTTGAATTAATTTGCGACGAATTCAGCGCGGTTCGGGCCAACGGAAAACTTGCCATTTTCTCCAAGGAAGCTGAAGCCTCATACCTGACACGCGCTCCAGCGAGGGTGCGTGCCGGTTGCGTCACTTCTTTGGGATCGGGCATGGCCTTCCGGCTACTGTGTAGCCGGGCGGCCGCGCGGTTGCTAGACATTATGATCAATCGCAAAAACAGTGTCCCCGTCAAATTCGAAGGTCAACGGTTCCTCGGCAGCCGGGAGCCAAAGTTAGTGAAGATGGTCAGGGAGTTGATGGCGCACCGCCGGTTTGAAGACCCGGCGGAGCTCATCCGGACGCTGATGCGGGAGGACTACGATTACCGGGTGCGTCCCGTTCAAATCGTCAGTCCCAGCGGGCGGCAGGCGGAAGTCTGACCGGGTTCAGGATTGGGGAACGTCGGGACGGCCGCGGCGTTCCCAATCCTCCCGCGCCAGCGTGGCAAAATATTCAGTGCGATTGGTCATCACCCGGTGGCGCATGCACGCGGCGGCGATTTGCAACACTCCCTCGGTGAGGGTCATGTTGACCGACTTGGTCCGGCCGGAATTATCGGGCGCGCTCTTTTGAGCCTTGGTTTTGCTGGTTAAATCATCGCCGGACGGCTGGTGATTTCTTTCGGTTGCACCTTTTTTTAGTTGTCTATTCATAATATGTGTTAGGTATGTATTAGGAATGTGCATAAGATGTGCATATCTGTCAACAGAAATTAAAGGACTTAGGCGTAAAACCCCATATTCAGGCCCGGATTATTTGTGTTGACGTATTCTGTAGTATGTAGAGGCTAAGGAGTATATATGAATATCGTCATTTCCAGTTTGTCACCCCATGAAACCCAAAAATAAAAATAAATTCCCCAAAAATGTGATGTTTTCCAAGGAGCAGCTACGTCAGGGACGCCGTTTGGGCCGGCTGCACAACCGCTCGTTCTCCTACCAGGTGGGGGAGTGCATCACCGAGGCGTATGAGCGGCAATTTCCGAAGGCCCGGCCTTGATTCACCAATGAGCCTGAACCCGAAACTGGATGACATGCTGACCCGCGAGGAGGCGGCGGCCTGGTTGCAGCTCACCATTGCCGACCTGGCGAAGAAGAGCGCGGGACCGAAACCGGTGATTCCCGTCTTTCGATTGGGTCACAAGTCCGCCCGTTATCATCCCCGCACCATCATCACCAAGCTGGCGCAGGATTCAGGCCGGTCGTTTGAACAGATCGCCGCGTCGTTTGGCATGATCGAAAAGGAAAAGTGCTGACGAACGAGCGCCATCCGGGGAGCGTGAACCCGCGTTTCGACAATGAGGCTGCGCTCAAGGAGGCGGATGCCAAGCTGGGGCTGCAACGGGTGATCGAGCAGTACGGCCACAGCCCCCAGGACGGCAATTGGAAAGCTTACACCTGCCCGTTTTGTGACAAAGCGGACAAATGCGGGGTCTTTGAATTCGCGGGGACGAAGTTTTTCAAGTGTCAGAGCACCTCCTGCAAGACCGGGGCGAAGGCCATGACCGCCGTGGGCTATATCGCCCAGGTGTCCGGTATGAGCAACCGGGACGCCTTCATTGAATATTTGAAGCAGGCGGGCGTGTGGCGGGAACGCACCACTTTGAAGAATCCCCGGGATGAAATTGGCGCTCCGGGGGCCGCGCAGAAAGAGGGGGCGGGGGCCGATGAACTTTCCACCCCGATCCCGGCGCCTGTAGCCACAGGGAATCAAAATGAAGAAGAAGCTGAACTTGCAACCGCTGGCACGTCGCCGGAAGTCACTCCCTTCAAACTGGACAAGGACGGCTTGGATGAGGATGAAACCTTGATTCAACAGTGCATTGAAATCATTCGTGAGGAAAACAGTGCGGCGGTGTCCTTGCTCAAGGAACGGTTGAAACTCGGCTATGCGCGCGCGGCCCGGATCATGGAAGAACTGGAACGGCGCGGCATCGTCGGGCCGAACAAGGACCGCATCTCGCGTGAGGTTTTGAAATTGCCTGGCGGCGCGCTGGCTGCGGCAAACATTATCCCGCTGCATGTCATGGCGAAGTCCGCAACCGTGGCGCCGGATAACCGCGCCGAACCGGACGGCGGGCGCTCGCTTCGAGAATTCTTCTCGCTGCTGATTTTGTCCGCCGCCGACGAGGAACTGCTCTTCAAGAAACGCGGCCTGAAAACCAAGACCAGCCGCGCCTTGCAGTTCAAATCCAGCCCGGCGGGCAACCGGCAACTGCTGGTGGATTTGGAAAAGAAGTACGGACTCGTCGAGTTGCTGGCAGCCGGTTTGTGGGTGCCGGCGGAACGGATGCGGAAAAAACCGGCGCGGCCCAACAGCCAGTTCTGTGGGGCAGGACGCATTCGCAAGCTGAAGGAGGGCGAGCGGCCTGGCCGGAACCAGTGGCAGGACGACGAGGGAAATCTCTGGGGTTGGTGCGAGCCGATCCTGATTCCGTACTTCGACGAAAATTTGCAACTCATCGGACTGCGACCGCACAAGGGCATGGGGCGGTCGGGTACCTTGACGGGAACACCGCAGGTTTATATTCCGCGTGGCTTGCGCCCGACGGGTGGTGAAGTCTTGCCGGAAAGATTTTCGCGGGTATTCGGCACGGAGGGTGAATTCAAAGCGGCGGCGATCTGGCAGGGGGCCGGTGGCGGGATGACCCGCGAATCCCTGAGTCCGGCAATGGTTGCTTCGGGAATCGAAGTGCTGGGTGTGGTGGCTCTGCCTGGAATCTGGTTTGGCAGAAATTATGAATGCCGTGAAGTATTGGACGATTGGCTGGCGCGGGTGAAGTGCCGTCAGTTCATGGTGGTATACGACAACGAGGAGAAGGGCGACCCCAAATACAAGGAGACTTTTCAGGCGGACCGGCGCAAGCGGTTCGACGCCATCAAATGCGCCCGCTGTCTGGCGACGGACGTGGCCATAAAACTCAAGATTCGCGGGACAGTTGGCATTCTGCCCAATGACTGGCGCGGGGAGAAGGGCAAGGCGGATTGGGATGACGGTCTATTGAAAATTTACCTCGCGAAATAATTTACGGCCCAACGTGGGCGCAAAAGAAAAATAAAATCATGAAAACAGAAACTAATGAAAGCCCGGAAGTTGCCGCGGTGGAAACACCCCTAGAAACCCCTTTATCACTGGAGGTTCTCGCTCAACTCGCATTGTTGAAAGACATTGGAAAATTATTTCCTGACGGGTCTGACCCCGTCAGCTCCATCAAATTGCTTCAGACGGAACGGCAAGACCTGGCGTTGAAGCTTGAGGCCGCGAACCGACCGCAACGCCGGCGCGAGACGGTCTTGACCAGCGCCTTCAGCCGCGTGACCCAGAGCGTGTTGACCGGGGCGTTATTGCTGCCCACCGGCAAACGGATTGTGTTGCGGCATCTGGCGCACTACGAGCCGGGCGGGGAGGCGGGCATTAACTTCTCAATGCAGGGTCAGAAAGAGTTCTGGCAAATCCCGGAGGAAATGGACGGCAGGCATCTCAAAATCCCGGAGCGCGGCAAGCTGCGCGACCAGGCCCTTGCGTCCCTGGACAAGTGGTTCGCGGTTGAACCCCAATGAATGATTTTTTCATCATGGCTGTCGTGGTGGGCGTGGGTCTGGGCTGGTTTCTTGGGTTTAAGTCTGGCCGCGCCCGCGCCTTGAGGCGGCCGGGTCTCATGGTGACGGTCAAATGGAAGGCGGAATTGGCGGGCCGAACCCTTGGCGGCCGGACCTGGTCGCGGGCGGCGGCGACGACGATCAGGCGGATGCGGTTGGAGGGATGCTCCGAGAAAAAAATTGAGGCGGAACTCCGGCGGCTATTCGAAGGCAAGGATGAAACCCGGCGCTGAATCATGCCGGATGACCTCACATGGGACTGGCCCGCCGAGGCAGACCGCCGCGTTTACGCCACCATCATGGAAATCGCCGATGAGACGCTACCGCCGTATGAGCTGGGGCAGTTTAATTTTTTCGCGGATGAAGACGAGAATTTCATCCGCACCGAAGTCGAGCGGATGCTTTACGAGGCGGAACTGCCCAACGGCGGGGAGAAGGAGCGGAAGATGATCGAGCGGTTGAAAAAGCTGGCCCAGGACACCGAATGGGCGGGCAGCGGCCGGGCGCTGGCCGCGATCTCCCGCTGGCAGGCGGTGTTGCCGGAGGATCCGCGCAATGCGGGGCGGTATTACACGCGCCGGCCCATGTCGCCGAAAAACAAGGCCGACAAGGCGGAGTACGAGTGGGCCGTGATGATCCGGGCGGCGTCCCACGACGCGAAGGAATGGAACCGGAAATGGTTTGCGCAAATGTTGCTGGACGGCTTGCCCGAGGAGGTGAGCGATTTCGAGATGGAATGCCTGTTCCTGCTGCGCAAGAGCAACGGGCAGGTGGAGCGGTTGGTGCGGTTGAGGAACATCCTGGGCGAGGTGAGCCGGGGGCCGCACCACAACGGCAGCGATTTGCTGGACGCGAAGGCGTACGCCTCGCCGGAAAAATTTCGGGAATGGTGTCTGTTGCGAGGCAACTTTGCCTGGCACGGCAATCAAGTGGAACTACAACAACTGCATGCCGATGGCACGCATTACGGAGCACATAGAATTATGAATCAAATTGATTATTGCGGTTGGTTTCCGGTGACCCGCACCGATGGTGTGGCGCTGCCACCGGGCGTCGAGAGCGGCATCTGGTTCTGCGAGGAATGCGCGTACGCGGACGGTCAGTTACTCAAGGCGGACGATGAAGGAGTTTATTGGTGGCAGGGGGAAGGCTATTACCTGAACCGGAAGGGCCGGGAGAATGATTTCTCCCAGGGCAAGCCATCCATGCGGCCGTTTAAGACGGACGGGAAGACGCCGCTGCGGATCAACGGCCTTGGGCTGCCCATCGTGGGAGCGGTCGAGGCCGCGGAGGCCGAGTTGTACCGGCTTTATTTTCGCGAAGTGGCGGGCAAGTTTTTCGATACGGCGGGAAGTTACGAAGGGTGGTTGCTCATGGGTTCGATGTTTGCGTTCGCCGCCGCGCCGGAGATCTTCAAGAAGCACCGGGCATTTCCCGGTTGCTGGATTCACGGGCAGATGTCCAGCGGCAAAACCGTGGTGACGGAATGGGGGATGCACCTTTGGGGCTATCACATTTCCTCGGGCATCGGATTGTTGAAAGGAACAGCGGTGGGCTTGTTAATTCAGGCTGAGAATTACTCCAACCAGCCGTTGTGGGTGGACGAATACCGGCATGGCCGGGTGCACCCTGACAAGGAAGCGATCCTCCGCGACGCCTTCAACCGTGTCCCGACTGAGAAGTGGTCGCCGGACGGGATGCAGCGCAAGGCGCGGACCAATTTCATTGTCTCCGGGGAAAGCACCACGACGGACGCGGCGATGCGCTCACGTTATCCGCATGTGCAGATGAGCGCGGTCAACCGGAAAGCCAATCATTATGAATGGATGCAGGCGCAGAAGCAGAATTTTTTCGTGTTTGGCCGGCTCTTGCTGGAGCGGCGCGCGGAATTTGTGACGCTGGTGATGAACAATCTAAGCGACTGGCTGGCCTCGAAACAAATCGCGGCGGTAGGCGAACGGGACAAGCTGGTCCATGGGGTGGTGTGGTCGGCGTGGTCGGCATTTGCGCAAATGCTCGATTCGCATTCCGACGAAGAGCAGGCCGGCTTCCTGCGGTTCATGGTGGAACACGCGGAGGGCAGCGCGGCTGACGTGACCAGCGAGACGAACATCAATGTGTTTTGGAGCGACTTGTTGACGGCGGTGAAAGCGAACGCGATCCCCATGAGTTGTTTCTGTGTCGAAACGGAACTTCTCGATTTTCCACCGGGAGAGCCGGAGCAGGCGGGGCATGGGGGCCGCACCGGCTGGGCCCACGACAAACTGTTCATGGACCCGGAGCCGGTCATCAGCGCCTTGAAAATATTTCTGGCCCGGCAACGCGACCAGATCACCCTTAACCGAAAGGATTTGCGCGACCAGTTGAGCAAGAGTCCCGGCTGGATGGAAAAAAAGGAGGGTTTCACCAAGCGCTTTGGCCGCGGGGGCGACTCCACGCCGATCCGCTGCTGGGGCTTTGACCTCGATGCGCATCCAATGGGGCGGCAGAAAGTAACGGCCAAAATTTTTGAGGCGTATATGTCGGACTTGGAGGCATCCGACCCGCGCAGGGGTCCGCTTTATACGCTGATTCACGAGTGGAACAAATGGAAGAAGGGGGAGAAGTGAAGAACGCAAAATTTTACTGGCTGCTGCACGAGCGCAAAGCGGCGGACCGGCGACCGCAATGGACCGTGACTCGGCTCGCGGAGGCGATTGGCGCGAACCGGGCGCATGTCAACGATGTGCTGAACAATAAGCCGGGGCATGGCTGCCGGACGCGGCCCAAGCTGGTGGCGTTGTTTCGCCTTGAGTTTCCAAATTGGGAGCAGGTCCTGAAAAGTCTGGACTGGCCGATTCCGACATTCCATGTGGAACAGCGGGGACAAAATTCGCGCACATGAACCCGGTCGCGAACATAACCGAAACGGCTGACTGCAAGCGATGCGGGAAGCCCTTCGATTATGTGCGCGTGGACCGCAAACGACGGGTTTGTCCCGCGTGTGTGCAGGATAATCTCAAGCAATCCCTCAAGCGCTTTCGAGCCGCGCAGCCTGCGCTTCCGACGAAGCAACGTTACGCGGTGAATCGCGGGCGCAAGGGATTTTACCGGCCGCATCGGAAGGCGGGCCTCCCGGCCTATCACGTCCAGGCGGATGAAGTGGCGAAGGCGTCCATCGCGGAAATCGCGGCGGCGCAGGGGATGAGTCCAACCGCGGTAATCGCGACGCTCGACAACGCGCTGCGGCTGATCCGGGGCGACCCGGAGTTGCAAGAGTTGTGGGCGATCTACAAGACCGAGGGTGGCGGCGGCGCCGCTGCCTGGTCGGCGGGCGAACAATTACTGGAATGGCAATTGGAATTGACGGAATGGTACGCGGTTTATGAATCCATTGTGAGCGACGAGACGCAGGCGGAGGCGGCGGAGTGCATGGCGGAGATTGCGCGGTTTCATCGGGCCCTCGGGAAGTTGCTGGCGGAGGGAAATCATTTATGAGCGCAAATGTCTCCGTCGGGGTCGCCGTGGCCAACGTGGCTCGCGGTCCCGGCTCGCAGAGTGCGGGTCAATTTGTGGCCCAGTCCATGTCCGCGTCTTTCGCGTGGGGCAGCAATCCCGGCACGGCCACCATTGTCTATGTCGCACCGAACGCGGCTTGGACGATTGCCACTGGCGCACTGTGCGCCCTGACCATTGGCGCGCATTACTTCGTGGGGATTTGCAAAAGCGACGTGGAGAATCTTGGCTCCGGTGAGGGCCTCACACGGACGCTGCAATTCGCGGACCTGCGCGACCTGCTGACCTGGGATTTTGTTTTCTGCGCGTTCAACAAGGCGCAAGTGACGCTGGTAAACGGAGTGCGGGTGAAGCGTTACATGCACATTTACCCGGCGGATTACGGCACGCTGACCTGGACGTACACCAACTCCGCGTTGGATGCCTGGGCGATGCTCGCGGCCATTTTGAATTTCCGCGCCTCCGGTTTGCCGGGCGGCGTGGTGGGCGGGACGATTGGGTCGCCCTGGGCGTGGGACCTGACCGGCGGCGGCCTGTTTCCGGCCGGGCTGTTTAACTGTCCGGTGTATGAGTTTGATTGCCTCAATGGCAAACGGCTGGACGCGGTGTTGAACGATTTTTGCGAACGGTCGGGCTGCGTGTTCGGCTTGTTCAGCGTGCCAGCCAATCCTTACCAACTGGTGTTCACCCGCAAGGGTTACGGCAACTATCCACTTTTCCCGGATAATTCCGATAACCGCCGAGTGGGTGTCGCGTTAAGCGGGCATCCGACGAACGTGCGGGTCCTGGGGGAACGCAATCTGTATCAGGTGATGGACGTGCCGATGCAGGCGGATTGGGCCGAGGGTTGGGAGGACTTCACAGTGTTCGAGGAGTTTGCCGACGACATTTATCACCGGGCGGGTTACGACGCTACGCCGAACGACCCCGAGCAATACATCGGTCGTCAACTGGCGACGGCCCGGGCCTTGACCATTACCGTGCGCGAGTACGTGGTGCTGCTGAATGCGACGGGCGACGACGGCACAGCCTTCACCGACAACCGCAAGTTCGCCGGGCGCTGGCGCATGGACATGCCGGCGGCATTATATATATCCACGCTGCTCTGGCGGGCATTCCGGCCCAGCGATGAATTTGTATTTTTCAATTCCGAACCGAATAGCAACCTGACCCCGCCCGCAGCGGGGCCGACGCCGTTGTTCCGGGGCTTCACGGTGCCGCTGCAATCACTGGATATCGCGGACAAACTGCTGTGCAAGGTTTATCAAAACGATCCCACGACCGGGACGATGCAGTTCGACGCCTCAACTCCGACCGATGGCAACGGCTACGCCATGGCCAAAGGTTATATGGTCGGCGCGGACTTGTTTAAAACCCTGAGCAGCGCCCAATTCAACCTTGATTTCTTCAAGAACGCCACGGCGGTTTGGCAGCATGTGCCTTTTCAGATTGACGATTCTGGCGAGGAAGTCCGGTTCATCATTTTCGACGAGCCGGTCATTTTGTCGGAGGACCTGATCATGGTTCAGGACGGGCACAAGGTCATCAACGCGCAGTTCACGCTGACCGTGCCGTCCGTGAGCGCGGCGCTCACGTTTGAAGCTGAGCGGTTCTCCTATTGGGCCGGGACGTATCCCGATGTCTCGCGGGACAGTGTCGAGAACGTGGGCGGGTTGAACCTCGAAGCGGTGGTACAGTCCGGATTCTATACCGAGATTCCGTACGCGGACGGTGTCAGCGCCTACGCGAAGGCCAACTTGATCGCCCAAAACGTCCTGTTGCGCCAGTACGAGTATTCCGAGGGCGGCTTCAAGTTCATCTGGCAGCCGGGCACGCCCGTAAATGAATTTGGTTTTGCGTTGTCGAGCCAGATTGACCGGGTGCAAATCACGATGAGTCCGCGTGAAGTCACGAGCGAGGTGGTTGACCTGACCAATGAGCGCGGCCGGGACCATTTTGAACCGGAGCGGGAGCTGGATCGGCGGACTCAGACGAACAGTCTGTTTCCGGGACAGGCGGAGTTGCGCGTCCAGGCGGAATATGCGCGCAAGCTGGCGTCGGCGTTCAAGCAACTGCCGGGGATTCGCCGCAGCCTGAGCGATTTGATTTCCGGCCAGATTGGCAGCGACCAGCCGCTCACCTCAACTTATTTTGGCGGCGCGGCGGGAACGACGCCGATCCCGGTGGGGACGGTGATTCGCAAGATTCCCACGGACAACACCGGAACCCAACCGAAGAACACGATCCCGGTGGCGCCGGCGCAAGTGGCAACCGTGACGGTCGCGGCCGCGGCGGCTGGCACGCCGGGGCCAAATGTTTTCGTGGGCGTGACCGTGCGTGACCAGGAAGACCCCACCATGCCGTTCAAGGTGCAGTCCACTGGCAAGGGCCTGGCGCTGGTGCAGGGACCAGTGAACATCAATGACCCGGTTGGTTTGAGCGATGGCACCTCGAATAACACCTGCCTGGTCAAAAGCGGGCCGACGCCGGTGGGCAATGTGTTGCAGGCGATAACGGACACAACGATCAAGCTGGTGGAAGTCATGTTGGGAGTTGGCGGCAGTTCGTCCACGCAAGGGCCATTTCAAATTCAAAGTGTTCAAAGCGATTACGTCACCTGTTTTGCCTACGACCCGGACACGGAGAAGGCCAGCAACCAGACTGCGGTTTACATCGCCAAAGAAGAAAAGCATCAGAACAGCCTCACGGCGGAAACGATTTTTGGCATCGTTCATAATTACACCTATCAGGCCGGCCTAAACCCGCCCGTCGGTTTGAACCCGGCGGACAGCAATAATCCTTTCAGAATTGATTCATACAACAGCACGCAGGAAGTCCAGCGCATCGTGCCTCCATGGATCTGCGGGGCGAGCGGGGACATCATCATGGCTTTTCCCGCCAGGACCGGCGTGATGGACCCTCACAACAATCCGACCACATTGATGATGTGCGGCCGTTCATGCCAGTGGGGGGTGGTGAACCAATGAGCTTTTTAGAACCAGAAAGTTTTGCGCACGCGGGCACGGAGAGCGCGGGTCATGTGCTCGGGTTTTCGCTCCCGCCGCCGAATTATTTCATTTCGGATGCATGGAACATGGATTTGTATGTTCAAGAGAACGGCACCGTCGGCATTCCCCTGGCCGATAACAATATCATACCGGGTTACCCTCTGGGAATCACCTGGTACGCCATTGTCAATGACTACAGCTTTGGCGGTGGAAGGCCCGCCGGCGCCGTAATCTCCAGTCTGACCAGCGGCACTTACGGCGAGCTCTTGCCGGGCGGGGGTTTTTACGGTCCTGCGGAACAGCCCTGCGGAATCACCCAGAGCACGGCGATCGGCTTGCCCGGAATCTATAGCTGGACCTTGGCTTGGACGGACTGGTTCGCCCTTACCTTCGACCAGACTCAGAATGACGGGCAAGGTGGCGATGGCGTTTCCACGTTTATCGATTTGGAGTGCGATTTTACTTTTGGAATTTGCGGGCTTCCGCCCGGCGTGGCCAATGGAACTTTGGACACGACCCAGGCGGTGATCTATCCGTCACCCCCGAACAAACTTAACGCCAATCTGATTCAACTTGGCACTCCGCAAGGAAACCCAGGACCGGTTCAGGGCCAGGACCGGTTGCAGGAAATCACCTTGCAATCGGGTTTTTTCGATACGCGGCCCGTCTTCGGCAACAAGCTTTTCACGTCGTGGGTGAACATAACCAAACTGGGGTCAATGTCTCCTTATGCGCAATATGGAGGAGGCGGCGGCGGCCTATACTTTACCATTCAAAAAACCCAGGACCCGCAGATCACTATTGTCTCGCCCCCCAACGATGAGCCGTCAGGCTTTGAGCCCCCCGGCACTCCAATCTGGTCCGTTCACGCCGCGCATCCTGCTGGACTCTCCCTCACGATCTCGGCGGTCGGCTTATATCCGATCATCAAGTATCAGTGGCAGTACTTGCCCCCAGCCTTGTACAACGCGTCACCCTGGACGGACATGCACGCCGCAGGTTTTCCAGGATACTCCGGCTTTAACACGCCCACACTGAACATCGAATCAACTTCACTCGACATGCTCCGCAGCTCTTATCGGTGCTTTGTCACTGAGAGTGACGGGACTTACGGCTCAACCAATTTCAGCGAACCCATCGTGCTAGTTGTGACCTAAATTTATGGAATTCAAATTATCAGTGGACTTCGAACGGCTGCATGAGTTCCGGCAACTCTGCGCGGAACTTAAAACGGTATTGACGCACGCGCCGCCGCGCCCGGCGCGCTGGCCCTCAGCGGCGGACGCGCCACCTCCGACCGCCAAGAGCATCGAGGCCGTCGCCGTTTTCATGGTGGCGCGGCTCTATGTGGAATTGTCGTATCAGGCGCAAACGACCAACCGGGCGGGATTTATCACGCTGCCGGGACTGGGGTTGCTGGATGAAAGTTTCCAGCCTTTGTTCGGCGAGGATGATCTGCCGGGCAAGTTGCTGGTGACTGCGGGTTGGTTAAAACCGGAGAACGACGGCTGGTTCTGCGAACGGTTCGCAAAATTAAACGCGAACCTGGCTGGCAATTATACCTCAAGGGAAGTGAAAGGGGCGGCGGCGAGCGCGCTCGAACGAGGCAAGCACCAGGTGGCGCATCAGGCCGCGCAACAAGCGATGCTACTGGCGCCGGAAACTTTCAAGCGGCGCGACCAGACGCCGATCCTCGGCGCGGACGTGCAACGGCTGATGGTGGCCATCAAGACGATTGACAACGCATTGAAGTTGCCCGGCCGTACGGCGAGCAGCTACACCGAAACCTTGGTTGCGGACGCGGCGGCGGCCGTGGAATCCAAGACCCAGGAACAGTTGCGGGAGTTCTACGTCTGGCTGGCGACGAATCGCGAACATCCGCGCGTGCCCAAGACGACCGAGCAAGTCCTGGCGGATTTCGAGCAATTGTGCGGGGCGGCGGAAATCGGTTTTAAAAAGGAGAAATAATATGACAACCAAATTAAGCGGTGTGCAAATTATTGCGCTGGAGCGCGAGCGTCACATCGAAGTTGAAGGCTGGACTCCCGAACATGATGAACAGCATTCGGATGGGGAGTTGGCGGAGGCCGCGTCCTGCTATGCGGCGTTCGCCAACATTCGGGCGGGCGGCATGGGCGCCCGGGACAAAGGATACGATTTGACCATTGGCCGGACCTATCGCTGGCCGTGGAAAAGGCATTGGTGGAAGCCAACGCCCAATGATCGCATTCGTGAACTGGCCAAGGCGGGAGCGCTCATTGCCGCGGAGATTGACCGGCTGCAAAGGGCAAATGGCCAAACCTAAAGTGCCGGCGCCCGGCCAAGGGGAAATGACGGCCGCGTTGATGCCGCCGCCCAAGCTGCCCGCGCCAGGACCGACGCCGCCACCCGCGACGGCGCGAATGGGGGCGCCCTCCCTGCTGGAATATTTGCCGTTGCCCTTGGGCACGGAACAATGGCGGGTGGAGAAGTTTGAACTGTTCGCGGTCGAATTGCTTCCGTCCGATGCCAGCCTATTTCGGTCGTGGGAAAATGAGATGGCCAGATTTCACGAAGTGGCGTCGGTCCAGACGCGGGCGTGGCTGATTTGCCGCCGATTGTTTGGCATCGGGCCGATGATTCCCGCGCCGGATTCGCACCCGGATGATTTGCGGGCGAACTCGCGACCGGAAATCTGCGCGTCACTGGGACTGGCGCCTGACGAGTTGCAAGCTGAACTGGACATGCTGCGGACCTTATGGGCGGGCCATTTGAAACGGGAATTGGAAGTCGCGCCACCGGCGTCTGAAATTCCCGACGCGACCAAGGAGCAAAAAAGCGAACTCAACTTTGGCGGCGAAGAACTATTGCGGGAGTTTGGCTTCGAGGAGGAAATGTTCAAGCCGTTGACATGGGACCCGGACACGAAGATGGACGTCATGCGCAAGGCGGAATCCAACCGCATCGAGCGAGACTGGTTTTGCGGGCGCTTGAAGCAATGGCAGAAGATGTTGAAGGAGCAGGTGGCTGGCGCGCTGGCGCGTGAGGCGTTGATGAATGAGTTGTACTTGCGCCGGTTGAGCCAGGAGATGAGCCGCGTCGGCCCCAGCACGTCCAAGTACAAGGAACTTTACAACCTCAAAAAACCCATCGAGATCAATTTTCAGGAGCAGTTGTCCACGCTGCAAGTGATGTTTCCCGAGATGGGGATCGCGGAGAAGGAATCGTTTCTGCGGGTGATCAGCAACTTGAACAAGGCCCACCGGGACTATTACGGCAACGGTTCGCGGGTGTTGATCGACAAGTTTATGACCGCCTCCGAGATCGAAGTAATGCTGCGTATGAGCGTCCAGCAACCGGAGCCGCGCTATCGCTTCGGTTTGAACGTGGCGGTGGTGGAGGCCGTGCATGGGTTGTACGACCCGAATTTCCGGCCGCAATTCAAACCAGCGGTATTGAAGAAGCTCGACGCCGGCTTCAAGGCGGCGGTGGTGGCATTGCGCGAGGCGCAAAATGAACCGTTGGTGGACCTGGAGAAGGGTGTGTTGCCGGGCGACGGCGACGACTTTGAAGACTTGAAAGAATCTGAAACGGAAGGCAAATGAAAATCAAAACCAAGAAATCGAGAAAATTAATATTGAAGCCGGTGGGACCATTGCAGATTCAGCAGATAATATTGGAGGAATGGAAGGCGGCAACAAAGGCTCTCAGGCACAAATCATTCATGGTTCGGGTGCGTGAAGACGAGGTTGCGGCGCTATTAAGAATGTTGAGAAAGACGCGCCCGTGCGCGCCCGCTCGGTCTGATGATAAAGATGTCGCTGTCTTGATGAAGGTCGCAGCAATGCTTTGCCGTGGCTGGCTGACGGGCAAGTATTAGCCTGAACATTCACGTCCCCAGTTCGCCCAAGCATCTGCAAATCACGCCGACGATGGTGGATGATTTCCTCATCGACCCGGTGATGGCGGCCCGCCTCCTTTTGGGACTCCATTTCGACGCCTTCCAGGCGGCGGCCTTCCGTCTGGCGTGGTGGGTGCCAAATGTCATTGACGAGTCCGGGTTCGGCACCGGCAAGTCGCTCCGGCTTTGGGCGCTGTTGCAACTGCGCTGCATGCTGATCGAGGACCAATGGTGTTGCGCGTACTATCAGACCTTCGAGGCGGGCAAGAGTATTTTCTGGCCTAACTATACTTCACGCTTTGCGGCCAATCCCTTTTTTCGGGCGCAACTTGGCAAGGTTGATTTCGAGGGCGAAAAGGATGGCAAGGACAACACGCACGGCCCGGCCTGTTACGTCCAGAACTTCAAGAACGGTTCGCGGGTGATGATGCCCGCGCCCAATTGGATGCAGAACGCCATCGGGCAGGCGGGCCTGACCCTCAGCGTCGCCGTGATTGACGAATGGACCAAGGTGGAGACGATGGGAAAAAAGACCACCACGACCCTCAACAATCAGGGCGTGGCGACCGGTGGCATCAACCAGCAGATCCTTGGACGTTTGCGGCGGGCCAGTTTCAATCAGCACCATCCCTTGTGGGGCAACCATTGTGTCTTCTCGGCGACGGCGGAAAGCACCAACCATCCCTCGCAGCAGCGCGTCGCCCAATTCCTAAAAGAGATCGCCCGGGGGAATCCCAATTACGCGATCATCTCCTTCAACTTCAAGGACGCCTCGAATCGCAAGAGCGAGACGGGCAAGCCGTTCAAGGAACAAATCATCAATTGGAAGACGATTGAGAACATGAAGAGCCAGTTCACCCGCTCGCATTTCATGCGGGAATGCCTGGGCATCCGGGTGCGGGAAACCAAAGGCTGGTACACCGAGGAAGATTTGGAACGCTGCACCTTGACGGGAATCAAGAATGGTTTGGAACCGGAGTGCATGCGGACTGGAGTTGCGGGACTGCCGCCAATTCTGGGACGCCCCATTCCCGCGCCCGGCATGGTTGAGGTACGGCACACGTTTTATTTCATGGGCATTGACCCGGCGCCGGCCCAAGGCAAAAAGGCCGACGATGGCGCGAAGGTCGTGTTGCGGGTCCGCCCCAAGCCGGGCATTGAAAACCCCACGAGCAACCTGTCCGACTGGCTCTGCGAATTTGTCTGGGCTTACTGCCTGCGGAAGGCGGACGTGCGGCAATGGTCGGGGTTCATCCACCAGAAGCATCGCCACTTCGGGCTGGCCGGGATGCTGATGGACTCGCAGGGCGGCGGCCAGTGGATCAACCTTGAGCTGGTGAAGGGTCGCCAGTTGATCGAGGGCGTGGAGACCGAGGCCATGCCCATCGCCTCCTTCGATGACATCAACGTGGTGAACGCGCAGTTTATCCTCACGATGTATCGCCGGAGCGACCCGGCGCTCAAGCAACTCTGGCCGCACCTGGCCGGTGACGACAATTTGTATGAGGCCATGCACGTCGTCATGCAGGAGGCCGTGACCTACCAGATCGTGAGCTTTCCCAAACCCTTCAATGAGCGGCCCGCGGCGGAAACCGATACCTGGTCGGAAGAACAAAAATGGGCTTTGAAGAATCTGGACGCGGTGCGCCACCAGTTGATGAACATCCAGGTCTCGATGCGGGAAGACGGCACTTGGGCAACCACGCGTAATGGGGCGAAGACTTTCAGTTCTGGCGGCAAGAAGGATTTGGCGTACGCGGCCATCTTCGCGTACGTGCGGTTTCTGGTCTGGTTGAAGATGGGCGAATTGGAATTCATCGAGGGCGGCGGCGGCGATGACTGGGGTTCGGTGCTGGCCTAAATATTTCAGAGATGAAGGGCGGTGGTGGCTAGTGTCGGTGGTTGTCCCCCATGGACCGCCGCCGATGAGAAAAAAAAGACATTCAGGACGTTCCGCCGATTACACGGACCCGCTGCCGGTGCCGGCGGGCGCGAACGGCCAGATGTGTTCGGCCTGGCAAGGCGAGCGGTTGCTGGATGGTTTTGCCAGCATTGGCCGCGTGGAGGCGGAGTTAAGCAAGGCGCAGGACAATCCCCAGGGCCGCACGGAGCAATTTCAAAAAGCGCGGCTGCATTTCAAATACCAGCTTTTCATCCGCGGCATCATTTTGCTCCGCTACGCCTTTTATCATTTCGGCTTTCGGGTGGGGTCAGAGGAAAAGAAACCCTCCGCCCGGTTGGTGAAATGGGAGGAAAGCAACCGGGCCATGTATCGCCGGTATGCGCGGGACACCTGGCTCGAATGGCTGGTGCAGGACAACGTGGTGGGCCTGTGGCGGCAGCAAGGTGGCAAGCCGCCTTTGGTTTATCCGCCGGAGAATTGCAAATTCCAGGACGTGTTTGGCAATGAAGTCCTGACCATCATCCACCACATCACCTCGGAGCACATCACCACCATCGGTGGTTTCAGCCGGACGGAGCAGAAGGAATTCGTCAAGACCCCCAATGAAATGAAGCTGGACCATAAGAACTCAGTGTTCGGCTTCGATGTGTTGCGGCGGGAGCGGACGGGCGCCGGGTTTGGCGTGCCCGCCGTGGCGTCAGCTTTTCTCCCGATTGCGGAAATGATTTCACTGGATGTCGCGTCGCAGACTCTCGCGGCGGCGTGCCGGACCGTGCTCGAACAGCACAAGATGGGTTACGAGATCAAGAGCGGCATCCACGCGGGGAGCAAGGCGAACCATTGGAACACCAAGCGGTCCGACGGCTTTGAAACCAAGACCAAGGGCAAGACCGGGCATGTCCGCGTTTCCACTAATTTTGATCACGATGTCGTGCAATGCGCCAACTGGCCCGACCCGAAGCATTTTGGCGAAGCGAAGTTTTCCGGCGCGATGATGCGGCTGGCGAACTGGGCGATGCCGTTGGGCCAGATGTTGCTCGGCAAAAACCTGAACCCGTTCGTGCTGCCGATGCTGAAGTACCAAGCCATCGCGGAGCGGGAATACGTCGCGGAACACCTCCGCACGGTGTTCATCCAGGCTTTGGGCGCGCCGGAGGAAATCAAGCTGGTCTGGAGCAATGAATGTTTCAGCGACCCGCGCATTTTTGCGGACTTGCTGAAAACGGGATTGGCGGCCGGGCCGGTCAGTCAGTCCTCCTATCTGGAGCAAAGCGGCTTTGATCCGGAGCAGGAACGCGAGCGCAAGTCCGAGGAATCGAAATTGCCGAAGGGTCAGACCACGCCGATCTATGACGCGGCCCATGGACCGCCCAAGAAGGCGTCGGGCAAACCGGCGGGAACCAAAAACGGCGAAGGAGACGATTAGGTGCTGGCGCACGGCCAACGATGAACACGTTCCTAAATCTGACAGTGACTGCGCCGGTGGTGCAGAGCGCGGCCGCCACGGCCCCGACGCATTTGATCCGATTGCAGGAGGCAATGGCGTTGCTGGCGGCGCTTTTTACGGGCGCGTGGAGCAATGTCACCAACTATACCGCAGGGCTGATGGCTTTCGACAACGGAAGTTTATATGTCGCCAAAGTGCCCAATACGAATTTGCAGCCTTCCTTGAACCCGACGCAATGGGGACTGGCCGCGGCGGGTGGCGCGTCGTCCTATGTTTACATTGCTTACGCGAGCGACGGGGGTGGGACCGGGTTCACCACGGTTTTTGATGTTACCAAAACGTACATTGCCATCCTGACCACGACGACCGAACTCACTCCCGAGGTCGGGGATTTCGCGGGGTTATGGTTTAACTATCAGGGACCGGCCGGAACCAACGGCACAAATGGGGGCAATGGAACCAACGGAACCAACGGAGCGGCGGCTTTCATGTATGTCGCCTACGCCAGCGACGCCAACGGGACTGGCTTCAGCCTGGCGCCAAATATCAATCTGCTTTACGTCGCCTTTCTGGCAGTCACGGCGGTAATCGTGACGCCGGTGGCGGCCAACTTCGCGGGCCTCTGGCTGCCCTACAAAGGAGCGGCCGGAACGAACGGGACCAACGGGATGAATGGCACCAACGGAACCAACGGCGCTGCCGGCGTGAACGCGTACTTGTATCTCGGTTATGCCAGTGATGCCAACGGGACCGGATTCAGCCTGGCGCCCGCGTCGAACCTTGGCTTCATCGCGGCCAAGGCCACGACGGTCGTGATTGCCGCTCCGGCCGCGAGCGACTTCATCGGACTCTGGCGGAATTGCCAGGGGCCGCCCGGCGTCTCCGGGAGCGTGACGAGTTTCATCGCGGCGGGATTTGCCGTCGGCACCCTCGGAGCTTATCTGAAAAACGCCACCACGGGCTTGTGGCACTTGCTTTCCTGCACCGGCACACCGGTGCAGTTCGGTTTGGAACAAATTGGAATTGCCTCCCCCACTTAAAAATAAAAAAATCATGAAACTTAAAATCCAGGATCTTGCCTTGTCATTGTTGTTGCTATCGGGTTGCCGGACGGCGACGGGTTCCACGGCGTTGACCGTGTCACTGGACGCCAACGGCGTGCTGCTGGCCCCGTTGAATTTCTTCCAGGCAAATTTATTTGCCACGAACGCGGTTCCCAGCGGCGCGGCTTACACCAGCAGCACCTACACCCTGACCCTGACGGCGGGCAAGTTGTATTATTTTCAAAGCACGGCCGGTGACCAGGCGACTTTGAATAATGGCAGCCAGACCATCGCGTGGCCATCCAACGCGACGTTTGTGGCGTCGGGAGGCACTATTTCGCTGATGACGGGGAATGGCGCAGGCTCTGTGTCGTCGGTGGTTCTGGGACAGGTAGGGACGAACTACGGAAAGTTTGTGGGCGACCATGTGGGCAACTTTTCTGGAAATGCCAACGGCGTGAGCAATGTGCCGCTCGGCTCGGCGACGGGGACGCTGCCCGCAGGCGGACTGTCCGGGACTTATAGCAATGCGGTGGCCCTCACGAATACTGGCAATAGTTTTGCGGGGAGTGGCGCGGGAGTGAGTAATGTGCCGCTGGCATCCGCAACCGGGACGTTGCCGGCTGGCGCTTTGTCCGGCACGTACGGAAACACCGTTTCGCTGACCAACACCGGCAATCATTTCACCGGCAATGGCGCGGGCATAACGGGCCTCTTGGCCGGGGCCGGGCCGTTTGTTCCCTACATTGCGGGGACACTCAATCAACAGGTTACCGGCGCGTATCACTTGATGGACGCCAATTTCAACGACCGTTTCTTTTTCAACAACGTGGCTGACAATTTCTATGACGCGAACGGCAACCTTGCCATCGCCATTGATACCGCGATTACGGTTTTGAACATGAACAACCTGACCGCGCCCAACCAAGTGCTTAATGGCAGCAGCAGCGTTTTGACCCTGGGGCTGGCCAACGGCCTTTATCTCAGCGCGAACGGCAACGCGGCCGGCTTGACCAACGCGAATCCGGCCACCCTGTTTTCGACCACGATTCCACCATCGGTGCTCGGCGGCGGCTCGACCGCCTCCGGTGCGATCCTGTCGCGGAGCGGCTGGGTGGTCGTGTCCGGCTCAGGCACAGTGACGAGCATTGCGTTGCAGGGCGACGGGGTTTCGACGGCCACCACGCCGTCCGGTTCGCCGATCACAACCAGCGGCACCATCACCATGCTGGCGGCGAACGCGTCAGCCAACACCTTTGTGCGGGGACCAACCAGCGGCAGCGCGGCACCGCTGGCGCAGGGGCCGATTGTATCGGCTGACCTGACCGGTCTTTTTACTCCGCAGTCCTTTGGCACCTGGACACCGCACGACAACCTGACCAATTTCTGGCTGGACTTCGGCAGCGTGGATTACCCGACCATCGCCGGAACCGGTGATGTGCATTTCACGCTGGGAACCAACGGGCCGCACGCCATCTCCATCACCATCCTGGCTAATGCGGATGGCACGGTGAGAAATATCCTCTGGCCAACCAACATGATCACGCTGAACACGAACGGCCTGACCGTCGTGGGCACGAATTACCTGATGTCTCTTACTAACAATGGCAATTACCGAGTCGCCCAATGTTCATTCCTCACGCGGTTCAATAATCCCCCCAACACCAACATCATCGGCATGTGCGTCATCTCTCCCTAAATTTATGAATTTCACCTTTCACATTTCAAAATTAATAGTGCGGTCGGCCTGGATGGTTGCGGCGCTTTTAACGCTGGCAGACCTCGCATTGTCGCAGCCGATGACGATCCGGGACCCGGCCTTCCTGGTGAATCAACAAAACTACTCCGTAATCGGCGGCGGGGTGGGTGGGGCCAATGGACCAAGCGTGGTGGGAGGGCGCCCGATCCCCGGCCAGCTTTATGTCGGGCTACAGGCATACTACTCGTTTGATAACAGCGCCAATTTCGGCTTGTCCGCCACCGGCGCCCTCAGCCTTACCGAGTACGGCACACCCGGCGCTTCGACCTTGGTTACGGGGGTCGTGAGCGGAGCAGTGAACGTCATCAGCGACACTTTCGGGGTTACGGATGCGCCCGCCCCCGCCTTAAGGATAGATGGCTCTTCCTCATTTACGATCGCCGGATGGTTCAAAATACCTTCCGGCACGCCCACCAAGAGCCTGCTTTTCAAACCTTCCTCGGGTTCCAACCCCGTGAATTACGCCATCAATTTTGATGGCAGCGGGGTGGGGGTCATCAGCTTTGTCGTGGGCAATACCCTCGGCGGTTCCGCCGTGGCCACGGTCACCGGCGTTACCGAGACCAATGTTTGGGTGTATGTGACCGCCTGGTACGACTCGGTTTATCGCACGGTCAACCTCGAAATAAATAATGGTCCAAGCGCCAGCGCCTATTTGCCGGGCGCACCAGGCGTGACCGGTTCGTGGGGTAATTTTCAAATTGATGGCGGCGGTTCGGACAATTGCGAGTATGACCAGATTGGCATCTGGCGCCGCACGCTGAACTTTTACGAGCGCAGATATATCTATAACGGCGGCAGCGGCCGTTCCTTCAGCGACCTTGAGCTTGACCTGTGACGCGCGCGCATTCCGTATCCGCCGAATGGACCACGCGGGTCGCGCTTTGCCGCGACAAGGCGATTGAGATTTGCGGACGGGTGCTGCGGCCGGACCAGACCACGGCGTATGTGGAGTTTTACCTTTCCCATGCCTTTCCCGTGGTGACGGTTGACGGCACAGCCTTGCATCCGCAAGTGGTGGCGAACAGTTTTCACTCGATGGAGAACAAGGTGTTTGACCTGTGCCATCTAATGAAAAAATACGGAACGGGTCCGCAGGACCGCATTTTGGGAACGGTGATCGCCGTGGAGTTTCCCGATACGCCGGCAGGCGGCTGGACGGTGCAAAGCGACCGGGCCAGTGCGCCGGGGATTCGCGCCGTAGCGTGCATGCACCGCAACGCCGAACAGGTGGACGAGATT